>Ga0208587_1000420_pt1 | contig 23576 bp, 21 predicted proteins | sample NGESurdeep092012_7_FD_184472 | JGI IMG/M metagenome (GOLD analysis project Ga0208587, IMG submission 184472) | Arctic peat soil microbial communities from Barrow, Alaska - NGEE Surface sample 210 deep-092012 (SPAdes) | ecosystem: Environmental > Terrestrial > Soil > Wetlands > Peat ...
CAGATACTCCACGCCGAGCAGTTGCTCTCAGTGGTCGAAAGGGAACACCGGAAGCCTGATGGCTGTGGTAGTCGCTCATGGATCGATGGGCGGAAATGGAGGTATAGGATCGATCCCGCGAAGCACGGCATACCTTACGCTACCCGGGCAGGGGCGAAGTCATATCGCTTCTGCTTTGAAGTGCCGCCTGGATTCCACTACGACGTGACGGATGACGCCGGAAAAGCCTTCATCATCCAGATTGATGGTAAGTCTGAGAAGCTGACGCATTGCAACGTGACTCCGTGGGGCCACATCAGAAAGGGATAGTCACGCCGGGCGTGGGAAGCGGTGATCGCTTCGATCAACACTACGACTACTACTACGTGCTTCCGCTTGACAAACCCACAAACTAGATATAGTCTAAATATAGACCGTGTCTAAATTAAGCGCCCAACTCGAACAGGCATTCCTGGCGGCTGCCCTGCGGCCCACCGCCCAGCGCTATGCCGTGCTGGAGTTTTTGGCGGAGCACCCCGTCCATGCCACGGCGGAGCAGATTTTCGGCGCCGTGAACCGCAACGATCCGCGGGCATCGCGCGCGACCGTCTATAACAACTTGCGCTCGCTGGCCAAGGCGGGCTTGGTCCGCGAGGTGATGTCGGAGGGGAAAGCGGCCCGCTTTGACGCCAATTTACGCCGCCATCATCACTTTATCTGCGAGCGCTGTCACGCGGTGGAGGATATCTCGTGGTTCGACCTGCCGCCCTCGGCGGGGCGCGCGGCGCTGGGTGGCCGCGACGTGAGCAACTACGAGATTGTCTTCCGCGGCGCTTGCGTCCGTTGCCGCGATTCCCAGCCTAAACGAAGAGCAATATTATGAGCCTTTCCGCGAAAACCTGCATTCCCTGCCGTGAGGGCGTCCCCGCCTTACTCGGAGAAGAACTGGAAAAACTGAAGGCGCAAGTCCCCGGATGGCAGGTGGTGGACGGGCACCATTTGTGGAAGGCCTACACCTTCCCGGACTTTCGGACGGCCCTGGACTTTGTCAACAGGACGGGCGCCATCGCCGAAGCCGAGGGACACCATCCCGATCTGCTCCTGTCATGGGGTAAGGTCGAGGTGAAAATCTGGACTCACAAGATCGACGGCTTGACCGAAAGCGATTTTATTCTGGCGGCCAAGATCCAACAAATTCATCAAAGGTAAAAGGAGAATCATACATGTTAGGTGTCGGATACAAGTTCCCCGCTTATTCCCTGCAGGCCACCGTGAGCCTCGAAAAAGGAAAGGCGTTTCAGACCATCGGCGACCAGGACTTCAAGGACAAGTGGAAGATGTACTTTTTCTGGCCCAAGGACTTCACGTTCGTCTGCCCCACCGAGATCGCGGCCTTCGGCAAGCTGAATAAGGAATTTAAGGATCGCGACGCGCAGGTGCTGGGAGGCAGCACCGACAGCGAATTCGTCCACCACGCCTGGCGGACGCATCACGCCGACCTGCACGACTTGCCCTTCCCCATGCTCGCCGACGTCAAACGCGAGCTCTGCGCCGCGCTCGGAATTCTGGATCCGCAGGAGGGCGTGGCACAGCGCGCCACCTTCATCGTGGATCCCCACAACATAATCCGCTTCGTTTCCGTAAACGATCTCAACGTGGGCCGCAATCCGCTGGAAGTGCTGCGCGTGCTCGATGCGCTGCAGACCGATGAGCTCTGCCCCTGCAACTGGCAGAAGGGCGAAGAGCCACTGAAGGTGTCGATCTAGCGTCGGTGGAGCGGCCGTTCAAGCGTTCTTCGAAGAATGCCGGTACGAATACCGGCATGGCAGGCGGGACGCCCGCTCTACGAGGAATCTCCATGGAACTCGAACAATTATTGAATCATGTGCCGGAGTACGCCAAGGATCTGAAGCTCAACCTGGGCTCTGTCACCCGGCAGACCGAACTCTCCGAACAGCAGACCTGGGGCACGGTGGTTGCCTGCGCCATCGCCGCGCGCAATCCGCAACTGTTGGAAAGCCTGCTGGGGGAAGCGGCAAAGCATCTCAATGAACAGGCGATGTTCGCGGCCAAGGCCGCGGCGGCCATCATGGGGATGAACAACATCTTCTACCGCTTCCACCACCTCAGCAGCAACCCAAAGTACGGCGCCATGCCGGCCCGTCTGCGCATGCAGGTGATCGGCAGGCACGGCAGCGATCCGGCCGACTTCGAGTTGTGGTGCCTGGCGGTTTCGGCAATCAACGGCTGCGGCGTCTGCGTCGACTCCCACGAAAATGTGCTGCGCGACAAGGGTGTGAACGAAGAGACGGTGCTGGCCGCGGTGCGGATCGCCTCGACAATTCACGCGCTGGCGGTCGTCTTTGACGCCGAACCGGCCCCGCTAGCGGCTACGGTTTGATGGCTCCTGCCACCTTGAGTTTCTTCTCGATGCGGGAGATGTAGTTGATGGTTTCGCGGTAGGGCGGAACCCCATTGTACTTGTCCACGGCTCCCGGACCGGCATTGTAAGCCGCCAGGGCGTGGCGCAGCCCGTAGTTGTACTTTTCCAGCAGATCGCGCAGGTAGCGCGCCCCGGCATCCACGTTTTGAGCCGGGTCGTGGGGGTCCGCGCCGAGCACCTGAGCCGTGCCCGGCATGAGCTGCATGAGGCCGATCGCGCCCTTTGGGGAAATCGCCAGCGGCTGGAAACCGCTTTCGGCAGCCATCACACTGCGTACCAGTCCCCGCGGCAGACCGTAGCGGTCGGCGGCGGCGTCCGCCAGTTCCAGTGGGGTGGGCGGCAGTGGTGCGATCGCCATGGCGGACGCTTCCGGCGCCGCAAGGGCCGCCGGCTCCGCCACGGGAGCTTGGTACTCTTCGGCCTCGTAGCTGCGAACCACGGTCGAATTCAACTCCACAAAACCTGTACCTTGGTAGAGACGCACTTTGGCCCCGTCCGCCTCGTGCCGGTCAACGTGCAAGCGGGCGCCACTGGCGAACACCGCGTACTCACCCGCCAAGGCGCCGCCGGCCAATAAGAAGAACAGTACGAGTAAACGCATTCGTCCCTATGTGATTATGACGTATTTTTGGCCCGAAGCGTGCAGTCGCAGTGCAAAGGAGCCGATCTGCTATCTTGGAGGGTTAACTTTACCCTGGTATGCCGTTTCACATTCAACCACTCCGCGAGTTTCTAGTCCGCCCCAGCCTGCCCGACTCGTTGTCTCGTTTGACCGAGTTGTCCTACAACATCGTCTGGAGTTGGGAACCCATGATCCGCTCCGTGTTCCGCCGCCTCGATCCCGTGATGTGGCGCGACTGCGGGTACAATCCGGTGCTGATGCTGGGCCGCGTCTCCCAGGCCACCCTGCAGAAGGCCTCCACCGATCCGCGCTACCTGGCGCTCTATCGTTCGGCTTGTGCCATGTACGATGCGCGAGTGCGCAAGAGTCCCGCGCCGGCCGATGGCAAACTGATCGCCTACTTCTCCGCGGAATATGGTCTGACCGAGTGCCTGCCGGTGTATTCGGGCGGCCTCGGGATCCTCTCCGGCGACCACTTGAAGTCTTCCAGCGACCAGGACTATCCGCTAATCGGACTGGGGCTGCTCTACCAGCAGGGTTATTTCCGGCAATTTCTAAATCCCGACGGATGGCAGCAGGAACGCTATCCGATGAACGACTTTTACACGCTGCCGCTGGAAACCGTGAAAGACGCCGATGGCCACGATCTCCAGGTCTCCGTGAAACTACCCACCGGCATGGTGTTCATTCAGATCTGGAAGCTCGGCGTCGGGCGCATCACCGTGTACTTGCTGGACACCAACATTCCCGACAATGTACTGCCGCAGGATCGCGACATCACCGATTCCCTGTACGGCGGCGACACGGACACGCGGATCCGGCAGGAAATCGTGCTCGGCATCGGCGGCATGCGCGCCTTGCGGGCGCTGGGGCTCAAGCCGACCGTGTTCCATATGAATGAAGGGCACTCGGCCTTCCTCGCGCTGGAACAGGTCCGGCTCTACATGCGCGACCAAAAGCTCAGTTTCGAAGAGGCCCTGGAAGCGGCCCGCGCCAGCAACGTTTTCACCACCCATACCCCGGTTCCCGCCGGCATCGACCTGTTCGATCCCGGCATGATGTACCACTACTTTTCCGAGTACTGCGCCGAAGTCGGCGTCGATTTCCAGCAGCTCATGGCGCTGGGGCGCCGCAACTGTTTCAACCGCGACGAGCGTTTCTCCATGGCCGTACTGGCGCTCAGCACTTCCTCCTACCGCAACGCGGTCAGCCGTCTGCACCGCGAGGTCTCCCAGGAGATGTTCCACGACTTGTGGCCGCAGCTCCCGCTGTGGGAGGTGCCAATCACCTCGATTACCAATGGCGTGCACCTGCCGAGTTGGCTCAACGGCACCCTTGCGTTGCTCTACGATCAGTACCTGGATCCGGACTGGCGGGACCGCTTCAACGATCCAGCAATCTGGACACAAATCGAGGAGATTCCGGATGAGGAGCTGCTCGAAGTGCACCGCCGGCGCAAGCGGCGCCTGGTTGCGTTCGTGCGCTCCCGCCAGCATTCGTCGGCGATTCGCCGCCAGGCGTCGTCGCTCGAAGTGCGGCGCAGCGGTGAAGTCCTGGATCCGAACGCCTTTACCATCGGCTTCGCCCGCCGCTTTGCCACCTATAAGCGCGCCACGCTGCTCTTCCGCGACGTCGAGCGCCTGAAACGCATCCTGCTGAATAACGATATGCCGGTGCAGATCGTGATCGCCGGCAAGGCGCATCCGAAAGACCAGCCGGGCAAGACTTACATCCGCGAGGTGGTGCAGCTTTCACGCGATCCGGACCTCTGGAAGCACCTCGTCTTCGTGGAAGACTACGACATGAAGGTCGGGCGCGAACTCGTGCAGGGCGTCGACGTCTGGCTCAACAATCCACGCCGCGGCGAAGAGGCTTGCGGCACCAGCGGCATGAAAGCCGCCATCAACGGGGTGCTGAATCTCAGTATTCTGGATGGCTGGTTCGACGAAGCCTACGAAACCTCCGGCGGCTGGGCCATCGGAGAACGCGAGGCCTACACCGACGATCAGGACGCGCTGCACGCCAGTGCCATCTACTCGCTGCTGGAAAATGAAATCGTCCCCATGTTCTACGAACGCCGCGAACAGACGCCGCGCGAGTGGATGCGCCGCGTCAAGCAGTCGCTCAGCCACATCAGCCCGGCCTTCGATTGCCGCCGCATGGTGCACGACTACATGACCGAGTCGTACGAGCCCGCCCACACCGCTCACCTGCGCATGCGCCAGGCGGACTATACCCTGAGCCGCGACAAAGCCAAGTGGAACGCACGCATCCGCGAGGTGTGGGACCGTGTCCGCTTTGTCGATGGCGGGCCCGGACCAAGCGGGTCGCTGATCAGCGGCAGGCCCGTCACCGTGCGTGCCGCCATCGACCTCGCCGGTCTGGCTCCCAATGATGTGCGCGCGGAGGTGGTGATCGGCCGCGTGGATTCCAACGGGCACCTGGAAGAAACCGAGGTGATCGTGTTGCCGTTCGTCGAGCAGCAGGGGCCGGCCGCGGTATTCTCCAAGGAAGTCATGCTGGAACGCACCGGACGGCTCGGCTACGCCTTGCGGGTGAGCCCCAATCATTATGACGATCCCCTGACCCGGCCCTGCTCGTCCTTGATGAAATGGAGTTCGGTCGGGTAGGCAGTTGCAAAACGGGCGTGCAAACCATGTCCGTTCCGTGGTACATATGTATTTGAAGCGGAGGCGGGTTGCGGCCTGTTGTTTGCTGAACCTTCGGAACCCCCGTCAAGCCCCTCTGGTAATCCCACGACCCAACCGTTGTCGCGGGGTCTGTCTTGCGGCCTCGTGGGAGCGGTCGGCATTTTGACGACCGGCGCGAAGAGTTCTGATCGTGAGTAGGCAACGTTTTTTTCCCCCATAAGTACGGAGTAACTTTCCCCATGGATAGCGATCGCAAATACAGACAGAACGGGTACATGGACTCGGGCGAGAGCAAGAGCTTTCGCGACGACCGGTCCAAACCGCAGGGCCCGCGTCCTCCCTTGGACGTGACCGGCCCCCGTCTCCCCCGGCTGGTGCAGCATGTCGCCGCTTCGCGGTGTTTCAACTGCGCCACCACCTTGCCCCCGGAAACCGATCTGGCCGGCAACTGCCCGAAGTGCAACGCCGAGCTCCACTGTTGTAAACAGTGCTCGCATTTCGAACCCTCCACCCGCTTTCAGTGCCTGAAGCCCATCCCGGTGCGCATCCCCGTGAAGGATAAGGCCAACGACTGCATCTCCTTTAACCCGCGGGTAACCGTGGCGCGCGACGGCACGGCGGGCGCGGCGCCGCCGCCGCCGTCAGCCTACCCCAACTCCGGCCCACCCGCGTCGCGCAACGCCGACGACGCCCGCAGCGCCTTCGACAAGCTCTTTAAAAAGCTGTAAGCCGGCACTGGTTATGCCCACTCTTGACGGGAAAGAAATGCCCGACTATTCTTACCACGAGGCGGACAGTGTGCCCACCCCTGAGGAGTTGGAGCGGCGCCGGGAGATCGTGAACCGGATGCGCGAAATCCGATCCCGCCAGCCTGAATCCGGCGGACCGTTTCCCTCCGCCGAGCAGATGCTGCGCGAAGATCGCGACCGGTGATTGGGGAAGCCGTTCCCCCGCCCCCCTTTTGGCTCGTTGATTCTTCGTCGCAGCACCGTAGCGTAGCCTTCCAGGCTGCCATGCCCCCATTCCTGGGGGCATTCTTCCGGGGTTTCCCATCCCCTTCCACCACGGACCCGTCCGTGGCATTGAACTCTGCGCTTCCTCTGCGCTCTCTGTGTCTCTGCGTTGAAGGGCCTTCCCCGATGAGCGGCTCGCTACGCCACTTTCTTCCGGTACGTCCGCGCCAGCTCCATGTACACCCCGAGATCCCGATCCAAGTCCGCCTGCGTGCCGTCGAAGTAGAAATTGCGGATCGGCAGGCCGCCCAGATCGCGGCTGATCCGCGGATAAATCGCTTCGCACACGATGCCGTTCATGCACGTGAACGGGCTGATGTCGATGATCCCCGCCGCGCCCTTCTTCGCCAGGTACACCACCTTGCCGACATTCAACACCATCTCGCCGAACGCGCCCTCGCGCGGCAGATACGGACGCGCGCATTCCAGCACTTCGTAGATATCCGGCTCCTCGCGCCCCACGAAATCGTCCTTAAAAGGATCTACCAGCACGTGCTCGTCGTGCTTCTGCACGCGCTTGCGGACCCACGCGCCCAGAGCCTCCAACGTCCACAGCCGGCCTTCCAGCTTGAGCTTCCGGAAGTGCTCCGAATTGGTGTACCAGATCCACTCGACGATATCGCTCAGCCACGCCTCGGCGCCGTATTGTTCCAGTGCCGCCACCAGGTTGTCGTTGCTGAACGTATTCAGCCGGCAGAAAATTTCGCCCACGATGCCGATCAGCGGCTGCGATTTATCCCGCCGCGCTTCCAGCTTGCGGAAACGGTCGCGGCAACGCACCATGCAATCGCGCAGCGCCTGTAACTGCACGCCCGGCTCGGCGGGCGTCTGCTCCAGTGTGCGGCAGAGGTCGGCGAGGGAATCCTCGTACGCCTGCTCGCTATCGCCGCGCTTCTCTTCGTAGGGACGCCACATCAGCAGCAGCTTCTGCAACAGGTCGGCGGCCAGCAGCGCGCGCCAGCCCGTGCGTATGAAGGCGCCGGCCAGCGTGCCCAGGCCATCGTACGCGTTCTGGCTGGTGGGAGAAAGAATCTCCACTTCGGCGTACCCATTGGCGTCCAGGATTTGCCGCAGGTACGGCGCGTATTGCCCGAAGCGGCACGGACCTTGCGCCGTCGGCATGAAGAGCGCGATCCGTTTCTTGTCTACGCCCGGGTTCTCCACCACCTTCATGAAGTCGCCCACCGTCACTTTCGCGGGATAGCATTCGTCGCCCGACGTGTAGCGCGCCCCCAGCTCGCGCGTCCGATTGTCGGAGGGCGGCGTCGGCTCGGCTTCCAGGCCAATCGCCCGGAACGCGCTGGCGAAAGCGCGCGCGCTGCCATAAGCCATCGGCGGAATGTAGATGCGCTTTCCCTTTAGTGGATGGTCGCCTGGGTTGTTTGAGGCGCTGTTTGAGGCGCTGTTTGAGGCGCTGCTTGGGGCGCTGCCTGAGTGGCCGTTTGGGGCATCGCTCGCGGCGTCTCCGTCGTAGATTGGTAGCATCGCAGAATTCCTTTGCTGTCGAGGTACGCTTCGCACCGCGTCATATAGCCGGCGTCGTTGCCGTGGCCGTCAAACTGCAAAATCAAGAGCGGCGCGCCCGCGGCTTCCCGCGCGAAGTGCTTGATGTAGCTGTCCGGCCCGCACTTGAAGTTGGTCAGGTAGATCATGTGCAGGTTGGGCTTTTCCGAGGCGATGCGCGCGGCCTCCAGAATCTTGCGGCCGGAGATCCAAAACATGGTGGCGTGCAGTTCACTCAGCGGCTCGTTCCCGGTCACCAGGAAATCCAGTGGGATCACGTTGGCGCCGTAGCGGTGGCGCAGTTTCCGAGGGATGTCGCAGTTCACGCCGCGATCGTACATATTGTACCCGCGCCCGGCCAGCACGATCCCCGGCTCGCCGGTGGCGTCGAGCGCGGCCAACGCCTTGCGCCCCGCCTCGATCAGCCGTTCCTGGAACCGGCGCTGCTCGGTATACGCGGCATCCACCGCGCGGTCGCTCGCGCGCCGCGTCACGCCGACCCGCCGCATGGTCTCGGCCAGAGCTTGCTTGATCTGCTCCGGTCCCAGGCGGAAATGCAGCGTCGGCGTCAGGAATGTCCGCGCATGCGCCTCCAGTCCCGGCGCCGATTTCAGCACCCACGGCAGCGTCTGGTTCCACGGGCAATAGTGCGACGCGCAGCCATCCTCGCCCGCCTCCGCGTCCGCCATCACCGGCAGCCAGACGTAGTCCACACCCGCGCTCGTCAGCGCTTGCACATGCCCGTGCGCCACCTGCACCGGATAACAGGGCTCGGCCACCGATAGCTCAATCCCGCCCGCCGAAATGCGCGGATCGGTCACCGGCGAAAGCACCGCTTCCAGTCCCAGTTCCGCGAAATAGCGCTTCCAGAACGGCAACCGCTCCAGCATCGACATGGCGCGCGGCAGGCCGATCTTGAACTTGCCGCCGGCCGCCGTGGGCAGCGCTTCCAGCAACTCCTCCCGGTAGGCGAACAGGTCCTCGATCACCGGCTTACGGCCCGTCGTCGAAGGCTTGCGGAATTTGTCGGAGCACTTGTCGCCCCAAAAGCTCTTCTGCCCCTCGATCGCGAATTCCTTCATGTCGCAGAGGTTACTGCACGCCTTGCACACGAAATCGCGCGTGGTGAGTTCCAGCTTGTGCAGGTCGTAGCCGCGGAAACGGCTCGCTCCCTGCGTGGCTACATGCCAATGCCGCGCGATCAGCGCCATGCCGATCGCGCCGATCACCCCGTTGTACGGCGGCACCGTGATCTTCTTCCCCAGCAGGCTGGCGAACGCCGCCGTCACCGCGTCGTTGTACGCCGTCCCCCCCTGGAAGTAAATCACCTTGCCGATCTTGCGCCCGCGCACCACGCGATTCAGGTAGTTCAGCGCGATCGAGTACGCCAGACCCGCCACCAAATGCGGCACCGTTTCGCCCTTGTGCATCCACCCGGTGACGTCGCGCTCCATAAACACGGTGCAGCGTTCACCCAGGCGCGTGGGACTCTGCGCGCTCAGCGCCAGGCGCGCGAATTCCCCCTTGATGCTGATGCCCAACTTCTCCGCCTGCTCTTCCAGGAATGAGCCGGTGCCCGCGGCGCAGGCCTCGTTCATGGCGAAATCCACCACCACGCCATTCTCGATCGAGATGAACTTCGAATCCTGCCCGCCGATCTCGAAAATCGTGTCCACCGGCTCGCCGCCCAGTGTCTTGCTGATGTGGATCGCGCCCGTCTTGTGCGCCGTGATTTCATCGTTCACCACGTCCGCGCCCACGAACTCCGCGATCAGTTCGCGCCCGCTGCCCGTGGTCCCCACGCCGCATATCTTCAGGCGGCTGCCCCAGATGCGCTCCACCTCGGCCAGTCCCCGCTGCACCGCCTCGATCGGCCGCCCCGCCGTGCGCAGATACACGTCGTGGATCACCGTGCCGTGCTCGTCGATCGCCACCACGTTGGTCGATACCGACCCGATATCCAGGCCCAGGTACGCCGCAATCGGCTCGTCGTTGGGTGGCGGCACGTAGACCCCCACCCGGTCGCGCAGTTGCACCACGTTCTCCGTGGAGAGCGGCTTGGTGTCCTGTATGCTCTCTTCCACATCGTGCTGGCGCAAGCGGTGCACATCCAGAATGGAGCGTTTGCGCTGCTCCTCCGCCTCCAGAATGGCCGTGCCGATGGCGCCGCACCAGGCGTATTCCTCGGGCACGAAGAGCTGTTCCGCGGTGAGCGCGAAGGCCTCGCGCAACGCCCTCACCACGCCGGCATTCTGCGACACTGCGCCGATCAGCGCCACTTGCGCTGTCACCGGCCGCCCCTTCACCACCGAACTCTTGAAGTTGCGCGCCACCGCATCGCACAGCCCGCGCAGGATCTCCGCCGGCGAATAGCCCTTCTGCTGCGCGTGGATCATGTCGCTCTTGGCGAACACGCTGCAGCGTCCCGCGATCCGCGCCGCGCACCCCGCGCTGCAAACCAACTCGCCCACCTCTTCCACCGAGTACTGCATGCGCAGCGCCTGCTGATCCAGAAACGATCCGGTGCCGGCCGCGCACTCCCCCGAGCGGTCGTAATCCTGGATCCCGCCGTTCTCCAGGCGTATGTACTTGGAACTCTCCCCGCCCAGTTCGAACACCGTGCGCACCCGCGGGTACCAGGTAGCGATCATGCGCGCGATCGCCTTGAATTCGTTCTCGAAGAACAGACCCAGCACCTTGGCGATGGTCCGGCTTCCGCTGCCCGTCACCCGTATGCCTTCCACGCGGTCCTCGGGGATGATTTCGTACAGTTCGCGCAGCAGGTCGTAGGTGGATTGGATCGGGCTCCCCGAGATTCGGCGGTAATCGGAAAGCAGCAGCGGACGGTCGTCCAGCGCGCTCAGGCGGAACTCCGGATGCGCCGCGCACACCGCTTCCAGCGTCGCCCGGTCCGCCGGTTTACCCAATGCGGCGAGCTTAAGGCTGATCGCCCCGATGTCCAGACCGATATTGATGCCCATTTTAGTCCAGTTTCACCCGAATCCGCCGTAAGTTCAAGCAAAACAGACCTGAATAAGCGAATCGGGCATCGGCCTGCCATTTAACGGGGTTGAGTGGGACCGGCCTCGGGCCGGTCATCCCTCTCCGCCGTCCCCCCTTCGTCCCCCGGTTGCTTAACCGTTTTCGGGAAAGCGGGCCAGGAATACGCCGAAAACCGGGGACTGACATGAATTTCCGGCGCAGTTTGCCGGAAATTCGCTGTCTGTCCCCGGTTTCCCTGGCAGGATCCGCCCCGTCTTCGTCGTGTGCCCCAAAACGTTTAAGCACCCGGCCCAGGGCACCCCTCTCACTTGGTGCCTAATTCACGCTATAATAGTCAAATGCCGGGTCCCCAAACCATTAACGAGTCGTACTACTGTTTGCGAAATAAGCCGGATGGGCCGATTTCTGTGCTGACAACGAACTCCTATGTTGTGGGTGTATACGACGTGCGTACCGGTGATATCCGGTGGGGACGGGTCGTTCTGGCCAGCCAGAAAGTACAGATTCAGAACTACCTCCATCGGCACTTTCCGCCGGCCACTTCTGCCCCAACCGAGAAGAATCAAATCGTTGCCGCATAATTGCGGCCGTCCGGCCACGCGCAAGTAGCGCGCGGCGGCATCTGACTCCTCGTGTCCGGTCGGCGCGAGGTTTCGGCTCTTAGAGGATATCTATGGCAGACAAGAAAAAGAAAAAAGAAGATAGCGCAGCGGTCAGCGCCCCCGAAGCGGTAGTTGTCAAACCGCCAACCGCCCCCAGATCGGTCAAAATACCCAAGCTCGCCAAGAGTGGCAAGTCGCGCTTGCCCCGCAAGCAAAAGAAGGCCCAACAGAAGGCGGCTTTGGCAGCTTCCCGCCAGTAGGGCCGCTGCATGCCCGAGTGGGGCAGCCATTCTTGCCTACGGGGTGCCCTCTGGGCCAGTTTCGGCGACGTGGCATAAGGCCCCGCCTGGTGCATCCGAGCGCAGCTCGGACGTCTTTTTTGTGCTCTGTGCGCGACACCGCTCCCCCTCGTTCTCCAGTCCGCCGCGTCAATCCGGAAGTTTGGCTGATGTTTCTGCCTTGCCGGGCTTGCTACAATCGGTAGAAAGTCGACCCACCTTCGGTTTGGCTTAAGGGCCGTTCAGTTCCCATGAGTATCCTCATTCCAGTGACATTTTGCGGGCGTACGTTTACAGCGCAAGAGATAGAGCTGATGCGCGTGGTGACGCAGGACTATGCCACTCTGGCGGTGGCCGAGATCGCATCGACGGTTTGCGAGTTGCTGGAATGGAAGCGGCCCAACGGCAGACTGAAGAGTATCGAGTGCCGGCAACTCTTGGAGCGCCTCCAAGCCGAGGGAATGTTGACGCTGCCGGCCATCCGCAAGACAAAAACCAAGGGACCGCAGCGCGTGGATATATCCCAGCAATCGCTCGAGCCCGACCTGGTCGAGTGCGCGGCACGGGAATGCGAACCGCTGGAGTTGGCCCTGGTCGAAGGCACGGCCGATAGCCGGTTGTGGCGCGAGCACATGGAACGTCATCACTACCTGGGATGCCGCGTGCCGTTCGGCGCGAACTTGCGCTACTGGGTGCGCAATCGCGATCGGGAACTCGCCTGCCTGCTGTGGACCTCGCCCGCTTGGAAGATGCAGGCGCGAGACGCGTGGATTGGGTGGAGCGACGAGCAGCGCAAACGCAACCTGCAAGCGATCGTCAACAACGGACGGTTTCTGATCCTGCCGTGGGTGCGAGTCAAAGGGCTGGCCAGCAAGATTCTGGCGCTCAGCGCGCGGAAAATGCCGCTCGATTGGCGGACCGCCTATGGCCACGCTCCGCTGCTCATGGAAACCCTCGTGGACACCAACCGCTTCCGCGGAACCTGCTACCGCGCCGCCAACTGGATCTGCCTGGGCCAGACCGCCGGGCGCGGCCGCATGGACCGCGAGCACAAACTCGACGGGCAAGCCGTCAAAGACATCTACGTCTATCCACTGGTCCGCCACGCCCGGCAACGTCTGTGCGGCGATCCCACCCCGGAAACCAATCCGCCAGAATCGGCACCGCCCGCATCGCTGCCGGAATCGCTACCGCCCGTGCCCAACGCCGCCAGCGCATCCGTGTTGGAGCACTTCCGCTCCGCCAAAACAAGACCTTTCCTCCCCACCAATTGACTCCGCCCCGCCGTAAAGGTTTCTCATGCGGCGAGGGTACGACGAACTGGACCGCATCGTGGCCACAAAAGCCCCCGCCGTGTTTATGAGATATGCCGATGCGCTTCAGGCTGGACGGCCCAAATCTCGCATAGTGCACGCTGGAAGTTCCGGCCGAGAATGAGCTCGATGTTCCGGCTGGAGTAGTGCCGCCGGACCAAACCTTCGGTCAGATCGTAAACCTTCTTTGCATAATCGATTCCGTCCAGGTCGCTTTTCCTTTTGGGATGAACCCGGATATCCCTTCCATCCAGATCGACGTCGCTTCCGACGCCGGCATGCTCGACTCCGGCCAGTTTGGCCACGTGGTCAATATGATCCAGCACATCCTCGATAGTGGCCGGCCCCGCGGCCCGGACAAAGAATCGGACCATAGTGACACCCATCACGCCGCCCCTGGCCGCCACTCGCCGGATTGCTTCATCCGTCTTGCACCGGCGGCTGTTGGAAACCAGCGCGCGGCAATTGGAGTGCGTGACCAGCACCGGCTTTCGAGAGGCTTCAATGGCGTCCAACGTGGTCCGGTCGCCGCAATGTGAAATGTCGACAGCCATGCCTACCTGGTTCATGCGCTGGACGATCCGTGCTCCATATGCGGTCAATCCCTCATCTCGCGGATCGGACGATCCGCCGCCGATCCGGTTGCGGCAATAGGTGAGCTGAGAAACCCGTTGGCCCAGGCCGTGAAAACGATCCACATCCTCGACACATCGAAAGTGCGCGGAGTTCTGCTGACCGATCACGATGCCGATCTTGCCTTGCGCCTTGACCCGTTCGAGATCGGCGGGGCCGTCCACCCGTAGGAACTGGCGCGCGTGCCCGGCGATAAATGTGTTCCATTGGGTGACGTCCCTCAATGAATCTGTGCAGATGTCGCCCGTGGTATACCCCACGGCGGGATGGAAAATCGTAATTCCCGAGTCCTTCAACCTTTGAAAGTCGGCTGGCTGGAAACGGCTTGGCTCGATTTGCCAGGCCGACAATTTCGGGAAGTCCAATGTCAGCAAGCCCAACATGTCGATCACCGTGGAACCACGAACCAGATCCACGGTGAGGGTCGAATACTCCGCGTCGCTTTGGGCGAAGAGGGAGAAGCGGCCGCGATTAATCATCGGCGCACCGAGGGCGACTGCCGCGCCCTGCAGAATGGAACGTCTGGAAATCACAACTGATACCGAGAATAGCTCAAATGTACCTTTTCGCACAAGATGCGCATTGGTAAACTTCTGACCAACCCCCGTCGCCGCCCCTGGGACTAGGACGGAGCAGACGTGGGGCAGGCGCTTCCGCCTGCCAACTCTTGATTCGAGACTGCGCGGTTGGCAGGCGGAAGCGCCTGCCCCACCATCCATAAACCGAACCTCGCCACCCCCAACCCCCTCCACAAGGTAGAATCAAGAATTGCCTGACTTCCTCGTAACGGTGGTAATCCCCACCCTCGCTGCGGATTCGAGGCTTCTGGAGTGCGTGCAATCCCTCTCCCGGCAGACGAGGCCAGATCTCGAAGTGGTGATCGTCGACAATAGCGGCCACGGCCTGGTACGCCGGAATGGCACGGGGCCGGGCGCGCGCGTGATTGAGAATACGCGCAACGCAGGCTTCGGCACGGCCATCAACCAGGGGGTTCGCGCCTCCAATTCTCCCTATGTGGCTACGCTCAACGACGATGCCGTGGCCCATCCGGACTGGCTGGCAGCGCTCGTCTCCGCACTCGTGGCCCGCCCCGACGCCGGCATGTGCGCTTCCCAGGTGCGCCTTTTCGGTGAGCCCCGCCTGGATTCCGCCGGCATGCTGGTGGCGCGCGACGGCAGCAGCAAGCAGCGCGGCCACGGGCGGCTCCCCGAGGATTTTCCGGTGCTGGAAGAAGTCCTGTTGGCCAGCGGCTCGTCGGCTCTCTACCGGCGCACTATGCTGGAAGACGTCGGCGGCTTCGACGACAGTTTCTTTCTCTACTGTGAAGATACCGATCTCGGCTTGCGCGCCCGCTGGGCCGGTTGGAAGTGTCTGTATGTCCCCCAGGCCGTGGTGGAGCACCATTACTCGCATTCCGCCGGCCACGCCTCGCCGCTCAAGGCTTACTACGTGGAACGCAACCGCCTGTTCGTACTGGTCAAGAACTTTCCGGGGCGTATGCTGCCGGCCGCCCCGTTCGTCGCCCTGGCGCGATATTTGTGGCACGCCTGGTACATTTTCCAGGGCCAGGGAAGCGCCGCGCGATTCCGCGCCGAGGGCAACGCCGGGCCCAGGATGCTCTGGTACGTCGTCCGCGCCCACGCCGCCCTGCTCGGCAACCTGGGGCGCCTGTGGCGCCAGCGGCGAGAGATTCGCGCGCGCGCCCGCATCACCCCCGCCGTCTTCCGGCAGTTGCTGCGCAGTCACGCCATCAGCGCCCGAAGGATGGCCGCGCTGTGATCCCCCCCAACACACACGACTCCCTGCTGGTCATCGTGCCCGCCCTCAACGAGGAGGCCGCGATCGGCGGCGTGGTCTCTGAAATCCACCAACACGTTCCCGGAGTTCCGGTGCTGGTGATCGACGATTGCTCGGCGGACAGCACCATTGCCGTGGCGCGTCAGGCCGGCGCCGAAGTGTTGCCCATGCCCCACCATCTCGGACTCGGCGGCTGCGTGCAGGCCGGGTACAAACTGGCCTACGAACTCGGGTTCCAATACGTGATCCGGGTGGATGGCGATGGGCAGCACGACGCCAGCGATATTCCCCGCGTCTACGAGAAGCTCAAGACTACCGGTTGCGAAATGGTGATCGGCTCGCGCTTCGTCGCCGACAACGGTTCGCGGACGGGCGCCGTCCGCGCGCTCGGGATCCGCTTTTTTCGCCTGGTGCTGCGGCCGGTCCTGGGCAAGGAGGTGCACGATCCCACCTCCGGTTTCGTGGGCGTCAACCGGCGTGCGCTGGACGTGTTCCGCCAGAGTTTCCCGCTGGAATACCCCGAGATTGAAGCCCTCGTGGTCTTGCAGCGGCGCCGCTTCCGTTTCGAAGAGGTGCCCTGCAAGATGCGGCCTCGCACCACCGGCCGCTCGACTATCACCGCTCTCAGATCTCTCTACTACGTCTTGCACGTGCTTCTCGGAGTTTTTGTGAACGTACTGAAATTCGATCGCCGTTATCACCGCGCGCAGCGCGAGCGCGGCGCTGGAGGATAGATGGACCGCCTCTTGAACGTCACCACCGGTTTGAGCGTCATCCTGCTCGTCATGGTCTTGGTCAGCGTGCGCCGGGCGCACATTCGGGTGGAGTATTCGGTGAGCTGGCTGCTGGCCGCCGCCGCCATGCTGATTCTCTCCCGCGCGCACTCGCTGCTCAACGCGGTGCGCAACCTGATCGGATTGCCGGATTCCCCGCTGACGCTTTTCCTGCTCGCCGGCGGCGTCTTTCTGATCATGTTCTTCCGCTTCTCGGTCATCGTTTCGCACCTGCGCGATAACAATATCGCCCTCGCGCAACGCGTGGCCATCCTCGAATATCACCTTCAAAACCTCAGGAATCATGAAAGCCAGGAAGTCTAAATCCGCGCGGGCGGAGGCCCCCGCCACGCGTCCCTGGTTCACGCGTACCGGGTCGTGGTACGGCGCCGCTCTGGCGACGCTGGCCGGGCTCTTCTGGGCCTACGGCCCGGTTATGCACACGGCGTTTCTGTTCGACGACAACAGCCAGCATTATGCGATGCCCACCGCGTCGCAATCGCTCGCTTGGTGGATCGGCCCGGTGCGCCCGGTTTTGATGTTCAGTTATTGGGTCAATTCCCGGATCTCCCTGGAGGATACATCCTCGTATCACCTCTTCAATATCCTGATCCACGCGCTGGCCGGCATCTTCGTTTTCCTGGTGATTCGACGCCTCCTCGAGTGGGCCGGAGTCCAGGAATCGAGCCGCACCCCGTGGGCGGCCTTCGGTGCGGTGTTGTTTCTGCTGCACCCGTTGCAGACCGAGAGCGTCGCCTATATCTCCGGCCGTTCGGATGCCCTCTGCGGAATGTTTGCCAGCGCCTCCTTTGCCGCCTTTCTTTACCGGCGCACTCCGGCCATTTCCTGGTCCGGCGTCCTCTCGGTGGTACTCCTCTTCGGAGCCGCCTTGCTCAGCAAGGAACAGGCGGTGGTCCTGCCCGCGCTATTTGTCTTAACCGATTTCTGGTGGAACCCGGAATTCCCTCTGCGCAGCCTGCGCGCCAACTGGAAGCTTTACGTCGTTCTGGCGCTGGGGGCCGCCGGCGGCGTTGCGCTCTTCTGGAGGCTAATCGTCGGCGCGGGTACCGGCGGCAGCGCCGGCTTCGCCATGAAGGACTTCACCTGGTATCAATACCTGTTCACCCAGTTCCGCGCTATCTTCGCCTATCTGTTCAACTTCCTGTTGCCGGTCAATCTCAATGTGGATTGGGATTTCCCCATCTCGCACAGCATCTTTGAGCACGGCGCGATCTTCGGCCTCGCCGGGTTGCTGGCGCTGGCCACGGCCGCCTGGCGGTACCGCCGCGGCTTTCCCCTGGCCGGCTACGGCTACTTCGTCTTCCTGGTGCTGCTCTCCCCCACTTCGAGCATCCTGCCCATCAAAGACCCCATCGCCGACCGCCGCATGTACCTGCCGATGCTCGGCCTGATCCTGATCTCGATCGACCTGCTCCGCCGGCTGAAGGTCGAGCCCAAGGTGCTGGCCATGGGCGCCGCGGTCTTGATGGTGGCGGCTGCCCTTGCCACCCACGCCCGCGCGGAAGTGTGGAGCAGTCCGCTCAGCCTCTGGCAGGATGCCGCCCTCAAATCGCCCAACAAGGTCCGCGCCCGCTTCCAACTCGCCTTCGCCTACTTCGACCAGGGCCGCTTCGATATCGCCGTCGCCGAATTCCAGAAAACTGCCGAACTGAAGCCGCCCACCGCCGACCTGCTGCTTGATTGGGGACTCGCCTACGATGGTTTAAACCAGCCCGAAAAGGCGCTGGAGAAGTTCCACCAGGCCGCCGCCATCGATCCCTCGGCGCACATCTACACGCAGATCGGCTATATCCACGCGAAACGTTCCGAATGGAAGGAGGCGATGCAAGCTTTCGATACCGCCGAGAGGCTCGACGCCAACCTCGCCATCGCCTATATGTACAAGGGACAGGTGTACCTGGCGACCAACCAGCCCGCCGCCGCCGTCGCCGAATTCCAGCACGCGCTGGCGCTCGACTCCTCGCTTGCGCCCGCGCGAGAGGGGCTCGCCCAGGCCCAACAGCGCCTGAGCGGCCGCTGAACATGCGCATCGGGGTGAACGCGCTCTACCTGATTCCGGGCGGTGTCGGCGGCACCGAAATCTACTTGCGGTCGCTATTGACCGCACTGGCTGAAATCGACCACGACAACCACTACTTCGTCTTCACCAATCGCGAAACCGGCCCCGACTTGGTCCCCGCGCAGGCCAACTTCACCCGCGTGCCGCAAGCCGTACGTGCCGTCAACCGTCCGGCGCGCCTCCTCTGGGAGCAAACCGTGCTGCCCCTGGCCGCCGCCCGCCACCGGCTCGACGTGCTCTTCAACCCCGGCTTCACCGCGCCCATCCTTTGCGGCTGTCCGCAGGTCACGGTGTTTCACGACCTGCAGCACAAGCGGCACCCCGAATACTTCCGCTGGTTCGATCTGCCGTTCTGGAATTTCTTTCTGTTCTGGAGCGTCACGGTCTCACGCCGGATCGTGGCCGTCTCCGGCGCCACGGCGGACGACCTGCGCCGCTGGTACCGCCTGCCGCCCGACAAGATCCGTACCGTGCCCTCGGGCGTCGATCCACACTTCTTCGAGCTGGCCGCCTGCCGCCGCCCCGAGCCGTTCCTACTCGCTGTCTCGACCCTGCACCCGCACAAGAATCTGGATGGCCTGCTGCGCGCCTTCGCCGCCTTCCGCGAACGGCATCCGGAGTACCGCCTCGTGGTCAGCGGCATCCACGGGTTCTTCTCGGCGGAACTGCATGCCCTGCGCGATCGCCTTCAGTTGGCGGATCGCGTGGATTTCCCCGGTTGGATTCCGCGCGAACAGTTGTACGATCTCTACGCGCGCGCTTCGGCGTTTCTCTACCCGAGCCTGTTCGAGGGCTTCGGATTGCCGGTTCTGGAGGCGCTCGCCGCCGGCGTGCCCACCGGCTGCTCCCAGATCGAGCCGATGAACAGCATCGCCGCCGGCGCCGCCCTGAAATTCGATCCGCGCGACCCTTCCGCCATCGCCAGAGCGATGCATCGCCTGGTCACGGATGGCGAACTTCGCGAAAGGCTCGCCGCCGCCGGTCCGCTCCGCGCGGCACAGTTTTCCTGGCGCACCACCGCGCAAGGAGTGCTCGACGCCCTCCGCGGCCTTGGGGACTGACATGAATTTCCGGCGCAGTTTGCCGAAAATTCGTTGTCTGTCCCCGGGTTTTTCCGGCGCAGTTGTCCCCGGTCTTCCCCCGGGCTCACCGGCTGTGGCCCTCCAGTTGCTCCTATCGTCTCTGGGAGCCAGATCTATGTATCGTTTACTCACCGTATTCGCAGCAGTCTTCGTCGTGGCGTCGCTGGCAGGTGCTCAACAGTACCAACGCCGCGCCACCATGGTCGCCGGTGGCGGCGGCGATCGCGGCAAGTGCACCATCGAAGTGGTAGTCGACGGGGTCGCGGATATCGAGATCCGCGGCGACCAGGGAACCATCAGGAATATCTCGGGCAGCCCGGCGCAATGGCGCCGCTTCGAGTGCAGCGCATCCCTCCCCGCCAACCCGGCCGATTTCCGATTTGCCGGCGTCGATGGCCGCGGCCGCCAGCAACTGCTCCGCGATCCGCGCAACGGAGGAATGGCCGTCGTCCACATTGAAGATCCCGATAGCGGCTCCGAAGGCTATACCTTCGACCTCATTTGGGGCGGCGGTAACAACCCCGGTCCCGCCCGCGGCGGCAACAACTCCGGAATCGGGGGCGCCATCGCCGGCGCGATCAACGGCGCCATCAACGGCGACACTCGCGCCCAGGACCGCGCAGCCGGCCGCTTCACCGCCGAACAAGCCGTCAACGAGTGCCAAGGTGCGGTCCGCAGGCAAGCGGGAGAGCGCTTCGGCGGGCGTGGCATCGAGTTCCTCAATACCCGCATCGACGACAATCCCGGCCGCAATGACTTTGTCGTCGGTATGATCGATGTCCTCCGTGGCCAGAATGGTCAGGAACGCTTCCGCTTCTCCTGCTCCGTGAACTTCGACAACGGCCAGGTCCGCTCCGTTCAGATCGACCCCATGGTAGACCGCGACCGCGGCCCCGACCGCGGCCCCGACCGCGGCCCCGATCGTGCGCCCCGTAGTTTTACCACCGAGCAGGCCGTCAACGTCTGCCAGGATTCGGTCCGCCGGCAAGCCCTCAACCGCTTCGGTGGGCGTCGGGTGGAATTCCTGAACACCCGCATCGACGACAATCCCGGCCGCAATGAGTGGGTCGTCGGAACGATCGACGTCATCCGTGGCCGGGACATCTCCGAAGGCCGGTATAGATTCTCCTGCTCGGTGAACTTCGACAGCGGCCAGGTCCGCTCCGTCCAGATCGACCCCAGTAGGGTGGGACCCAACTCGCGGTAAGTGGGGCAGGCAATCCTGCCTGCAGCCGCCTTTCAGGCGGCCCTTACCGTCACTTCTACCCTTCCGACTCCCAGCGGAAGCGCCATACGGCGATCGCGCCGAACACCGCCGCGAAGGCGAGTAGTGCGGCGATCGGCCCCAGCGCGGCGTCGAAGCCGGAACCGCGCCACACCATCGCGTCCAGCCCATCCACCGCCCAACGCGTCGGCACCGCGAAGCTCGCTTTCTGCAGCCACTGCGGGAAGATGAACGCCGGTACCCAACTCCCGCCCAGCATCACCAGGATCAGGGTCACCAGGATGGCGATGCCGCGCGTCGCCTCCGGTGTCTTGCCGAGCACTGCAATCAGCAGGCCGAACGTCGCCGTCATGATCGCGAAGGCCACGCACACTCCCAGGAAGCCCGCGAAGCTGCCTTCGATCTTCACCCCGAACACCACGCGCGCGAAACCAAACACGGTCAGCATGATCACCATGGCGATTACGCCCGCGCTCGCCGCCCGGCTGCCGATGATCGTGTAGCGCGAGAGCGGCGCCGCCTGCAGCCGCTTCCAGAGCCCGCTGCGCCGCTGATACAGCACCACCATGCCAGCATCGATCCCCATGAAGAGGATGAACTGTACGCACATCCCGGCGAAGGAGTGCGCCATGCTGTTGTACTTCACTCCCTGGCGAGCCGTGACCGCCTCCAGGCTCACCGTGTACGGCATGCTGAAGCCGGAGTTCGCCTGCGCCCGTGGATTGGCGTTCTGCCGCTGGTTCCACTCTCCCACGCCTTCGAGCATGCGGCGCAGCGCGGCCTGGTCCGCCGGTTTCATGCCCTGGGATTGGTCCAGGTCGCGCAGGGCGTCGTCCAGCAGGCGTTGCGAGCCCGGGCCACCCAGCGTTTCCCGGCTGACCACTTCCATGACGTGCTGCATCAGGACGCCGCGCACCACCTGCATTTCGGTGCTGTGCGAAGGGTCGTAGAGCAACTGAATCTCCGGTTTGTCGCCGCCGCGGAAGAACGATTTTCCGGCGCGCTCCGCGAAGCCGGGCGGAATCACCGCCGCCACCGTGGTCTTGCCGCCGCGCACCAGTCCGCGCGCCTCTTCGAGAGCCCGGCTTTTCACGTCCAGCGCCGCATCCGCGGCGAGCGCGGCAATCACCTTGCGCGAAACTTCACTGTTGTCCCGATCGACCACCGCCACCGCGATCTTCGACGCCGGGCGGTCGTCGGCCACGCCGCCGAAGATATATCCGAAGAAAGACGCGATCACGATGGGCGCGACGAAGCTCATCGTTACCGCGCGCTTGTCCTGAAAGAACAGGCGTAGATCGCGCCACACCAACGCCTGAAATGCCGTGTAACTCATGCGTTGCGTACGCTCCTTCCGGTCAATGTCAGGAACACCGTCTCCAGGTCCGCGCGCTGGCTGGTCAGGTGGCTGCACGCGTAGTCCCGCTCCCGGAGCCACACCAGCACGCGCGGCGAACTCTCCAGAAGATCCCGCACCGTCACCCGCAGCGTGCTGCCGTCCCACTCGGCGGCGGCAACGCCTTCCACCGCGCGCAAGCCGTCCAACCAGCCGTCCCGCCCCGGATTCTCCACCCCGATTTCGAGCACGTTCACGCTCGGCACCAGGCGACGCACCGCTTCCAGCGTGTCGTTGGCGATCACCTTGCCGCGATCGATGATGATGATACTGTCACAAAGGCGCTCCGCCTCTTCCATGTAGTGGGTGGTGTAGACCAGGGTTTTCCCCTGGCGCTTGAGTTCCTCCAGGCTGGAGAAGATCTGGTTGCGGCTCTGCGGATCCACCCCGACGGTAGGCTCGTCGAGCAGCAGGATTTGCGGTCCATGCAGCAGCGCCGCCGCCAGGTTCAGCCGCCGCTTCATGCCGCCGCTGAACGTGGCGACGCGATCCTTGGCGCGGTCGGCCAACCCCGCCACGTCAAATGCCGATTCCATGGCGCGCTCTAGCGGCGCGCCGCGCATGCCGTAGAGGGCGCCGAACAGCGCCAGATTTTCGCGCGCCGAAAGCGCGTCGTGGAGCGCCACGTCCTGCGGCACCAGTCCCAGGCGCAGTTTCACCGGATCGGTTTCCCCGCGCACCACCCCGCCGTCGATTCGCACCTCGCCCCGGTCCGGGGCCAGCAACCCGGCGATCATGGAGACGGTGGTGGTTTTTCCGGCGCCGTTAGGCCCCAACAGGCCGACCATTTCCCCCGGTCGCGCCACGAAGGAAACCTCCTCCACCGCCACCACGTCCCCGTAACGCTTGTGCAATCCCGTCACTTCCAGCATGCATCCGGAGTATACGCGAACTACCGCGCCGGGGTTCAAACTACCCGACCAACAGCCCGCCCCAACCGATGAAACGTTCCCCAGCGGCGATCAAAGGTGGGACAGACGATCGCCTTTTGTGGTCTGTCACCCAGCCCGTGCTTTTGCGCTATCCCGACTGGACGCGAACCTCAGCCGGCTGCCCGGGGAGTTGAGGTCGACGTTGACGCTCTTGATCGAAGCGTTCGCCTGACGACGTCCATCTCGACGACGAGTTCGAGCTTGTGGTCGTAGCATATTCTCATTGAACAATGAGCCTGGAGGCGGGCTCG
>Ga0208587_1000422_pt1 | contig 23552 bp, 19 predicted proteins | sample NGESurdeep092012_7_FD_184472 | JGI IMG/M metagenome (GOLD analysis project Ga0208587, IMG submission 184472) | Arctic peat soil microbial communities from Barrow, Alaska - NGEE Surface sample 210 deep-092012 (SPAdes) | ecosystem: Environmental > Terrestrial > Soil > Wetlands > Peat ...
GCAGGTCCTTCGGTCGCGCCACGCGCGCGCTCAGGACGACAAGTTTTTCCGTACGCCAGGTCTCACGTCGCCGACAACGCCCTCCGAGACACATCCATCGCCTGTCGCATCTCGTCCATCGTCCCGATCGAGATGCGTACGTAGCTGTTGAGCGGTGGGAAAGGCCGGCCAACGAGCACGCCGTCGCGCTTGCAGGCGTCGCGGAAGGGCTGTGCATCACGGCGCAGATTCACCATCAGGAAGTTGGCCTGCGAATCGGCCGCCGGATAACCGGCATCGGCGAATGCCCGCAGTGTGTAGGCACGGGCCGCACGGTTGAGCACGCGCTCCTGCTCGATGTGCGCGTGTGCCTCGAGGCCCGCGGTCGCGGCCGCGGCCGCGAGATTGTTGAGCCCGACCGAGAGCGTGTGCGCCGCGATCGCCGCGATCGTGCGGGGATCACCGAGCGCATAGCCGACGCGCATGCCGGCCAGGCCGTAGACCTTGGAGAAGGTGCGCGCGATCACGACCCGCGGATTCTCGATCGCGAGCGGGAGCGCGGTGGCATACGACGGATCGTCCACGTACTCGTGATACGCCTCGTCGATCAGGATCGTGGTTGCCGGCGAATCCTGCAACACGCGCGCGACGAATCGTTTGATCGCCGCTGCGCCGTGTACGGTGGACGTCGGGTTGTTCGGGTTGCAGAGGTAGACGAGCCCCGCGCCACGCGACGCAATTGCCATCGCGTCGAGATCGAGTTTCAGGTCTCCTGTTACGGGCACCTCGATCACCCTCGCACCGACGCGCTTCGCATCGGCGACCGGGTTCTCGAAGCTCGGCAGAGCCGTCACGAGCGGCCGATTGGGGCCCGTGAAGGCGTACGCGCACGCACGAAGAATGTCGGTCGAGCCGCACCCAAGCAGCACGTTGTCGGGATGGAGGCGGAACGACGTCGCGACCGCGGCACGGAGAGCGGCAACTGACGCGCGCGGGTAGCGGTTCGCCTCGCCGAGCGCGGAGGTGATCGCCGCGAGTGCGATCGGTCCGGGTCCGTTCGGGTTCTCGTTGCTGTTCAGGCGGATGGCGTCGGCCAGCCCCGGTCTCTCAGGCGTGCCTATATAGCCGTCGAGCGTGAGCGCCTCCAGCCCGCGCCCGGAAACCCACGGCACGAGCAGCGAACCGACGGCACCTGCACCAGCGACTTGAAAGAAGCTGCGGCGAGAGAACGTCACGGTGTCACCTCGAGAAAGGCTGGATTCCGGAAGTTACGGCGTTCGGCGTTCGACGCCAGAGGCACGCCGACCGCGTCGGAGTAGCCGTCTGCTCGGGAGCTGTCAGCCAAGGTCCACTGCTGAGCCAACAGCTACGAGCCCTCGGCTGTCTGACCTGAGCTCACATCAGACAGCTGACAGCTTACAGCCGTCGGCTCAGCCGTGGACGTAGCTGTCAGCTTCAAGCCGTCAGCTTCGCAGTGTTCAGTTACCGCCGTTTACGAACCCTATTTCAGCGGCGGCGCCGAAACCGGCGGACGACGATGCTGCGTCGCCCGCTCGTACGAGTACGCAAGCCCAATCAGCGTCGGCTCCGCCCACGCTCGGCCAAGCAATTGAAGGCCGGCCGGCAGTTGGCCGCGGGTGTACCCCATCGGCACCGTGATCGCCGGAAAGCCCGTGCTCGGTGAGAATAGCTGACTGTTGTCGCCATGCGGAGTGTTGAGATCGCCGATCAACCGGGGCGGGTTGCTCCACGTCGGATACACCAGGGCGTCGAGCTTGAGTGAGTCCATGAGCGCCGTGACGCCGGTGCGCAGCCAGGCGCGAAACTCGTCGCGGCTGGCGCAACCCGGATTCTTGGCGGGTGGAAGCGAGTCCGCCTGAGACGACTCGAGTCGCTGCTGGATCGTGGGATGATACCGGCGCGACGCGATGATCTCGGCGAGCGTGTGTACCGGCGCGCGATCACCCTGCCGCGCGAGCCAGTCGTTGATGTCCCATTTGAACTGATTGCAGCCGCCCGCAGTGCGCAGGCGCGCCTCGAGCCCCGGCACGGCAACCGGATCGACGATCGTCGCGCCCTGGCGACGCAAGTCGCTGAGCGCCGCATTGAAGACGCGCACGACTTCCGTGTCTGTGGTCGCGCGATCGTATGCCTGATGCAACACTCCAATGCGTGCGCCTTTGAGCGCGTCGCGATTGAGAAAGGTCGAGTAATCCGAAGCGCGATGGCCGCGCGAGCGCGCCGTGACGGTGTCTGCCGCATCCTCCCCGGCGACGACCTGAAAGAGCGCGACCGCATCGGCGACCGTGCGCGCCAGCGGTCCCGCCACATCTGACGCGAGATTCAGCGGCGCGACTCCGTCTCGGCTCGTCAGCCCCATCGTCGACCGAATGCCGACGAGTGCCTGATGCGCGGCAGGCCCGCGGATGGAGTTGCCGGTGTCGGTGCCGAGTGCCGCTTCGCCGAGACTAGCCGCCACCGCGGCTGCCGAGCCACCACTGGATCCAGCGGTGACACGATCGAGCGCGTAGGGATTCTTCGTATAGCCGGGAAGAATCGAGCTCACCGTCTCGTACGGGGTGAACGCGAACTCCGCCATGTTCGACTTGGCAAGCACGATCGCTCCCGCTTCCCGGATGCGTCGCACCATGAATGCGTCCTGGCGCGGAATCATGCCCTGCAGCGAGAGCGAGCCCACCGTGGTTGGAAGGTCGCGCGTCTCGAAGTTGTCCTTCACGATGATCGGAATACAATGCAACGGGCCGGTCATTCCGCCGGTCGCGAAGCGGCGATCGAGGGAGTCGGCGACGGTGAGCGCCGCGGGATTCACGACGATCAGCGAATTGATCGCCGGCCCAGCCTTGTCGTACGCGGCGATACGCTTGAGGTATGAGCTCACCAGCTCGCGGCAGGTGAGCGTGCCAGCGCGCATGGCTGCGTGAATATCAGCGATTGTCGTCTCGGTGACGTCGAATGCCTGACGAGAGCGCACGGGCTGCTGTGCGCCAGCGGGTGCCGCGAGCACAAGTACAAGGAGGGCGAGCTGCGATAATCTTGGGAGGGTTGTCATACCCTCATTTACGACTCATCTCGCCGCGTCGCAAGCGGTCTGCTCTGGAAGAACGCCGGGTGCGACGTCCGAATTTCAGAACGGACTTTATCTGACAGGAACAGAGATGGTAAAGTGGTGGCTCGTCTCGCTCCCCCCTTGAAAGAACAGCGGCGAGCTCGGCGCCGCGATGATCCCGCCCGTCGATGCGGTCGCAGCATACAAAATGGGGTCACCGCCATTCGGGAGCACATCGCAGCCCTGGTTGCCACAGTTCGCCCGAAACGCATACGACAACTCGATGTCGTGCGAGCGGTAGCGCATGCCGAACGTCGGCCCGGACTCCACCCAGTTTTCGTGCTGCGTGCGCAGAGTGCGGAGGATGTTGTTCGTCTGGGTGAGATCGTACGAGATGGCGTACATCGCCAATCCGAAGTTCAGCGTGAAGGAACCGTGCGACGCGCTGTCCGTTCCCCACGTGCGGCCGACGCCGATCCTGGCCTTGCTGTTCCGGAACTGGAAGTGGTTCTCCACCGTCTTGTCGCCCGCGGGAATCACCGTACCATCGGCTCGGGTCGTGTTCGTCGCTGCGTCGGCATAGGTGTTCGACGTCATCGGTTCCATGATGACGTCCACACCGAAGGTGAACGGGCCGGTCGCGCGCGCGGCGCCGAGACCGACGTTGAAGGCGTTCGTGGAACCTGGATCACGCGGAAGGTTCTGGAGCACGTAGTTCGGAATCTTGGGGTGAGAGAGATGGTTCGCCGTCGCCAGCGCGCCGACGTGCCAGCCCTCGGTGCCAACGGGCCGCGTGTATTCCGTGTGCACCCCCCAAATGTTCGTCTGGTCGAGATTCACGTCCGTTCGCGACGTCGACGTCCAGGCCTTGAGCGCTTGATCGTAGAAGCCAGTGGTGAAGTGGACGTCGTGCCGCATGTTCGTCGTGTTTCGCAGCAGGATCACCTCGAGCACATGTCCGGGCTCCCACTCTTTCGTCGCACCGAGCCGGAAATCGTTCAGCGATCCGCTCTGGTCGATGCGATCGCTTCCGGCATAGAGGAGATCGACTCCATCCACCGCCGAAAGATCGGCGTGGAAGGCACTCACGCCAATCGACAGACCCGCATCGAGGCGACGCGCCAGCGAGCCAGAAAAGTATTGATTGGTCGCGGTGCGCTCGCTCGTCGGGCGGTTCCAGATCGGACCGGCTCGGTCGAGCTGCTGCATTGCGCCGAGGAAAGTACCCGCCCAGTCTCCCGAGCTGGCGAGGAAGCCAACGGGGAGCGTGCGTCCACCACCACGGCTGCCTGAAATGCCGTGCGAATACGGCGCGGTCGTGATGGTGAGGCCGTGCAGCCTCGTCGCCTTCGCCGGATTGGTGAAGGGATCGGCGAGCGTGTCGTCGATCGCGATGGAGATGCCGCCCAACCCCGGCCGGCTCGACGGATAGATTTCGAATTGCTCGTCCTGCATCACCGGCACCGTGCGGGGCGTCACGAGTTGTGCACCCGCGGGCGACGCGACAATCGCGGCAACGAGCGCGGCAACTGCGACGCGCGGCAGGCGGCAACGGGCGGGAAGCGTGCGAACGACGACGCAGGGGCTCATGGGAGGCTGGGCAGAGGTGGGTGCTGCTGGTCTGCCCAACTTCGCGTCGCGGGATTCCGTCACTCTTCGCGTTGGCGAATGGCGATGCGCCAAGCCGAGCCTCTCAGCTAGAGGCGTGACTTGAATGATGTGAATTGAACGAATTGCTCCGTTTGAGGGTCGGATCTGATGCACCCTCGCCAGCCCAACGAACAATCAATTCTTTTGAATTCGCATGATTCAAGTCACGCTTGCGTCGGTGGGACCAGTCACGCCACACCGGATCACCAGGCGCTGGCGGCGTTATCTCAGCATAATTTATATAAATATATATTTATTTATCCCGGGCATGCCCCGACCAGGCGAGCTACGCTCAACCTCCAAGTCAACACCTCCCACCTTCCCCCCAAAACGTCGGAACTACGATGGACATATAAATTACTATTGATTTGTATCATCCATCGCGCCGCTCGCCATTTCAGCCGCAGAGCTCGGCGAACCCCCCGATCAGTCCCACGAAATCAGGCTCTGCGAGCCGTTCTCTCACGAGCACCGCCAGCGCCGCACGCTCCGTGACGCAACGAATGTGCGCCAACGTCCCTCGCGGTCGAGTGAGAAGCCGCCCCTCTGCGCACTCGAACCTGAAGAGCAGCGTCGCGACACCGTCTCGCACACGCCAGACCTCGAATGCGTTCGCGCTCGCGTCCAGCGCCCCGGTGAGCGCGCACTCCAACTCGCGGCTGATCTCCTTCGGCGTCGCCATCGCGATCCGATGCCACTCGCGCAGCGGCAGTGCCGAGAGCCGTTCCATGAACGCGACCGACGTTCCAGCGTCGAACATCACATCCTCACGAAGAGCGCAACATTGGCTCATCGCGTCTCCTTCACGATGAGCGCACCACGAGTTACGCGTGTGCTCTCTGAGAATGCACCGGCATGCGTAAAAGCCGCATTCGATGTTCGTGCGGTCCGCACAAGACTTTCACAAGAACGCCGGCGTGGCCTGCGCCTCGAAGATGTCGTGGCTTCTCTGCGGCGACGTCATTGCCCGACGGGCTGCACCGGGAGGTCGATCCACACGCCGTTCGCGTCCGGCTCCACCGCGCCGCCGTGCGCCTGAATGACGCGCACCCCTGCTGCCCAGCGTACCGAGAGCGGCGCGACTCCACCACCATGAATCGAGAATCGTACAGCATCGCCGTGACGCTCCACGCTAATGCGCACGCTCGCGTGTTGTGGCGCGGCCTCGACGGCACCACGCAGCAACGTGACGAATGCATCGTGCAGCAGCGCACGATCTCCGATCACGGCCGGCAACAGCGGAGCGACGTCAAACTCCACGGTTCCGCCCGCCGGTTCCGCGGCGGCGATGAGCATCGGACGCAGCGCATCGATGATATCCGACGGCTTGATGCGGTCTCGGCGCATCGGGCGATCGCCGAGATCGAGCGCCGCAATCTGTCGGAGGAGCAACATGTCCGCGTCAACCGCCTCCGCCGCGGCACGTGCGGCCCCGAGCATTTCCTCCTGATTCTCGTTCAACTCGCCGAAGTGGTTGTCGAGCAGGATGTGCAATGGCAGACGAACTTCTTCGATCCGTTTCGCGGATGCGTCGGCGACGGACGCGAGCAGCAGTGCGTAGTCGTGCGCGCGCCGCTCGAACATTTTCTCGCGATCGGCGCGGTTCATCTCCGCGATCTCGACTGCGGTGCTCAATCGATAGACGACGCGTTCGATTTCGTCGATTTCGTCCGGCACGAGCGCCAGTGCGCCGGTCGATGGCACGCTGATGTGCGGATGCTCCGGCGTCTTCGCTCCTGTCGGCGACGCGGTTCGTGTCGCGAGCCCTTCGATTCTCCGCGCGATGTAGCGTGCATTCGACCAGGCAAGCGCGAACGACGCGATGACTGCGAGCACGCCTCCCACGAGAACGATCTCCGGTGCCGCATGCGCGTACTGACTCCAGTAAAACAAGCCGCCCATGAGAAGCACCGCTACCACCGCGGGCAAGCTCGTGAGATAGAGGCGTTGGCTGATTCTCATGGCGTTTCTCCCACTGGCTTCGCCGGCTCGAATGAGACCACGAGCACGTCGAGCCCCTGCGCGTTCTCGAGCAGGCGCTGCACGACTGATCCCTTCATGAAGTGATGCCATTCCGACCGCTTGCTCTGTCCAACGATGAGCAGCGTCACTCCCTTCTTCGCCGCGAACTTGCACAGCGCCTCGGCGACATCGTTTCCTTCGAGCTTCACGACTTCCGCGCCAAGTGTCTGCGCGAGCTGAATGTTCTGCACGAGAGTGCGCTGTACCCTGCTGTCGATGCGATCGGCGCGCTCGTCTTCGGTCTGGACGTAAACGCAATACCAATCCGTGTTCAGGCGGCCGGCGAGGCGGCTCGCCTTGCGCAGCAGCGCCGCCGTGTACGGCGGATTGCTCGACATCGCAACGAGAACGCGCTCGACCGTGCGCGGCACCGTTGCGGGAACCGCGCCGGTTTCTCGGCGGACGATTTCCTCGCGTGAGCGATCCACCGCACCGGCCACCTCGCGCAGCGCAAGCTCGCGCAGCGTCGTGAGGTTCTCGTCGGTGAAGAAGTTGCGCAGCGCTGCATCGATCTTGTCCGATGTGTAGATCTTGCCTTCGCGCAGTCGCTGACGGAGGTCTTCGGACGAGATGTCGAGGTTGACGACCTGGTCCGCCGACGCGACGACCCAATCGGGGACGGTCTCGCGCACGGTGACCCCGAGTGTGGATGCGACGACGTCGTTGAGCGATTCGAGGTGTTGGACGTTGAGCGCGGAGATGACGTTGACGCCTTCGTCGAGGAGTTCCTGAACGTCTTCCCACCGCTTGCGATGGCGGACACCAGGCACGTTGCTGTGCGCCAGTTCGTCCACCACGACCACCTGCGGGTGCCGCGCGATGATGGCGTCGACGTCCATTTCCTCGAGCGTGACGCCTCGATACTCGACGTGCTGTCTCGGGATGACTTCAATATCGCGCAGTTGCGCTTCGGTCTCTTCCCGCTTGTGCGTCTCGACGAAGCCGATCACGACGTCGATGTCGCGCCGCTTGAGATCGTGTGCCTCGTTGATCATGCGGTACGTTTTGCCGACGCCCGCCGCCGAGCCGATGTACAGCTTCAGCTTGCCGCGTTCCTTTCGTTTGACCAATTCCAGAAAATCACCACCTGTCGGCTCCGGCCGCGGCGCTTGGCGCCGCTCCGGACCCGGTGGCTCTGGGGTTGGCACGGGAATGTCGGCCATCTCCGTCAATTAGTAGAGGTACGAGAAACCAACGCCAAACGAGAGCTGAGCGCCACTGGCGTTGAAGACGCTGAGGCTCGAGTGATCGTAGCGAATCTCGGGACGCACCAGCGCATGGTCCCACGACTTGACGTTCAGGGTTGCTGTAACGCTGCCAAGTTGTTGCCCTGCATTAGCCGGGAAGCCGAGTACCCCTGACGTGCGCGCTCCATCGCGATCGTTCATGTAGTCCGCGCGGAGCGCCAACGTTGCGGCTGGATCCACGTCGTAGGTGACCCAGACGCCGGCCGCATACCATTTCGCTTGTCCGCCCGCGGAACCCGCGCCGTCCTCCTGCCCATAGTCGAGCTGCACGGAAACATTCGATGCCGGCGTCGTTTTGCGCGAGATGAGTGCATTTACGCCAAGTCGCTGGTTCCTGGTGTTGTTGCTTTGCTCGGGGCCCACGTAGCCAGTGAAGGCGATGAGCGTCTGGTCGTCCGGCGTGAGCCCGAGGCGCAACATGACTGTCTTGCCGGTGTTGACATCCGTCACCTGATCCCATCCGTTGCTCACACGCAGTTCAACGTCGGCGTGTGACGAGAGTTTCGCATCGAGCTCGACACCGGTCTCGGTGAATGGCTCGAGGAAGGTGTCCTGTGATCCGATACCGAGATTCGGGTTCAGGACATCCTCGCCTACCTCGACGCCCAGCAGTGTGGCCATTTTGCCGGCCTTCAACTGGAGATACCGACCCGCGCCACTCAGCGGCAAGTTGAGGACGACGAACCCCTGCCAGATGTCCGCATTCGCACCGAGATCGAGCCCCGTTGACTTCACGACCGCAGCATTCTGGCCGAACCAGCCTTCGAAGTGAAAGCCGGCACTCATTCGGTCAGTTGCCGCGACTCGTTCCAGCGTCACGTTGGCAACGTTGAGCATGAACTCGCTCTGGCGCCGCGCGTACAATCGCCCGACGATGGTGTCGCGGTTGGCATTCGTGCTGTACGTGTAGCTCGTCGTGACATAGCCGGTCACGTTCACTGGATGCACGGCGGCACGCGCGGCGCTGTCAGCGGCGCTTGCCGAGTCGGGGCGCTGCGCCCGGAGACCAGAAGCAGTTGCAAGCCCGGCCGCACAGGCCAGGTAGAATATCGCTTTCATGATGCGGTTCGTCTAAAGTTTGGGTGCCGTGCCGGCGCGCGGCAGGGCGCTGTCGAGCGCGATGTTGAGCAGGAGCACGTTGACCCGAGGCTCACCGAAGAAGCCAAACTGCCGGCCTTCCGTGTGCGCGTCAACGAGAGCGCGCACGGCGGACGCGGACGCGCCGCGCGCGGTGGCGACGCGCGCCACTTGCAGATGCGCGTTCTCGGGCGAGATGTGCGGATCGAGGCCGGATGCGGACGACGTCACCATGTCGCCTGGAATGTTTCCCTTGACCACGGCGTCAAGCTTCACGGCGCTCTCGATCTGTTGTACGATCAGGGTGTCTGCCAACTTGCGGTCGGTCGGACCTTTGTTCGTGCCGCCGGAGGCGGTGGCGTCATAGCCCGATCCTGCGGCCGACGGCCGCGAATGGAAGTAGTACGGTTGCGTGAAGGTCTGACCGATGAGCGCACTGCCCACCACATGACCATTCACTTCCACGAGCGAACCGTTCGCCTGTCGCGGGAAGAGCACCTGCGCCAGGCCAGTGACGACACCCGGATACACGAGCCCGGTGATGACGCACAGCACGAGCGTCATCACGATAGCGGGCCGAAGCTGTTTGCGAAGCATGGATGACATCCTCAGACGAGATGGGTGAGCACGAGCAGCACGTCGATCAGCTTGATGCCGACAAATGGCACGACGAGCCCACCAAAGCCGTAGACGAACAGATTTCGGCGCAGAATCATCGCGGCCGGCGCGGGGCGGTACTTCACGCCGCGCAATGCCAGCGGAATGAGCGCGATGATGACGAGTGCGTTGAAGATCACGCTCGCCAGAATCGCCGACTGCGACGAATGCAGCCGCATGACGTTCAGCGCCTGGAGCGGCGGATACGTGGCCACGAACATCGCCGGAATGATCGCAAAGTACTTCGCGACGTCGTTGGCGATGGAGAACGTCGTCAGCGAGCCACGCGTCATGAGCAGCTGTTTCCCGATCTCCACGACCTCGATGAGCTTTGTGGGGTTCGAGTCGAGGTCGATCATGTTGCCGGCCTCTTTCGCCGCCTGCGTGCCGGTGTTCATCGCCACGCCAACATCGGCCTGTGCGAGCGCCGGTGCGTCGTTGGTGCCATCGCCGGTCATCGCGACGAGCTTGCCACCGCTCTGTTCGCGCTTGATGAGCGCCATCTTGTCTTCCGGTGTCGCTTCCGCGAGGAAGTCGTCGACACCCGCTTCCAATGCGATCGCCGCCGCCGTCAGCGGATTGTCACCGGTGATCATCACCGTGCGAATGCCCATCGCGCGGAGACGGTCGAACCGCTCGCGCATGCCGCCCTTTACGATATCCTTCAGATAGATGACGCCGAGGACGCGCGCCGCTCCGCCGTTCTTCTCGGCGACGACGAGCGGAGTGCCGCCCTCGCGAGCGATGCGCGACACAGCCACGTCCAGATCGGCAGGCACCGTGCCGCCGTTCTCACGCACCCATTTCACCACCATGTCGCTCGCGCCCTTCCGTACCTGGTGCGCACCAGCGTTCACCCCGCTCATGCGCGTCATCGCGCTGAACGGAACAAACTCCATGGCCACTGAGCCGGCATCATGTGCGCCGACTTCTCGGCCGCGAATGCCGAACTTCTCCTTCGCGAGCACGACGATACTTCGTCCTTCAGGCGTTTCGTCCGGCAGCGACGAGAGCTGCGCGAGATCGGCCAGCTCGTGCACCTCGACTCCCGCGACCGGTATGAACTCCGACGCCTGCCGATTGCCCAATGTGATCGTGCCCGTCTTGTCGAGCAGAAGGGTGTTCACATCGCCAGCCGCTTCGACCGCGCGACCGCTCATCGCGATGACGTTCTGCTGGATCATGCGATCCATACCGGCGATGCCGATCGCCGAGAGCAGCCCGCCGATAGTGGTGGGGATGAGACAGACGAGCAGTGCGACCAGCACCGGAATCGCGATCGCAGCGCCAGAGTAGATGGCGAACGGCTGGAGCGTGACGACGGCCAGCAGGAAGATGATCGTCAATCCCGACAGCAGGATCGTGAGCGCGATCTCGTTTGGTGTTTTCTGGCGTGACGCGCCTTCCACGAGCGCAATCATGCGGTCGAGGAATGTTTCGCCAGGATTGGCGCTGATGCGAATGACGAGGTAGTCGGAGAGCACCTTCGTGCCGCCGGTGACCGCCGACCGGTCGCCGCCGCTCTCGCGTACGACGGGAGCGGACTCACCGGTGATCGCCGACTCGTCCACCGACGCGACGCCATCGACCACTTCGCCATCGCTCGGGATCACGTCACCCGGGAGACAGAGCACGAGGTCACCGCGACGAAGATCGGGCGCGGCGACGATCTCGCGCTTCGTATGATCGTTCGCGCTGGCGAGACGCTTGGCGGTCGTCTCCGTACGAGACTTCCGCAGGGTATCCGCCTGCGCCTTCCCGCGCCCTTCTGCCATCGCTTCCGCGAAGTTGGCGAAGACGACGGTAAACCACAGCCATATCGCGATCTGGAGCGTGAACACGATGTCGCCTCGCCCCTCCGCGATGTCACGGAACAGCACGAGTGTCGTGAGCACGCTGCCGATGAGCACGACGAACATCACCGGATTCCGCACCATGTGGCGCGGCGCCAGCTTCACGAATGAGTCGCCAATGGCCCGCCGCACAATCGGCGGGTCGAACAGGGGTCGTTTCTGCGTAGCCATGTTAGAAGAGCCTCCCAGCACCCATGAGGAGGTGTTCGACGATCGGCCCAAGGGCGAGCGCCGGGAAGAAGGTGAGCGCGGTGACGATGAGGATCACACCGACGAGGAGCAGCACGAAGAGCGGGCCCGTGACCGGAAAGGTGCCGGCCGTCTCCGGCGCGACTTTCTTCTCCGACATGAAGCCAGCCAGCGCAAGCAGCGGCACGATGAGCGCGAAGCGACCGAACAGCATCGTCACGCCGAGCATCGTGTTGTAGTAGTACGTGGTGCCGGTGAGTCCGGCGAAGGCGCTGCCGTTGTTCGCGAACCCGGAGGAGAACGCGTAGAGAATTTCCGAGAAGCCGTGCGGCCCCGTGTTGTTCAGGCCGGCCAGGCCGGGTGCGATCACGACGGAGATGGCCGTCATGCCGAGGACGACCACGGACGACAGCAACACGAACAGCATGACCACCTGTACCTCACGCGCCTGGATCTTCTTGCCGAGGTATTCCGGCGTGCGTCCGACCATGAGGCCAGCGATGAAGACGGTGAGCATGACCATGACGAGCATGCCGTAGAGCCCCGCGCCAACGCCTCCGAAGACGACCTCGCCGAGCTGCATGTTCACGAGCGGCACCAGCCCGCCGATCGGCGTGAACGAGTCATGCATCGAATTCACGGCGCCGCACGACGCATCGGTGGTGACGGTCGCATACAGCGCCGAGTTGGCGATGCCGAACCGCACCTCCTTGCCTTCCATGTTACCGCCGGACTGCGTCGCACTGGCGACAACGTTCACACCGCGCGCCGCATGAATGGGATTGCCACGCGCCTCGGCCCAGTAGGCCGTGGAGACGCCGGCGAAGAACAGCACGAACATGGCGGCCCACACCGCCCATGCGTGCTTCGTGTGGCCCACCATCCGCCCGAACATGTACACGAGCCCGGACGGGATCACGAAGATCAGGAACATCGACAGGAAATTCGTCAAGCCGGTGGGGTTCTCGAATGGATGCGCGGCGTTCGCGTTGAAGAACCCGCCTCCGTTCGTACCGAGCTGCTTGATCACCTCCTGGCTCGCCACCGGCCCCAGCGCGAGCGTCTGCTTGGCGCCCTCGAGGGTCACGAGATCGAGGTAGGGCTTGAAGTTCTGGATCATGCCCTGCTGCACGAACACCAGCGCCACCACGAGCGAGGCGGGCAGCAGCACATAGAGCGTGCCGCGCACCAGGTCCGCCCAGAAATTGCCGATGCGGCCCGCCGAACGACGCGAGAGCCCGCGCACGACGGCGACGGCGATGCCCATGCCGACCGCGCCCGACACGAAGTTGTGATATGCCAGCTGGGTCATCTGCGAGAAGTACGACATCGTCGACTCGCCGGCATACGACTGCCAGTTGGTATTGGTCGTGAACGACGCCGCCGTCTCGAAGGACTGTCGATCAGTCACCGCAGCCAGCTTTTGCGGATTGAGGGGCAGCACATGCTGCAGCCGCAGCACGAGGTACGTGAGCAGCATCGTCGCGAGGCTGAACAGCAGCATGGACGCGGCATAGCGCGTCCAATGCTGGTCCTCGGCGGGATCCACGCCGCACAGCGCATAGACACCCCGCTCGAGCGGAGCCAGCCACTGCTGACGTCCCTCGTACACCGAGACGAGATACATCCCGAGTGGCTTCGCGACGGCAAGAATGGCGGCGCTGAAGAAGAGAATCTGTAGCCAGCCGTTCGTTGTCATGTCAGAACTCCTCCGGATGAAGGAGCGTGTAGATGAGATAGAGCAGAACGGCCGCTGAGACGATGAGTGCGACGACAGCTTCGGCGGTCATGGCTTGGTCTCCCGGGTGTCGGTCGCCGCGTCGGAGGAGCGGCCGAGGCGCTCGCAGCCCGCGACATAGGCGAGCATGAGCGCGAAGAAGGCGACTGTGCCAGCGATATAGAGAATGTCGATCATGCTCTGAGGCTACCGGAGCACCCATAAGGGCCGCATTCACGGTAGGCCGAGCGCGCATAAGACTTTTACAAAGGCGCGTCTTCCGGAGGGAGCACTTCGCGCGAGGGCAGGCGCTACGCTCGGGATGATAAGACGAGGAGCGGCCAATCCAGAAAGCCCCGGTCACCGTTTGTCATGCGACACGCAGGGGCTTGATGTGCGCCATGTCATCCTTGATGGTCCGTGCGGCGTCCCACAGATCGACCGCGCGCCCCACTCGGCCCGCTACTCGACCGGCGGCGTCCCGGCTGGCAGGTCCAGCATGAACCTGCTCCCTCCACCTGCACGCGGCTCATACGTCAGACGCCCTCGCTGCACCTCCGCGAGCTGTCGGGCGATGGACAGTCCAAGCCCGGTTCCCCGCACGCCGTCGGGAATGCCACTGCCTCTGAAGAACGGCTCGAAGATTCTCGTTTCGTCTCCCGGCGGGACGCCGGGCCCCTCGTCCTCGACCGTGATGCGCAGACGATCACCCTCTCGCCACGCGCGCAGAATCACCGGCGACTCCGGCGGCGAGTATTTGAGCGCATTCTCCAGCAGGTTCGTCAGCGCGCGCATCGTGTGCGCGAAGTCAAACTGGCCCACGAGAATGCTTCCTTCGTTCGCGATGTGTACCTCGATGCGCCCCGGCCCGTGTGCCGCCTCCACTCGCTCGAGCGCCGCGCCCACCACGTCGTCAGCCGTATTCAGCGCCATCGTCACACGCAGGCTTCCCGCGTTGATCTGCGAGAGCTCCAACAGGTCACCCACGAGCACGTTGAGCCGGTCCGCCTCTTCCTCGATGATCTGCGCGCGAAACGGATCGCCACCATGCCACACTTCGTTCGCGATTCCCTTGATGGCGGTGAGCGGCGTGCGCAGGTCGTGCGACACCGACGCCAGCAGCGCATCCTTCAATCGATCGGCTCGCCGCAGCGACTCGGCCTCCTCTTCCGCCTCGGCAAGCCGCACACGCTCCGCGCCCAACGCCGCGTAGTAGGACAGCGCGCTCAGCACCCGTCGCTGGTCGTCCGAGAGGCTGAACCCCTGCGACGATGACAGACGCAAGGCGCCGACAATGCGATTGCGCACGCGTAGCGGGATTCCAAGCGCACGCAGATCCGCGAGTGATACCGGCGCTAGATCCATCAGACGGCTCGCGCTCAGCGCATCACCAATCAACGTCAGCGTTCCGTCCGTCCGTTCGGCGGCCGCCTCCGCATTGTCCACCGTGTACGTGAGCAGGCTGGATGTCTCTTCATTGCGCCCGTCCGTTGGTGCGCGGCCCGCAAGACGCAACCCCGAGCCGTCTTGACGCATGAATATCTCGCACCGCTCTGTGCCCATCGCCTGCCGAATCACACTCGCAATGGCGCCGAGTGCGTCCTCGGCGCGCGGCGCATTGAGCGTCTCCGCGCCGAGCGTGGCCAGACGATCGATCTCATCGGCGCGCTGGCGCGCGATCTCCGTCTCCTGTCGTCGCCATTCGAGCAACTGCGCCGCGACCACGCCCGTGACGAGGAACGCGATCAGCACCAGCCAGTCGAGTGGATCGGCGATGACGAGCGTGTTGTACGGCGGAAGAAAGAGCCAGTCGAAGGCGAAGAAGGCGGCGCCCGCGAGCGAAATGCCGAGCGCGCGGCCGCCAGCCGAGCTTCCGCCGAGCACGATGAGGAGAAAGGCGAGCACCACGTGCGCCTTGTCGAGGCGCGTGCGCACCGTCCACATCAGCGCGCCAACGACGACCAGCACGCCGAACCAGATGAGCCATTGGCGCAACTGCCGGCGCGGGGCAGTCATGGCTGCACTACTCGCCGAGCTCGAAGCGATACCCCACCGCGGGCTCGGTCCGGATGAGACGTGGGCGCACCGGATCCACTTCGAGCTTGCGCCGCAGTTGGCCAACGTAGACGCGGAGGTATTGCTGCGCGTCGCCCGCCGCCGAGCCCCACACCGCGCTGAAGAGCTGCGAGTGCGTGAGCGTCTGGCCCGCATGCGCGATGAACACGCGCAGCAGATTCCACTCCGTCGGTGTGAGGTGCACCTCGACGCCCGCTCGCTTCACCGTGCGCCCCACGAGATCGATCACGAGGTCGTCCACCGTCACGAGTGCATCGTGGTGCGCACCGGAGGTATGCGCCGCGGCGCGCCGAAGCTGCGCGCGCACTCGCGCCTTGAGCTCGAGCGTGCTGAATGGCTTCGTTACGTAGTCGTCGGCACCCGCGTCGAGCAGCTTTTCTTTTTCGTGGGCGGAATGGCGCGCGGAGAGCACGATGATCGGCACCGACGTGAAGGCGCGCAGGTCGTGGCAGACGGCGAGACCGTCGCGGTCGGGCAAGCCGAGATCGAGGACGATGAGCGACGGCTGCTCCGCCGCCGCGAGGTCGATTCCCTCCGCGGCGGTTCCCGCTTCCGCCACTCGGCGCGCCATGCCGACGAGGCTGTTCCGCACGACGCGTCGAATCTGCGGCTCGTCGTCGATGATGAGGATGACGTCGGCTACCGCCTGCTCGCGAGGAGAGTTAGCCATGAGGAACGATAGCGCCGGCCACGGCGCTTGTCTCGCCTTCCTCGTCGTCGACGTCCACATCGGGGTCGTGATCCATCCATTCGCGCAGACGGTACGCGTGACCTACGAGATACGGAATCGCCGTCACCACCACGTTCGGCTTGAACAGGAATGCCGTGCGAATGTAGAGCGCCGTCTTGTTGTGCAGGAGATGCTCCCACCATCGCTTCGGCACGATCTCCGGCACCACGATCGTCACCAGCTCGCCCGGTGTCACCATGCGCAGGTTCTCCACGAACTCCACGAGCGGCTTGAGGATCGAGCGGTACGGCGATGGCACCACCTCGAGCGGAACGCCGATGTCCCACGCTTCCCACTCTTCCTGAATCCGCTGCGTGTCTCGTTTGTCCACTTCGATGTAGACGGCGATCACCTCGTCGGAGATCGTCGTCGCATACACCAGCGCGCTCGACGTCGCCTTGGTGATGCCACTCACCGGCACGATCACCGTGTGGTGCAGCGGGTTGATGGGGCTCTGTCCCGTGAACTTGATCTCTTCCGCGAACTCAGTGTAGTGCCGGTGGATCTTTCGGAGCAGCAGGATGATGGCGGGAATGATGACCGCGACAATCCAGCCACCCGTCGTGAACTTGGTGACGAGCTGAATGATCGATACAAGTCCCGTGGCCACCGCGCCGATCCCGTTGAGCCACGCCTTCCACTCCCATCCCGGCTCGCGCGTCGCGCGCCAGTGCACCACCATCCCCGCCTGCGAGAGCGTGAAGCAGACGAAGACGCCAATCGCGTAGAGCGGGATGAGCGCATTCGTGTCGCCATGGAACATCCACACCAGCAGGAACGCGACGCCCGCCAGTGCCAGGATCCCGTTTGAATAGGCGAGCCGATCGCCGCGCGCGGCAAGCTGGCGCGGCATGAAGCGATCGTTCGCGAGAATTCCCGCCAGCCGCGGAAAGTCCGCGAACGCGGTATTGGCTGCCAGCACGAGCACGGCGAACGTGGTGTACTGCAGCGCGTAGTAGAGCGGCCCACCGCCAAATATATGATGCCCGAGAATCGAGAGCACCGTCTCGCGCGTCGTCGGCATCACCTGATAGTGCTGCGCCAAGAAGGACACCCCAAGGAAGAAAGTGGCGAGAATCGCCACCATCCAGCCCAGCGTGGTCGCGGCATTCTTCTGTGCCGGCGACTTGAAGGCCATCACGCCATTCGAGATCGCCTCCGTTCCCGTCATGGCCGCGCACCCTTCTGCAAAGCCGCGCATCAATAGATAGATCAGCGCGAGGCTGGAAAGCGGCAAGAGTCCGCCGCCGTGCTGCCGCGCCGAGACGGGATCAACCTTGAACGCCGCCGTGATCGGCGCGAGCTCGTGTCCCGACCAATACCGATACGCCCCCGTGGCGAGTAACGCGAGCATCATGACGATGAACGCGTACGTCGGAACGGAGAACGCCGCGCCCGACTCGCGCACGCCGCGCAGGTTCACCGTTGCCAGCACGAAAATCGACAGCGAGCAGATGGCGACGGTGTGCGGCACGAGCGACGGATATGCCGACGTGATCGCCGCCACGCCGCTGGAAATGGATACGGCGACGGTGAGGATGTAGTCCGTCAGCAGCGCCGCCGCTGCGACGAGTCCCGGCATCTCACCGAGATTCTCCTTCGCGACGGTGTACGAGCCGCCGCCGTTGGGGTACGCGAAGACGGTCTGCCGATAGGAGAGTCCCACGAGTACCAGGAGTCCGACGATGACCGCCGAGATCGGCAGGACGTAGCTGACCGCCGCGAGTCCGATGGCGCCGCCAAGGACAAACAGGATCTGATCCGTGGCGTAGGCAACGGACGAAATCGCATCAGAGGAAAGAACGGCGAGCGCGGTTTTCTTGTTGAGACGTTCGTGCTCGAGGCGCTCACTCGGGAGCGGCCGGCCGAAGACGACGGTTTTGAGGCGACGGTAGGTAGACGACATGATTCCTGAAGGGTCTCCAGCGCGCGGTCGAGCGGTATCGCGCAGCACTTTACATTATCACGTCCAGGATAAGGAAGCTACAAGGATGAGAGCGGGCGACATAATGATTTCGTAAGGACGCCCCCGGGGGCAACAGAACGCTGACCGCTCACGACTGTCGGCTCAGGCGCTCGCCAGGGAGCAGCGCGTGACGGTGCGCGCGGCGCTCGCGGCCGCGATGGAGGCGAAGAAGTGACCGCTGGCCCTCCAAGGAGCCGAAATCGTAGCTTTCGAAGACCCTAAACCGCCGCCGGTTACGGAGTTTCGTTCGACGTGCCCGGCTCGCATCATGTCATCGTCGTCATTCCGTGAGTCCTGTGTCCACTGGAGCCTCTTCAATGCACGCGTTCCCTCAACGCCTCTTCGCGCTCGCCTCGGTCACTATGCTCGCCACGGCGGCCGGCGGCGCGCAAACGCCTGTCATTCTCCCCGGCGCATCCGCTCGCGCACTCGTCAAGTTCGAGATTCGCGTGCCATCTTCGGTGCGCAGCGAACCGCTCACCGGCCGCGTGTACGTGATCATCACTCGCGACAGCAGCCGCGAACCCCGTACCCTCGTTGGGCGGGTCGGCACGCCGTTGTTCGGTCACGACGTCGAGCGACTCGCACCGGGAGCGAGCGCTGTCGTCGACGGCACTGAGCTCGGCACGCCGGTCTTCGACATGGCCGACATTCCCGCTGGCGACTATTGGATCCAGCCATTCGTGAACGTCTACTCCGAGTTCAAGCGCTCCGACGGCCACGTGCTCTGGATGCACGACGATCAGTGGGAAGGGCAGAATTGGTCGCGCTCTCCCGGGAACATCTACGGCACACCGCAGAAGGTGCATCTCGATCCGAAGGCGAAGACCGTCGTCAAGCTCGTGGCCGACCACGTCATCCCGCCAATCGTCGTGAACGCCGACAACGAGTACGTGCAGCGCTTCAAGATTCAGAGTCCGTCGCTCACGAAGTTCTGGGGCCGACCGATCTACCTCGGCGCCACGGTACTGCTGCCGCGCGACTACAAGACATCGACGATCAGCTATCCGGTGAACTACCTCCAGGGCCACTTCGGGCTCGCCGCGCCGTATGGATTCGAGGCCGCGGCAGGAGTGCGCGTTGGACGCGGCGCCGTTCCCGCCGGATCGTCGTTCCACGACCAATGGCTTGCCGACAACTTTCCGCGCATCATCGCCGTCACCTTCCAACACCCGACACCGTATTTCGACGATTCGTACGCCGTGAACAGCGCGAACATGGGACCCTACGGCGACGCCCTCATGAACGAGCTGATTCCCGAAGTCGAGAAGCGATTCCGTGTGATCAGGGAACCGTGGGCGCGATGGCTGTCGGGTGGCTCGACGGGCGGGTGGGAGTCGCTCGCACTGCAGATTTTCCATCCCGACTTCTTCGGCGGCACGTGGTCGTCGTGCCCCGACCCGGTGACGTTCACCGACGTCGAGGGTGTGAACATGTACAAGGACGCCAATGCGTTCTACAAGAATTTCAGCGAGTGGCAGCTGACACCAACGGTCAACTCACGCGAGGTGAACGGCGAGATCCGGCAGACCGCGCAACAGAGGTACTGGATGGAACTCGTCAACGGCACTCATGGGCGGTCGGGCACTGGGCAACAGGATGTTTGGCAGGCAACCTTCGGTTCGGTCGGCAGTGACGGTTACTTCAAGCCGGCCGTCGATTCACGCACAGGCGCGATTGACCACACAGTGACACAGTACTGGAAGGACAACTACGATCTGTTGTACTACTTGCAACGCAACTGGAGCACCGTCGGACCGAAGCTCGTGGACAAGATTCATGTGTACGTGGGCAACATGGACAGCTTCTTCCTCGACCGTGCGACACGAGAGTTGGAAGCGTGGATGAAGACCACGCAGAACCCGCACTACGAGGGGTACTTCGTGTACGGCGACCAGAAGCCGCACTGTTGGAGCGGACCCGGCACGAGCGCAGACCGGCTGAAGGAGATGGCCGAGTACGGACTCAACAAAATGCCAAAGGGAACGACAACGCCGTGGTGGAAGTACTGAACAACCGCTCGCGGTCGAGCGAGGAGCTGCCGCGCGGCGGAGGTCCGCGTGTTGCTCATGCAGCATGACCCCAATGCTCACACGCGCGCTCCAGCACCGGAACTATCGCCTCTTCTTTGGCGGACAGAGCGTCTCGCTCATCGGCACGTGGATCACCCGCATCGCCACGAGTTGGCTCGTCTACCGGCTCACCGGCTCTCTGCTGCTCCTCGGGATCGTCGGATTCTGCGGCCAGATTCCGACCCTGTTGCTCGCCCCGTTCACCGGGGTGCTCGTGGACCGGTGGGATCGCCGGCGCATCCTGCTCGTCACGCAGGTGCTCTCGATGCTCCAGTCGGTCGCCTTGGCGGCGATGGTCTTCTCCGGTGGCATCACCATCCCGCTCGTGCTCGCACTTCAGGTCTTCCAAGGCATCATCAATTCGTTCGACACGCCGGCGCGTCAGGCATTCGTCGTCGAAATGCTGGAGGACCGATCCGATCTCCCCAACGCCATCGCCCTCAACTCGTCGATGGTCAACGCGAGCCGCATCCTTGGCCCCAGCATCGGCGGCGTGGTGATCGCGGCGGTCGGCGAAGGGTGGTGCTTCACTGCCGACGCGATTTCCTATCTTGCCGTCCTTGCTTCGCTAATGGCGATGCAAGTGGAGCGGCGCCAACTCCCGCCACGCGACACTCGGATGTTGGACGAGCTGCGTACCGGATTCCACTACGTCTCGCGCTTTCTGCCCGTGCGCTCGGCGCTCATCCTGCTCTCCCTCGTGAGCCTGCTCGGCATGCCGTACACGGTGCTGATGCCCGCCATCGCCAGTGGCACGCTTCACGGCGGGCCGCACACGCTCGGCTTCCTGATGGCGGCGTCAGGCGTCGGCGCACTGGCCGGCGCACTCTACCTCGCCTCACGACGGTCCGTGCTCGGGCTCGGCGACGCGATGGTCATTTCGACGACCGCATTCGGGGTGGGACTGGTCGCGTTCTCCTTCTCGCGCGTGCTCTGGCTCTCGCTCCTCGTTCTGCCCCTCGTCGGTGGCGGGATGATGGTGACCATGGCGGCGACGAACACGATCATCCAGACGATCGTCACCGAGGAGCTACGTGGCCGGGTCATGGCCTTCTATACGATGGCGTTTCTGGGGACGGCACCCATCGGCAGTCTCGTCGCAGGCGTCGTTGCAGAACGGATCGGCCCCACACAAACGATTTTGGCCGGCGGCGTGTGTTGCCTCGCCGTCGCGGTCTGGTTCGGGCTCGGTCTGCCGGCGCTGAAGGAGCTGGTCCGGCCCATCTACCTCGAACGAGGGATCATCGGCGCAGCTGAAATCGAAGGTGGGACCAAGGCGCTGTAGAGTGCCTGCTATGGGCCGTGTCGCAACACTCCGAGCAAGAGCTCGGCTCCCGCATGGGCACCATGCAGATGGCGAACCGCACCGTGTTCGTCGTTGGGAAGGATGGCAAGATCGTCTATCGCGAAATGAAGTTCGGCGCCCTGAGCGAAGATGCCTACACGGCGCTCGCTGCCGCCGTCGCGAAGGCACGCCGGGCCTGACTCACCGTCGGTCATGACGAAGGGCGGTGACTTCGGTCGCCGCCCTGGTCCTCCCAGCCGAGACACAGCTGGCTTGGGACCAGACACACTCGAGGCGGCCATCTGGATCAGATGGCCGCCTCGAGTGATTTTATGCACTAACGCTCTCCCTGTCAGCACAGCGCCGACACTGCGCTCACTGCGTCTGCGAGAAATCAAATGCGTTCGTCAACGGTACCGCGCCGGCGTCGCGCGTGCCGAGCGCCGGCAGATGCCAGCGGGCTTCGATGAAGGACAGAATCGACAGAGTCTCATAGCTCGCCTTGTCCACGTAGCCCTTCTTGGCGAATGGCGAAATGATCAGCGTGGGGACTCGGCTGCCCGGTCCCCACTTGTCCTTCACCGGCGGTGCCACATGATCCCAGAAGCCGCCGTTCTCGTCGTACGTGATGATGATGACCGCATCCTTCCAGTTGGGTCCGTTCCGCACCGCATTAATCAACGCGAGCGTGTGCTGCTCGCCGGTCATGATGTCGGCATAACCAGGATGCTCGTTGTTCGCGCCGAGTGGTTTGACGAATGACACGGCCGGAAGCGTGCCCGCCGTCGCCGCCGCGATGAAATCCGTCTCGTCCTTGAGGTGCGCCGCTCGCAGAGCTGTTCCGTCTGCGTACTTGGCGTAGTACGCAAAGGGCTGGTGGTGAAACTGGAAGAGCGGATCGGGAGTGCCGGCGATCGCGTTGTTCCACCCGCCGGAATACCACGCCCAGTTCACCCCCGCATCATTGAGACGATCGCCGATGGTCGGGTTGGTCTGGTTCGGGACCAATTGCGCCGCAGACGCCGATGCCGGATGTGGGCTGTTCACCGTAAACGCGGTATTCACCGCGAATCCGTCAGGCGTGACGAAACCATCGGTGACGAGATTGCCGTTCGCGTCGAGTACGGCCGTTGCACCAACCGGCGCGTTCGGAAAGGTCGGGGCCGCAGCCGCGATCAGGAACTGATGATTCAGGAACGAACCGCCGAACGCACTATGAAAGAAATGGTCGCACAGCGTGTACTTTGCGGCTTCGGCCGCCAACGGCAGCGTGGCCGTGTGATAGAATCCCATCGCCAGCCCCTGCGCATCGCTGATCTGCACGAACTTGTCCATCTTGCCGCCGTCAATCTGTATCTGTTCCTGATAGTAGCGATGCACCAGGTCGCGCGTGACGCTCGTCGCCGGAAGATACTGCGCAATATCGAATGGCGCGTTTGGCAGCGTGAGCGGATATGGTTGACCATTCACTTCCGGTAACGTCACGTACGCCGCGCCAGTCGCACTGATCTGCTTTGGCGCTGATGCGGCCGCGGCCAATCCCTCGGCGCCAGGAAACTCTCCGTACGTGTTGTCGAAGCTGCGATTCTCCAGATAGATCACCACGACGTGATTGACCTTCGTCACGTCTCCGGACGAAGGAATCGCCGTGGTCGAATCGGAGCAGGCAACCAGCCCTGCCGTGAACAGGAGCGCGGCGAGCGTGAAACGGCCCAGCGTAGAACGCGTCATATGCTCTCTCGAGGCGTGATGTGATTTGTGAACCCGGAACATGGGTCGGGTTCGTTGCTCGAGGGCGACGTTCATGTCACGTCTCAGCGACACTTCTGTCTCGAGGCAGTCGCGACGCCACGGACGGACGCGTGGGTGGAGCGACGACGGTGTCCGTGAGCGCGCGGAGAAATGCTACCAGCGCCCTGCGCTCCTGGTCGGTGAGGTGGAGCGGTTGTGCGGAAAGAGTCAACA
>Ga0208587_1000423_pt1 | contig 23496 bp, 24 predicted proteins | sample NGESurdeep092012_7_FD_184472 | JGI IMG/M metagenome (GOLD analysis project Ga0208587, IMG submission 184472) | Arctic peat soil microbial communities from Barrow, Alaska - NGEE Surface sample 210 deep-092012 (SPAdes) | ecosystem: Environmental > Terrestrial > Soil > Wetlands > Peat ...
ACGCGCTCGTTCAGTGCGTCTATAAGACCGGATAGTCGAAGCAGTGTTTTCACGGGATCCCTCTTATTTAAGCAAGGACATTGAACCTCATTAGTACTCTGGCTTTTCAAGCCGAGGCGGGAGAATTATAAGAGATTTTCCCCTGCTACCGATAAGGTTTTACCCGATTTGCGCAAGGCCTCGTCGGCTCCAGGCCGGGGCGCTCAGTTGCCGGCGACGGTCATGCTGTCGATCAGGATCGAGCCGCAGCGGCGCGAACCGCGAGTGAGCTCGTCCTTGCCCACCGCCGCTATACCCTTGAACATGTCGCGCAGATTGCCGGCGATGGTGATCTCCTCCACCGGGTAGCGGATAACCCCGCCCTCCACCCAGTATCCGGCCGCGCCGCGCGAATAATCGCCGGTGACCATGTTGATGCCCTGTCCCATCAGGTCGGTGACAAACAGGCCGCGGCCCATTTTTTTCAGCAGCCCGGGCAGATCGAGCCCGCCGCTCTGAAGTATCAGGTTGTGGCTGCCGCCGGCGTTGCCCGTGGTGCGCATGCCCAGCTTCCTGGCCGAATAGGTGCCGAGGAAATAGCCCTGCAGCACGCCGTCCTTCACCACCTCGCGCGGCCGCGTGGCGACGCCGTCGTCGTCGAAGTAGCAGCTCGCCAGCCCTTTCTTCAGGTGCGGCCGCTCGCTCAACTGCACCAGCGGCGAAAATACCTGCTTGCCCAGGCTGTCCAGCAGAAACGAGGTTTTGCGATACAGGCTGCCGCCGCTTACCGCGCTGACAAAGCTCGCCAGCAAACCGCTGGCCATCGGCGCCTCGAACAGCACCGGCACTTTCATCGTCTTCAGCTTGCGGCCGCCCAATCGCGCCAGGGCGCGCTGCCCGGCATAGCGTCCCACCGCCTCGCCGGCGGGCAGATCGCGCGCGGCGCGCGCCTCCGCGTACCAGTCGTCGCGCTGCATCGCCCCGTCCTGCGCCGCAATCACCGCGCACGAAAGGTAATGGCGCGTAGTCGGATAGCCGGCGGCAAAGCCGTTGGAGTTGGCCACCACGAATTGGTGGTGCTGGGTCGAGACCCCCGCCCCTTCGGAGTTGACGATGCGCGGGTCCAGGGCGAACGCCGCAGCCTCACAGGCGCGAGCGCGCTCGATCGCTTCATCGACGGGCAGATCCCAGGGATGGAACAGGTCGAGGTCATGGATCTCGCGCGCCATCAGCTCGGGTTCGGCCAGGCCGGCACAGTCGTCGCTCGCGGTAAAGCGCGCGATGCTGACCGCCGCCGCCACGGTGTCGGTGAGCGCCTTGGGCGAGAAATCCGAGGTGCTGGCAAAACCCTTGCGCTGGCCCAGGTAGGCGGTGACGCCTATGCTCTTGTCGCGGTTGTACTCGATGGTCTCGACCTCCCCCTTGCGCACCACGGCGGTCTGGCCATAGCCCTCGGAGACGTCACTTTCGCCGGCGCTCGCGCCTTGCGCGGCGGCTTGCCGCAGCAAATCCAGGGCGATTTGCCTGAGGGTATCGAGCGGATAGGTAAAGCGCGCTGTCGTCATTGAACTATTGCCATTGGGATAGTGTGCAAGCCGCAAAAACCATTATCATAGCAGGTCGAACCTTCCTCACCCGGCCCCATGCAAGACGAACTGACCAGCAAAACGCGCAAAAAAAAGGACATGTTGGCCCTGCAGGACCTGGGCGTGAAGCTGGTCGAGTTGAATGAGCAGCAGCTCGAGACCATGCAGCTACCCGAGTCTCTGCTCGCGGCGGTGCAGGAAGCCAGGCGCCTCACCAAGCACGAGGCGCGGCGGCGGCAGATGCAATACATCGGCCGCCTGATGCGCGACATCGACGCCGCGCCGATACGCGACCGGCTCGAGGAGTGGCTGGGGCAAGGGCGCGAGCACACGGCGCAGCTGCACACCCTCGAGCGCTGGCGCGACGAGCTCTTGGCCGGCGACCCGGCCCTCGCGCGTTTCCTGCAGGAATACGCGGGCGCAGACAGCCAGAAGCTGCGCACCCTGATCCGCAACGCGCGGCGCGAACAGAGCGCGGCCCTGCCGCCCAAGAGCTACCGCGAACTGTTCCGGGTACTGCGCGAGATGACTACAAAGGAGCCCGCAGCCGATACCTAAGGCTCGGCAGCCAGACTAAACGCATGCAAAACAATCCGGACATATTATTGATCGGCCTGGTTTCGATCAGCGACCGCGCCTCGGCCGGCGTGTACAAGGACGAAGGCATCCCGGCGCTCGAGGACTGGTTCGGCAAGGCCATCGCCAGCCCGGTCTGGCGCGTGCAAACGCGCCTGATTCCGGACGAGCAGCCGGTAATCGAGCAGACCCTGGCCGAGCTGGTCGATCAAGCCGGCTGCCACCTCGTCTTCACCACCGGCGGCACCGGCCCGGCCGAGCGCGACGTCACGCCCGAGGCCACGCTCGCCGTTGCCCACAAACTCATGCCCGGCTTCGGCGAGCAGATGCGCAGGATCAGCCTGGAATTCGTGCCTACCGCCATCCTGTCGCGCCAGGTTGCGGTGATCCGCTACCGCCGCGCGGCCGGGGGTCGGGCAACCGGCAGCCTGATCATCAACCTGCCCGGCCAGCCCAAGTCGATCAAGGAGACGCTGGAAGGCCTCAAGGACCGGGACGGCAAGCAGATCGTCCCGGGCATATTTGCCGCCGTGCCCTATTGCATCGACCTCATCGGCGGGCCGTACATAGAGACCAACGAGGACGTGATCAAGGCGTTCCGCCCGAAATCCGCGATCCGACCGAAGAAGGATTAGCCGCTTTGAGCGCAGAAACCCTGGAAACCATAGAAATCGAGACTGCGGCCGATCCGCGGGCCAGCATAATCTGGATGCACGGCCTGGGCGCCGACGGCAATGACTTCGCGCCCCTGGCCGATGAAATCGACCTGCCCGTCGCCGTGCGCTACATCTTTCCGCATGCCCCGATGATGCCGGTGAGCATCAACGGCGGCTATGTGATGCGCGCCTGGTACGACATCAGCGATGCCGCCATCCGGCGCGAAGATGAATCGGGCGTGCGCGCCTCGCAGCGTCTCGTCGAGGACCTGCTGGCGCGCGAGAAATCCCGCGGCATCGGCGCGGGCCGCATCGTGCTCGCCGGCTTCTCCCAGGGCGGGGCGATCGCGCTGCAGGCCGGCCTGCGCCATGGTGAGCGCCTGGCCGGCATCATGGCCCTCTCGACCTATGTGCCGCTCGCCGACCAGCTTGCGGCGGAGGCCAACCCGGCCAACCGCGGGGTGCCGATTTTCATGGCGCACGGCACGGCCGACCCGATGATCCCGCTCGCTCGCGCCCAGGCCTCGCGCGACCTGCTGCTGCAGCAGGGTTACGCGCTCGAATGGAGCGAGTACCGGATGCAGCACTCGGTGTGCCCGCAGGAAATCGCCGACATCGGCGCCTGGCTCGGGCGCGTGCTCGCCTGAAGAGGACCAAACCCCCGAAAAAGTTCTGATCTTCCGCGATGCTCCGCGCTTCGCCGGAGGCAGGAAAAGCTCAATGCACGAGCTGGTTGATCTCGATGATGGGAAGCAGAATGGCGAGCACGATCATCAGCACCACCCCGCCCATCACCAGGATCATCACCGGCTCAAGCAGGGTCAGGAATACCGCCAGGCGACGCTCGAGCGCCTGTGTCTCGAGCGCGGCGGCACGCTGCAGCATCTGCTCCAGCTTGCCGCTCACTTCCCCGCTGGCAACCAGATGCACCATCAGCGGCGGAAACGCGTGCGTCGCGCCCAGCGCGCGCGCCAGGCTCTCGCCTTCGCGCACGCGCTCGATCACGCCTTCGATAGCCTCGCGCATCACCATGTTGGTCATCACGCGCGCGCCGGAATTGAGCGCGGAGAGCAACGGCACGCCGCCGCCGACGAGAATGGCGAGCGTGCTGGCGAAACGCGACGTGTTGACGCCGCGAATCAACTGCCCCAGCCAGGGCGTGCGCAGCAACATCGCGTCCCAGCGGCGTCTGGGCGCATCGCGGCGCAGCGCCAGGCGCACGGCAACCACGGCGCCGACGCCGGCGACCGCAAGATAGATCCAGGCCGCGCGCAGGAAATCGGAGAGTCCGATGAGCGCGCGCGTGAGCAGCGGCAGGCTCTGCCGCGACTGCTGAAACACCTGCACGATCTGCGGCACCACAAACACCAGCAGGCCGGTGACAATGCTGACCGCAACCAGGGTGACCAGCACCGGGTAAAGCAGCGCAAGCGTGGTTTTCTGCTTCAGCGCCTGGCGCGCGTCGAGATAATCCGCAAGATGCTGCAACACCGTCGGCAGCGCGCCCGATTCCTCGCCGCCGTGCACCAGCGCGCGGTAGAAATCGGGAAAACTCTTGTCGTAAGCACCCATGGCGGCGGCGAGGGAATGCCCGGCTGTAATCTCGGCTTTGATTCCGCCCAGAACCTCGCGCGTCATCGGCACCGCAGCCTCCTCGATCAGCGCGGTGAGCGACTGCTCCATCGTCAGGCCGGATACAAGCAGCGTTGCCATCTGCCTCGTGACCAGGCTTAGTTCGTCCGAAGACATGCCGCGTGCCCACGGCTGGCTTGCACGCTCGCGCGCACGCACCAGATCGATCGCGGAGGGGTGCAGGCCCTGGGCGCGCAACTGCGCGCGCGCCTGGCGCGGCGTATCGGCCTGAACTATTCCGGATACCGTGCGCCCGGCCGCGTCCAGCGCCTCGTAGCGGAATGCTTCCATGGCCCGGTGCTATTCGCGCGTCACGCGAACCACTTCTTCCAGGCTGATTGCGCCTTCGGCGGCCCAGCGCATGCCGTCATCGCGCAATGAGCGCATGCCCTGCGCCACCGCATGCTCGCGCAGCACTTGCTCGGAAGAACGGTCATGGATCAGCCGGCGCAAGCCATCGTCGACGCTCAGCAATTCGTAAATGCCGGTACGGCCGCGGTAACCCGAATGGTTGCAGGCGGGGCAGCCTTGAGCGGTAAAGAAAGTTCCTGGTCTGGGCGCGAATCCAAGCGCCTTCAGCTGCGCCCCATCGGCGGCGAAGGGCTTGCGGCATTCCAGGCACAGCCGGCGCACCAGCCGCTGCGCCCCCACGCCGATCAGGCTGGAGGCGAGCAGAAACGGCTCCACGCCCATGTCGACCAGCCGGGTAACGGCGCTCACCGCATCGTTGGTGTGCAGCGTGGCAAACACCAGATGGCCGGTGAGGCTCGCCTGCACCGCGATCTGCGCCGTTTCCAGATCCCGGATTTCGCCGATCATGACGACGTCGGGGTCCTGGCGCAAAATGGTGCGCAGGGCGCGCGCGAAGCTCATTTCGATGCGGGTGTTGATCTGGGTCTGGCTGATGCCATCGAGGTCATACTCGATCGGATCCTCGACGGTCATGATGTTGAGCGCCTTCGGATCCAGCCTTGAGAGCGCGGCGTAGAGCGTCGTGGTTTTGCCCGACCCGGTCGGGCCGGTGACCAGCACAATCCCGTGCGGCTCGCGAATGAGCTTGTCCATGTGCGCGAGGGTTGCGTCGTCCATGCCGAGGCGCGACAGATCCAGCCGTCCGGCCTGCTTGTCGAGCAGGCGCAGCACCACGCGCTCGCCGTGCCCGGTTGGAATCGTCGACACCCGGACGTCGATCGGTTTGCCCGCCACCCGCAGCGTAATACGCCCATCCTGCGGCAGGCGCTTCTCGGCGATATCGAGCTGGGCCATGATCTTCACGCGCGAAACGATCGACCCGTGCAGCGCACGCGCCGGTTCGATCAGGTCGCGCAGCGTGCCGTCGATCCGCAGCCGCACCACCGAGCGCGTCTCGAAGGGCTCGATGTGGATGTCGGATGCGCCGTCGCGCAGCGCCTGCGTGAACAGCGCATTGATCAGCCGGATAAGCGGCGCATCGTTCTGGCTCTCGAGCAGATCCTCGACCCTGGGGATTTCCTGCAGCAGCCTGGTCAGATCCAGGTCCTGCGCGAGGTCGTCGGCAAGGGCGGCCGCACCTACGTCGGCGGCGTTGTACAAGGCGGAGACGAGCTCGTCGAACTCGTCAACGCCGATGCGCCGGGTCTGCAACGGCACGCCAAGTGCACGGCGCACTTCGGCGAGCGCGCCGGCGTGCGCGCCGTTGCGCACCGCCACCTGCGCCAAGCCGTCGTCCAGAGCGGTGACGACGACGCCGTTGGCCTTGGCAAAAGCGTAGGGAACGGCCGGTTTAACGCTCATTTCGGCGCGGTTGTTGCGGGCTTGTCCGGTGCACCCGGTGCCGCGCCCTGACGTGGCGGCAGGCTGGGCGACCCGAAATCGGAAATATCGGTAGTCGCGGGTTTAGCCTTGCGTTGCTCTCCCACGATGTAGTCGTAGCGGTCGTTGGTGACCGAAGTGACTCCCTGCGCGCTGCGCAGCAGCGTCGGCCGCAGGAACACCATGAGGTTGGTCTTGGTGCGCGAGCGCGTGTTGTATTTGAACAGGCTGCCAATTAATGGAATGTCTCCCAGCCCCGGAACTTTTTCCACACTATCCTTGACCGTGTCCTGGATCAGGCCGCCGATCACCACGATCTGACCATCGTCGACCAGCACCGTCGATTCGACCGAACGTTTGTTGGTGATTATGCCGGCGGCGTTGGTGCTGTCCTGAATGTTGGACACTTCCTGGTAAATCTGCAGCCGGACAGCCCCGCCTTCGGAGATCTGCGGCTTGATCCGCAGGGTGAGGCCGACGTCCTTGCGCTCGACCGTCTGAAACGGCGTCGGCGTGGTGGCCGCAGCCGAAACCGCGTATGAGCCGGTGACGAACGGGACGTTCTGGCCGATCACGATTTTCGCTTCCTCGTTATCGAGGGTCAACAGCGTCGGCGTGGACAGGATGTTCGCATTTGCGTCCGTCTGCAGCGCGCGGACCAGAAGACCGATGTTCAAAATCTGCGCCCCGACGCCCGGAATCGTGATCGTGCCCTTTATCACGCCTATATTCAGGCCCTGTCCCGCCGTGCTCGGATTCTGGGAAATGCCGACGATGTTCTGCCCCGCGGTGCCGAAATTGGTGCCGCCGAACACCTGCCCGGTGCTCTTGCCGACGCCAGTGAGGTCCTGCCACTGGATGCCGAACTCGGCAGCCTTGTCGGCGGTGACCTCGGCGATCAGCGCTTCTACATACACTTGGGCCCTGCGCACATCGAGTTTTTCCAGCGCGGCGCGCAAGTTGTTGTAGATCGCATCGGGGGCCGTGATGATGATCGAGTTGGTGGCGGCATCGGCCTGAATGATGCCCGGTGTCGAGGAACCGGTTTGCGCCGGCGTTGGCGTTGGCGTTTGCCCCAGCGGCGCCGCGCCCAGCGGCGTGGTCGTGCGCGTTTGCCCGAGCGCGGATTCCCCGGTATAGATCGCGCGCAAGATCTCCGCCAGTTTCACCGCTTCCGCGTTTTTCAGGTAGACGACGTGAATATTGCCGGCAGCGCTGGTGGGCGAGTCGAGCATTGCCACCAGTTGGCGCACCCGCGATAGCCGCGAGGGATCGCCAGAGCGCGCGAGCACGCTATTCGAGCGCGCGTCCACCGTAACCGCAAAGCGCAGGCTCTGGTCCGGTGACGCCTGGTTCTGCGCCGACTCCGCAAACAGGCGGTTGATCGTTTGTGCAACGTCCAGTGCCGATGCATAGTGAAGCGGAATCATGATCGGATCGGAGCCGCTCGGCTGATCGATCGATTCGATGATTTTTTCGATGCGCGCAAGATTGCTCGCGTAATCGGTGATCACCAGCGTATTGTTGTTCGCGTAGGCGGTGATCGTGTTGTTGGCGGCGATCAGCGGGCGCAGAACCGGCACCATCTGCGTTGCCGATTCATATTGCAGCTTGAACACCTGCGTCTGGACCGTATCTCCGGCAGCGCGCGGCTTTTCCTGCGCGCCTGTCGCAAGGCTCTGGTGCAGTTTGGCGTCGATCTCCGGAACGATCATGACCCTGCCGCGTTCCTCGACCGCAGTGAAGCCCTGCAGACGCATGGCCGACAGAAACACCTCATACACGAGCGCCCTGGACATCGGCTTGGCCGAGACGATATTGATCGTGCCCTTGACCCGCGGATCGAGTACGAAATTCTTTCCGGTAATCTCGCTCACCGCCTTCACCACGCCCTCGATGTCGGCGTTGACGAAGTTGAGTGTGACCATATCGGGGCCCGTCGGCCGCTCGGCCGAGCCAGCACTGGGCCGCGCGGCCGTGCCAGCACCGGAGCGCTCGGCGGGTGCCGTGTCGGCGGCCCACGCCTGACCGCTCGAGACTACGATGGCCAGCCACAGAAAACCAGTTCGTAACCAGTAATGCTTCATAGATGATCCTCGGGCGCGCCGTGAATAAGCGATGGCGACATCATTTGAAAATCATAGGTTCTAATCGCTGTCATTTTGTCGACCAGCGGATCCTCTGACTCGTGTAGCAGCCGGTTGTGCGGCTCGCGGGGCAACGGGTTCCGCGGGTTGTGGAGCAGCGGCTTCTGCGGCTCGTGGGGCAACGGATCCCGCAGCTTGCGGAGAAGGGGACGCAGATCCTTTCTTCTCCGGCCAGGTGAGCGTTTCGCGCACCCCGCCGCGCTCCAGAATGACGTGATCCGGATGGACTTCCGCGAGCCGGAGACCGGGAGTCACGTCCTCGCCCTCATGCACCGCAAGAATCTGCTTCGCTTCAAGTTGCACTACCGCGTACCCGCGCCTGCCACCCGACGCAGCCACGACGCCGAGCAACTTGATCGCAATCCCGGTCGGCGCGGCAGTGTTCTTGTTGCGCTCCACGCGGCCGAATACAAGGCTGGCGGACGCCAGACTGGCCGTCCCCACGGCGGCGACTTCCGCTCGCGGCTCCGCGCGCGGGGCGAACCAGATCCAGGTCCAGTACGCGAGCACCAAGCCAAAGACGGCCACCGCGGCAAGTGTCAGCAATGACACGACGGCCGTTTGCGCAAGGCTCGATCGTCCGAGCGGGAGTACCTGCATGCTTGGTATTCGTCATTCGCGCGCTGTAAAAAGTGTAGGTCGGGCGCAGTAATCGACCAGATGCGTGGTGAAGCATTATATAATATAAACTGTTGTATTCGAGGCGCAGTTGTTTTCGACGCGCAGTCAAATCAATTGACGAGGAAGGCTAGTCGATGCTGATCGGAGATCGCGGGCAACGTGGTTTCACTTTGCTCGAAATAATGGTAGTCGTGGTCATTCTAGGCATTCTCGCCGCCCTGGTGGTGCCGAAAATCATCAGCCGTCCGGACGAGGCGCGGGTAATCGCGGCAAAACAGGATATTGCGAGCCTGATGCAGGCGCTCAAGCTCTACCGCCTGGACAATCAGCGCTACCCCACGACCGAACAGGGATTGCAGGCGCTGCTCGTCAAACCGACCACGGCCCCGATCCCGCTCAACTGGAAACCTGGCGGGTACGTCGAGCGCCTGCCCAAAGACCCCTGGGGCAGTCTTTACCAGTACCTCAATCCCGGAGTGCGCGGCGAGATCGACGTATTCAGCTACGGCGCCGATGGTGCGCCCGGCGGTGAAGGCAACGACGCCGATATCGGCTCCTGGAATCTCTAGGAAACTGTTGCAGAATGAGCGCAACCGCTATCCGGTTTGGGGGATATAAAAGGCGGCGCGGCTTCACCCTCATCGAGATGCTGGTGGTGCTGATGATCATGGGTCTATTCGTGGGCCTGGTCAGCGCCATCACGCGGCCGGACGATCGCGCCGTGCTTCGCCTGGAGGCGGAAAGGCTGTCGCAACTCCTGGATTTCGCCGCTTCCGAGGCGCAACTCACGGGCAAGTCCATCGCCTGGACAGCCGACGATTCGGGCTACCGCTTCTGGCGCTCCGATGAGGATTCCAACTGGTCCGAAATCCGCGACAACGAACTGCTGCGCGCGCGTACCCTGCCGCAAGGCGTGGCGATTTCCGGCTTTCGCGTCGAAAACATGCGGCCGCAGGGCGCGATGCGCCTGGAGTTCGCCCCCGAGGGATCGTCACTGGCCTTCACCATCGGACTGTCCCTCGCCGCGGAGCGTTACCTCGTCGCGGGATCCCCGGTCGGGGACGTGCGTGCCCTGCCCGGCGAAGGAAATATCCATGGCGGCGTGGCGCTGCGGTAGGCGATCAGGGTTTACGCTGATCGAGGTCCTGGTCGCGCTGGCCATCATCTCGATCGCGCTCATGTCGGCGCTGCGCGCGGCGGGACAGGGCACGAACAATGTGGGTGAGTTGCGCGCGCGCCTGCTCGCCGGCTGGGTTGCCGAAAACCTGCTGGCGGAGCATCGCGCCCGCCGCGACTGGCTGCCGCCGGGAATACAGCGCGGCGCGGGACGCCAGGGCGGTCTGGACTTTGCCTGGCGTGAGGAGGTCATCGCCACGCCGAACCCGTCATTCCGCCGCGTTGATGTCCGGGTTTTCGCGACCGCCGAGGAATCGCACTCCCTGGCGCACCTTGCCGGGTTTGTCGTGAATTCGCCGGGGTCGGCCAGATGAAGGTGAAGGCCGCTCCGCGCGCCAAGGCGCGACTGACATCCGCTCGCCGCACTGGGACGCGCGGCTTCACCTTGATCGAGATCATGAGCGCGCTGCTGGTGCTGTCGCTGCTCGCGCTGATGTCCTACCGCGGCCTCGGTGCAGTGCTCGATGCGCGCGAACACACCCGGGCCGAGACCGACAAATGGCGCCGCGTGGCCGCTTTCCTCGCGCGCTTCGAGCGCGACGTGCAACTCGCGGCGCCGCGCCCGGTGCGGTCCGCTAGCGCCACCACCACGGACACCACCACCGGCACCTCGCCCGCATGGCGCGGCGACTTTGTGACGACGGATCAGGCGCGCCTCGAATTCAGCCGCTTTGCCGCGACCGAAGGCGTGGACACCGCGCGCCGGATCGCGTACCGGCTGAACGAAAAGGATGAAGTCGAGTTGTGGTTGTGGCCGGGGCTCGATATCGCACCCGACACTTTGCCTGCGCGCTATCCGGTGCTCGCCGGCGTGAAAACATTCGAGCTGCAGTACCTCAATCCGGGTCTTGTGTGGGTGAATGTCTGGCCCTCGTCACCGACCGACCCGCCTATTCCGCAGGCCGTGCGCCTGCGCATTGTGCTCGCCTCGAGCGAGGAAATCGTGCGCGTATTCGCGCTGCAATCATGAGAACGCGTGAGCGAGGCATCGCGATCGTGCTCGCCCTCAGCGTGGTTGCCATGGCCGCAATGGTCGCAGCGGCGATCATGGTGTCGCAAAGCACCTGGGCGCGCCAGCTCGAACTCACCGCTGAACATGTTCAGGCGCGGGCGGTGCTGCAGGCCGGTGCGGACTGGGCCCGTGCCGTGTTGAGCGACGATCGCCGCCTGAGCAACGTCGATCATCTGGGCGAGCCATGGGCCCTGCGCTTGCCGCCGATGCCGGTAGAAAACGGCGAGCTGGTAGGAAAGATCGAAGATCAGCAGGGCCTATTCAATGTGAACAATCTGGTATCGGAGGGAAAGGTCAACGTCGCGCAGCTCGCGCATTTCCAGCGCCTGCTCGCGACACTGGGCTTGCCCGATGCGCTCGCTTACACGCTCGTCGACTGGATCGACGACGATAGCCAGCCGCAGCCGCAGGGCGGGGCCGAAGACGCATACTATCTCGCTTTGGATCCGCCATATCTCACTGCCAACCGGCCGCTGATCGACGTGGATGAACTCGCGCTGGTCGCCGGCTTCGACGTCAGCGTGCGCGCGCGCCTGCGCCCGTACGTGACGGCGCTGCCGGGATCCACCGCCGTCAACGTGAATACGGCTCCGCCGGAAGTGCTTGCCGCGGTGATTGATGGCCTGGATCTTGGCAACGCCCAGGCAATGGTTGCACAGCGCGATCGAGCCTATTTTCGTGACACCAACGACTTCATGAAGCGGCTTCCGCGAGCGGCCGTGGCCGTCGCCGGCGACATCAGCGTGAGCAGCGATTACTTCCTGGCGAGCCTGCGCGTGACTATCGGCGGCGCGCAAGCGCGCGGCAGGGCGCTGCTTTCGCGCTCAGGCGCCGGCACCGGGTGGCCCATTATCATCTGGCGCAAATACCTGTGACGGTCTGAAATGAACACATTAACCAGAGTTTCCCTATGAGCTTGCTTCGAATCTACGGTTCCTTGCGCGATGCACCGCAGCAGTGCCAGTGGGCGCTAGTCAGCGAAGGGCGCGAACCTGTCGTGGGACAGGGCCCGCTTGCGCAGTTGCCGCAGCGCGCAGAGCGCGTCCAACTGGTGCTTCCCGCCACAGACGTCCTGATCACGCGCGCGAACCTGCCGCACTCGGCCAAGCGCCACGCCGGATCCGTGCTTGCCTTCGCGGTCGAGGAAGAGACTTTGGGCGACCCCGACGCCAACCAGGTGAGCTGGCTCGGATCCGCTGCAGATGCCGATGTGCTCGCGGTAACCGACCGGCAGGGACTCAAAGCCTGGCACGATGCACTTGAAGCCGCCGGCATCGGCGAGTACGAGGTGCACTGCGAAACCCTGATGCTGCCGATGACGGCGGGAGAATGGAGCCTCGCCTGGGACGGCCGCGAGGGATTCGTGCGCACCAGCGAAATCGAAGGCGCCGCAACCGATTGCGGCGACCGGGAAACCCCCCCGCTGTCGTTGCGCCTGATGCTAGACGAAGCGAAAGCACGTATCGAGGCACCGAAATCCATCGTGCTGTATCCGTCCATGACCGCACCCGATGCGGAGTCGAATGCGGCGCCCGATCCCGACGCATGGCAACGCAAGCTCGGGGTCGCGCTGCGCCTTGCAGGGCCCTGGGACTGGCGCCGGGCGCCGCCCGACGCGGGCGTCAGCCTGGCACAGGAGCGCCAACGCTGGCGGCTGCTCCCGGGTACCCTGCAACGACTGCGGCCGGCGGCCTGGCTCGTCGGGATCGCCCTCGCCGTGCAAGCGCTGGCGTTGATTGTAGACTGGACGCGGCTCGCGGGCGAACAACGCAGCCTGCGAGCGCAAATGGAGTCGCGTTTTCGCACAACCTTTCCCGACGCGGTCGCGGTGGCGGACCCGGCGCTGCAGATGCAACGCAAGCTCACCGACGCGCGGCACGCCGCCGGTCAATCCGATAGCGGCGACTTCCTGCCGATGATCGAGAAAGTGGCGACTGCATTGAAGGAAGTGCCGGCGGGCGCACTGCGCATCACATCCTACGAAAGCGGGCGCATGACGCTGGAACTCGCAGCCGTCGAAGAGGCTGGCGTGCGCCGCATTGTGGCGCGCTTGCTCCAGACCGGCATGCGTGTCGACACTTCTCCTGCAGGAACGCGCGCCGGCAGTGCAACGGTGGTCCTGACGGTGCGTTCGTCATGAGGGCGCGGCTGCGCAAACTCTGGGAATCGCGCTCGCCGCGTGATCGCGTGGTGATTGCCATTCTGGCCGCGGTAGTCGGAGCTGCGCTTTATCTCTGGCTTGCGCAGTCGGCATACCGGGCGCGCACGCAACTGGGTGCGTCTTTGACTGTACTGCGCGCGCAGGCGATCCGCCTCGATCTGGACGCGACTGAACTGGCGCGCGTGCGCGCTATCCCGGCGCCACCTGCATCGCAAACCGATCTGCGCACGCTAGTGCAAGCCCGCGCCGAGGCTGCCGGACTTGCGCGCGCGCTGGTGCGCATCGATGCACCGGACGCGAATCAGGTGCAGGTGGTATTCGGCGCCGTTGCGTTCGCGGAATGGCTTGCCTGGGTCGCGAGCCTGCAAGCGGAGCGCATCCGTCTGGACACCGGCCGGATCGAAACCCTGTCCACGCCGGGAATGGTGGGCGTCACGGCCACCTTCACCCGCGCCAAACCGCAGTGAGCCGTTGGCGGCTGATTGGCCTAGCACTAGGCGCTTACGCCCTGGGGCTCGTTGTCACGGCACCGGCGAGCCTGATCGACTCCGGTCTTCAGCAAGCGACCGAAGGCAGGCTGCGCCTCACCGACACCCGCGGCACGCTATGGTCGGGGACGGGGCAGCTCGAAATGCGCGATCGGATGCAACGAACCGCGGTCGCAAAAAGCATTGCCTGGCGCGTGCTGCCCATATATTTTCTGCGCGGACAGCTCCGGGGCGAAGTGGTGCTGGACCAGGCAGCGAAGCAATTTCCAGTGACGATTTCCCTGTCGCAGATCGAAGTGGCGGACGCAGACATCAACTTGCCTGCTGCGGCACTGGGTCTGGCTATACCCAAGCTGGCGCCGCTCGGGCTCACCGGCGATGTGCTGCTGCACGTCGCGCGCCTTGCGTTAGGGCGCAACGCCACCGAAGGCAACGCGACGTTGCAATGGCGCGGCGCAGGTTCGGCGTTCACGCGGGTCTCGCCTCTGGGCGACTACGAACTGCGCTTCGAAGGGGAAGGCGCCACTGTGCGCGCGTCCCTGCGCACCCTTCAGGGACCGCTTCAGCTCGACGGGCAGGGATCCTGGACCAGCGGGGCCAACCCCGCGTTCCTCGGAACCGCGCGCATCGCGCCGGAGCAGCGGCAGCAACTCGCGCCGTTGCTGCGGATGATCGCGCTGGAGCGCGGCGAAGGCAACTTCGAGTTGCAGCTCAAATAAGAAGCCCGCTCTACTTCACGCCGCGGCGGAAACTGTACCCCTTGTAGCTGAGTATCATGCCCTCCGGCGTGATCTGCTCCAGTTTGAGTCCGGGCACGACGTAATCACCTTCCCGCAGCATCCGGTTGTTGATGCCGACCATACGGTCCCCGGGTCTGCCGGAATAGGCGTGAACGGAAATCGTCATTGGCGGAAGCTCCTGCTGTAGCGACAGCGGCAGTTCCGCCAGCGAAATTACATTTTGCGCCGGCGCGGCCTCGGCAACGCCGCTACTGGTGCTCAGGGCCTGTTCCGGCACCGGCGCCGCCGCTTTCTTTGACCCCTTGGCAACCGCCTTGGGCGTCTCGATCTTGACGCCGGCGGCCCCATGCGGTTGCGCTAGCGCAGGTGCGGGCGCAGGAACAGCCTGCGTGGCCGGCGCCGAATTCTGCGCATGCAGTTCCGGCTCCGGCTTTGGCGCCATGTCAGGCCGCACCGCTGGCGCTTGGCTTTGGCCCGGCTCGGGCGGCTTCGCGGCGATGGCTACTGGCGCAGGCGACGCCGGATCCGGCTGCCACGGACGCAGCCAGCCGATTGCAATTCCGGCGCCTAGCAGGACGAGCGCAAGCAAGCCGTAGGAGAGCAGCGCCGGCTGTTTGGGCGCCACTGCCGTCGCCTGCCCCAGCAGCAGCGTAGGCGCCGCGCCGCGCTGGCGTTGCTGATCGGATTTCCGCAGAGCATCGAGGATATACGACATGCCTATTTTTCCCCTCGCTTGCGCGATAGTTTCGGCGCCGTTTTATCCGCCACGCCGGCGAGGCGCATCAGTGTCTGGCGTCCGACGACGCCGTCGGGTATCAGTCCCCCAGCGAGTTGAAACTGTTTCAACTGGCGCAACAGCACCTGATCAAACAGCGGATCCTCGCTGGGTTCCGCCGCGCGACCCTGCGCCTGTGCGAGTTGCCGGCTCAGCCACGCCACCGCCGGTCCGCGCTCACCGGAGCGTATATTCTCGTGCGCATCCGGCGGCATGCGCCAGAGCAAGGTGTATTGCCCCGACCATTGCGCCGCCAGCGCGCCAATGGCGACCGTCCTGGCCTGCGCGCCCAGAACGAAGCTGGCAGTCTTGCCGTCGAGCGCGCTCAGCGTCGCGTGGAATTCCCGGCCTTGCCCGTCGCGCAGCAGCAGCACTGCGGGCCGGTCCAATTGACGCAGTTCATCCAGTCCGCCGCGGGCGGTGCGGCAGCGCAAACCCAGGCCTTCGGCCTGCCGGCAAGCATCTCCGCCTTGATAGTCCGCGCCCCAGGCCCGGAACAGTGCGGCATAAGCCAGCGCGCGGCTGCCGGAGCGCGGCTCGTCCGCCGGCCATTCCAGAGCATCGGGCAATGCCGCTTCCGGCTTGGCATCCAGGTGCACGGCCCTCGCCGGCGTGGCTGCCGCCGCGGGCGCTGCGATGCCTGGCTGCACCGCGACCGACCTGGGTTCCCCCTGCTCCTTCCAATACACCGCGAGCGCGACCGCCGCGCCAGCCAGCAGAATCACGCCCGCCGCGAGGGCGCGCAGCAGCCTGCGCCGCGCCGCCGGCTGGTGAAACACCTCGCGCGCGGCCTGCGCCAACGTCGCAGCATCGACGCGCTCCTTGCTTTGCACATAGGCGCCCAGCAGCGCGCGGTCGCACAGCACGTTGATGACCCGGGGAACGCCGCCGCTCAAGCGGTACAACCGACCCATCAGCCGGGCGGGGAACAGCTGCCGCTTCGCCCCCGACACCTCGAGGCGATGGCGCACGTAGGCGGCGACTTCCGGTCTGGTCAGCGGGCCGAGGTGATAGCGCGCCACAATACGTTGCCCGAGTTGCCGCAGTTCCGGCCGTTCCAGCATCGCCGCCAGCTCGGGCTGGCCAAGCAGAATAATCTGCAACAGCTTGCGCTGGTTGGTTTCAAGATTGGTGAGCAGCCGCATCTGCTCCAGCACATCGGCGGCGAGGTTTTGCGCCTCGTCGATGATCAGCACCGTGTGCCTGCCCTTGGCATGGGCGTCCAGCAGGTAAGCGTTGATGCAATCGACGAACACCTTGATGCTGGTATTGCCGGGGGGATAGGCGATGCCGAATTCGACGCAGATGGTCGAGAGCAGCTCTTCCACGGTGAGCATGGGATTGAAGATATAGGCCACATCGCAGGACGCGGGAATCTGCTGCAGCAGGCAGCGGCATACGGTGGTCTTGCCCGCCCCCACCTCGCCCGTGAGCAACACAAACCCGCCATCGCCGTTCACGCCATAGAGCAAATGCGCCAGCGCCTCCTGATGCCTCTGGCTCAGGTAGAGATAGCGCGGGTCCGGCGCGATGGAGAACGGCGCTTCGGCGAGGCCAAAGAAGTGTCGATACATGGGGTCCGGCAGAGAGGGTGTCGCGACATTATAGCGGCGAGTACCGTGCGCTGCCCGTCCTGCCAACGCCGCACCAGAATTTGCTTGCCCGAGCCGGACTGCGCGCGTCCTGGGTCCGGCCGCCCAGGGCGAAGCGTCTTAGGGGAGCGGAGGCATCCCCTCATTTTGTAACGAACTCTTATTCGCTAGTGTCGCGTATCATCTCGCGAAATTTGACCACCTCGTATTCCTCGCCGCTGTCGACCACGCCCTGGGGCATGAGCAGGCAGGTAAGCTCGCCCTTGCGGTATTCCATGTTCTGTCCGGGGACGAACACGCCGGCCCGCAGCAGCACGCGCGCCTCGCCGGGCGACTCGCTGCCGTCGCCGAGGAGTATGCCGGTCTCGCCGCCCGCGCCGCCGCTCAGGCTCAATTGCACCAGCTGTGCCGATTTGGCGATGGTCTGTATGCCGACCGAGCCCCTCTGCGGAATTTCGCGCTGAAGGCGGCGTATCACGCCGAGCACCCAGTTGTCGCCGCCCTCGGGCTGCAGGCCGAGCAGACAACCGATTTTCAGCCAGTCGCCCTTAATTTCCGGGATGCCGGCGCCGAAGCCGCCGGCGCTGACATTCTCCACGATCCAGGTTTCCGCGCCCGAGGTATCGGAGGTGCCGGAGCCGCCGAGCACCGCCAGCACTCCGTCGTAGCCGTGGGTGACATTGAGGCGCGACTTCACCCGATGGCGCTGATGTTTTCGCTCCGGCGGCTTGGGCGACCAGTACAGGGCCAGGTGGTTGAGCACGTCGAGCACGGTTTCGGCCGGATAGGTGCCGCCGAGATTCACCTGCGACGGCACGCTGCCCGTCGTTCTGACCGCAGCGATCAGGTTTTCCAGGTCCTCCAGCGCCTTGCCGGCGGCGAAGAAGCGCAGTGTCGGCGCATGCTGGGGCGGGCGCGCCAACCGCAGTGGCGCCTGGCTGGTGGCAAGATCGATCCAATAGGCGATATCGGGCTGCAGGTCCAGACGCAGGGTGAACGAGGCACAGAAGTGCGCGATCAGTCGCTCGCACAGTTCTACCTCCAGCGGCAGCAGGCTGTCGGGCGAGGATGCGGACAACATCACCGCCTTCAGAAACTCCCGTTCCGGCGTGGAATCCCCGGGGATGCCCGGATAAACCGTCACCGCGGAGTGCGCGAGCTTGCGGTTTTCGGCCAGCGCATAGACCTTGGCCACGACGCCCCACACCGACGGGTCCATCGGCCCGTAGCGCACGTACATCCATTTCATCTGGGTGCCGAGCGCGCGCAGCGCGCGCACCAGCAGCAGCGGCATACTGCCCTTGAGCGCGTCCGCGCCCTTGGCGCCGGTGGCGTAGAGATCGATGCAGCTCGCGTAGGCAAGCGCCGCCTGGCGCCAGTATTCGTGGATCGCCGTCCACAGACGGATCTCCTGGTATCGCGCCAGGCGCGGCGAGACCATGTAGTCGCGCGCGAGCTTGCGCAGGTGCGTCTGTGCCGTCTCGTCCAGGAGCTGTATCAACTGGGCGCGATATTCCGCTTTGAAGCCTTCCGCGGCAACGACCGACTCCAGCCAGTGCGTCAGTTCGTCCGCGCACTTGAAGGCATCGTTGGTCGGCAACTCCTCAAGGATCTTCCTCGCCTCCTTGATGCCGGCCATGGGGTGATCCGGTTTCTTGCTTCCAAACAGACTGATCATGCGCGTCTCACGGAAATATCGGGCTACCCGATCATGCGGCAAAAGGTACAGAAAAATCAACGCTCGCAGCCCTGTTTGACATTGTTTAACAACCCGCCGTCAGGGAAACCGGCGCGGCAGTTGCGCGCGCAAATTGCCTATCTGCGCCTCGAGCTCGCGAATGCGGTTGATCAGCGTAAGAGCCAGCGCAAGCGCTTGCGGGTCGAGTTCGAGATCGGCACGCAAGCGGCCCGCGGCTTGCACCGTAACCACGATATCGCCGCTGAAGGTCCACTCGGCTTCCTGCGGATTGGTCGGCGCGAGAGCACCGTAATCCACGAGCTCGCGCAGTTCCGCTTCCGACAGGCCGGAGAACCGCGCGAGCTCGGCAAACGAAAACTCGGGACGATCGTCGAGCCACACTGCATCAGTTTGCTCGAGTTCCATTTCTGATCTCCTGTTCGAAATGTCCGCGCGGATTGAAGGTCGAGCCATCCGCCAATTCCTTGAACAAGGCCCGCTCGTGCTCGCTCAGCACAGTAGGCACGACAATCTGAACGATCGCAAACAGATCGCCTTCGCCCTCGCGCGGTTTCGGCAATCCGCGTCTGGCGAGCCGCAATTTTTGCCCGGCGTGCGTTCCCGGCGGCACTTTGAGATGGACCGAGCCGCTCAGTGTAGGGACTTCGATCACGGCACCGAGGGCGGCTTCCCATGGCGTCAAAGGCAGGTCCAGGTATAGGTCGTGGCCGCTGACGCGGTAGAGCGCATGCGGGTGCAGGGCGATATTGAGATACAAGTCCCCGTCGGGTCCGCCGTTGAACCCCTTTCCGCCTTTGCCCCGCAGGCGCAGCCTTTGTCCGTCCGTGGCACCTTTGGGAACGCGCGCCTTGAACGATCGCGGCACGCGATGCAGCCGGCCGTGCTCGTCGTATTCCGGCACGGTGAGATTCAGGTCTACCGTGGTACCGCGGGAGGCATCGTCCAAAGTGATATGTACCGTGACCTCGTAATCCTGACCTGGCATCTGAAACGTGCCGCCCTGCCGCCCCGCGTGCCGCCTCCCGCCCGCAAGCCCGGCGAACAATTCGGACAAATCAACGTCGTCGAACGAAGACGGCGTATCCCCGAACTGCTTCCCCCAGTCCGGAGGCGGCTGAAAATCCTGCCCGGGCTGATGACGGCCCAACTGGTCGTAGGCGGCGCGCTTTTCCGGATCCTTGAGGGTCTGATAGGCATCCGCGATCTCCTTGAATTTCTCCTCGCCGGCGGGATCCTTGGAGACGTCCGGATGATACTTGTGCGCGAGTTTGCGGTATGCCTTCTTGATCGCGTCGGTGTCGGCGTCACGTTCGACGCCGAGGACGCGGTAGTAGTCCTTATATTTCATCAGTCACTCCGTGACGTAGCCGGCTCGCGCGGCTAAATGCAGCCAGCATTGTAGTTCTTTCCCGGGATCGGTCCGCGGCCGGATCATGATCCGGCCGGCTGCGGCAGCGTTGCAGGCGGAGGGTCATGCGCCCGGAAAAGCGTGGTCGTCAAAGGCGGCACAGAACTCGCGCCAATCCCGATCGACCTTTTTTTGGCAGGCGAGCGCCACAGTGATCATCCTGGCCTTCCACTGTTTTTGGCCGGCAAAGGCGATTAATTCGTCGGCGCTGGCCGAGCCCTGGCGCCCGGCGCTGCGCAACTCTGCCCAGGCCACGATTTCCCCCAGGGTCGTCATCAGGCCGCGCAGGCGATCGAAGTGGCCGTGCCACAGATCGAGGGCCACCCGGTCCTCCGCCGGCTGGAGTCCTTTCAGGATGTAGGCAACACCGTCGATGACCACCGGGCGCAGGAACGCCGGCGATATTGCCTGCACCCGCTGCTGCAGACATACGACCCGCTGCGCCTCGTTTTCCCAGCGCGGCTGCCTGGCTTCGAGGTGCGGCACCAGAGTCGATGGCAGCGCCTGCTTCAAATCGAGCAGGTAATTGGCATCGGGCGAGCCTTTGCCCTCGACCAGAAGGACGAAGCGCTCCACCCCCAGGCTGCCGGTGCCGGCGATGCGCCGCGCGACGTCGAGGAGACGATAGAATTCCGGCTTCGGCTGCGTGCGGGCAAAGCCGCGCATGAAAGTTTCGATGCGCTTGCGCTGCCTCGCATCGACGGCAAGCGCCTTCTTGCCGTCAATCCTGATCCTGCGACTCTTTCCGCTGCGCACGGTGCGCCGATCCAGGAATTGCGCGCGGGTCCGGTTGCGTGCGCTGTCCAACAGTTCCCTCACCATGCCCTGGGCGGTCTCGCGCTCGACCCAGCGCGCCTTGCCGGTCAAAAGGGCGCCGGCATAGGCGTCGATAAATCCGTCGCAAAGGCGCAAAGCCCCCGGCTCGCCGACACCCAGCGTCCTTGCCGCCACCAGCACGCTCGCAAGCAAGCGCGCCAGGTCCCATGCGCACGGGGCAAGGGCCGCCTCGTCGAAATCGTTGAGATCGAAGTAGACGAGCCGGTTGTCCCCCTTGTAGCTGCCGAAATTCTCCAGGTGCAGGTCGCCGCAGACCCAGACCAGGGGCGCATCGGCCGGCAGCGACGCAGTCGCGAGTCCGTCGTAGAACAGGTGGCAGGTGCCGCGCAGGAAGGCAAAGGGGGTCGCGCGCATCGCCCGGTACTTCAGCGCCAGCCGCTCCGGATCCCGCCCCGCGTTGAAGTCGCGAATGCGATCGACGATGCTTTGCGCGCGCTTTGCCATTGGATGCCTTTGGGCTACTCCAACGCTAAGTGGAGGCCCCGGGTCACGGCGATCGCGCAGCGGTTTCCGCTTCATGCGCCTCCTGCGGTTCGACGTGAATGGTGACCGAAGCCCGTGCCAGGTGGCTGGCGATCGATGCCTCGAGCCGGTCGCACAGAGCGTGGGATTCGCTCACGCTGGTCTCACCCGGCAGCAGCAGATGAAACTCAATGAAGCGCGTCGCACCCGCTTTGCGCGTGCGCAGGGCATGGAAACTCGCACCCGCAGGCAGCCCCGCCCGAATGAGTTCCTCGGCTTTGTGGATCTCCCGCCGCGACAGAGCCGCGTCCATCAGGCCGTCGATCGAACGGCGCAGCAAATCGATGCCAGTGATGACGATGTGCAGGCCGACGACGATCGCGATCAGCGGATCGAGTATCTGCCATCCAGGCAGGAACACGATGACCAGCAGCCCGCCCAACACGCCGGCCGAGGTCCACACATCGGTCAGCAAGTGCTTGGCATCCGCCTCGATGGTGACGCTGTCGTGCTTCGCCGCGACCCTGAGCATGAGGCGGGCGGTGACGAAGTTCATCGCCGCCGCAAGCAGTCCGACGGTTATTCCCCAACCGAGGTTTTCCAGAGGCGCCGGGTGGAAAAAGCGGTTCCATCCGGCGTAGATGATGGAAGCGGCGGCAAACAGTATCAGCGTGCCTTCGACCCCGATGGAGAAATACTCGGCCTTGTCGTGGCCATAGGTATGGCGATCGTCCGCAGGCTGCTCGGCGATCGTGAGCGCCGTCAGGGCGACCAGGCCCGCGGCGAGATTGACCAGAGCCTCCAGCGCGTCCGACAGCAGGCTCACCGAACCCGTCAGGAAATACGCGCCGAACTTCAGGGCCAGCGTCGCGATCGACGTGGCGATCGAAAGCAGGGCCATTTTTCGCGTAGCTTTCATAGCCAGTCCAGTGTTTCCGTCCGCCAGTCGATGATCCGAACGAGATCAATTCCAGCGCTCGGGCCGACGCTGCCTCATTATGCCACTTGGGCGCGCCGCCGACGGAACCGGCATGACCATAAATCCATGGCGTGCCCGAGTAAGAAAACCTATTTCTTTCTTGACGGCAACTTGATCGTCCTGCCGGCAACCATGAAGGCGCCCCGTCCGAGATGATGAATCGTCCGCGGATCTTTCCTTGAGGTGTCGATCCACGCTTTCAGCACTTCGAGAATGAAGAAACAGTATTTGGCCGCCAGTTTGGCGTCGACGACCTTGCATTCGAGAGACGCATAGCATTCGTCGATCAGCGGCGCCTTGACGCGCGAGGCAGCCGCCGGCGTAAGACCGAAGGCTTTGAACTTGTCCAGCTTGCGCCCGGACGTATTGCCGCAGCCCACCACCTGCGCCGCAAGCTCGACCGTCGGGATGTTGATCACGCATTCCTTGGTCGCCTTCAACACGCCGAAGCTATGGTTGCGGTCGCTGATCACGCAACCCACGAGCGGCGGCTCGAATTCCATCATCGTGTGCCAGGACATGGTCATGATGTTCGCCCGGCCTTTTTGGGCGGTCGTGACCAGCACCACCGGACCCGGCTCGAGCAAACCATAGACCCGAGACAAGGGAAAAGATTTTTTCGCCATCTTGGCACCCCCGCTTCTTTGGTTTTCAACGAATACGCTTATCTTCGGCAATGAATCCGGCGCAGCGCTTTGCCGATGCTGCAAGGATCAGTTTGGCGCCCGGATGGAAACACCGTTTGACAAAGCTCAAACGAAACGCTTTAATACTTCAACTATTCTTGTATAATCAACCAATGGAAAAAACAAGTGCCACCGCTGTTTTCGAGTCGCTCGCTTCCGGCATCCGGCTGGACGTATACCGTCTGCTGGTGCGCAAAGGCATGGAAGGGCTGGTCGCCGGCGAAATCGCCGGCGCGCTGGACATCCCATCGACCAATCTCTCCTTCCACCTCAAGGCCCTCACGCAGGCGCGCCTGGTGACGGTGGAGCAAGAGGGACGATTCCAGCGTTACCGGGCCAATATGCCGCTGATGCTGGACTTGATCGGCTATCTCACCGCGGAGTGCTGCGCGGGGCATCCGGAGCAGTGCGTGGATGTGAGCGCCGCGTCGTCACGCCCTAAGCGCGTCGCCCAACCCGATTCATTCGACACCCGCAAGAAAGCGAAAGCATG
>Ga0208587_1000424_pt1 | contig 23489 bp, 18 predicted proteins | sample NGESurdeep092012_7_FD_184472 | JGI IMG/M metagenome (GOLD analysis project Ga0208587, IMG submission 184472) | Arctic peat soil microbial communities from Barrow, Alaska - NGEE Surface sample 210 deep-092012 (SPAdes) | ecosystem: Environmental > Terrestrial > Soil > Wetlands > Peat ...
CGTCGACGAGACGCGCATCGTCGAGATCGCGCGCGCGCTGGCGCTCGAGGTCGGTGGGCCCCGTGCCGCGAATGCCGTAACACCGACGGCATCGCTCGAGCGCGACGTCGGGCTGGGAAGCCTGGAGCGCGTCGAGCTCCTCATGCGTCTCGAGACGGCGCTCGCGCGCGAGCTCGGCGATCGCTTTCTCGTGCTGGACACGCCACGCGAGATGGCGCACGCGCTCGAGGAAGCACCGATCGTGACGCTCGCCACGCCCCCCACGGTGAGTGCTCCACAAGCGGCGTCGACGCTGCGACTCGAATCCGTTCCCACGCTTGTCACCGCGCTGCGGCGCCGTGCGGAGGCGGAACCCGCGCGCATCCACGCGTACCTCCAGGATGATCCCGACGCGCCGCCAGTCACGTACGGGGCTCTCTGGGAAGGCGCTACGCGCATCGCGAGCGCGCTCGCCGCGCATGGCGTGCGCCATGGCGACCGCGTGGCCCTCATGTTGCCGACGGGGTTCGACTTCCTGCAGGCGTTCATGGGCGTGCTCGCCGCGGGCGCGGTCGTCGTGCCGCTCTATCCACCGGCGCGGCTCGACCGCATGGCGGAGTACCTCCAGCGTCAGGCGCGCATCCTCGCCAACGCGGATGCGACGCTCCTGATCGGACTGCCCGAGGCGGCGCCCGTGGCGCACATGCTGCGTGGTGCCGCGCCGAAACTCGGCACCATCACGACGACTCGCGCGCTGCTTCGCGGAGCGACCGCGTGGAAGGGAGACGACGGGGCGTCCGACGATCTCGCCCTCATTCAGTACACGTCGGGGAGCACTGGCCATCCGAAAGGAGTGCCGCTCACGCATGCGAATCTGCTCGCGAACATCCGCGCGATCGCCACGGCGTTGGAGTTGCGTCCCGCAGACGTCGTGGCGAGCTGGCTGCCGCTGTACCACGACATGGGCCTCATCGGCACCTGGCTCTGCACGCTCGTCCAGGGCATCCCGCTCGCGCTCATGTCGCCGCTCTCGTTCCTCGCACGCCCCGAGCGATGGCTCTGGGCCATCCACCAGCGGCGCGCGACGCTGTCGGCGGCGCCCAACTTCGCGTACGAGCTGTGCGTGCGGAAGGTGAAGGACGAAGCGCTCGTCGGCCTCGATCTATCCTCGTGGCGCTGTGCCCTCGACGGCTCGGAGCCGGTGGGCGCCGGTACGCTCGAGCGCTTTGTCGGGCGCTTCGAACATTACGGGTTGCGGCGTCACGCGCTCATGCCGGTCTACGGACTCGCGGAGAGCGCCGTCGCGCTCTGCTTTCCGCCTCTCGACCGCGGCCCGCTCGTGGACCGCCTGGCGCGCGAGTCGTTCGCGCGCGACGGGATCGCCGCTCCCGCCGCGGCGCAGGATGCTACGGCGCTCGAATTCGTGTCGGTGGGACGCGCGATCGCGGGACACGACGTGCGGCTCGTCGACGAGAGTGACGCCGAGGTCCCCGATCGCGTCGTCGGCCGGCTTCACTTCCGCGGACCGTCGTGCACCACGGGCTACTTCCGGAATCCGGGCGCTACCGCGCGCATCATGCATCCCGGGGGTTGGCTCGACAGCGGCGATCTCGCCTACCGGAGCGCGGGAGAGCTGTTCATCACTGGGCGGGTGAAGGATCTCATCATCAAGGGCGGACGCAATCTCGTGCCGCAGGAGATCGAGGAGCTCGCGGGATTGGTGGAGGGGGTTCGCAAGGGATGCGTGGCGGCATTCGGGCTCCTCGACGAGGAGCTGGGCACCGAGCGCCTCATCGTGCTGGCGGAGTCGCGGCTGGCGGAGTCCGTCGAACGCGAGCGGCTGGCGCGCGACGTCATCGCGCGCGTCGCCGAGGGAATCGGCGTCCCCCCCGACATCGTGCGGATTCTGCCGCCAGGCACGGTGCCCAAGACGCCGAGCGGCAAGGTGCGGCGCTCGGCGGCGCGCGCTGCGTACCAGGCGGGACACCTCGGCGAGCGCGACGCGGCGCCACTGCGATTGCGCGCGGGACTGCTGGCCGGAGCAGCGAGCGTGGCGCTTCGCGATGCGGGGAAGGGCGTCGCGCGCGGGTTGTACGTCGTCTACTCCGTCGTCGTGTGGACGCTCGCCGTCGTGCTCTTCGTGCCGCTGTTCTGGATGCTGGTGCATCTGCTGCCGCCGGGGCGGCCGGCACGGGAGATCAGTCGCCTCGCCTGCCGCATCGCGCTGACGATCACGGGATGCCGGCTACGCGTGGAGGGGCGCGAGCGCATACCGCGTGAGGGTGCGATGATTTTCGTGGCGAATCACGCCTCGTTCGCGGACACGCCGGCATTGATGGTCGGACTGCCGATGGATTTCCGGATCGTCGCGATGGTGGAGGTGCTGGCGTGGCCGTTCGTCGGAGATTTCGTTCGCCGCGGCGAACATCCGACCGTCGACCGCTGGCATCCGTCGCGCAGCGTGTCCGACGCCGCGGCGATCGAGGAGCGGCTGCGCGCTGGCGATGCCGTCCTTTTCTTCCCGGAGGGCGGATTCGCGGCGGCGAGCGGGCTGCGCGCCTTCCGGCTCGGCGCGTTCGAGGCCGCTGTCGCGACGGGTGCGCCAGTGATCCCCGTCGCGATCCGCGGCACGCGGTACGTCCTGCGCGGCGGCGCTCGCCTCCCGCACCCCGGACGCATCGACCTCTGGATCGGCGAGCCGCTTCGCGCCGACGGAACAGGGTGGGACGCGGCCCTTCGCCTGCGCGAGCGCGCGGCCGAGGCGATCGCGGCGCACTGCGCTGAGCCTCGGCTCGGCTGACGACCCGGCCCGCATGGCGCGCGTGAAACGCGACGCCTGCAGCGCACTGCGCGCGTCACCGGTGGTGTGGGAGGGGAGTAGGAGAGTGACCCTCTCCTACTCCCAATTCCGATCAGCCTGCGAGGATCAACGCCCGCAGGCCAGCCGGGTGCGGGCAGCGCCGTCAGGCATCCAGATCGCCAAGCCGGTCGCTCGCGCGGTGGCGGTCCTCGCACCGATGGCCTCGCCGATCACGCTGACGCCGGCCTTGTTCTGCTGCACCGGGTTCGCGATCAGCCCGTTGGCACCGACTTCGGCGGCGCGCTTCTTCATTTCATCACGCATCTGGTTGTCGGTCGTCCAGACGCTATTGCCCGACGCTTCGATCCATGCCAGCTCGGAATAGCTGCTGGGCACGTCGGAGCGTCCCTCGTAGATCTCGATCGCATTCTCGCACGTCGGCTGACGCGACAACGCGGGATTTATGTCGGTAGTCTTGGTCTTCACACCGCACGCAACGGAGCCGACGAGCACGCCGATCGAGAGCATTCTGATCGCGATTGATCTCATGATTCTTCCTCCAGGCTGGGAGTTCGCACTTACCAGCTGCAAGTGCGGGGCCTCGCCTTCATCCAAAAGCGTCCTCGGACGCTCGCGTGCGCTAGCCCAGCCAGTAGATTGAACCGCGCCTTCGTCGAAGGCTCGACAGGCGTCGCGCTCGTTCAACCACTCCCTGGCCATTCCTGCCATGCGCTCCGCACGTGTGCTGTGCTCGCTTCTGCTGCTCGCCGTCGCGCCGCTGTCGACGTCGTCGGCGCAGATACTCCCCGGTGCCGACCAAGCGCTTGCCGCTCGCATCAAGGAGCGATATACGAAGCGCGAGGTGCGCATTCGTGTGCGCGACGGGGTGCAGCTGTTCACGTCGATCTACGTGCCCAAGGACACCACCAAGCGATATCCCGTGCTGCTGTCGCGCACGCCGTACTCGGTGGCGCCGTACGGTGTCGACTACAAGGCGACGCTTGGTCCATCGGGCAACCCACGCTATGTGGATGACGGCTACATCTTCGTCTATCAGGACGTGCGTGGTCGCTACTACTCCGACGGCACCTTCCGCGACATGACACCCATTCTCGACCAGCACAACGGGCCGAGTGAGGTGGATGAAGGCACCGATACGTACGATTCCATCGAGTGGATGCTGAAGAACCTGCCGACGAACAACAAGGTCGGGATCTACGGCACGTCGTATCCCGGCTTCTACTCGACCGCCAGCTGCCTGTCGCGGCATGCCGCGCTCGTCGCCTGCTCACCGCAGGCGCCTATGACCGACATCTGGATGGGCGACGACAATTTCCACGGAGGCGCCTTCCTGCTCGCGCACAACTTCGGCTTCTATACTCGGTTCGGACGCGGACCGCGCGCGAAGGATCTGGGTCCTGATCCCCAGTATCCGTTCTCGATGGGCACGCGCGACGCGTATCAGTACTATCTGGACCTGGGTCCGCTCGGCCCCGGAACGCGGAAGGTGCTCGATTCAGCGACCGCACCACTCTGGCAGTCGATCCTCACGCATCCCAGCTACGACGCGTTCTGGCAAGCCCGCAACGTGCGCCCGCATCTGCGCGACGTGAAAGCCGCCGTGCTCACGGTCGGCGGTTACTACGACACGGAAGATCTGCACGGGCCGTGGTGGGTGTACGGTGGCATTGAAACACAGAGCAAAGGCACCGACAATCACCTCGTCGTGGGCCCGTGGTCGCACGGCGGCTGGAGCCGAGGTGATGGCAACGTGCTGGGCAACCTGCAGTGGAAGTACAAGACCGGGCCGTTCTATCGCGATTCGGTGGAGTATCCGTTCTTCGCGCACCATCTGGCCGGCGCGCCTGATCCGAAGCTTCCTGGCGTCCTGGTGTTTCGCACCGGTGGCGATGTATGGGATCGCTACGACGCGTGGCCGGCGAAGAACTCCACACCGGCGTCGCTGTATCTGCACCCTGGCGGCAAGCTCGCCTTTACGCCGCCCAAGGCGGGTGCCGCATTCGACGAGTACCTCAGCGATCCGGCCAAGCCCGTGCCGCTCGTTGATCGTATCGAGAGCAACGGGATGCCGCGCGATTACATCACCGCCGATCAGCGGTTTGCATCGCGGCGTCCGGATGTGCTCACGTACCAGACCGAGGTGCTGACCGAGGACATCACACTGACCGGTCCGATCAGCCCCGTGCTGCACGTGAGCACGACCGGCAGCGATGCCGACTTCATCGTGAAGCTCATCGACGTCTTTCCCGACTCCGCGGCCAACTGGCAAGGCGACCCGTCGGGATTCACCGTGGGTGGCTACCAACAGTTGGTGCGCGGCGAACCGTTTCGCGCGCGCTATCGGCGCTCGTTCGAGAAACCGATTGCAATGGTGCCGAATCAGGCAGACTCGCTGAAGTTCGAGATGCCCTCGATCCACCACACGTTCAAGCGTGGACACCGCATCATGGTGCAGGTGCAGAGCACGTGGTTCCCGCACATCGATCGCAACCCGCAGCGCTTCGTACCCAACATCTTCGAAGCCAAGCCGTCCGACTTTCAGAAGGCGACCATGCGGGTGTTCCACTCGTCGGCGAAGCCAACGCGGCTGGAGCTTCGGCGACTGAACTGAGGGAAGACATCATGCCATCATTTCGCAAGAAGTCGGTGGACATCGTGATCGATGTTCGCTCGCGGATCGAGTTCTTCTTCGGGCATCTCCCCGGCGCATGCTGCATCCCCGTTGGTGCGCTCGCCGACGGGCTGAAGAAGCACTCCGACGTGACCGCCGACTCCAGAATTCTCGTCTACTGCGCAAGCGGTGCGCGGTCGGCGTTGGCGGCCGCGCAGCTCCGGCAGTTAGGGTATCGGCGGGTGGTGGACGGTGGCGCCTTGGGCCGTGCCCGCGCGGAGTTCGAGGACGCCTAACGGACGCTTGGACAACGGCATGCTTACATTTCACGGTGGCTGCTGAGCCGCAGTGATACGCTTTTCTGCCGACGCGCATGCAACTACTGGTCATCAGGCACGGTATCGCCGAGGAGCGCGAAACGTTCGCCGCAACCGGCGAGGACGACTCGCGCCGGCCGCTCACGAAGCGTGGCGAGCGAAAGATGAAGGACGTCGCCGCCGGTCTCCGGCGCGTCGTCGGCACGCTCGACGCACTCGGCGCCAGCTCACTGCTGCGAGCCCAGCAGACGGCGGAGATCGTCGCCGAAGCTTACGGCGGCCTGCCCGTGCACACCGTCGAGGCGCTTTCGCCAGACAGCGAGCCGCGTGCCCTCGTGCGCTGGCTGCGACAGCAAAGCTCGGCCAACGTCGTCGCCATCGTGGGGCACGAGCCGCACCTCGGCATATTGGTCACGTGGCTGATGACCGAACGGCTGGCTTCGCGAGTCGCGCTGCGCAAGGGCGGCGCCTGCCTCCTCGAATTGTCCGCGCGCGCAGCGGCCGGCGGCGCGACATTGCAGTGGGCACTCACTCCATCGCAGCTGCGTCGCATCGGCCGCTGAGCGGCCGGGAGGAGGAGCATGGTGGACGAGAGTCTGCTGCGGGAGCCGGCCGATCGCTGCGTGCGCCTGGTGGCGCTGTCGCTGCTCGCTGACGCGCAGAAGGCGGGCGACAGGCTGATGAGCGTCGCGCGGGAGCTTCGCGACGGCGACGCCGGGAGCGACGACGCGCTGCATGATTTCCGTGTTGCCGTCCGTCGGCTGCGCAGTTGGATCCGCGCGTTCACGCCGCGGCTCCGCGACGCCGTATCGCGCAAGCAACGGCGACGTCTGTCCAAGATCGCCGATGCAACGGCGGCGACCCGCGACGCGACCGTGCACCTCGAATGGCTGCGCGAGGAACGACCTGCGCTGAGTGCGCGGCAGCGTGTCGGGCACGCTTGGCTGCGCGAGCGGCTGGAGACTCAGCGGAAGGACGGTTCCGATGCGGCGCTCGCGGCGGCGAGCGACTTCGACGCGATGGTCGCAAAGCTCACGCGGCGGCTGAACGTCTATCGCTCCGCCGTGCTCGCGCACGAGCGCCCCGCGCGGTTCGGAGCGATGCTCGCCGAGCGGTTGCTGCAGGAGAGCGAGTTGCTGCGAGGCCATCTCGCCGCCATCCACCATGCCACCGACGTCGATGAGTCGCATCGCGCGCGCATTGCCGCGAAGCGTCTCCGCTATCTTGCGGAGCCCGTGTCGCAGCTGGCCAGCGACGGCGACGCGATCATCGAGACACTCAAGACGCTGCAGGATTCGCTGGGCGACCTGCACGACGTCCACGTCTTCTCGGAGGAGGTCGTGGCCGCCGCCGAAGACGCGGCCGCCTCACAGGCGAGACGTGTCTCGGAGGTCGTGCTTGGCGAGGAGAATGGAGACGATCGCGTGCGGCGCGCGCGGTCGCGGGATCCTGGCCCCGGACTCCTTCGCCTCGCGCGTCGTCTGCACGAGCGAGGAGCGCGCGCCTACGCGGGCATCGAGCGCGACTGGTTGAACGACGCCGGAGCATCGTTCTTCGATCGAGTCCGCGATCTTGCCGCCGAGATCACGCGCCGCGCGTCGCTCGGCACCGAGATCGAGCGCAAGTATCTCCTCGAACGACTCCCGGAGGAGGCGCTCGCCGCGCCGTCAGTCGAGATCGAACAGGGTTATCTGCCGGGCGAGACGCTGGTCGAGCGCATCCGGCGCGTGCGGTCGCCCGACGGGGCGGAGCGCTGGTTCCGCACCGTGAAGATCGGGAGCGGCATCGAGCGCCTCGAGCTCGAGGAGGAGGCCGACGCCGATCTGTGTCGCGTGATGTGGCGGCTCACGAAGGGGCGGCGCATTCACAAGCGCCGCTATTCGATCCGCGAGTCCGGCGACGTGCTGTGGGAAGTGGACGAGTTTCTCGACCGCACCCTCGTCGTCGCCGAGATCGAGCTTCCGGCGCCGGACATGGACGTCGAGCTGCCGCCGTGGCTGCGCGCTGTCATGGATCGCGAAGTGACGAACGAGCTGGAGTACGCGAACGCTCACCTGGCCCGATAGCGCTTTCGCTCCAAAGGCTCGCGTCGCCGAAGCCGGGCACCGTGTCAGCGAAAGCCGGACTGCGCTGGCGCCCACACGTGCGCAACCTGTCGTGGCCAGCACACCCGCGAGCCACCTGCCTGCTCTGCTGCGGGTGCACTTCCGCCAACCGCGAGGGTCGTCATGAAGTGGTCTTGGCACGTCGGCCGAATTGCCGGCATCGACATCCGCGTCCACGCGACGTTTCCCCTGCTCTTCGCATGGATCGCACTGATCGCGGTCCGCGGCGGGGCCACGCCGGCCGCGGTGCTGGGCGCTGTCGTGCTGACGCTGGCCGTCTTCGTGCTCGTCGTGTTGCACGAGTGTGCGCATGCGCTCACGGCCCGGCGTTTCGGGATCCACACTCGCGACATCACGCTGCTGCCCATCGGCGGCATCGCCCGTCTGGAGCGCATGCCGCGCGAGCCACGCCAGGAACTGCTCGTCGCGCTGGCCGGCCCGGCGGTGAATGTCGTGCTCGCGATCATCCTGTACGCCACGCTGGCGCTCTCGGGTGATCTCGCGCAACTGCGGGAGCTGAACGAGGCCGGCACGACGACAACGACATCCGCCGCGGCCGCCCTCGCGCAGCTGTTCGCCGTCAACGTCTCGCTCGCCCTCTTCAATCTCCTCCCTGCCTTCCCGCTCGACGGCGGCCGTGCGCTGCGCGCGCTTCTCGCCATGCGAGGAGGCGATTACGTCAAGGCCACCGTCACCGCCGCGCGCGTCGGCCGAGCGTTCGCGCTCCTGTTCGGTCTGGTCGGCCTCTTTGTGATCAGCAGCCCGATGCTCGTCATCATCTCGCTCTTCATCTGGCTCTCCGCGGCGAGTGAGGCGACCGCCGCGCAGACCGCCGCCGCACTCGCGGACGTGCCACTCGCCAGTCTGCTGATCACCGACGTTCGCACGCTTGCGCCTCACGACCCGCTCTCGCGCGCGGCGGAGCTCACGATCCAGGGATACCAGCAGGATTTCCCCGTCATCGATGACGGCACGCTCGTCGGGATGTTGGGTCGAGCCGATCTCGTTCGTGGGCTCGCCAATCACGGGACCGGCGGCACGGTTGGCTCCGCGATGCGACGCGATTTCCACTCTGCGACGCCGGATGACACGCCGGAGGAAGGCCTGAAGGAACTGGCGACGGGTGGTGGTGCCTCGCTGCCGGTGGTCCGCGATGGCGAGCTCGTAGGGCTGCTCACGGCTGAGAACGTCATGGAGTTCCTGATGCTCAAGGGCGCGCTCGGGAGCGTCGCCGCAAGGTGACGGCGACCGTCCGCGACTCTCTCCGAGACGCGCGGTGCGGCGCACCATCACGGAGCGAGGCGCCAGCCCACTGGCCACGATCGCACGGGTCTGCGCGTCGGAAACCGAGAAGCCGGCGGCGCGCAGCGCAAGGGTCGGCACACTGCATCATCGCCGGACGGGCAGTGTAACTTTCCGCACGATGTGGAGATGCGACGCTGGCGCATGGTGACGCACGCACTGCGGTCCCCGCACTGCACATCCTCACCGCTAACCGTTCCCATGTCAGAAACCACCAAGCGCGGTATTCGCGCCGCGCAGATCGGCGTCGGTATCAACGCCGTGCTTGCGCTGATCAAGATCGTTGCCGGAATAGTCGGGAACTCGTACGCCCTTGTCGCCGACGGCATCGAGTCGCTCGCCGACATCGCGAGCTCGCTCATCGTGTGGGGCGGACTGAGCATCGCGGCGCTGCCGCCCGACGACGACCATCCGTTCGGCCACGGCAAAGCCGAGGCGCTCGCGGCCGCGACCGTGTCGCTGATGCTGCTCGCGGCGGCGCTTGGGATCGCGATCCAGTCCATCCGCGAGATGCGCATGCCGCATCATTTGCCGGCGTCCTGGACGCTCATCGTGCTCGTGAGCGTCATCGTCATCAAGACCGTGCTCTCGCGTCGCGTCGGCGCGGTGGGCGCGGCCATCGGAAGCACCGCCGTGTCGGCCGACGCGCGTCATCACGTGAGTGACGCGGTCACCTCCGCGGCGGCGTTCATCGGGATCTCGATCGCCTTGATCGGCAGCCGGGTAGGCGGAGGGTCAGGCTGGGAGTTGGCTGACGACTGGGCAGCGGTGGTCGCCGCGATCGTCATCGCCTACAACGGGCTCAGCATGCTGGTGCCCGCGCTGCACGACTTGATGGACCGGATGCCGGGGCCGGACATCGTGGAGCCGATCCGCAAGGCGGCGGAAAGCGTGGAGGGGGTCTGCTTCGTCGAGAAGCTCGCCGTACGGAAGACAGGACTGACGTACGACGTTTCGCTGCACGTGCAGGCCGATGCCGCCCTCACCTTACTGGACGCGCACGCGCTCGGTGGTGCCGTGAAGGCGGCGATCCGCAGTCGACTCCCCGTCGTCGACCACGTGCACGTGCACATGGAGCCCTATCTGCCGTCGGCGCGGTAGGCGCGGCGCAGTTCGGTGTCAGTCTTCATACGGCCTCCTCTCCGCGATTCCTGAGAAAGGTCAGCAACGCGCTGCCGTGCTGGGTTTCGATGCACAGGGCGTCATCCTGCTGGTCCGTGTCGCTCGTGACCGCGACGTTGCGCACGTTCCCGATACTGCGTGTGAGATGATCGCCAACCCGGTCCGGCCGCTCGAACATGAGCTCGATGCACCGATCGTGCGGATCGTAGGTGGCGCCCCTCAGTGCATAGCCCGATTCCTGAATCTGTGCGCCGAGCGAGCGATCGTCGATCTCCAGTGACGTGCGGCGGCGCTGATTGCGGCGCGCGAACGCCTCCAGCTCTTCCGCCCATTCCTCCGGTGCCTGCACCGTCGAGGTGCCCGTCATGTGCCGCTGCAACCGCGTGCGCTCCGTCGCGTTCGGTCCGGGCACGATCAGTACGGAGCACGCCGAGCCACGAAGCAGCGCGGTCGAAACGCTGCCGATGAGCATCCGCTCCAACACCCCGAATCCGCGCGTACCGGCCACGATGAGATCCGCGGAGACCGCGCGCGCAACCTCGAGCACCGTTTGCGCGGCGGGACCTTCGCGCACGACGGTGGTGAACATGAGTGGATGCGCTCGGCCAAGCGCGGCTCGCATTCGTTCGAAGCGCGCTGGCAGCGAGCGCTCGTACGTATCGTCGAGATCGCGAAGCGTCGCCAGAGGATAGGGCGTCCGGATGCGGCTCCAGACGTGCACGAGATGGATGATCGCGCCGTCGGCGACGAGCGGCAGCGCCTGAATCGCGGCATACACGCTTGCCGGGCTGAAGTCCGTCGCAATGACGACGACTCTCGGAATATCCTGCGCCTTCTCGCTCACGGCGAGAACCGGACAATGGACCTTTCTCATCGTGGCAAGCGCGGTTTCCGTGGCGAAGAGCCGATTGCTCAGCTCATGCGGTCCAGCTCCCATCACGATCAGCGCCGCGTCGCGTTCGTCGGCGATGTCGGCAATCGAGCTGCTCGCGTCGCCGTACGGGATCTCCACAGCCGGCTCCTCGCCAGATGCCAACCAGCGGCCGAGCCGATGCAGCCGGTTGTGCACCTGCTGCAGCCGCTCCGTCCTGCGCTCCTCGATGGGCCAGGTGTTCAGCATCGGCTGGCCAGTATCGATGGCGTAGACCGGCGGTGGATACACGGCCGAGACGACGAGAACCTCACTTGAATGCCGCGCCGCGAGTGCGCGCGTCATGCGAAGCGCGGCCTCTCCTCCCGTCGGCCCAACGGCGGCGATGATCGGCCCTTTCGCCGTTCGTGAATGAACGCCGTCGCCGCGCAGGGTGCGCTCCGTCGTATGCGTCATACTCGCCTCCGCGCTGCCGGGCGAGCGCGCCTTCGCGAACGCCCGGTGATCCATGTCCCTTCTTGCGCCGAATGCGCCGGAAGAGCACACGCAAATCATGCTGCGCCGAGGAGCCGCGCACCGTCGGTGTTTGCCTGACGGCGAGGTGTGCGCCAAGTTACAACCATGCACGGTGCCGCCGTGTCTTCACTTCGCGGAGGGGTACCATGACTACGCAAACTCATCCACTCGATCTTGCGGGCCGCTCAGTGCTCCTGGCGACCGATGGATCGCCCGCAGCGCAGGCGGCAACGCTGTTCGCCGCGGCATTGGCGAAGAGATACGACGCGCGCATCCACGTCGTGACTGTCGTCGATACGAGTCCCGCACCCATTCCGCCTCCGCTCGACATGGCGCTCGCCATGGCGGACGCCGCGGGCGGACAGGGTGTGCACGAGAGGCAGCTCGAGGCGCTACGTCGGATGATCTCCGAGACGACCCAGCAAAGCTGCGACTGGCCCGCGCGCGTAAAGCTCGGGACACCGGCGCACGCCATTGCCAAGGAGGCAAAGCGCCTGGGCGCCGTCCTCGTGATTCTCGGATTGCGGCGGCATGGCATGTTGGATCGCGCGATCAATGACGAGACGGTGCTGGGCGTGATTCGATCGGCCGCCTGCCCGGTGTTGGGCGTCACACCCCACACGGCCGGGCTGCCCCAGCGTATCGTCGCGGCGGTTGACTTCAGTTCCGCCAGCCTCGAAGCAGCGCGCGCCGCAAGCGCGGTTGCTGGCGACGAGAGCTCTCTCGTGCTGACGTACGTGCCACCGGTGATGGCCTACGTGCCCGGCGATGGCGAGGGCGTCATCCACGAACTGGGCACGCAGGTTGGCTTGGAGCGCACCACCGCGGAGTTGGCGCGGCCCGGCCTGAGCGTCGAGCATGTCGTGCTGCCTCACGAGCTCTCACACACCGTCCCCAAGCTGCTGCTCGATTACGCAGAGGGCACGCACGCCGACCTCATCGCGGCAGGCAGCGCTCGGCACAGCCGTCTGGATCGCTGGATGATCGGCAGTGTGAGCACCGATCTCGTGCGCGACGGACGCAGGAGCGTGCTCATCGTGCCCCCGCGACCCGTGCATTGAGTGCCACGCGGGACGACGAAGGGGGCGCGAGGCGCCCCCTTCGTCGTGTACGCCGTCGGGCCGGCGCCGTCACGTGCTCGCGCTCCGCTGCCTGGCTGCATCGAGCAACAGCTTCTGTTCGGCCGCAGCGACGTTCCGCCGCGTCCGCTCGATCGCATCCGGATTCACGGAGATGGAGTCGATCCCCCAGCGCACGAGTTGCGCGGCGTACTCTGGATGCACCGAGGGCGCCTGCCCGCAGATCGACGCCGTGATCCCGAGCGAATGCGCGCGCTCGATGATTGCGCGGATGGCATCGAGTACGGCGCGGTCCCGCTCGTCGTAGTACGGCGCAAGCAGCTCGCTGTCCCTGTCCACGCCGAGCATGAGCTGTGTCAGATCGTTCGATCCGATCGATACGCCCGTGACACCGAGCCGAACGTACTCGTCGAGCCAGCTCACCACCGACGGAACTTCGGCCATGATCCACAGCTCGAGGCCGCGTGCTCCGTCGAGCGGGCTCGCGTCGATGAGCTTGCGGCATTCGCGCATCTCCCATCCGGTGCGGACAAAGGGAAGCATCAGGTGGAGATTCGGGTGTTCCTGACGCACCTCAGCGAGGGCGCGCAGCTCCAGTGCGAAGAGATCGGGCTCCCGCGTATACCGAAAACATCCGCGATACCCGATCATCGGATTTGCCTCCGTGGGCTCGTGCTGCGCACCGCCGTCGAGCGCGCGAAATTCGTTCGACCGAAAGTCCATCGCGCGGTAGATCACCGGCCGAGGGGCGAACGCTGCCGCGAAGGTGCGGAGACCGTCTGCCATGCGGTGTACGAACTCCTCCGTCTTGCCGCGGGCCACCATCTCGCGCGGATGCACGCCGCCCAGGGCGTCGAGCATCATGAACTCCGCGCGCAGCAGTCCCACGCCGTCCACATCGCGGCGTGCGATCTCTTCGGCGCGCGCGGGCTCGCCAAGATTGACGTAGATGTGCGTGGCCGTGATGGTCGGCGACGCCACGCTCAGTGTCGTCACTGGCCTCGCGGAGCCATCGCTCGATGGTACCGCACCTGCCATCACCGTTCCGTCGCGACCGTTCACGGTGACGAGCGTTCCGTCGTGCAGCGTGCGCGTCGCGGTCCGCGTCCCGACGACGCAGGGAACTCCGAGTTCGCGCGAGACGATCGCTGCGTGCGACGTCATGCCGCCCGCGTCAGTCACGATCGCCGCGGCACGCCGCATGATCGGCACCCAGTCGGGCGAGGTCATCTTGGCAACCAGCACCTCGCCGGGAAGCAGCGTCGCCGATTCCGCTGTGGAGGTCAGGACACGAACGCGTCCCGTTGCCACTCCCGGGCTCGCGGCCAATCCGCGGAGCAGGGGTTCCTGCGCGGGCGCTGTAGACCCGGCCACAGTGGTGGCCGGGATCGCACCCGCCGGCTTTGGCAGCGTGGTGATCGGCCGTGTCTGCGTGAGGAAGATCTGGTCACCCGCGACGGCGAACTCCATGTCCTGCGGCGCGGCGTAGTGCGTCTCGCTCGCAAGTGCCAGCTTCGCCAGCGTCGTGAGCTCGCTGTCGGTGAGCACGCCGGCGTTCGCGCGGGCGTCTCCCGCGAGTTCTACATGTCTGGTGCCGCCCGTGGGCAGCACCTCGAGCAGGAATTCCTTCTCGGCGACATGCCGCTCGACGATCGCGCCGGTGCGCTTGTTGACGACGTAGTGATCCGGCGTGACCTGGCCGCCGACGACGACTTCGCCGACGCCCCACGCAGCCTCGATGACGATCTGCTCCGTGGCGCCCGTTGCCGGGTCGGCGGTGAACATGACCCCCGACTTCTCCGACACGATCATCCGCTGCACGACGACCGCGACCGGCATCTCCGCCGGCATGCCGCGCGACAGACGATAGTACAGGACGCGCGCGCCGAACGTCGAGCTCCAGCAGCGGCGGATGGCGTCGAGCAGCGTGTCGCGGCCGCGCACGCCGAGCACGCTCTCGAACATGCCGGCGAAGGAGAAGTCGGTGGTGTCCTCCGCCGTGGCGGAGGAGCGCACCGCGACGAGCGCGTCGCCGTCGCCGGAAGCGAGCCGACGATACGCGCTCTCGACGTCGCTGATGAGCTCCTCCGGGATCGGCACGTGCGCGAACGTTTCGCGAAGCTGCGCGGCGATGCGCTGGAGCGCTGCGGGATCGTCGATCGGAACTCCGCGCAGCAATGCGTCGATCCGCGCGCCGATGCCCGCCGATTCGCGGACGAGCTCGTACGCATCCACCGTCAGGACGAAACCCGGCGGCACGGGGAGACCGGCGTGGAGCATCTCGCCCAGGTTGGCCCCCTTGCCGCCGACGCGCGCGAGCATCGCACGTCCCACGTCGGCCAGGTCGAGAACGAGCGTGGTGCTCGCGCGGGTTACCGCCGGAGACGGCGCTGTCGTGAGCGCGGGTGCGAGCGTCGTGGTCATTGCGTCCTCACCTGATCGGAAAGATGTCTGGCGCGGCGGAGCACTGCCGACGTCGGCTCCACGACAATATCGTCCTTTCCCCGCGAACGATGTCCGGGAATTGCGGACACGAACGTAGGAGCGCCGGTGCGCCATCGGCTGACATGCGAGCGCCATCTTATAATAATGATGCATGAACTCCTGACATAACGCTCGCGCCCCTCCCGACAGCGTGCCGACAAGGGGCGCATACGATGCAGGTGGCGCAGTCTCGGTCCCATCTTCACGCGTGCACACATGAACTCCCAGCCGCCCGGTGGCCGCGCGACCGACGAGCGGTGGTTCGCCCTGCCGGCCGATCGCGTTCTCGCGCTGCTCGAGTCGAACGAGCGAGATGGTCTCTCGACGGTCGAAGTCTCGGCGCGCCTTGCGCGGTACGGCGCGAATGTCCTCGCTGAAGCGCGTCGTCGCAGCGCCATCGCCATTGGGGCCGCGCAGCTCACCGATACGATGGTGCTCATCCTCATCGGCGCGGCGATCGTCGCTGGGATGCTCGGCGAACTGCGCGAAGCCACAGCCATCATCGCCATTGTCGTTCTGGACGGCATCCTCGGATTCGTCCAGGAGTATCGCGCCGAGCGTGCGATCAATGCGCTCAAGGCGATGTCCGCGCTCTCGGCACGGGTACGGAGAGACGGTGCGAGCGCCTCTCGGCCCGCGTCAGAGCTGGTGCCGGGCGACATCGTGCTTCTCGAGGCCGGCAATATCGTCCCCGCTGATATCCGCGTCCTCGAAGCCCATCGTCTCACCGTCGAGGAGGCGGTGCTCACTGGCGAGTCGCAGGCGGTCGAAAAAAGCACCGACACGCTCGACGCGCCGGACATTGCGCTTGGCGACCAGCGCAACATGACATTCAAGGGCACGATCGTGCGCAATGGGCGTGGTGCCGGCGTCGTCGTTGCGACCGGGATGCGCACGGAGCTCGGCCGTATCGCCATGCTGCTCGGTGATGAGGACACGCCGCAGACGCCGCTGCAGAAACGACTGGGCCGTTTCGCGAAAGGCCTCGCGGTCGCCGTGTTCGGCCTGTGCGGAGTGATCTTCGCCGCCGGCCTGCTTCGCGGAGAACCGGCCCGGTTGATGTTCATGACGGCGCTCAGTCTCGCCGTTGCAGCGGTTCCCGAAGCCCTTCCGGCTGTGGTGACTGTCGCGCTCGCCCTGGGCGCGCGCACGATGGCGCGGCGCCATGCGCTCATCCGCCGGCTGCCCGCGGTGGAGACGCTCGGGTCGGTGACGTACATCTGCGCCGACAAGACCGGCACGCTCACCGAGAACCGGATGCGCGTGGAGGAGGTGTGGACGGGAGATGATCCGGTGGAGTCGCCACGGCTATTCGAGGCGATGGCACTCGACAATGACGCGACGTGCGGAGAGGACGGTGAACTTCAGGGCGATCCAACCGAGACCGCGCTGCATCGCGCCGCATCCGAGGCGGGATTCGTGAAGGAGGTGCTTGCGCTGCGTCTGCCGAGAATCGCCGAGCTGCCGTTCACTGCGTCGCGTGCCCGCATGACGACACTCCATCGTCGCGATGACGAGGTCGTCGCCTACACGAAGGGCGCGCCGGAACAGGTGCTGCCGGCCTGCCGCGACCGACTGAGTGCGGGCGGTCTCGCGCCGCTCGATCATGCCGCGGTGCTCGCACAGGCAGAGCAGATGGCCGAGTCGGGGTTGAGGGTTCTCGCCATCGCCATGCGCCGGCTCGACTCGATTCCGGACGACGTGAGCACTGCCGAGACGGAGCAGACTTTTCTCGGGCTCGTCGGCTCCGCTGATCCTCCGCGCCGCGAGGCACGGGAAGCGGTCGCACTGTGCCAGTCGGCGGGCATTCACGTCGTCATGATCACCGGAGATCATCCTGCCACGGCGCGCGCCATTGCGGCGCGGGTGGGCATTGCGGCGGCGGATGGCGACGTGCTCACGGGCACGGCGCTCAGGAGTCTCACCGACGCCGAGCTCGACGCCCGCGTGCGCGAGATCCGCGTGTACGCCCGCGTGGCGCCCGAGGACAAGATTCGCATCGTGAAGGCGCTGCAGCGCGTCGGCGAGTATGTCGCGATGACGGGCGATGGCGTGAACGATGCGCCTGCGCTTCGCCTTGCCGACATTGGCGTGGCGATGGGACGCGGCGGCACCGACGTCGCCCGCGAAGCCGCGCACATGATCCTGCTCGACGACGACTTCTCATCCATCGTGAATGCCGTGGGCGAGGGACGCCGCGTCTACGACAACATCCGCCGATTCGTGCGCTACAGCCTCTCGACCAATGCGGGAGAGATCTGGACGCTGTTCCTCGCACCGTTCGTCGGACTTCCGTTGCCGCTGCTGCCCATTCAGATCCTCTGGATGAATCTCGTCACCGACGGGTTACCGGGGATCGCACTCGCGGCGGAACCCGCCGAGCGCGACACGATGCGCCGCCCGCCGCGGCCTCCCGGGGAGAGCATCTTTGCGCGCGGCCTCTGGCAACATGCCGTGTGGGTGGGGCTGCTGATGGCTGCGCTCGCACTTGGCACGCAGGCCTGGACCATCCATGTTGGCGATTCGCACTGGCAGAGCATGACCTTCACGGTGCTGACCTTCTCGCAACTCGCGCACGTGCTCGCCATTCGCTCCGAGCGGCAGTCTCTCTTTCAACAGGGGCTGCTGACGAACAAGCCGCTGTTCGGCGCCCTTCTGCTGACCGGGAGCATGCAGATGGCGGCGCTGTATCTGCCGGTGCTGAATCCGGTGTTCCACACTGTGCCGCTCTCCGCCGGTGAGCTGCTGGTATGCGTGCTGGCGTCTTCAGTGATCTTCGGCGCCGTGGAGTTCGAGAAGTTCCTGATTCGACGAGGAGTGCTCTACCGCTGAAGCTGAACACGACATTCCCATGTCGCCGATCTCGTCGAGAAACACGGTGCCCTTGTCGGCGATTTCGAAGAGGCCGCGCTTCAGGTTCCCGTTCGACGAACCGGTGTAGCATTGCTTCAATTTCACCTGTAGCCTAAATTCGACGTGTGACAGCTATCCCCGTTCGACGAACCGGTGTGTGCCGGTGCGTTGATCGGCGGTGTCCTCATCGCTGCGCTTTCACGCCGACTCCAAGATGCCGGCGTTCTCGCCCACACTGACCCATCAGGAGATCGAGGGGCTCGCGCAATACCTCGCGTCGTTGCGCGGCCCGAACGGTCTGAAGAAGCAACCAGAGTACCGGGACACGTTCCCGGAGCCCGTCAAACCCAAGGAGAAACCGTGAAGGCTCGACTCGTTCTCGCTGTTGCGCTGCTGGCCGGAAGCGGTGCCGTGTCCCGCGCTGCTGCACAGGCACCCGATGCGCCGGCGCTCTACTCGGAGAATTGCAAGAAGTGCCACGGCGTGCTCGGCACGGCGCCCAAGGCGATGAAAGCGAAGTTCCCGAAGATCGCGACCTTCGACGCCGCGTTCATCGCCAATCGATCGAAGGATTCCATCGTGAAGGTGCTGACGAAGGGCGTGGGAAAGGGGGAGGAGATGAAGTCCTTCAAGGACATGCTGAAGCATGATGAGATGGAGGCCGTTGCGAAGTACGTCATCGAGCTCGGCAAGAAGGCCCACTAGCGCCGGGTGGTACCCGTGGGAGCGCGGTGCCGGCCGGCGTCGTCACACCCGCACGCGCCTCCCCGGGACGCGGTTACGCTGGCATCAGGCGCCCGCCAGCGCGGAAGAGCTCGAGCATCGGCACCAGCTGCTGCACGTCGGTCGCGGCCTGCGCCACCCCTGTGGCCACGATCACCTGCGGGTGACTGACCACCGCCGCCTGCGCGTTGTGCGCCTGCACAAAGCTCTTCGTCGCCCCGTCGCGCATGATCCGCGACTCCAGATCGGTGAAGTTCCGCTTCCGCGAGGTCCTTGGATTTTATTTTTCTCTCAGGCAAGCAACTGTCCAGGCGATGGACCTATTGCCAGCCTATTTGTGACCAAGTACCGTCCAATTCCGGAACGCCGTGTTGGTTAGGGGCCCTTGCGCCGGTCCGCCATCGCAATGACCCAGTTATTTTGTCGCGGCGGCTTGCCCCGTGGCATCCATCACAACTCCTCCGTGCACTGGGATCTTGCCGCTTTTTACTGGGCGGATTGCCCTATGCTGATCTGTGTTGAAACACGAACCTATGGAGGTTTCCTTGATGAAGAACCTGTTCGCGAAGGTCTCGCGGAATCCCATCAGTTTGGCGGGCGTGGTGGTCACCACCATCAGCGCGATCATCTTCCTGACGCTATTCGCCATCGAGTTGGTGGGCTTCAGCGGCGGTCCCTACGTCGGGATCATGGCCTTCCTGATCGTCCCCGCCTTCTTTGTGGGCGGCTTGCTCCTCATCCCCTTCGGGATCTGGCGCGCCGGGCGAAACGCCAAGCTCGCGGCCGAGAAGGGTGAAGCGCCAGCGCCCGATAACTTCCCGGTCATCGACCTGAACAGAGTCCAGGTCCGCAAGACCGTGCTTTTGTTCGGGGCGCTCACGGTCATCAACGTGGTCATCATCGCCACTGCCACCTACAAGGGCGTGGAAGTGATGGGAACCACGAAATTCTGCGGCGCCGCCTGCCATAGCGTGATGGCGCCGGAGTACACCAGCTACCAGCGCTCCCCGCACGCGCGCGTGAAGTGCGTGGAATGCCACATCGGATCGGGCGCGAGCTGGTTCGTGAAGTCGAAACTCTCCGGCTCCTGGCAGTTGGTGTCGGTGGCGTTCAACCTCTACGAACGGCCCATTCCGACCCCCGTCCACAACCTGCGCCCGGCGCGGGAGACCTGCGAACAGTGCCACTGGCCCGCCAAATTTGTGGGCGACCGCCTGAAGGTCATCAGCAAGTTTGACGAGGATGAGACGAACACCGAGAAGAAGACTGCCCTCCTGCTCCATGTGGGCGGAACCATGGGGTCCACCTCCCGTGGCATTCACTGGCACGTCGACCGCGGCGTCCACGTGAGCTTCGTGTCCGACGAGAAGCGCGAAACCATCGGCGATGTGGACCTGACCCTGCCTGACGGCACCCACCGCATCTACAAGGCTTCCACTGCGCTCGCAAAGCCTGCGCAAGGCACGCGGAACATGGAATGCGTTGATTGCCACAACCGGCCTTCGCACATCTACCGCCTGCCGGAGGAGGAGGTCGACGCTGGCCTCCTGGATGGCCGCATCGACCGCACCCTGCCCTTTATCCGCCGGGAGGCCGTGAAGGCCCTCAAGGCCACCTACGCCACCCGGGAGGAGGCCCAGGCGAAGATCCGCCTAGCCGTGCAGGGCTTCTACTCGACTTCTTATCCCGACGTGGCGAAGGCGAAGGCGCAGGGCATCGACGCGGCGGTGAAGAGCGTGCAGGACATGTACAATTCCAATGTCTGGCCCAGCATGAAGATCACGTGGGGCGCCTACCCGAGCTTCCTCGGACATACCGCGGCGACCGGCTGCTTCCGCTGCCACGACGACGAGCACAAGACGAAAGATGGCCGGACGATCCCCCAGGACTGCGCGCTCTGCCATTCGGTGCTGGCACAGGATGAGGCCGACCCGAAGATCCTGAAGGACCTGAGCCAGCCCTGAACCGGACGATCCTCGAGCAGCACGACAAGCGGCGCGGAATTCATCCGCGCCGCTTGTCGGCCCCTCCCGGGCCGACGCCCAAGGGCACGATCAACCGCACCATGCCGGTCTGGCCTTTATAGGGGCGGTTGCCGTAGCCCGTCGTGATCGCGCCGAGCGGATCGATGCGCGGCGTGCCATCCGCCAGGTTCGTCGTGGCGAAGTCGGTGATGTCGACCTTCTCGTACCAGTAGCCCAGGTCCACGCCCATCTTCGGGCGGAACATGTGCTTCACATCCACCTTCATCTGCTGCCACGTGTTGGTCACATTCGGCAGCGCTTCGAAGCAGGACGTGAGACCCGTCGCGCACGGCTTGGTGTCGCCGGCCGTGAGGAAGGTGTTGGTCGACAGTTCCTGGATGCGCGGGCCGCTGTAAAGGAACCCATTGTCCGTCTTCGCGTGAAAAGCACTCGGCGCGAAGTCGGGGTTCCGGTTTCTGTCTACACGCGGATCTCCTGAATCAGCTCGAGTGCGCGCTGTTGCTTCGCGTTCGGTTTGGAGAAGTCCTCGAAGCGGTCTTGGTTCGGCTGTCGATATCGGCGAACATCAGCGCGCGCCAGGCCTCGCGAATATGCCACTCGACGTAGTAGGCCAGCAGGCACAGGAAGATGTGCGCACGCACCCGGTCGGCTGTGCGATGTAGTCGCAGCTATTCGCTGTCTGTCAGGCATTCACGGACAGCGGCTCGCCCGCACGCACACCGAGATTCATGTACAGGCGAAACTCATCTCGGCGTGAGCTCGATTTCACCTTCATCACAAGACCGACAAGGGGAGCAATTCATGAAACGCACACTTTCTCTTCTCGCGCTGGCGGCGTGTGTGGTCTCCGCGACGAACACGGCCGGGGCGCAGGGGGCGGGCCACACGTATACCGGTGCCAAGGCATGCGGCATGTGCCACAAGACCGCAAAGCAGGGGGGCCAGTTCGGCATCTGGGAAAAGACGAAGCACGCGCAAGCGTATACGACGCTGACCACGAAGGCGGCGAACGACATCGCCAAGGCCAAAGGCTTCACGACACCTGCGGCTGAAACCCCAACGTGCCTCAAGTGCCACGCCATCGTCGGCGACGCCAAGGCGGACGTCAAGGACGGCGTGCAGTGCGAAGTGTGCCACGGTCCGGGTTCGGATTACAAGAGCCTGACGGTGATGAAGGACAAGGGTAAGGCCGTCGCGGCCGGACTGAAGGAGTACAGGGACAAAGCGGCGATCGAAAAGCAGTGCCGCACATGTCACAACGAAAAGAGCCCGACGGCGAAGGAGTTCAAATTCGAAGAGCGGTGGGCGAAGATCCAGCATCCCGCACCGAAGAATGGGTAAAATCCCCCGCTCAGTTGAGAGAACCGCCTGCATATGAGACAGCGCGTAGTTGTTTCTGCGTTGTTCCTTGGAGGTCTCTTTCAACTGAGTGCACCGTCGGCTCTCGCACAGACGAGAGCCGATTGCCTCACCTGTCACAGCGACTCGACCCTTACCAAAGAAGGCCCCGGCAAGAAGACCATCTCGCTTTTTACCGACGAAGCGATCCTCAACAAGTCGACGCATGCGAAACTCGCGTGCGTCGCTTGTCATGTGGGGTTCAACCCGGACGACCTGCCGCACAAAGCCACGATTGAGCCGGTCGCGTGTCTGCGTTGCCACGCCGCCGCGGTGTCCAAGCATCCGTTCCACCGGGAGCTCGCGCAGGCCATCAGCAGCCACCAGCAACCGAGCGTGGCGTGCACCGACTGTCACGGCACGCACGAGGTCGATTCACCAAGAACCGCTGGCTCGAAGTTCTCCGCGGGACATCTCACCGCGTCGTGCGGATCGTGCCACGAGCGCGAAGCGGAACACTTCCCAGCATCCGCGCACGGCAAGGCGCTTGCGGCAGGTGTCAAAGGCGCGCCAAACTGCCTGACGTGCCATCGCGGCGCGATCGCCTTCGTCGCTGGCACGGCCGATTCGCTCTCGATCAAGCGTGCCCAGGAGCAGCTCTGCCTCTCGTGTCATCTCAACAATCCCGATGTGCGGGCGCGGACATCGCCGACGGCGGGGTTCATCAGCGCCTACGAGAGCAGCGTGCACGGCGCCGCGCTGCGGAAAGGCAATGCCAAGGCCGCGAACTGCGTGAGCTGCCACGGCAGCCACGACATGAAGAAGGGCACCGACCCCGGCTCGTTCGTCAGTCGAGCCAACATTCCGGCGACGTGCGCGCAGTGCCACGCCGACATCGCGAAAACGTTCGGGCAGAGCGTCCACGGCGTGGCGGTGCAGAAGGGCAATTCCGACGCCCCTGTCTGTACGACGTGCCACGGCGAGCACACGATTCTTGGCCCGTCCGATCCCCGGTCCCGCGTCGCGGCGAAAAATGTCTCCGCGCAGGTCTGCTCGCCCTGTCACACCTCGGTCCTGCTGTCGGGCAAGTACGGGCTCAAGAGCGACCGGTTCCGCACCTTTACCGACAGCTATCACGGGCTCGCGATCCGCGGTGGATCCATCGAGGCCGCCAACTGCGCCAGCTGCCACAGCGCCCACGACATCAAGCCGTCGAGCGATCCGACATCGAGCGTCAACAAGGCGAATCTCGCCGTCACGTGCGGCAGGTGCCACCCGGGCGCCAACGAGCGATTCGCGATTGGCTCCGTACACATCTCGCTGAGCGCGCAAAAGGAGCCGCTTCTCTACTGGGTCGCGACGGCGTACATCATTCTCATCGTC
>Ga0208587_1000425_pt1 | contig 23473 bp, 26 predicted proteins | sample NGESurdeep092012_7_FD_184472 | JGI IMG/M metagenome (GOLD analysis project Ga0208587, IMG submission 184472) | Arctic peat soil microbial communities from Barrow, Alaska - NGEE Surface sample 210 deep-092012 (SPAdes) | ecosystem: Environmental > Terrestrial > Soil > Wetlands > Peat ...
GAGAACAATTTCGGCCGTCGCGATTGCGATGAGCGGTAGGGACGGTCGATCCTTGCTTCATCCAAATAGCATCCGCCAGTTCGCATGCCTTTGTCAGTGATGTGGCGTGAAGTAACGAAAATAGCGCTGCAGACGATCGTCGGCAATCACGGTCATAATCGTTTCGCCGCGTTTGACACAACCACCTTGGGCATATCTCTCTGCCCGCCTGGGCACCAATATTTCGTCGAAAAGTTATGCTCCGCGATTGGTTCGGGGCCAGTCGATCCGCCAACGCTCACCTGGCGCTCGCACCCAGAACAGGGGCTTCACTGGAGTGCCGCGCGCTGGTGATAGAGTGCAGCAGTGCGCCCGTAAAAGCCGCGTGTATGCCACGACTCGCGCCACCCGAAACGCTGGCGGTCGAGGTGATGGCAAAACTCGTGGCAGAGGGTGCTCAGAAACGTACCGTACGAGGTGACTTGTTTCTTGATGGCGGTCCGCATCCAGAGACGGATGAGTAGGGTTTCGGGATGGTAGTCCCCGAACAACTCAATAGCCGAACCGCCTTCGCGGACTCGAAGCGGGCGGGCAGCAAGTACTCGGATCCCGGGCTGCCGAACCAGGTAGAAACCAGATGCAACCGACAGAAACTCCGCACATGCCTGGCGAACGGACGAGGCCGTACCACCTTGCATGGCGGAAGCGATGGAATTTGCCGACGCTTGCAACCGGTCGTCCTCGGGGACTTCCAAGGCTGTGAGCCGGTCGCTCTCAAGAAACCTTGCGCGTAACGCTGCTGTGCTCGGCGGTCGGTCGGTAAGCATTGCTGGAAATTGTCGACTCAGCGTGTCGAGATGCCAATCTGGGTTTACAGCTGTATTATCCAGTCGCCTGTCTTCATGACGCGGCTGAATCGCATCTGCTGGGTGACCAGGATCGCCCGATGCAACTCCTCGTCGGAAACCTCTCCCGCGTCGTTCTTGATGGCCAGTGTGCCGGTCGCGTCGGAAAGAAATTCCACTCCGAAACCGAGGTGCATTGCCTGGCGTGCCGTCGTGTCGCAGCACATCTGGGTCATGTAGCCGGCAATGACCACCGTCTCTACGCCACAGTCGCGCAACCACGTCTCGAGTTCCGTGCCGGTAAAACTGCCCGGTAGCGACTTGTGGATGAGTACATCATGCGACCGCGTCGCCACCTCCGGATGCAGTTCCCATTCCTTGCTCCCTTTGCGGAAGACCGGGGCGTCAGGCTGGGGTGAGGCGTGCTGAATCGCGACGACCGGGACCTCGTGTTCGCGCGCCGCATCCATCGCAGACAAAACGTTCGCCAGACTTCCTGCGGGATAGGTAATGGGCAGCTTGCCCGTGAAGTACTCATTCTGGACGTCAATAACCAAAAGTGCGCGTTTCGGGTTCTCAGCCATAAAGCTCATTGTAAGACGGCACAGGTAGAGGCAGTTTTCGGTAGGGTTTGAAATCCGGGACGAAAAATGCCGCCAACGCATCCCGATGCATATGCGCAGGCTGTCGTCACGTTGCCACTCCGCGAAAAGGGGCTGCAACTAAGTCATGACTAAGCGTTGCCAGCTACAAAGACTCAAGACTAAGCCGAAGCGCATAACCGATGTCGGGCGCGTTGGCCTGATGAGCCTGTAAAAAGAGCAAGACGTTGTGCGTGCAGAATTCCTGTGGACAGCGGATCACCGTTCAGATTTCAAATAGTTCCGAATCAGTGCGCGTCTCCAATCACAGATATATCTGTTGAATTGAGTTCTCGTCGAGGTCTCGTGCGGCCCCGGAATGTGTCACTTCCCCATGCTGCAACATGTAGAAGCGATCGGCTACCCTCATCACCTCTCGAATCTTTTGCTCTACGATCAACACCGCCCTACCTTCCTGCGTCAGGTCTTTGAGTAGAGCGAACAACTTGCTCATTAGCAGGCCGCTTAGACCTAGGGATGGTTCATCAATCAACAACAGCTTTGGATCAGTCAAGAGGCAATTGGCGATCGCAAGCATCTGCCGTTCGCCGCCTGAAAGCGTGCCCGCCCTCTGTTTCCATCTGGCTCTCAAAATCGGGAATAAAGAGAAGACTCTTTCTACGCGGATAGCGAGACTTGTTGGAGTGGTAATCGTTCCGGCGACACTGAAGTTTTCCTCAATAGTCAGCTCCGTGAAAACGCGATTCCCTTGGGCTATGTATCCAACGCCTTGTCGCACGGACTGCCTCGGTTGTGGGATGGCGGGAATCCCAAACAGTTGAATGCTCCCAGTCCACAGCGGTATGACTCCAACAATCGCTTTCAGCAAAGTGCTCTTGCCTGCGCCATTGTGGCCGACGATCGCTACGATTTCACCTGCAGCCACCTCTATGGATATCTGCCTAAGGACGAGTTTATTTCCGTAACCTGCAGATAAATCCTTCGCTTGCAAACTGTAACCAGAGTGCCTACCCAAGGAAAGCCTCCACCACTTCAGGTGATCTGAGAATATCCCCTGGCTGACCTTGACAAAGAACCTTACCGGCGTTCATCACTACAGCTCGGTTTGCGACCTCTCGCACCGCGGTTATGTCGTGCTCCACGAATATCGTCAATTTTCCACGGTCGCGCAGCTGAGCTAGCAAAGCCAAGATTCTGGATCTCAACGTGTAGTCCACGCCCGACACGGGTTCGTCCAGCATTATCACGTCGGGATCCATTGCCAGACAGCAAGCGATGGAAACAAGTTTCTGCTGTCCGAAACTTAGGACTTCCGCGGGCAGCAAAGCCTGTTGCTCTAGCCCAACCAATTCGAGCAGCTCACGAGCACGCTCATGGTTTTGCTTTTCCTGCTCACGAATACCAATCCCCAAGATCGCGTTACTTAATCGTTCGCCCTTCTGCCCTCGGAATGCGAGCAGTAAGTTATCAAGAACCGTCACCTGATTGGCCACCCTGACTTGCTGAAACGTTCGAGTCACGCCAGCGCGTGCGATCTTGAATGGAGGCAGCTTCGTTAGCTCCGTCGCGCCCCAGTACCACTGTCCCCTGTCAGGTCGGACATACCCACTCAAGACATTGATAAGGGTTGATTTGCCAGCACCATTTGGACCTACAATTGCGGTGATCTCTCCCGGATCGAAGGTCAAAGCGACGCCATCCAAGGCGCACACGCCTCCAAACCTACAGGTTAGGCCTTCGCAGCGAAGCTGACGCAACTTAAGTCTTCCTTCCGAACCCGTATTTTCCGAAGAAACCGCGAGGTCTTAAGAACATTAGTGTGACCAACAAACCCCCATAAAAGAGCTGCCTTATGTTAGCGGCAGTATTGGACGGTAGGCCTATCAGGCGAAGGACTTCTGGAAGCAGAACAAGGACTCCGGCGCCAACGAACGGACCGATGAGGCTCCCAGCACCGCCAATCACGACCATAGATAAGATGAGAAGGGATTCAGTGAACGTAAAATTAGTTGGATCGATATAGGTCATGTAATGCGCGTATAGGCAACCACCAACTGCTGCAAAAGCAGCACTCAGAGCAACTACGATGACTTTCATCCCTTGCGTATTCTTGCCAAGGCTTTGTGCGAACAGCTCATCCTCACGGATAGCCCGCATCACTCTGCCAAATGGACTCCTGACGACGCGCCAGACGATGACATATGAGATCGCTGTCGCAGCTACGGCGAGAATCGCAAATTTACCGGAAGATTCTATACGCACACCGAACAGGATAACTGGAGATATTCCCGCCAAGCCAAGGGGTCCACGTGTAACAGTCACCCAATTATTCAAGAGCGACGTTACGACCAACTGGAACGCGAATGTCGCAATGAAGAAGTAGTCTCCCCTTAAATGTATTGACGGTATTGAGACAAGCAGCGAGATGAGCGCCGCACCTAGCATGGCGGCCAGCACCTCAATGAGAAATGGGGCGCGGAGACCAACTGCGAGAATTGCGCCGATATACGCGCCTGCAGCGTAGAACGCTGCTTGTGAAATCGATACCAATCCAGTCTGACCCACGAGCAGGTCGAGCGACACGGCCAAGATAGCGTAGATCGATATCAATACAATTAGATGGAACGCATAGTCCATGTCAAACCGTATGCCGAGGTAACGGCTTACCAAAGAAGCCATTAGGTCTAAACACAAGAAACGCAAGCAGCACAATAAACACGATGCCGCCTTGCCATTCTGTCGGAAGTTTCCACACTCCAAATGCTTGTATGAAGCCAATGAAAAAACCACCTGCTACTGACCCAGGAATGCTTCCGACGCCTCCGATTATTGCCGCAACCACTCCCATCAAGAGAGCATCGAACCCCATCGTCGGATTAATGCTCCCGTCAAACGCGATCAATATACCTGCCACCCCTGCCAACAGCGATCCGACCGCGAAAACCACCAAAAACACAAGCCGCTCGTCTATCCCATATGTATTAGCAAGTTCCCGATCATTAGCAACCGCCCTCGCGATTCTTCCTGGCTTCGTGCGAGCTAGAGCCCATCCAATAGCGCCGTACAGCAAGACATTCGCCGTCAGTGTTGCCACCTGCACGCCTGTGATCCTGGCACCCAAGATCGGGTAGCTACCAAAAGACGCGTTCGGGGAAAGAGTCCGATACACGTCGCCGTATGCCAGCGAAATCGCGTTCTGTATGACCGTATACATCCCCAATGATGCCAGGAGCATGACGAGTGGCGATGCTTGGCGCAGCATCAAGAAATGATAAAAACAGCCATATAAAATAGCCCCAAGAAGTGCTGTGCACAATACTGCGAGAACGATACCTACAGCAGGCGGCAGCCCCACTAAAAAGATGAATGTCCAAGCGAGGTAGGCACCACATGTAATAACAGCAGCATGGGTAAAGTGAAAAAAGCGGCACACACTGTAAATCACTGAGAAGCCAAGGGCAACTAGTGAATACGTGCTACCCGCGACGACGGCGTTCAATAACAGTTGTCTTTCTAGCACGAGCCGACTCGCTTTACTCCAACAAAACGGAACCCGATCAATAAGCCGCTTGCAAAAAGCTCAGCAACACCATTTGCAAACTCAACGCCGCCCGCGAGAGCTGCTGCAGTGCCAAAGTCTCGAACCAGCTCGTCCCTTTTCGTCACATCAGTATAATCTGCCGCCCGACGGGCCGCGACCGTCTGCCAGTCGTCAGTAAGATCTGTAAAGTCGGTTATCTTAACCCCACCCAATTCTAGGCAACGAATATACTCGCCGACGTGCAGCAGGCTTGGACAGGCGATTGTCGTTTGTAGCTTAGCTAAGTCGTCCTTTGTTAGCTGTCGCGAACAACAGTAGTCCTCGATATATACCATTCCGCCCGTTCGAAGCGAGCTACCAATCAATTGAAGAAAAGCGCGCTTCCGAGGGAGATGCAAAATGGAAAGGAAGGAGATGGCTGCGTCATAATCACCCCGAAGGGGCAGTTTAGCTAACGCATCGCCGCACTCAATCTTTACCTTGCGATGGAGGCCAGCCCCTTTGACCAATTCACAGGCAACTTGATATCGGTCCTCCTGTAATTCGATCCCATCGATATGGCTCTTGCAGGCTGCCGCAATATGTATTGCCGGGCCTCCGAATCCACTCCCGATGTCGAGCACTCTGGAGTCTTGGTCTAGCTGTAGCACGTCTAGACATGTCTTCATCGCGCACACACCACCAAAGTGGTCGTGAGCAAACTTGTCAACGGCATCAAGGTAGGTCCCTGCCTCAGAACAGGCCGCCTGAACCCTTGCCATTACATAATCTCCTTTAACCATGTGCTTGGAGTACATCGACTTCAAGCTTGTTCTCAGCTCTTCCAAATCGTGGGAAGGTTGCTCGGCAACCTGAAAAAACTTGTCTTGAAAGGCCTGGACAATGGTCGCATCAGTTGTAGTGAAGCCAATGAGCTTGGGCGTGACTACCTCCATGCCCTTTTCGCTGAGTAGTGTCTCTGTCTGGGAGGGACTAACATAATGCAGCGGGATAGCATATATGACACGTTTGCCAGTACACAGGTAGTATGCGCCCGTGAGCCATGAAAAGCGCTCGTCAGCTGGATTTAACTCAACGACCCTAAATCGCTTTGCGAAAGCAGATTTTTCTAGCTGTTCATGTACTTCGTCCACCTCTTTAAGTGCGTCGCTCACGATCTGAGACCACGGTTTTTTCTTTGCCTTGCGGGTCTCAATAACATACCGAGTCTGGTAAAAATCATAAGTGGCCTTGTAGCTCTGCCTGGAAGGTAAAAGAAACACGGCCCGAAGCAACTGGTCATAGGGTCGTGCGACAAGGCCCAAACTCCCAATCTGCTCTTTGAATTCTGTCAATTCTACAGCATCTGCATATGCCAAGTTTCCGGGTACTAGCGTAGAGCCAGAAAAATAGAAGAGGGGTATCTATTTCGCTCAGGTGCCCCCAATGGGTTGTGGTTTCAGGGCCAGTCCGCCGGTGCGGACCGGATGATCGCCTTGTAAGTTATTGGCTCCACGGCGACGGCTTGCTGGGCAAGGCGGTAGAACAGCTTTCCCCGGCTGTGCGACTTGCGCCGGTTGAACCGGAAGGTAAACTCGTCCAGATAGCCATCCAAATGCTCGATGCTCACCGCTCCCTGATGTGTACCCAGCAGCCATCGTTTTAACAACGACACCACGCGATGCACGCGCGGCAACAACTCCGAAGGGGATTTCTGCTGTCCGCGCAGAAACGTGAGCCGATGAATGTAGCCGCGCCCTTGCAAGGGCTCATATCCCAACCACCCGTCGGTGTGGACCACGCTGCCGGGCTCAACCGACTCTTGCACGAAAGAAATCAGGCTGTGGGCCGAAGCGTCCGCAATGCGCCGCATCCGAATCCGCCCAATCCCTTTGCCGTCCTCCTCTGCCGCCACCGCAATCAACGCCTTGCTCGCGGTCTGCCGACCGCGCACACCCTCTTCCAGTCCACCCAGATAGGTTTCGTCCGCCTCCACGATCCCCGCGAGTCGTTCCCGCCCGGGCCTTACCATGGCCCGCCGCAGTTTGTGCAAACACACCCAAGCCGTCTGGTAGCTACCCAAGCCCAGAACCCGCTGCAGTCCCAGGGCGCTGATCCCATTCTTCTGACTCGTCATCCACCACATCGCCCGGAACCAAACCGTCAGGGGCGTCCGGGTGCCCTGAAAAATCGTTCCCGCCGTTACCGAAACCTGATGTCCGCAGCCGGCGCACTGCCAGCGCCCGGATCGCAGCGGCCAAGTTTTACTCTCGCCGCAGCGTAGGCATTTGCATCCCGCCGGCCATCGCAGGCCGAATAGATACTCCCGGCACGCTTCCTCGCTGCTAAATCGAGCTTCGAACTCCGCCAGAGTCCGTGGATAATCCTCCACCACCCGCTCCATGGGCCACCACACTACCTGTAGTGGTCACCTGAGTCAAATGGATACCCATCAAATAGAATTCGGTCAAGTGTTCGTTGTGTATTTCCTCAAAGGCTCGCAAAACCCAACGGTAGAAGCTACGGTAACCGTCGATCTGGTCATTGGTAAGTTGGACCTGGCGATGTGTAATGTAAACTCCGATGCAGGTCAATACTAAGCCGACGACTGCAAAAATATTCACGAGATGCAGAGTTCCGAACCGAGGTCCAACGACTATACGCTCCGGATAAAGTAGTACGGAGCATAATGGCTTCAATGAGGGATACTTATCTCGTAAGTACTCGATGAGCGCAGGAGCAAGCGTCAGGAAGTAAACAGCAATTAAAAAGGTGATCGTTAATAAACTAGCTCGCGCCGGATGTTCAAAAGCGTATTTTTGGGCAGCCTGGAACTTCTGCTGCAGCCGTGACTGGGCCTTGTGTTTCATAATGGCGATTTGCGCAAAAGATACTGTCCGTTGTCTACTGTTTTCCATTCGAGGTCACGCGATACGCATTGCGGTGTTCCGAAACTGATTGGGCCAAAAATGCCTGTAGCTGTGTGGACTTTTCTAAGGTTGTCGCGGATTGATGGAGGCGATGAGCCTCCAGAAGTCATGATTTGAGCAAGCAACTTAAGAGCGTCGAAGGAGGTTACGGTGTAAATGTCAGCCCACGAACCATAAGCCTGATGGTAGCGATTCTGTAACGATTCCATGTTCTGGATCTGTCGTCCGTAAGACGGATAGGAATAGATAACCCCTTCCGCCGCATCGCCTGCCAGGAGCAGCGTCTCGCGTGTTTCAAAACCGGAATAAGAGTACCACTGCAGCTTAACATCTAGCTCTCTCGATTGTTTCAGGATTCTCCCAAATTCGTCACTGCTGAAGGCAATCAAGTACCCAAACTGTGCGTTTGAATACTTGATTTTCGCCAGTTGCGTACGGAAATCGGATGAATTGAGGTCATAGCCTTCGGAAACGGCGACGCGCCCTCCAGCATCCGTCAGTGCCCTGGTGAAAACTTCCTTGGTATCAATGCCGGAGGCATTGTTGCTATATAGCACAGCGATTGGCGACGCGCCGTGTGCAGCGGCAAAAGACCTAGCCATGAATCGGGCCTCGTCCGCGCCAGAAACCATAAAACTGAACAGATAATCAGTAGCGCGATCACAGATCTTGGGACTGATCGCAGACGTGTTCAAGAGGACAACACCTTTTTGGTCGGCGATTGGAGACACGGCTAGCACGACGCTGCTGATCGAACCGATGACCACTGGCACGTGGTCTATCGATATCAGCTTGTTGAATCCCGACACGCCGGTCTTCGCGTCGCCTTGCGAGTCCTCATAGATGATCTGGAGCTTCTTGCCGCCGATCCCACCTGTCGCATTGATATCGGTAGCGGCCAGCTCCAAGCCTTGTTGGAGCGATTTGCCGTAGTTCGCGCCACTGCCCGACAATGGCAACAGGGCCCCTACTCGCACGACGTTGTCTTGACGAGAACAAGCTACCAAAAAACAAAGAAAAATCACCGCACTGAGCATGCTTCGTTTCATGCTGCCTCCGCCGCGCAGTGGACAAGAACTCACAAGATGTTCTGGTCCACCCATTCAAGTTTCCCAATACGTCAAGCGTAACAACTACTTATACGGCATCTCTCGTCTCAAGAAAATAGGCATGTTCTCAGGTTCACTCCGACCGGGCCCCTTGCCGAGGACTTCAGCACGAATCTCAGTTTCAGGTCCCAACAGCTCCGTACTAAACGCCCCTCGATGAGTTCCTGCACATCCTCTTTTGTTTGCTGGGCAACAAGACTCGGGACAGCGTCCCCTCTGCCCCCGACGCAGGTCCCGAAGCTGTTGAACTGCGGCCTTCGCATCCGGTTTTGCCAGACAGCCCGCCGTCCCCTTTTGGCTCTGGATCGATCTCCCGGCTCCCACGGCCTCGGCTGTCCCCCTGGAAGCGACAGCCGACGATCCGCCAGAGCATACTCCCAAACCAACGGTTTCGTCAGGCGGCTCTCCGCCACAGCAGCCAATAATAGTGGGCATGTTTCACCATCCGCCCTCCTGTCTTCACCAGCCGTTGCTGCAAACACGTCAGCGCTCAGTTCTCGATTCGCTTGGGCAACGCCAGCCGCCGCCACAAATTGCCCAAGTTGTGAGCTAGCGCACTCAACCCTAGCCCGACCACAAGCATCGGGGGAGTCGCTTCATGTTTGCAAGGGTGGACTCGCCAATCTGCCCCTACCCTTTGATGGAGAACAAGCGTGGCTTGAAGTACTTGGCTTGGCCGACCCGCCGCATCCAGTCCATTTCCTCCTCAGTCATTGGACCCTTGTCCAACGCGTCAAGCGCGGCTGTCAGATCGGACTCTGATCTGGGTCCAGTCAGGCAGAGGTCAACCGCCGGGTTCGTCAAATTGAACCGATAACAATCGCCCGCCGAGGGAATCTTGTCACCTGTGGGAACTTTGTCAGGTTTCATCAGGTCGCCCCAACAGGTAGCCGTGAACGCGACGATTCCGGGTCTGACCTCAGGTGCTGGCAGTTTTGGGAAGATGTCTCGTTCAGCTCCCGGATGCACCGCGTTGTAGCGCACATGAAGGATATCGACATCACCATTATGGTTGGCAAGTGCTGCTGCCTGTGGCCGATTGTGAGTTGAGACGGCGATGGCGCGAATCAGACCGCGCTCGCGAAGCCGCAACGCCTGGTCGAAGATTCTAGGACTAACGTCCTTGTTCCAGAGTCCCAGCAGGAGAATGTCAGCGTGATCCATGGCGAGCGACTTGAGGGCGCGCTCCAGGCTCCACGGGACCAGTGCAGCCACACGCGAATAGGACTGGATGACGAGGCGGAACTCATCGCGATGTGATCTCAGGCTGCGCAGTCCGGCGCCGAACTTGGCAGTACGCATTGAGCCCCAATACAGGTAATTGACGCCCCGCTCGAATGCCATCTGCACGCAACGCTCGTCTGCGCCATAACTGGATGCCAGACCGAGGCGGTCCACTTTCCAGCCTGTCTTACCCAACGTTGTGGTCTTCCAATCGGTCATCCCTTGTTCACCGGGGCCCCAGAATTCAGAACCTGCACATCAGGAATTGCTATGGAACAGTTATGCCCGAGCCAGTCTCAGCCGGTTTGTAACCCAACTCTCTGCGTCGCCTGTGAAAGCGGCAAAGTGCAGAGCCGACGCAAGTACGTCTTCACCGACCAAATCGATCAGCTCATCCGAAAGATCTATCTCAGCCAGCAAGACGCGAAGACACGTCCGGGCATCCGGCTGTTGGCAAAGAAAGTCGGCATGCCGCATTGGGTATTGAAGAAGCGTGCCCGTGAATTGGGTCTTGCCCGAACGAAAGAGCTGTCTTGGAGCGAGAGGGAACTGGAGATTCTTGCTCGGAATGCGTGGATGAGCGATGAACGAATCCGTCTGAAGCTGAAGGCTGCCGGATACCCGCGCACGGTAACTGGAATCCACCTCAAGCTGAAGCGGATGCGGTTCAAACATGACGGGAGCTTCTACTCCGCCTACAGTCTTGCGCAAGCGCTGGGAATCGACCCTCACGCCGTGACGCGCTGGATCAAGAGCGGCCATTTGAAGGCCAAATTCCGAGGCACAGCGCGCGGCCCGCAGCAAAACGGGGACAGCTACCTCATCCAAGAGAAAGACGTCCGCCGCTTTATCCTCGAACACCCAACCGAAATTGACCTGCGCAAAGTGGACCAACTTTGGTTCCTCGATCTCATTACCAACGGCTTAGTCCTCGCCGCTTGAGACTCATAGCCATTTAACTGCCTGATTGCACGAACCAAAGAGTTCGGTGCTGTTGGGCGCCGAGCCGCCGGAAGCGGCATAACCCACTCGGGAGAGCGGCAGAACTCAGTCGCCTACTGGCTCTCCCGATCTTCACTTGGAGGAAATGCGATGCAAGAGACAACCCTTATCGAGCAGGACCGGTCAGTTGGGGCAATTCTCAGCCCCGTGCCGGCCCCAGCTCCGACCATGACGCTGTGCTCCTACGGAGCAAAGCTAACCCGGGAAGAACTGGCCCGCGTGGCAACGCCCGTGGGAACAGCAACCCACAAACCCATTCCCCATATCGCGGTAGTGGAAAAGCTGATTGAAGCACTCGGCTTCCGCCAGATCGGCATCGTGCAGGAGGAATACGCCGTATCAGCGGACGGGATGCGCATGTTCGGCGTGATGGACCTTAGCTCCGGATTCCAGGGCTGCCGTTTCGCCATCGGCTTGCGGAATTCCCATGATAAGTCATTCCGGCTTTCATGCACCGTTGGGCTACGCATCTTCGTATGTGAAAATCTTGCGTTTCACGGGGAATACACTCCCGTTCTCGCGAAGCATTCGAAGCACTTCTCACTCGAAGACAGCCTGGCCATCGGTGTCGATCGGATGCAGAGGAACTTCGGACCGCTGAAGCAACAGGTCGAGGACTGGCAGGCGCTGCAGTTGTCAACGGCTTCTGCCAAGCTGCTGATCTATCAGGCGTTCATCGAGGAGGAGTCTGGGTTTCCAAAGCACCTGGCCCGGCGGGTCCACGATCTCTACTTTCAGCCCGTGCATGAGGAGTTCCAGCCGCGGACCATGTGGAGTCTGTCCAACGCCTTCACCAGTGCGTTCAAGGAACTGGAGCCCATACCCCAGTACAAGGCGACGGCGAAGCTGGCGGGGTTTCTGCAATCCGTCCGGCCGCAGTAACCCCTACCGCAATGTCGGCGTACGGTTCTTAAGTCGTGTTACCTGACTCAGCTCATCGGAGAACTGGGCAGACGAAAGGACCGTGCGCCGCCAATTTCGTTCTTCGCACTGGACGCTATTTCATTTTTGAAGGCAACTTGATCGTTCTGCCAGCAACCATAAACACCCCTTTTCCCAGATGATGAATTGTCCGAGGGCGATTCGTTGACGTGGCGATCCACGCTTTCTGGACCTCCAAGATGAAGAAGTTGTATTTGGCTACCATCCGCGCATCGACGACCTTGCACTCGAGATTCGCATAGCACTCGTCGATGATTGGCGCCTTCACCAGGGAGGCGGCTGCCGGCGTAAGTTGAAAGACCTTGAATTTGTCGACGTCGCGCCCTGAGGTATTCCCGCAGCCCACTACTTTGGCCGCCAGCTCGACCGTCGGGATGTTGATCACGCATTCCTTGGTCTGCTTCAGGATGCTGAACGTGTAGTCCCGGTTGCTGATCACGCAGCCCACGATTGGCGGCTCGAAATCCATCATCGTGTGCCAAGACATGGTCATGATGTTGGCTCGCCCCTTGTGGGCGGTGGTGACGAGTACGACCGGCCCTGGCTCAAGCAGGTCGCGGAGGGCGGCTGGAGTGCGAGGGAGAGAGAAGGCCAACCTAGTGCGTCAGTGTGCCTGTTGCGTACTTGGATACGTATGTTGCGGCGGGACGTCGGGAGCTGCTAGGCTTGCAGCGAACAAAAGGCGAATAACGTTCGCCGAGGGATCCGATGACCACATCCCAGCAAGCCCTGGCCGCAAGATCGAGCTCAAACCTCGCTACCGTGCAGGAGATATTAGGGACGCTCGTCGCCCGCTACCGCACGGACGAAGTGCTCACAGCCGTGCGACAGATTCCTGCCCGCGAAGCGGTGTTTCGGCCGATACCGGACTGGGTAAGAGCTGAGCTGGCTGAGGCATACCGCGCGAAAGGGATTAAGAAACTGTATTCACACCAGGCTGCCACAGCCGAGCTGGTGCACGGTGGCAAGAACGTTGTCGTGGTAACGCCGACGGCGTCGGGCAAAACGCTCTGCTACAACCTGCCGGTGTTGAATGCTGTGCTGGAGAACCCCGATACACGTGCTCTCTACCTGTTTCCGACCAAGGCGCTGGCCCAGGACCAACTTGCCGAATTACACGACGTTGCCCTGCGGCTGGATGACCGGTTTGGAGTGTTCACCTACGATGGCGACACACCGCAGGATGCGCGCAAGGCCATCCGGGAGCGCGGACATATCGTGCTGTCGAACCCAGACATGTTGCACGCCGGAATCTTGCCGCACCACACCAAGTGGATGCGCCTGTTCGAGAACCTGCGCTATATCGTCCTGGATGAATTGCACACCTACCGCGGGGTGTTCGGAAGCCATCTTGCAAATGTCCTCCGGCGACTGAAGCGCGTCGCGCAATTCTACGGTTCAAATCCACAGTTCATCTGCTGTTCTGCGACGATTGCAAACCCTGGAGAGTTGGCCTCGCAACTGATCGAGAGGGAAGTTGACGTGGTTGAGGAGAATGGCGCGCCGTCGGGGGAGAAGCTTTTCGTTTTCTACAACCCGCCAATGGTCAACCGAAACCTTGGCATTCGGCGCAGCTATATCAATGAGACGACACGCGTAGCCAGGGAACTGTTGGCGCGAAAGCTACAAACGATTGTTTTTGCCAATAGCCGCTTGCATACGGAGGTTCTGCTTACGTACTTACAGCAGGCGAATCCGCCGAAGCCCGGCCAGCCGGAACCGATCCGAGGCTACCGCGGCGGATATCTACCTGGGGAACGTCGCCAAATCGAGCGTGGGCTGCGCGATGGTCGAATCCGCGGAGTAGTGGCAACCAACGCCCTTGAACTGGGAATTGATATTGGATCTCTGGACGCTTGCGTGATGGCGGGTTATGCAGGCTCGATTGCTTCCACCTGGCAACGCGCCGGGCGCGCGGGGCGCCGCAGCGGATCTTCGTGCGCGGTGTTCGTTGCGTCTTCCGCTCCGCTTGACCAATTCATTGTGCAGCATCCTGAATACTTCTTTGGAAGCTCACCCGAGCACGCCCACATTCAGCCCGACAACCTCGAGATTCTGGTGAACCATTTGAAGTGTGCGGCGTTCGAGTTGCCGCTCTCGCCTGACGAGCAGTTCGGCGGCGTGGATTTGCCTGAGCTTTGCGAGCGACTTGCTGAAGCCGGCTTCCTCCAACGGAGCGGAGGGAACTGGCACTGGGTCCAGGAGAGCTATCCGGCGGACACCATCAGTCTGCGGTCGGTGACCTCCGACAATTTCGTCATTATCGACACGACAGGCGTAGAGGAAGGGAAGCCGGAGGTGATTGGTGAAGTGGATTATTCGTCTGCTCTCACCACCGTCCATCCCAAGGCGATCTACATTCATCAGGGGCAGCAGTACCATGTCGAACGGCTTGATTTCGGCAAGCGGAAGGCCTACGTGAAGCGCGTGGACGTGGACTACTACACCGACGCGATCCGTTACACCCAGGTGCGAGTCCTCGAAATCGCCGAGGAGCAGAGTATTCCTGGCCCGGCGTCGCGAGCTCACGGCGACGTGCTGGTGCGCTCACAGGTTGTTGGCTTCAAGAAGATCAAATTCTTCACCAATGAGAACGTGGGCTCCGGAAAGCTGGAGCTGCCCGAGAACGAAATGCACACCACGGCGTTCTGGGTAACGCTCCAGCACGAACTGCTTGCGGGACTTCCTTTCACGCTGTCCGAGCGCCAGAGTGGGATTTTCGGACTGGTTTACGCCCTCGCATCCATGGCGACGCTGCTGCTGATGTGCGACCGTCGCGACCTTGGTACAGCTGTTGGAGAGCGCCCTCCGTTTGGGGGAGCCGAAACGGAATGGCAGGAGTTCTCGCATGCCACAGGTGCCGAGAAGGAACTGTTCGAGCCGAACCTATACCTGTACGACGCTTATCCCGGAGGGATTGGATTTAGTGAGCCGCTTTATCACTCATATCAGGAGCTATTAGCGCGCAGCCGTGAACTCATCGGGGCGTGTCCTTGTGATAACGGATGCCCCTCCTGTGTCGGCCCTGCTGATCACAACAGCGAGCGTGCCAAGGAAGTGGCTCTGTCGATTCTTGAGCAGCTATGTTCCTGAGATGCGGCCACACTTACAGCAATAAGTAGAACGGCAGAACTCATCGTGAATCACACAACCACAGATCGCTTTGCTCGGCTAAAGGCGTTGCAGCGGCCGTTGGGGCTGTCCCTACCCGGACGCGACATTGAGCCGGCAGGAAATTGTGGTGAAGATGGTCTCGTCAAGGTCACCTCGGGTGGTGCCTTTGGATCGGATAGACTCGCCCAGCTTTTAGGCGCTTCGGTTAAGCGGAATTCCCATGGCGAACATCTTTCGCTGCACTGCTGGCACGGCGGCCACCCTCCGTGCATTCCAGATGCTGCGGCACTGCGGTTGCTCGTCCCCGATGCGCCAGACGAAGTGGCGGACCCTAAACAGTGGTTATTTCTCGACACAGAGACAACCGGGCTTGCCGGTGGGACGGGAACCTATCCCTTCCTGGTCGGTCTTGCGTGGTGGGAAGGCGGTGGTCTCGAGGTCGAGCAGTTGTTCATGCGTGAGTATAGTGAGGAGCGTTCGCTGCTTGCGGCACTCGCCGAGCGCATGGCAGAACGTCCCGTGTTGGTCACCTTCAACGGAAAATCGTTCGACTGGCCACTGCTCGAAACACGTTATCGGATGACGCGAACCATTCCTCCGCCACTACCGCGAGCGCACCTCGATTTCCTTCACCCCGCACGGAATCTATGGCGCCTGCGGCTCGGCTCCGTGAGATTGTCGCAACTCGAACGCCATGTGTTGGGATGGGATCGAGGAGCAGATATCGCCTCGGAGCAGATTCCACGAATCTATCTCGACTTTGTGCGCGGTGGGCACGCGGACCCGCTGGTCCCTGTCTTCCAGCACAACCAGATGGACCTTCGCGGGCTGGCCGGACTCTCGGGCCGCATCCTCTCACTCCTCGGCGACGAGGAGGGAAATAATCAGGATGGATTAGAGCTGTACGGTATCTCTCGCATTTGCGAGAGACGTGGTGAGGTAAAGCGTGCGCGCAAACTGTACGAACAGTCGATTGCCTCCGTTCTGCCGCAGGAAACCGATCGCGCAGCTCGCACAGCGCTAGCGCGACTGGCAAAGCGTGACGGGGACGTGGCACGCGCGCACGTGCTTTGGGAAAGTATGCTGGGCAACTCTCGCGAGGGCTACGAAGCTTACGAGCAGTTGGCAATCTACTATGAACACGAAGCTCGCGAGCCGCGGCGCGCGCTGGCGCTCGCACGTGAGGCGCTCGCCCAACTCCGTCGTGCGAACCAAGTCGGGACGATCGCGGCGGCCGAATTTCGCAGGACCAAGGCGCGGTTCGAGCATCGGATGTTGCGTCTCGAACGCAAGGCCGGCCGGACGCCGCTCGACGCGTGTGACGCATAGACACGGGCTGATCGATTCTCGGTTGATTGCAGCCGCGCAGAGTCGGAACGGGTGAACGTTCAAGAGGTCGGCGGTAAACCGCTCGCAACCAGCCCAAGGGCAAGGGGGAGTCCCGCTCTGGTGCAGGAATACGGCTTCCTGTCCGCGCATTGGGTGCACAGGTCACAGACAAACTCCACGCGACGTAGAACCATTAACACAAGGTAATGCGGGAGAAGATTTTCGCTTTCGCCCGCTCCCAAAGGGAAGCTTAGTCATGCTGACTGGAATCCACGTCCTGCTCACCTACCAATGCACGGGCGAGTGTGACCACTGCTTTCTGCACTGCGGGCCGCAGCGCGAGGGCACCTTCACCCTCCACCAACTTCGCGAACTGCTGCGCGAGATCAAGAAGATTCCGACGATCGACACGGTTTACTTCGAAGGCGGCGAGCCATTCCTGTTCTATGCGGTTCTGCTGGCGGGGCTGCGAATGGTGCGCGACGCGGGTTTGCAATCCGGCATCGTGACCAACGGATACTGGGCCACATCGCCGAGGATGCGGAGCAATGGCTGCGTCCTATGCTCGACTTGGGCATTGCCGATTTCAGCGTAAGCGATGACGAGTTCCATTCCACCAAGAGCGACAATAGTCCCGGAGCGATTGCGTACCGCGCTGCAAACAAACTTGGCTTGCCGTGCGCGAAAATTTGCATCGAGCAGCCGACGTGCGTACCGGCGTCTGATAGCGGCAGCGACAAGGGCCAGCCCGTAACGGGTGGAGGAGTTCTGTTCAAGGGGCGCGCCGCGGAAAAGCTCACCGCTGGGCTACCGGTGCGGCCCTGGCGGAAGCTAACCACATGTCCGCATGAAGAACTCGCCAACCCTGAGCGGGTGCACGTGGATGCATACGGCAACGTGCACGTGTGCCAGGGCGTCAGCGTCGGCAATATGTGGACGACGCCGCTCTCTGAACTCGTACGCACCTATGACGCGGCCAAGCATCCGATCGTGGGCCCTCTGGTCGAGGGTGGTCCTGCGCGCCTCGTCGAGCGGTTCGCGTTGGAAGTGGCAGACGCCTACGTTGACGAGTGCCATCTCTGTTACATGGCGAGAAAATCGTTGTTGCCGGCGTTTCCGCAGTTTCTCGCGCCGGCGCAGGTATACGGATTGTGAGGATCTCCATGCGCAAAACAGCTTTACTGTTCACGCTCGTTGTTGGCATCGCCCTCCAAGCCCAGGATCTGAAACCGATCCAACTTCCAGCCCCACAGACGGACGGGGGCCGTCCGCTCATGCAGGTGCTGAAGGAACGCAAAACTCAACGAGAGTTTGGTCCCGACAAGTTGCCTATGCAGGTGTTAGCCAACCTCCTTTGGGCTGCATTCGGCATCAACCGTCCCGATGGAAGACGTACTGCACCTTCGGCGATGAATTGGCAGGAAATTGATATCTATGTCGCGATAGGCGATGGTCTTTATCTCTACAGTGCCAAAGCGAACCGCCTTGAGGCGATCCTGGCACAAGACGTGCGCGCCGCTACTGGAACGCAGGCCTTTGTCGCGACTGCGCCTGTTGACCTGATTTATGTCGCAGATCTCAGCAAGACCGGACAATCAGGGAGTCAAGCAGATTTGTTCACTGGTGCCGACGTAGGATTCATCAGCGAGAATGTTTATCTCTTCTGTACGTCCGAGGGATTGGCGACGGTCGTCCGAGGGTCAGTGGATCGCGCCGCACTGGCCAAGGTCATGAAGTTGAGACCAGACCAGAAGATTCTGCTGGCGCAGTCTGTCGGTTATCCGAAGAAGTAGATGTTTATCATCTTCCTATGGTCACGGAACACAGGCTGGGCGACATCATCGCGAACTCCGTCACCCACGGCGTCGGGGCGGCACTGGCTCTCGCAGGAGCGGTTGCACTGGTGGTCACTGCGGTGGGTGGGACCGCCTGGCAAATTGCCGGCTGCTCGGTCTTTGGCAGCACGCTGGTGCTGGTCTATGTCTGCTCGACGCTGTATCACTCGCTCGTCCGCACCCGCGCCCGTCACGTGTTACGAATCATTGATCACGCGGCAATCTATCTTCTGATCGCCGGAACTTATACCCCCTTCGTCCTCGTACCGCTGCACGGGAAGCTGGGATGGCTTCTGTTCGCCATTGTGTGGAGCCTCGCCATCGTGGGAGTTGTGTTCAAGAGTTTCGCTGTTGACCGATTCGCCATTGCGTCGGTCGTGGTGTATCTGGGAATGGGCTGGCTGGTCGTGTTTGCGACGCGCCCGTTACTGCACGCTCTCACATGGCACGGCATATTCTGGATTGCGTTGGGTGGACTGTTCTATACCGCGGGCATCGTCTTCTACGTTTTCGATCGCCTGTCGTTCTTCCATGCGTTCTGGCATCTCTTCGTGCTAGCCGGAAGCACCTGTCACTACTTCGCCGTGCTGTTCTATGTTGCCCTGCCACGCAACTGACGACGAAGGGCCGCTGTCGTTGCTCACTGTCTCGCGTTCCTTGGATGAGGTCTTCGACGTGTAACCGCATGTCAGCATCGGTTCGGCGGATTCTAACGCCTAGCAGGTCACATGGAGAATAGCGTTGGTGCTTTTGACGTGCCGATTCAAGAGCTCCATGGCTTCTTCCGTTGGGAGGATGAGCAAGTCAACTTTGCGCCGCTTAGCCTCACGTTTGACCTCATCCATGACTGGTAGCGCTCCTTCGCCCGTACCGACCACCAAGCGACGGCATTTCCACGGGATCTTCTCTTCCAGAGAGAGCGGCGTGTGTCCGAAGGCTTCGCGGAACTTCTTGGAAGCTTCCTTCTTTCTTTTGCCCACCTTGCCTCGGTCGATCACCACGTCATAGCCGTACTCAATGCCATCGATCCGAATCTGCCCAAATGTGAACTCCTGGAACTTCATGGCGGGCCTCAGACGAAGGATACAACCGGGCGGTACCTGACGTATTAGCACTGCATGATACAGAGGTCAGGATTATCCTGTAGGCACAAGCAGAGGCCTAACTATGATCGAGATCAAGCCGGTCCGTATGGAATTTCCGGCCGATGCCATCATCATTGTTGGCCCAGCACATTGAATCTGAGATGCCCTCGATGGCAGAGAGCTTCGTATGCGTTTTTCCTTCTCTAACACAACCGCGGCGGATCGGGGGCACCCGCACACCATAAGCCTGAAACTGCGCGACTTGAACCAGCTCTTCAATTCGATGGACCCTTCTCCTTTCATTGACAAGGATCTCGACGACGACGCGGAAGAGTTCATCGTAAGCTGGGCCCAAGAATTCCCCCCTAACACCCCGATCAAATTGCGTATCCACTTGGACCAGTGGCCGGCCGAAGACCCCAAAGAACTGATCAGGACGGCCGTCCACAACCATTTTGCTCATCGTGCCAAAATCACTGACTTGGAGTTCAATCGCCTCCTAAGACAGGGCCGCACCAGTCTTTTCATCGGGCTGCTGTTCTTGGCTGCGTGTCTATTCCTCAGCAAGATGTTGTTAGGTCATGAGGCAGGGACTTGGGCTGCCGTCGTGCGGGAGAGTCTTACGATTGCCGGATGGGTCGCCATGTGGCGGCCGATGCAGATCTATCTTTACGATTGGTGGCCTCTGCTACAACTGCGTCGGGTTTTTACCAAGCTGAGCCACATGCCCGTGGAACTCGTCCAAAAGGGCAAAGTTGAGTAGTCTCCCTGTCCGTCAGCTACTCACTGGCGCGCGAACGATTTCTACGGAGCACTTGGCATGGCGAGCGACGAATTCGGCCACGCTGCCCAGCAAGAAACGCTGGATGCCGCTCCGCCCAAGCGAGCCAACGACGATCAGATCGGCACGCCACTCTGCCCCGGAATCGATGATGCTCTCTCTGATGTCACCTACCTCGACGGCGGCGTCCACCTTGAATCCTGCACTACGCAGCTCCTTCGCAATTCGCTCGACCAACTCACGGGCTGGCTTTTTCTGGTCTTCCAACTCAGGAGCGTAGCCTGACGCCATTTGCGGGGGAGCCGGCGCAATCGGCTGCAACACATGCAAGACCCGGACCTCTGTATGCTCAGTCCGAAACTGCGTGACAACAGCCCGTACCACCTGCTCTGAGAATTTCGAATCGTCAATTCCCATTAGGATTTTCATGACTCCTCCCCAGCCTCAAGAAGCAATAGGGTATCCATGGAAAGACTAAATTTGAATTTACACCGTGAGTCGTGCACTTTACGAACTGCGGAGGCTTTTGTGGAGCATAGCCCGCACTCTGTGGCTTTCAGGGCTGGAAGGCGAGCCAGCGCCTGATGTGGTCGTAAACCGCGGGATGGCTGAGGAGGTCCCAATGGTTCATGCCATGACCGATCCACTGGTGGGCCTCAGTAAACTCCAAGCTGATTTCGGGATTCCGATGGCGTCCTAAGGCGCTGTTCACTGGTACGAGCCCGTCTCCGAACAAGCCGAGGCTGGGATTTCCAACTGCCTGTCGCTTGCTGGCAGCGATAGCGTAGCACTGCACCCCTAGCGGCAACGACAGAGGAGCGCGAAGGTCTTGTGCCGACGCGAACCGGTCGCGTCCTTTCCAGTCATCCTCAAGCACGTTGCCATGGCGCATATCGGTGATCCCGGCGCTGCGGATTCTTCCAAGACGGGCGAACGGAGCAGCATAGGGGCTGATTTCCAAGGCGGTGTTCGCCCAATTCCCCAGCCGTTCAAGTGGCGCACCGTGGTGTGGCGTTCCCAGGAAAATGAGTCGGCGCAGATGCCGAGGCCAATGGTGGCCAGCCGCCGTACCGTAGTAGTAGGCACTCCGGGATACCAGTCCTCCCATGCTGTGGCCGATGATCGCCAGTTCCTGCACCGGTACGGGCCATTGTTCGAGAAGCGTCTCGATCAAGTCCGCAAACGGACGCCCATTTTCAGACACGTGCAAACCGGTGTTGTAGCGCAAATACAACGGCGTGTAGCCGAGATCGAAGGCCAGTGCCGCTCCGTGGTCGTGTCCCTTTCGATTCCATTGCAGGTCGTTCAGACAGAGACCGTGTGCCAGCAGGAGCACCTTACCGGTGGGCTGCGGTATGGTGTCCTGCAGGGCATTCCTTTCGATTTCAAGTGGTCGGCCCTGACGGCGCAGAGACATCGAAATCGCGAGCGGATTGTTCGTTCTGGCCAAGTAGTCCCCGACGACACCGTTCAGAGCTGCCACCACGGCCTCGTGTCTCGGTGATAACTTTCTCTCGTTTGCCAGGGACGCTGGCGGCGCCAATATGGTGAGGCCACGATCCACCAATCTGGTGACCGCGCGGATGCTCTTGTAGACCATCCCCGTAATGCCCGACGTAGACCCTTCCACCGATGGCGGCCTCAGACCATGAGACGTGAACGCAATATGGCCGTGTACAGCCTCCACTGCGTCAGTCAATCCCGCGATGGCGTCATTCGCTAAGCGACCGAACCCTACCAGGTCCGCAGAATAATAAACATAGGGCGCGTTAGTCATAGCAGCTTTGCCGATTGGAGATCGGAGCTTTCAACTAGTTATTGCTGCAACGCAGCATACGACTGGGTGATCTTCACTGCCAACAGGAACCGTAGCCAAAGATTTGCACGCTCCCGGTTTTGGTATCTTTCGTCCGGCAGGCTTTTGGCTTGTGGGTATGTCCCCAATGGGTCTAGGTGCGCTTCAGTGATTTCCTTCGCTCCTCAGGGTTACCAGAATCGGTACAGCTAAGCGGGGACGGGCTGGACCTGGCCGTTAACCCGATAGCGGGCGATCAGGCACGTCACCTAGGATGAGTAAGCTCCGTCTGCATTTCGATATCCGACTGCTACAATTCTGGGCGCACCATTTGAAAGGACTCCATGGACATCCAAACCATAGTTTCAGATCTTAAGGGCGAACGTAATCGGATTGACCAGGCCATCTCCGCGCTCGAAGGACTTACTTCAACTGCACCCCGACGTGGACGTCCGCCAAAGGCGAAATCGACTGGCGGGAAACGTCACCGGATGAGCCCAGCCGCACGCAAGCGAATCTCCGAGGCTATGAAGCAGCGATGGGCCAAATGGAAGGGAAAATCCGCGCCGAAGCAAGCCACGGCCACTCCTAAGAAGACCGCCGTTCGCCGTCCGATGAGCGCAGCCGCAAAAAAGAAATTGTCAGCGCTTATGAAGGCGCGTTGGGCTGCGAAGCAAAAGGCGAAAGACACCATCACCTAATCCGTTGCACACCAAGAGAGGACTCAGCAGTGGCTTCCTCGTCCTTCGGAAAACACGCGGGTGGTGCCACGAGTAGTCAGTCTGCAGTTCCCGAGCCTTCGTTCGCCGAGAAAGCACGCCCGGTGATGCACTCGGGCCGCATCGGGAGTCTCTCGACCTTGTCGCAGAAACAACCAGGTTTCCCCTTCGGATCGTTGATGCCTTACGCGCTGGACGGTCAGGGCCGTCCCATTTTCCTTATCAGCACGATGGCCATGCATACCCAGAATCTGCAAGCGGACCCGCGCGCCAGCCTGTTTGTGACAGAGGCAGGTACCGGCGGCGACCCGCTCGGTGCGTCCAGAGTCACGTTGATAGGAAGTGTTAGCAGGATCCCGGAGCCAGAGCTGGTGGCCGCGCGTACGGTCTATCTGACGCGTTACCCAGACAGCAAGTACTGGGTCGATTTTGACGATTTCTTCTTTTACCGAATGGATGTATTGGACGTTTATTACGTGGGCGGCTTCGGAGTGATGGGATGGGTGACTGCCTCAGACTACTCCCAGGCGCAATCCGATCCGCTGGCTGAGCACGAGAGCGACATCATGCAGCACATGAATGCGGACCACAAGGATGCGCTCATCCTGCTTGCCAAACGGTTTGCTGGCATTGAGGCACAGGAGGCGGAGATGACTTCGGTT
>Ga0208587_1000430_pt1 | contig 23351 bp, 18 predicted proteins | sample NGESurdeep092012_7_FD_184472 | JGI IMG/M metagenome (GOLD analysis project Ga0208587, IMG submission 184472) | Arctic peat soil microbial communities from Barrow, Alaska - NGEE Surface sample 210 deep-092012 (SPAdes) | ecosystem: Environmental > Terrestrial > Soil > Wetlands > Peat ...
GCGAGTACAACCTCCTGCTGGGCGAGCGCACGGCCGAGGACATCAAGATCGCGATCGGATCGGGCTACCCGGGTGACTGGGACAGCCAGCGAGTCCTGCTCCGCGGCCGTGACCTGCTCACCGGGCTGCCGCGCGCGGTGGAGGTCGGCGCCGACCAGATCCGCGAGGCGATCGAGCCGTCCGTGCAGCAGATCGTCGACACGATCAAGGACACCATCGAGGAGACGCCGCCGGAGCTGGTGGCCGACATCATGGACCAGGGGGTCGTGCTGGCAGGCGGCGGTGCCCTCCTGCTGGGCCTCGACCGGCGCGTGGCGGAGGCAACCCAGATGCCCGTGCACATCGCGGATGACCCGCTGACCTGCGTTGCCCGCGGGACAGGCATCGTGCTCCAGGAGCTGGATCGCATGAAGCGGGTGCTCGTCGCGGACACGTACGCCGGGCCGCCCCGCTAGGCGCCCGAGGGTTCGCGATCATGTCGGGCCGCCTGCTGGGATACGGGCACCGGGCGCCTCGAGTGGTGCGCCGGCGTCTCGTCGCCTATGGGATCCTGCTCGCCATCTCCGTCGTGCTGATGGCGAGCAGCTCCACATCCGCCGTCATGGAGCTCCAGGGCGGCCTCGCGTTCGCGCTGTCGCCCGCCCAGGACGCGGTCAACGGGATCGGCGTGCAGGTACGCTCCATCATCGGGGCGGTGGCCGAGATCGACCAGCTGCGGCGTGACAACGGGACTCTGCGCGCCGAGAACCAGCGGCTGACCGCGGAGAACCAGCGCCTCGCGGCACTGGGCCCCGAGAACGAGCAGCTCTCCACGCTGCTCCAGATCCGCGACTCGTTCCAGTACGCGACCGTTGCCGCGCGCGTGATCGGCCGCGACGTGGCAGCCGTGAGCCGGGTGGTGACCATCGACCGGGGAACGGCCGACGGCCTCGCCATCGGCGACGTCGTGGTGGGCCAGGGGGGCGCGCTCGCGGGGCGGATCACGCAGATCGGGGCCCACGCTGCGCGCGTCGTGCTGATCAACGATCCGACCTCGACCGTGATCGGCGAGGTGGTCACGAATCGCGCAACCGGCGAGGTCGTGGGAGACCTCGGCGGGCAGCTCGTGATGAACAACGTGGACGCCACCCAGCGGATCACGATCGGCGACGAGGTCGTGACGGCCGGGATCACGCTCGGCAACGGGATCCGTTCCCCCTATCCGAAAGGCCTCGTGATCGGCCAGGTCATCGACGCCACCCGCGACCCGAACGCCGTGGTCCAGACCGCGTACCTTGAGCCGGCGATCGACCTGGATCGCCTGGAGGTGGTGCTCGTGATCACGGACTACCAGGGAGGGATCCCGGATGCGACTGACCTGCCGACGAACCAGGTGAACCCCGACGGGACGCTGCCCGGTTCCGAGCAGCCGTTCGCCACCCCGGCCCCCACGGCACGCCCCACGAAGCGCCCCGCCGCGTCGAGCGGGCCGAGCCCGAGCCCATGAAGGGCGTGATCCTTGCCGGGGGCACGGCGACCCGGCTCTTCCCACTCACGATCGTGACCAACAAGCACCTCCTGCCGATCTACGACCGGCCGATGATCTACTACCCGCTGGAGACCCTCGCCGGGATGGGGATCCGGGAGGTCATGGTCATCGTCGGCGGGAAGAGCGTCGGCGACGTCGTCGAGCTCCTTGGCGACGGCGAGCACTTCGGCCTTCGCCTGACCTACCGGTACCAGCACGGCGCGCTCGGGATCGCCCACGCCATCGGGCTCGCTCGAGACTTCGTGGGCGGCGACGCGTTCTGCTGCGTCCTGGGCGACAACATCCTCCGGGGGCCCGCGCTTGCGCCCGTCGCCCGCGAGTTCGAGGCGGGGCCCTGGGGCGCCGGGACGCTGCTCTACAGGGTTCCGGACCCGGAGCGGTTCGGCGTGGCCGAGCTTGCCGCCGACGGCTCGGTCCTCGGCTTCGAGGAGAAGCCCGCCATCCCCAAGAGCGACCTGATCCCCATCGGCGTCTACTTCCTGCGTCCCGACGCGTTCGGCGTGATCGACCAGCTGGCCCCATCCGGCCGCGGCGAGCTCGAGATCACCGACGTCCTCAACCACTACATCCCCGGCGCCGGGCTGTTCGCGCCGCGCTTCGAGGGGCAGTGGACCGATGCCGGGACGGTGGCGTCCCTCCTCCGCGCCGCCGAGCAGGCGTCGGCCGCCGACGAGGCCGGCCAGCTCTCCGCGCCGCCGCCGCGGCCGCTCGCGTGATCGAGACCGTCCCGACCGCCCGGCTCCTTGTCACCGGCGGCGCCGGCTTCATCGGCAGCTGCTACGTCCGCGACGTCCTGGCGCGGCGGGACGGCACGCGGATCACCGTGCTCGACAAGCTCACGTATGCCGGCAACCGGGCCAACCTCGCCGCCGTGGAGGCGGACGCGGAGCAGGCCGCGCGCTTCGCGTTCGTGCGCGGCGACATCGCCGACCCGGAGGCGGTAGGGCCGCTCGTGGGGGACGCCGACGCGGTCGTCAACTTCGCCGCCGAATCGCACGTCGACCGGTCCATCCTGGACCCGGCCGCGTTCCTGCGGACCGGCATCGACGGCGTCCACGTGCTGCTGGAGGCCGTTCGCCGCGAGGCGGAGCGCGCGTCCAGCGGGGTGCGTGCGCGTCCACCGCGCCTGCTCCAGGTCTCCACGGACGAGGTCTACGGGTCCGTGGAGGAGGGCTTCTCCCTGGAGGGCGACGCCCTCGCGCCGCGCTCGCCCTACGCCGCCGCGAAGGCCGCCGGCGAGCTCCTGGCGCGGAGCTACCACGTGACCTACGGGCTGGACGTGGTCGTCACGCGTGGCTCGAACACGTACGGGCCCTACCACCATCCCGAGAAGCTGATCCCGCTCTTCGTCACGAACGCCCTCGACGATCGGCCGCTCCCGCTGTACGGCGACGGGATGCAGGTCCGCGACTGGCTCTACGTCGCCGACCACGCCGCGGCGGTCGACCACGTCCTCCGTCGCGGCGTCTCCGGCGAGGTCTACAACGTTCCCGGCTCCCACCACGTCCCGAACCGCGACGTCGTGGCACAGCTCCTCGCCTACCTCGGGAAGCCCTGGTCGCTGGTCCGGTTCGTGGAGGATCGGCCGGGCCATGACCGGCGCTACGCCATGGACGGCGCGAAGCTCGCACAGCTCGGCTGGTCGAACCGGGTCGCGTTCGCCGACGGGCTCGCGGCAACCATCGACTGGTTCCGGGCGAACGAGGCATGGTGGCGGACCGCCCGGTCCGGCGACTGGGACGCGTACTACGAGCGCCAGTACGCCGGCCGGCTGGCGAATACCGACGCCGCCGCCGGGGCCCAGCCGGTCGCCGAGCCAGTCGCCGCGCCCGTGGATGTCGCCCCCGGCAGCGCTCCCGCGGACGCGGGCGCCTGATGCGCGTCGCCGTCACGGGCGCCGGCGGCCGCCTGGGCCGCGCCCTCATGGCCGCGCTTCGCGACGCGCCGTTCACCGGCCACGCCGGGCCGCAGGCGTGGAGCCGGCCCGACTACGACATCGACGACCCGGAGGCGGCGGCTCGCTGCATCCGGATGACGGCGCCGGAGGTGGTGGTCCACGCGGCCGCCTGGACGGACGTGGACGGCTGCGCCCGCGAGCCGGAGCGAGCCATGCGCCGCAACGCGATGGCGGTCGCCGAGCTCGCGGACGCGTGCGCCCGCGCCGGCATCGACCTCGTGGTCGTCTCCACCAACGAGGTGTTCGACGGGCGGCGGACCGACGGCCGCGGCTACGCGCCGGACGACCGGCCCCTCCCAGGCAATCCCTACGGCACCAGCAAGCTGGCCGGTGAGACCGCGGCGCAGGCAGCCTTCCTGCGCCACGGCGGGCTGATCGACGGTCCGGTCACCGCCGGCGCCGGCCCGTCGGCCCCGCAGCTGGCGATCGTCCGGACCGCGTGGCTCTACGGCCCGCCCGGCAACGACTTCCCGGCCCGGATCCTCGCGGCCGCCGACCGGGCTCGCGCCGGCGGAGAGCCGCTCCGCGTCGTGGGTGACGAGATCGGCTCGCCGACCTTTGCCCCGGACCTGGCGGAGGGAATCCTGGAGCTCCTGGCGGCCGGGACGTTCGCGGGGATCCACCACGTCGTCAACACGGGTTCGGTGTCGCGGGCGGGCTGGGCGCGACATGTGCTCGCGGCAGTGGGCGTGGAGGTCCCCATCGTCGAGGTTCCGCTCGCGACGTGGGCCCGGCCGTCGACGCCGCCGGCGTGGGCGGTGCTGGCACCGACGCACCTGCCCTCGGACGAGGACCTCCGCCCCTGGCAGGCCGCGTTTGCCGACTACGCCCCGATCCTGCTCCGCGAGCGGGCCGCGGTCGCGCGCCGGTGACCCGCCCGTGAGCGATCCGACCCGCAGCGGGGCGGCCTCCGCGATCCCCGGCGTGCGATGGGGCGCCGTCGCCCGCCATGCCGACGAACGGGGCAGCTTCCGCGAGCTGTGGCGGGCCGGCTGGTTCGCCGACCAGGCCGGCAGGGGCGCCCCGGAGCCGCCGTTCGTGCAGGCGAACCTCTCCACGTCGGCGGCCGGCGTGCTCCGCGGGCTCCACCTGCACCGCCGCCAGCTCGACTTCTGGGTCGTGGCGGCCGGTCGCGCGTTGGTCGCGCTCGTGGATGCGCGGCCGCTTCTCGAGGGGACCGGCGCCCGGCCGATCGTCGAGACGCGCGAGATCGCGGCGGACGCGACGGTCACGATCCCTGCCGGCGTGGCGCACGGGTTCCTGGCGCTCGAGCCTCTCCAGCTCGCCTACTTCGTGACGGCCGAGTACGACGCCAGCGACGAGCTGGGCTTTGCCTGGGACGACGCGCTCGCCGCGGTCCCGTGGCCATCCGTTGCGGACACGCCCGACGGGCGCCCGATCCTGTCCGGCCGCGACCGCGCGAACCCGCCGCTTGCGACGCTCGTGGAGCGCCTTCTTGCCGGGTAGCCGCCCGGACCGCACCGGACCCCACCGGACTGCCCGGCGCTCGACCGCCCGCTAGCCCGATAGTCGGGGGCCATCGATCCGACCGGGCGATTGAGATCGTCCCGTTCGACCGCCAAGGTGACCCTGCTTCATCCGAAACAGGAGTCCTGCCTCGTGCGCCGCCTGGTTCCCGTGCTCCTTGCCGGCCTTCTCGCGGCTGCGGGCGCCGTGGCGCCCTCCCCCCTGGCGTCCGCCGCTGCTGCGGCTGCGTCCGGGCCGAAGATCGTGCTGATCGTCGGGGCAACGCATGCGGCCACCGATTCGTACCGGGCCGACATGGACACGGTCTACGCAACCGCGCTCCAGTACTCGTCCAACGTCGTGAAGGTGTACAGCCCCAACGCGACGTGGTCGGCCGTGAAGGCCGCCATCCAGGGCGCCAGCATCGTCGTCTACATGGGGCACGGGAACGGCTTCCCCAGCCCGTATCTCTCGACGCTGTGGCCCGACCGGATGGACGGCTTCGGGCTCAACGCGGTCGCCGGCCAGGGCGACAGCAACACGACGTACTACGGCGAGTCCTACATCGCCTCCTCGGTCAGGCTGGCCCCGAATGCCGTCGTGATCCTCGCCCACCTCTGCTACGCGTCGGGCAACTCCGAGCCCGGCCTTACCCCGCCGACCCTCGGGGTCGCGGAGGCGCGGATCGACAACTTCGCGGCGGGCTTCCTGCAGGCCGGCGCACGCGCCGTCATCGCCGACGCGCACTCGGACACGTCGTGGTACCTGGACCAGCTGTTCACCACCCACCAGACGCTCGACCAGCTCTTCCGGACCAAGCCGTCCGGCGCGGGCAACACGTTCACGTTCCCGAGCAGCCGGACGCCCGGGCTCACGGACTACTCGGACCCCGACACCGCCGCGCCGCCCAGCGACTTCTACCGCTCGATGGTCGCCCAGCCGACGCTGCGCACTGACGATGTCACCGGCGCGGCATCCCCCGCGGTGGTCGGCCAGCCCGTCACGCTGACGGTGCCGGGCGCCGCCGAGGTGACGGCAGCCGGCGGCATCGGGATCTACCCGGACCCGAGCATGGCTCCCAACCCGGCCACCGGCGCGGCACCTGCGCTGCTGCCGGACGGGACGCAGCTCCACGTCCTGGCGTCCGCGACCGCGCCGGCCGGCGGGCTGGCCTACCAGGTCGCGACGCTGGACGGCATCCGGACGGGCTTCGTGGCCCCCGTGGGGCTCGCCCAGCGCGACGGATCGCCGCCGGTGATCAGCGGCCTCACGGTCATCCCGGCGGCGTTCAACCCGACCCTCGGGCAGGCAGCCGCGATCTCCGCGACCGCGAGCAAGCCCGTTGCCTGGTCGGTCGCGATCACCGACGGCGCGGGCAAGACCATCACCACCTTCACGGGCTCTGGCCCGACGTTCACTGCCACCTGGAACGGTCGCGACGCCTCCGGGCAGGCGCTCCCGGACGGCGCGTACCGGCTGGTCGCCACCTCGAACGATGCCTGGGGCAACCCGCCCGTCACCGCCGCGGCGACGCTGGGCCTGTCCGGCACGCCGCCCGTGCTCTCGCTCACCGGGACGCGGAGCCTGCCGATGCTGGTCTCGCCGAACGGTGACGGGCTCAACGACACGGCCCGCCTGACCTTCGTCGTCTCCAAGCCCGCCACGATCGTCACGAGCGTGCGCGATGCTGCCGGCGGAACGGTCCGCACGCTCACGCTCCAGGCGAACGCCGGGCCCGGGGTGGTCACGTGGGACGGCCTGGGCGCAGCCGGAACGCCGGTGCCGGACGGGCAGTACGTGCTCGAGCTCACTGCTCGCGATGCCGCTGGGAACGTCGGCGCCGGCGTGACGGTGCCCGTCGTGATCGCCACCGCGCGCAGTCGCGTGGCTGCCGCCCCGGCCTGGATCTCGCCGTCCGGCCGCGGCGCGGATCCGCGGGTGTCGACGCTCACCTTCGCCCTCGCGCGGCCAGCCACGGTGACGTGGCAGGTCACCACCGCGGCAGGCGTCCGCGTCCGGACGTGGTTCATGGATGCCCCGCTCGCTGCCGGCGTCCACACGGTGAGCTGGAACGGACGGGACGACGCGGGCGCCCTCGTGCCTCGCGGGCGGTATCTCTCGCAGGTGACCGTGTCTGACGGCGCCACGTCCACCACCGAGCAGGCGTGGGTATACAGCGACGGCATCCGGATCCTGGCGTCCGACACGACACCGGCCGCTGGCCAGCTCGTCACGTTCACGGTGGTTGCCGTCGAGGCGCTCGGCGCGAACCCGACCGTCTGGATCACGCAGCCGGGCCGCGCCCGGATCGGCTACCGGACGGCGAAGGTCGGGACCTCCACCTACCGCGTCCAGCTCCGGCTCCGGACGGGTCCGGCGGGCACCCTGACCGTGAAGGTCACCGGGGTCGACCGATTCGGCCGTCCCGCCGGCGCGAGCCTCGCCTACCCGCTTCACTGAGCCGGGCCGCGGCGGCGCGGCGGCTGCCTCCCGCGCGATCGGCTCGCGGCCCCGCAAGGGACTACCATCTGCCTGCCCCGACCTACCGGTGGTCGTCTTCCGGGTCGTGCCCGCCCTGCCGTCGACAACCGCGCCGCCTCCCGCCGGCACGTGCGTCGGCGCCGGCGCCGACGAGGACCGCCCGTGATGCACGCTCGCCGACCCGCCCTCCGGCCGTTCCGCCTCCGGAGCGCCGCCGTCGTGCTGTGTGCTGCCCTTGCGGCGACGGCCCTGCTCGCGGCGGCCGTGCCGGCTGCGGTCCCGGCCCGCGGCGCGGACGCGAGCGCCCCCGTCCCTGCCGTCGCGGCTCCTCATGCCGTCCCGGCCGCCCCGGATCTCGGCCCGCTCGTCACGCCACCCAGCCAGGTCCCCAGCGAGATGTACCTCGACGCCCAGCAGCACGCCGCGGATCCGAACACGTTCGAGCCCGGCGGCAGGGTGACGGTGGGGTTCCAGCCGCGCGGGTCGACGCCCGACCCGGTCGCGATGCCCGCCCGCGCGGCGAGCTTCGCGGTCCCTGCGCCGGCGGCTCCGGCGCCACTCGCAGCGACCACCCATCGACGTGACGTTTACGGGTTCCTGCCGTACTGGGAGATCTCGGACCCGTCCACCCGGCTGGACTTCAGCGTGCTCTCCGACGTCGCCTACTTTTCGCTCGGCGTCGATGGCAGCGGGAACCTCCTGAAGCGGAACAGCGACGGGTCGCTCACGACCGGCTGGGCGGGCTGGACCAGCGCCCGGATGACGGACGTGATCACCAAGGCGCACGTTGCCGGGGCCCGCGTCACGCTGGCGCTCTCCGTGTTCGCCTGGACCCCCGGCGCGGCGTCGATCCAATCCGCGCTCCTTGACAGCGCGACCGCCCGCGCCCGCCTCGCCGCCCAGGCCGTGGCGGCAGTGCGAGACCGAGGCGCGGACGGGATCAACCTCGACGTCGAGCCGCTCGTGGCGGGTCACGAGGACGGGTTCGTGGCGCTGATCAGGTCGATTCGGGCCCGTCTCGACGCCATCGGACCCGGGTACAGCCTCTCCTTCGACACGACCGGGCAGCCGGCCAACTACCCGCTGGAGCAGGCGCTTGCGCCCGGGGGTGCCGACACCGTCTTCGTGATGGGGTACGACTACCGGACAGACGGCTCGGTCAACGCCGGCTCGATCGACCCACTGAGCGGTCCCGCGTACGATCTCACGGAGACCGTCCAGGCGTACCTGGCCAGGCTCCCCGCGAGCCAGATCATCCTCGGCATCCCGTACTACGGCCGGGCCTGGTCCACGGTCTCCGACGCCCAGAACGCCCGAACGCAGACCGGCGCGACGTACGGATCTTCCGTCTCCGTCACGTACGACAACGCGGTGGCCCTCGCCGCGCAGCACGGCCGCCGGTTCGACAGCCGGGAGGTCTCCGCCTGGCTCGCGTACCAGAAGCGGACCTGCACGGGAGGCAGCTGCGTCACCACGTGGCGCCAGCTCTACTACGACGACGCCGCCACGCTGCGCGCCCGGTACGACATGGTGATCCGGTCCGGGATCCGGGGCGTCGGGATCTGGGCGCTCGGGTACGACGGCTCGCGGCCCGAGCTGTACAAGGCGCTCGCGGGCAAGTTCCTCACCGACACCACGCCGCCCCAGGCCGGGATCGACCTCCTCCCGGCGAGCCAGGTCGACGAAGGGTTCGCCGTGAGCTGGACCGGCGTCGACGCGTGGAGCGGCATCGCCTCGTATGACGTCCAGGCCTCGACGGACGGCGGCGCGTGGACCGACTGGCTCTCCGGCGCCCGCGCCACCAGCGACGTCTGGCTGGGGGCGGACGGGCACGCCTACGCGTTCCGGGTCCGGGCGCGTGACCGCAAGGGCAACCTCTCGGCGTGGAACGTCACCAGCGTCTTCGTGGCGGCACCCGTGCTCGGTCCCGGTGGCTTCGGGCGCGTTGTGGCGTCACAGCTCAACGTCCGGACTGCCCCAACCACCTCGGCGATGCGGCTCGCGTCCGCGACGGCGGGCGATGTCCTCGCGATCACCGCCGGACCCGTCGTCGCGGACGGGTACACCTGGTACCGGGTCAGCGGCCCGATTACGTCGTGGCAGTCCGCCCGGTATGTCCGGGCCGATGGCTGGGTCGCGGCGAGCGGCACCGGCGCCGCGAACCTGGTGCCAATCCCCGCGCCGAACAGCACGACCGACGCAGCCGCGATCAGCGGCGTGACGTTCGGCTCTTCGTCCGGTCCGCAGTCGAGCCCGGGCACGAGCCCTGCCGCCATCGCGGCGCGATCCTTCTCCCCGAACGGCGACGGGTCGAAGGACAGCCTGGCGATCAGCTGGACGAACCGGCAGGCCCTCACCGCCCTGGACCTCCGGGTCTTCGGGCCGGGCGGGAGCCTCGTGGAATCGGTCCCCCTGCCGGCGAACCTGGCGGCTGGCGCGCAGTCCGCGACGTGGCATGGGCGCATCGGGGGAGTGGCCGCTCCGGACGGGGGCTACGAGCTCCAGCTGGCGGGGACGGCCGCCGGGATCGCCGTGGCGTGGCCCTCCGGCACCCCGATCACCGCGGCCCAGCGGGCCGCCTTCGGGGTCACCGTCGACACGCAGCCTCCCACGCTGAGCGGGGCCGCCATCAGCGCCGCCCGCCTCTCGCCGAACGGCGACGGGCGGTTCGACAGCGTGGTCGTCACGGGCACCGGGTCCGCTGACGCGGTGAGCTGGTCGCTGGTCGTGGCGCCGGCGTCCGGCGGTCCGGCCGTTCGGACGCTTGCCGGCGCGGGTCCAGCCGCGAAGGCGGCATGGGACGGGAAGGCGGACGATGGGTCGGTCGTCGCGGACGGTTCCTACGTCCTGAAGCTCGCGGTCTTCGACGCGGCGGGCAACGCCGCGGCCAGGGCCTGGACCGTGGTCGTGGACACCACGCCACCGGTCCTGGGCCTCACCGCCACGCCGCCCACGTTCAGCCCCGACGGGGACGGCATCGCGGACCAGTCGCGGCTCGCCTGGACGAGCAGCAAGGCGGGCGCGGGCACGCTCCGAATCCTTCGCGGAGCGACGCTGGTCCGGGAGTGGGCAGTCGCCGGGACCTCTGGCCTCATCTCCTGGACGGGCCGCGATGCGGCCGGGCGCCCGGCTCCCGACGGCCGATTCACGGTCACGCTCGACTCGACGGACGCCAGCGGGAACCGCGCCACCCTGAGCACGCCGCTCGTGGTGGACCGGACCGTCGGGTTCCTGCGCGCTGCGCCGGGCCTCTTCTTCCCGCAGGACGGCGACGCGCTGGCTGCATCGAGCACGATCTCCTTCCGACTCACGCACGCCGCGACGGTGACGCTCGCGATCCTCGACGCGTCGACGGGCACGGTCGTGCGGCGCGCGATGACCCGGGTCATCCGTGCCGCCGGGACCTGGACCTGGCGGTGGGACGGCCGCATGGCCGGCGGGGCCTGGGCGCCGCGCGGCACGTACGTCGCCTCGCTCACCGTCGTCGGCCCGTACGGCACGACGGTGCTGCGACGGTCCATCGTGGCCGACGCTTTCTCCAGCACGCTCTCGGCCGTGACGGTCGGGGCGGGCCAGCCGGTCACCGTCCGGTTCCGTTCGGCCGAGCCCCTCGCCTCGCTGCCGTCGGCGAGCCTGCGGCAGGCGGGCGCGGCGCCCGTCGCGATGAAGGTCACAAAGCTGGCGGACGGCTCGTTCAGTGCCATTGCCACGATTGCCCACGGGGCGCCGGGCGCCGCGACCATCGTCCTGACGGGACGCGACATCCTGGGCCACGCCAACAGCTCGGTGCTGCGGCTGACCGTCGAGTAGGCGCGCGTCCCTGGCGTCCCGCACACGAGTCGGCGCCCGGGCCGCCTCGCCCTACACTGCCCGCATGATCGAAGCAGCACGCGCAGAGCCGCGGCCCGGCCCCTGGGTCGTCCTCCCGACGTACAACGAGGCGGAGAACCTGGAGTCGATCGCCGCCGCGATCCTCGCCGCACTCCCGGCCGCCACGCTGCTCGTGGTCGATGACGGCTCGCCGGATGGCACCGGGCAGTTGGCCGACCGGCTGGCCGTGGCCGACGACCGCGTCCGGGTCCTGCATCGGACCGCCAAGGCAGGCCTCGGCCGGGCCTACCTGGCGGGGTTCCGCGTCGCCCTCGACGGCGGCGCGACGGCGGTGCTCCAGATGGACGCCGACTGGTCCCACGATCCGGCGTCGCTCGCCGCGCTCCTCGAGCCCGTCACCGATGGTTCGGCCGACCTTGTCATCGGGTCTCGGTACACGCCCGGCGGAGGTGTCGTGGATTGGGGGTTTGCGCGCCGAGTGATCAGTCGTGGCGGCAGCCTCTTCGCCCGGCTCGTGCTCGGCCTGCCCGCCCGCGACCTGACCGGGGGCTTCAAGGCGTGGCGGGCGGCGACGCTCGCGACGATCGACTTCGGCGGCGTCCATGCCGGCGGCTACGTGTTCCAGATCGAGATGACCTATCGCGCGAACCGCGCCGGCACGCGCATCCGCGAGGTCCCGATCACGTTCCGCGATCGTCGGGTCGGCCAATCCAAGATGAGCCGCCGCATCGTGCTCGAGGCGCTCGTCGTGGTCTGCCAGCTCCGTATCGACGAGATCAGGGGTCGCGGGCCCCGCCGCGCGCCATGAGGCTGGGAACCGGCCCGGCCCCGCTCGATCCGGCCGGAACGCGCGTCCTGATCGACGTCCGGCCGCTCCAGGACCCGGAGCGGGCCCCGGTGACCGCCGCGTACCTGCGCCGGCTGCTGGCGGCCTATGCCGCGGAGCCGCTGCCGGGCGAGTCGTTTGTCGCCCTGCTCGACCTGGGCGCCGAGGATCCAACGGCCGGCTTCCCCGGCCTCGCGCTCGCCGGGCGGCGCCGGCTCCCGCCGACCCGGATCTTCCGTTCGGGAGCCCTCACGCTCGACCCGTTCTTCGTCCGCGGGGCGGGACTCGGGGCCGGACGCGGTGCCACCGCGGCGGGGGCGGTCGGTGTCGTGGCACATGCCGTCGCCGGGGCGCTTCCGATTGGGCCGGGCCTGCCCGTGGTCGCCACGCTCCTGGACCTGGCGTCGTGGGAGCTGCCCGAACAGTACCAGCGGACGCCCGCGGCGCGCTTCGGCCAGCGTCTCCGCGCGCAGCTCCTGCGCGACGCGGCCTGCGTGCTGGTAGGCAGCGACGCGGTCGCCGCCACGGCGATCCGCCTCCTTCGGTTGCGTCCCGCCCGGGTGCGCATCGTGCCGCTTGCCGGGGACGACGCGCTCCGACCGCCCGACCCCGCCGGCACGCCCGACGGCGACGCCTCGCGTGCCCGCCTCGCGGCCGAGCGCGAGCGTTTCGGCCTGCCGGAGCGGTACTTCGTCTACCCGGGTCGGTATGACGCCCGCCAGGACCTGGGGACCCTGCTCGAGGCGCTCGCCCGCCTGGCCTCTGCCGGCCGCCCGGCGCGGCTGGCGAAGGCGGTCGGCTGGCCGCCGCGCGTGCTCGTGCTGGGTGCGTCGCCCGACGACCGCGCCGCGCTTGCGCGCCAGGCGTTCGAGGCCGGCGTCGGGGATGCGCTCGCGTTCGCGCCGGGCCTGGCCGGGGAGCGGGCCGCGCTGCTGCGTGCCGGCGCCTGGGCCTCTCTCCACCCCGTGCTCGCGGATGGGAGCGCGCTGCCGGTCCTCGACGCGCTCGCGATGGGGACGCCGATCGTGGGGAGCGCAGTCGGGGCGGTTCCGGAGGCCGTCGGATCGGCCGGCCTGCTTGTGCCCCCGCGTGACCCGGACCGCCTGGCGGCCGCCCTCCGGGCGGCGTGGGCGGAGGAGCGGGTCCACCGGGCGATCGCCGAGGTCGCCGCCGAGCGCGCTGCGCCGGGCCGCCGAACCTGGGCGGACGTGGCACGGGGGACGCGCGAGGCCTACGTGGCGGCGGCCGCGACGCGTTCCTAGCGGGGCACCGGCCCCGCGCCGCCGACCTGGCTGCCGGCGACGATCAGCACCGGCGTGCCCGGCGGGACGACCTGGATGAAGGTCTGGCCGGCCGTGAGCACGACCTCCTGCCCGCCGCTGCCGTAGAAGCGGGTCGGGGCGGCGGTCGAGGGCTTGCGCCATGTGCCACGGACGGTGACGCCGTTCGAGGCGATCCAGGCCGGGCCGCTGCCGACGTTCTGCGCTTCAAGGCGCTTCTTGTCCGGGTGCCCGTCGTTGAGCGGCCCGAACACGACCGTCATGATGACCACGTTCGCGGGGGCCACCTGGCGGCCGTCGCCGGCGTCGACCTGGGGCGCCCCGAAGACGAAGCGACGGTACGTGTTCGAAGCCCGGTCGTAGCGATAGTCGATCTGGTTGGCCGGATAGATGATCCCAAGGCGAGCGCCCGCCGGCCGCTCGGCGATCGGCGCCCCGGGGCCGAAGGTCCAGGCCGGCCGGGCCGGCGCTGCGGTCGCCCCAACCCGCGCTGCCAGCGCCCGGAGATGGGTCCCGTCCGTGTAGACGTTGTGGGGCGCGAATCGCTGCGTGATCCTCCACAGGTACGTCCCGCCCCACTGGAACTCGTCGGCGTTGTAGACGAGCTGCCCCTGGCCGGAGGCGGCGAGCGTGGCCAGCGCCTGGGGCGAGCCACCGACATGGACGTAGAGCGCGTTCCACTCGGCGGCCCACGTGATGAAGTACTGGCGCGAGCTGCGGACCGGCCCGACTGCCGGCGGGTTGCCCTCGCCGAAGACCAGCATGTAGCGAGGGATGCCGCCCTCCGCGGGCGCCTGCCAGACCACCGACGCAGCGTTGAACCCCGACTGCGGCCGCGCCTCTACCTGGTCGTCCACCATCACCGCGATCGGATGCCGCGCCGCGAGCGCCGGGGTGACCAGCAGCCCGGTGAGCGGCGCCGGGACGAGCACCGGGGTCGGGATCGGCGTGGCGGACGCAGCCGGAGCGGGCGTCGCCGTCTCGAGCGTGGCGGCCGATGCAGCGGGGCCGGGGTTCGCCGAACCGGCCGGCGACGGCGTCGTCGAGCGCCCGACGACGGGATGCGGCGCGACCTGTCCGGCCAGGCCGGCGGCGGCGAGGGCGGCCGCAACCACGGCGCCCGCAAGGACCAGGCCGGCCACTCGTCCACGCATGCGCTCGGCAGGATACCCCGCCGGCCGGGCCGCCGCCGCAGTAGGCTGACCCTGACCGGGGCGCGTCCAGCGCCGCTCGCGCCCGGCGAGGAGAACCCGATGACCGACGAGCCGACGATCCCTTCCAGCGCAACGCCGCGGCCACGCCGCCGACGTGCCGCAGATCCCGCAGCCCCCGGGCCCGCCCCGACGACCGCAGCCGCGATCCCGACGGGGATCGACGCCGAGGCTGCTCCCGCTCCCTCTCCCGCTCCCTCTCCCGTCCCGGGGTCGCGCGCCGCTCCGGCAGTCGAGTTCGCGCGCGGCGCAGTCGGCGGGATCCGTGCCCAGGACGTGCACGTCCGCACCGGCATGGTGGGCGGCATCGCCGGCGAGCGCGCCTCCGTGGAGATGGGCATGGTGGGCGGCATCGCGGCGCGCGAGGCGAGCGTCTCGCAGGGCGCGGTGCAGGCGGTCCTCGCCCAGGAGGTCCGGATCGAGCAGTCGCTCGTGCGAACGATCGTGGCGAACCGGGTCCAGGCCGGCCCGACGACCGCGATCGCGTTCGTCATCGCGGGCCGGGTCGACGGCAACGCGAGGATCCTGTTCGACTGGCGGGGGGCGATGGCGTTGGGAGCCGCGCTCGGGGCGTTCCTCGCGCTGATCCGGGTGTCCCGCCACCGGGCGTGAGCGCAGTCGCCTGTATACTCGGACCTCGGTCCGCGCTCGCTCTCCGCTTCGCCCTTCTCGCCGGCGCGACCCCACAGGAGCCCGCAGGCCGAACGTGATCGATCCCACCGCGCGCGTCCACCCCTCCGCCGACCTCGAGGCAGGCGTCTCCATCGGCGCCGGGTCCAGCGTCTGGCACCGCGCCCAGGTCCGCGTCGGGGCGAGGATCGGCGCCGAGTGCATCGTGGGGCGCGACGCGTTCATCGACGAGGGCGTCACGATCGGTGACCGCGTCAAGATCCAGAACGCCGCGCTCGTCTACCACGGCGTCAGCGTGGAGGACGGCGTCTTCATCGGCCCGAACGCGATCCTCACCAACGACCGCTTCCCCCGGGCGATCACGCGGACCGGCGAGCTGGCCCGCGCGGACGACTGGACGGTCAGTCCCATCCTCCTGCGCCGCGGCTGCTCGATCGGGGCCGGCGCAGTGGTCGTGGCCGGGACGGTGATCGGGCGGTTCGCGACCGTCGGTGCGGGCGCGGTCGTCACGCGCGACGTGCCGGACCACGCGCTCGTGGCCGGCAACCCGGCCCGGCGCCTGGGCTGGGTCTGTTTCTGCGGCCAGCGCCTCGTGGGGCCGACCGGCGAGCGAGCCGTGTCCGATCACGCCGGCGCTGCCCGCTGCCCGCGCTGCGATGCGGCATTCGACATTGCCGGCGACGCCTGCGTCGCGGCCTGAACGGAGGCATTCGATGATCCCCATCTCCCGTCCCGACATCGGCCCGGCCGAGGAGGAGGCCGTCCTCGAGGTCCTCCGCTCCGGGATGCTCGCGATGGGGAAGCGGACCGCCGCGTTCGAAGAGGCGTGGGCCGCCTACTGCGGCGTGCGCCACGCGATCCTCATGAGCAACGGCACGGTCGCCCTGGAGGCGATCCTCCACGCGCTCGGGATCGGGCCGGGCGACGAGGTGATCACCGTCTCGTTCAGCTTCAACGCCACGGTCAGCGCGATCCTCCGGGTCGGTGCCACGCCCGTCTTCGTCGACGTCCGCGAGGATGACTTCTGCATCGACCCCGCCGCGGTGGAGGCCGCGATCACGCCCCGCACGAAGGCGATCCTGCCGGTCCACCTCTACGGCCTGATGGCGGACATGGGCCCGCTCGTCGCGATCGCGGAGCGCCACGGCCTGCGGATCGTGGAGGACGCTGCCCAGGCCCACGGCGCCACGTATCGCGGGAAGCGCGCCGGCGGGTTCGGCCCCGCGATGTTCAGCCTGTACGCGACGAAGAACCTGATGACCGGCGAGGGCGGCTTCGCGACGACCGACGACGACGACGTGGCCGATCGGCTCCGCCTCTTCCGCAACCACGGGATGCGCGTCCGCTACCACCACGAGTCGCTCGGCACGAACTTCAAGCCCACCGACCTCGCCGCCGCGATCGGTCTCGCCCAGCTCCCCCGGCTCGACGAGCGGACGGAGCAGCGCCGGAGCAACGCCGCCTACCTGGGCGCGCACCTTGCGGACTACTGGACGCCCGCCGTCCCAACCGGGCGCGGGCACGTCTGGCACCAGTACGTCATGCGGTTCCCCGGGGAGCGCCAGCGGGTCATCGACGGCCTGACAGAGCGCGGCGTGGGCACGCTCATCTACTACCCGGTGCCGATCCATCGGCAGGCGTACGTCCAGGCGTACATCCCCGGTGCCGCCGACCTGCCCCTGCCGGTGACCGACCGCCTCTCGGACGAGGTGCTGGCGATCCCCGTCCATCCCCGGCTCTCTGGGGCGGACCTCGAGACGATCGTCGCCGCGGTCCGGGCCGTGGCCACGCCCCGGCCGGTCGCGGTGCCGCGGGCCGGCCGATGAGCACGCCGGCGCCGCTGCGGGTCGCCCTGGCGGGCCTCGGCTCGATGGGCCGCAACCACCTGCGGGTCATCTCGACGCACGCGGAGACGCGGCTCGTCGCGGTCGGCGACCCCGACCCGGCGATGCTCGCCGCGGCCACCGGCCAGACCGGCGCGGCCGGCTGGAGCGACCCGCTGGCGATGGTTCGCGAAGCCTCGATCGACGCGCTCGTGGTGGCCGCACCCACGACCGCCCACGTGCCGCTCGCGCTGGCCGCGATCGAGCGCGGGATCCCGGTCCTCGTGGAGAAGCCGCTAGCCGCGACGCCGGCCGAGGCGGTCGGGATCGTCCGCGCGGCGCAGGCCCGCGGCGTCCCGGTCCAGGTCGGCCACGTCGAGCGCTACAACCCCGCCGTCCTGGAGCTCGGGCGGCTCCTCCGCGCCCGCTGGCTGACCACGGTCTACTCCATCGTCAGCCGGCGCGCGGGTCCGTTTCCAGCCCGCGTGCGCGACGTCGGCGTGACCGTGGACCTCGCGACGCACGACGTGGACATGCTCTGCTGGATCGCCGGCGAGCGCCCCACCCGCGTCTACGCCGAGCTCGCCCAACGGAAGCACGCGACGCACGAGGACCTGCTCTTCGGCCTGCTCCACTTCCCGTCCGGGGCGGCCGGAATGCTGGACGTGAACTGGCTCACGCCGGCCAAGCGTCGCCAGCTCGTCGTCATCGGCGAGGAGGGGATGTTCGAGCTGGACTACCTCACCCAGCGGTTGACCTTCACGCGCTCGGACCTCGCCCACCCGGAGCTGATCGGCGGCTTCGCGCCATCGTTCGCCGGAGACGTCGCCGAGATCCCGGTCGTGACCCACGAGCCACTCGGGGCCCAGCTGGATTCGTTCGTCCGGGCCGTCCGGACCGGCGAGCGCCCGTACGTGGACGGCGAGGACGGCGCCTGGGCCGTGGTGATGGCGACTGCGCTGCTCGACGCTGCCGCGTCCCGCCGACCGGTGGACCTGCCGCCGGACGGGGAGCTGGGCAGGTGACCATCGTCGCGCGCCCGTCCGTCGGCGCATCGATGCTTGGCGGGTCGATCCATGTCACGCCCAACCCGTGCCGTCACGCGGCGTCGCGAGCTGTCGACCCGTGGATCGGCGAGGACGGGACGGCCGGGACCGTCGCCGTCGTCGGGGCCGGCAAGATGGGCCTGCCGCTCGCGGCGCAGTTCGCCGTGCACGGGTGGCGCGTCATCGCGGTGGACGTCAACCCGGACGTCGTCGCGAGCATCAACGCCGGACGCTCCCACGTCGGCGACGAGCCCGGCCTCCCCGAGCTGGTCGGCCGCGTCCACGCGGAGGGCCGGCTGCGCGCGACCCTGGACGCCGCATCGGCCGCGCGCGGGGCGGACGTCGTCGTCCTCATCGTGCCCGTCATGCTGAACGCGGAGCAGCAGCCCGACTACCGGTACATGGATGCCGCGGTCGCCTCGATCGCTCCCGGGGTCCACGCCGGGAGCACCGTGATCTTCGAGACGACGCTCCCGCTCGGCGACACGCGGCGTCGCTTCGCCCCGGCCCTCGAGGCGGCCTCGGGCCTGGTCGCCGACCGCGACTTCTTCGTCGCCTTCTCGCCGGAGCGGCTCTTCTCCGGTGCCGTGCTGGAGAACCTGGCGGTCTACCCGAAGCTGGTCGGCGGGATCGGGGAGGCCTCCACGGTCCGCGCGGCGCGCTTCTATGCGAGCGTGCTCGACGCGGAGGTCGTGGCGATGAGCTCGTCGGAGGCGGCCGAGTTCTCCAAGCTCGCCGACACGACCTACCGGGACGTGAACATCGCGCTGGCCAACGAGTTCGCCCGCGCCGCGGACCTGCATGGCATCGACGTGCAGGAGGTGATCGCCGCCGCCAACAGCCAGCCGTACAGCCACATCCACCAGCCGGGGATCGGCGTCGGCGGGCACTGCATCCCGGTCTACCCGCACCTGCTCCTCTCCCGCGCGCCCGGCCTCTCGCTCGTCGAGACCGCGCGCCGCGTCAACGACGGGCAGGTGGACCGGGCGCTCGCGATCCTCGATCCACTGGTGGGCGGCCTCGCCGGCGCCCCGGTCCTCGTCCTCGGCATCACCTACCGCGAGGGGGTCAAGGAGCTGGCCTACAGCCGCGCGATCGCGCTGATCGACGCGCTGGGCGCGGCGGGGGCGCGCGTCTCCGCCTTCGACCCCTTGCTGGACGACGACGAGGTCCGCGTGCTCGGCGCCGAGCCGTGGCACTGGGGCGATCCCGGCCCGTTTCGGGCCGTCGTCACGCAGACCGCGGACCGGGCTTTCGAGGGGCTCGACGCGGCGTGGTTCGCCGACCTGCGGGCCGTCTACGACGGGCGGAACAGCCTCCGCGAGCTCGCCCTGCCCCCGGGCGTCGCCTACGTCGGCGTGGGCGTCCAGGCCTCCACGCGCCGCCTGCCGGGCGGCTAGCCAAGCGACCGCGGCCCGGACGCCCATGCGCATCGTCAGCGTCGTGGGGACCCGCCCCCAGCTCATCAAGGCCGCCGCGCTCGGGCCGGCCCTCCGCGCCCGCCACCGCGAGGTCTTCGTCGACACGGGCCAGCACTGGGACGAGCAGATGGCCGGCACGTTCTTCGCGGAGCTGGGCCTGCCCCGGCCCGACCACGACCTCGGGATCGGCGGGGGGAGCCATGCCGGCCAGACCGGCCAGATGCTCCTCGCGCTCGAGCCGATCCTGCTCGCGGAGCGGCCCGACGCAGTGCTGGTCTACGGCGACACGAACTCGACCCTCGCCGGTGCCCTCGCCGCGGCGAAGCTGGGGATCCCCGTCGCACACGTGGAAGCGGGCCTGCGGAGCTTCGACCGGCGCATGCCCGAGGAGGTCAACCGGGTCGTGGCGGACCACCTGGCAACCTGGTGCTTCGCCCCGACACCCTCGGCGGTCGCGAACCTCGCCGCTGAGGGGATCACGCACGGCGTCGTGGAGGTCGGCGACCTGATGCAGGACCTCGCTGCGCGCGTGGCGGCAGAGGTCCGGGAGCCCGACGCCCTCGCCGCGGTGGCGGCAGCCCTGGACGCCCCGCTCACGCCCGGCGGCTACCTGTTCGCGACCATCCATCGCGCGGAGAACCGCACGCCGGACGCCCTGGCCACGTGGCCAGGCATCCTCGCGAGCGCCGCCCGTCCGGGCCGACCGGTCATCCTCGCTCTCCACCCGGGGACGCGGGCCGCCCTCGACGAGGCGGGGATCGCGCTGCCGTCGGGTATCCGCGTCACGGAGCCGCTGGGATACCGAACGACCCTCACTCTCGAGCTGCACGCCGCGGCGGTCATCACCGACTCCGGCGGAGTCCAGCGCGAGGCGGCATGGCTGGGCACCCCCTGCCTGGTCCTGCGATCCACGACCGAGTGGCTCGAGGCCGTCTCCGGCTCGGCCGGCCGCATGGTCCTGGTCGGCCTGGACGGGGTCCGCGCACTGGCCGCGCTCGACAGGCTTGCGCCGTCCGGCCGGTCCGCCGCGGACGCCCGGGCCCGCGCCGCGTCGCTCGACCTCGCGCCGGCCGGCGCCGCGGATGCCATCGTCGCCGCGCTCGACGCCGCTGGGAGTGGCAGGTGAGCCGCGTCGTGATGTTCGTCCTCAACGACTGTCGGACCGACGCGCGCGTCCTGCGCGAAGCCGGGAGCCTCGCCGCGGCCGGCCACGCGGTCACGATCATGGCGCGACCGTCGGATCTCAGCGACCAGCGCATCGAGCACGAGCTCCGCAACGGGTTCGAGATCACCAGGGTCCCCGTGCCCCTGCGGTTGCGCCAGCGCGTGCGCCTCGCCGCGGCACCCTGGCGAAGGTGGCGCCGGGCCACCATGTGGGCGCGAGACCAGCTGAAGGCCGGACCCGTCGGCTGGGTCAAACTCGCCGGGGCCGGCCTCCTCGGAGTGGTGGCATTGCCGTTCGCGCTGCTCGTGGCAATCCTGGTCGGGCTGACCTGGCTGGTGCCCGGGTCGGCCCGGGTCCGGAGCGGCATCGACTGGCTGGTGCGGTGGCGGACCTCGACCGAGGAGTGGAACCGCGCCGCGGCCGCCGCCGCGCCGGACGCCGACGTCTTCCACGCCCACGACCTCAACGCGCTGCACGCCGCGGTCCTCGCGCGGGCCCGGGCGGGCGGGGCGCTCGTCTACGACAGCCACGAGATCTTTCTGGAGTCGGGCTCCCACGCGCTGCGGCCCGGCTGGGCTCGCCGCATCTTCCGCCGTCGCGAGGCGACCTGGGCGGCGGAGGCCGACGCGCTCGTGACCGTCAACGACGCGCTCGCCGCGGAGCTGGGCTCGCGCTACGCGCTGCGCCGCGTCGTGGTGGTCCACAACTGCCTGCCGCGTCCGGGTCCCGCCGCGGACGGGCCGGGGCCGCTTCGCGGCGCGCTCCGGGTCGGGGCCGACACGCCCATCGCGCTCTACCATGGCGGCTTCTCGAAGCATCGCGGCCTCGAGGAGCTCGTGGCGGCGGCCGCGCTGCCGGTCCTCGCCGGGGTCCGGGTCGTCTTCCTCGGCTACGGCTCGATGGCCGCGGAGCTGCGGGCGCTGGCCGCGGCATCGCCGGCCGCCGACCGCGTCCACGTCCTGCCGGCGGTGCCGCCCGACGTGCTGGTCGACTGGGTCCGGGACGCCGACGTGGCCGTCATGCCGATCCGGGATTCGACCCTGAACCACCACCTGTCCACCCCGAACAAGCTCTTCGAGGCCCTCGCGGCCGGCGTGCCGATCGTGGCCTCCGACCTGCCGGAGATGCGGCGCATCGTGCTGGACGATCCCACCGGGCCGCTGGGCCTCCTGTGCGATCCGGCCGATCCCGCATCGATCGCCGGGGCGATCGCCGACCTGCTGGGCCGCCCGGCCGCCAATCGAGCCGCGCTCCGGGAGCGGTGCAGGACGGCCGCGCGCGACCGGTGGAACTGGGAGACCGAATCCGCGCGCCTGGTCGCCCTCTACGCGGACCTCGCCGCCGCGTCGGCGGGATGACCGGTCCCCGGATGCGGCCCGCCGCGGTCGCCGAAGAGGTCGCGGCCTCGGCAGGCGCGGACCGGCAGCCGTCGATCGTGGCCCAGCGGGCGGTCCTGGTCCTGGCGACGCCGGAGCGCCACGACTCGCGAAGCCTCCGGATCGCGGCCACGCTCGCCGGACGCGGCCACCGCGTCACGATCCTGGCCCGCCGTGACCCCGGCGCGGCAGCGTCCGAGGATTCGCCGGACGGATACCGGATCGTCCGCGTCGGGCGGCCGCCCGGTGACCGCGGCCCCCGCCCGCGCGGGGAGATCGCGCGACTTCGCGGCGAGTTCGAGCGACTCGCGGGGATCGGCGCGGCCCTGCGGCGCCAGCAACGGGAGGCCGCGGCCGCCGACCCGGGCGCCGACGTCTATCACGGCATGGCCTACCAGGGGATCCCGATCGCGCTCTCGCTTCGGGGCCGTTCCGGGGGGCGGGTCCTCTACGACGCGCGCGACCTCTACCCGGAGTCGGGCAACCTGGCCCGGATGGCCGCGCCGGTCCGACGTCTCGCGGGCCTGGCGGAACGCCACTGGGCCCGGCGGTCCGACGGGATCATCACCGTCAACGACGAGCTGGCGGCGATCCTGGCCCGGCGCTTCGACCGGCCGCTGCCGTCGGTGGTGATGAACTGCCTGCCCACGTGGACACCCATGGCCGACCGGGATCGCCGGTTCCACGAGCTGCTGGGGCTGGCGCCCGAGACCCGGGTCGTCCTCTACCACGGCGGATTCCTCCCGAGCCGGGGCATCGAGATCCTGGCAGCGGCGGTCCGGCGCCTCACCGCGGTGGCCCTTGTCGCGATGGGCGACGGGCCGCTGCGGCCCGCCCTCGAACGGCTCGCAGCCGAGCCGCGCACGGATGGCCGCGTCCACGTCCTGCCGCCGGTGCCACCGGCCGACCTCGTGGGCTGGATCGCGGCGGCCGACGTCGGCGGGATGGTCAACCAGCCCGTCTCGAGGAACGAACGGATCTCGACGCCCAACAAGCTGTTCGAGTGCCTCGCGGCGGGCGTTCCCGTGGTGTCCTCCGACTTCCCGGGCAGGCGCAGGATCGTCATCGAGGACCCGGAGGGTCCGCTCGGCGCCGTGTGCGATCCCACCGATCCCGACGCCGTCGCGGCGGCGCTCCGGGAGGTGCTCGATCGGCCGGCCGAAGCAGCGGCGGATCTCCGCCGTCGCGTCCTGGCTGCCGCGCATGCGCGCTGGACGTGGGAGCGGCAGGCCGCCACGCTCCTGGACGTCTACGGGCGCCTTACTGGCAGGCCGTGGTGAGACGACCGGCTATGGGGCCGGCGTGGCCG
>Ga0208587_1000431_pt1 | contig 23327 bp, 21 predicted proteins | sample NGESurdeep092012_7_FD_184472 | JGI IMG/M metagenome (GOLD analysis project Ga0208587, IMG submission 184472) | Arctic peat soil microbial communities from Barrow, Alaska - NGEE Surface sample 210 deep-092012 (SPAdes) | ecosystem: Environmental > Terrestrial > Soil > Wetlands > Peat ...
ACGGCTACTCGCGCCAGGACAAGAAGCACCGTGGGCGCGAGCCGATCTCGGCCCGTCTCATCGCGGACCTGTTCAAGACCGCCGGAGCCGACCGGCTGATGTCCGTGGATCTGCACGCTGACCAGATCCAGGGGTACTTCGACGGACCCGTCGACCACCTGGTGGCGTTGCCGATCCTGTCCAAGTACGTCCGCCACAGGTACGGCACCGAGCAGCTGGCGGTCGTGTCTCCGGACGCCGGGCGGATCAAGGTCGCCGAGCAGTGGTCCAAGAGGCTGGGCGGTGCGCCGCTGGCCTTCATCCACAAGACCCGAGACATCACCCGCCCCAACGAGAGCGTCGCCAACCGGGTCGTCGGTGAGGTCACCGGCCGCACCTGCGTCCTTGTCGACGACATGATTGACACCGCCGGGACCATCACCAAGGCGGCGGACGCGCTCATCGCCGCAGGCGCCGCCGACGTCATCATTGCCGCCACGCACGCCATCTTGTCCGGACCCGCCGTTGACCGGCTCAAGAACTGCCAGGCCCGGGAGGTCATCGTCACCAACACCTTGCCGATCCCAGCCGAGCGCCACTTCGACAAGCTCACCGAGCTGTCGATTGCCCCGCTGCTCAGCCAGGCGATCCGTGCCGTCTTTGAGGACGGTTCGGTCACCAGCCTCTTTGAGCCGACCGACTGAGCTTGCGGTCTGCGGCTGGTCGCAGCCGCCCCAGGATTTCCGTTGCCGTGCCAGGTCGCCTAGACTTCCGGGGTTGCCTCGGCGAGGGACGCTGCATGACTGATGCCTACGTGACTCACATCAGCCTGTTGCAGCTTCCGTGATCGACGCGGTGGCGCCGGACCCCCGGATCTTCACCGGGTGAAGCGCGCTTGCCACGCTGGTTTCCCGCGTCGTGCCGCGCCCCGCGTCGAGGCCCACCGCACCGTCGTCACCCCCAGGAACACCCGTGCATGCCGGACTCAACGGCGCGCGGATCGGCAACAAGGAGAACAATGCCCAAGTCAGCAGACACGTCCAGGAACAAGCTTGTCGCCATACCTCGCACCTCGTTCGGCAAGGGTGCCGCCCGCACCATCCGGCGCGCGCACAACATCCCCGCCGTCATGTATGGCCATGGCACCGACCCGGTCCACATCAGCCTGCCGGGCCACCAGACGATGCTGGCCCTCAAGGTCGCCAACGTCCTGCTCACGATCGAGATCGACGGCAAGGACCACCTGGCCTTGGCCAAGGACGTCCAGCGCGACCCGATCAGGCCTCTCATCGAGCATGTTGACCTCGTGGTCGTGCGCAAGGGCGAGAAGGTCAACGTCGACGTGCCCATCCACCTGGTCGGCGTCGCCGCGGTCGAGACGGTCGTCTCGGTCGAGAACAACACCGTCGAGCTCACCGTCGAGGCCACCGAGATTCCTGACCACGTGGAGGTCTCCGTCGAGGGGCTTGCGGCCGGCACCCAGATCCACGCCTCCGACCTGGTGCTGCCTGCGGGCGCCGAGCTGCTCACCGACGCCGGGTCGCTGATCGTCAACATCACCCAGGCGATCTCCGCCGAGGCCCTGGAGGCTGAGCTGGCCGCCGAGCTTGCCGAGCTCGGTGCCGGAGCCGCTGCGACGGAGGTTGCCGAGACCGAGGCCCCTGAGGCTGAGGGCGCTGCTGCCGAGGAGGGCGAGAAGGCCTGAGTCAGCGAAGGTCGGCCTGGCCCTGACTATTGTCAGGACCGGGCCAACCGGTCCTTACCTCGACTCGGAAGGGACGCGATGACTGCGTGGCTGATCGTGGGACTGGGTAACCCCGGCCCCTCGTACTCTGGTCATCGGCACAACGTTGGCGCCATGGTGCTGGACGAGCTGGCTGCCCGGACCAGTGCGAACCTGCGCTCGCACAAGGCACGGGCGGTCGCGGCCGAGGTCCGGCTCGGTGCCCCACCGGGCGGGCCGCAGGCCGGATCATCGGGTGTCAGGACAGCGGAAGCCTCCATCAGGGCCATCCTGGCCAAGCCGATGAGCTTCATGAACGAGTCCGGTGGGCCGGTCGCAGGGCTGCTGTCGTTCTACAAGGTCCCGGTCGAGAACCTGATCGTGATCCACGACGAGCTTGACATCGCCTTCACCGAGGTACGGCTCAAGCTTGGCGGCGGTGAGGGTGGGCACAATGGTCTGCGCTCGATCACCAAGTCGGTGGGCACCCGGGACTACCTGCGGGTGCGGGTTGGTATCGGCCGACCGCCAGGGCGGATGGATCCGGCCGACTACGTGCTGCACGACTTCTCCAGTACCGAGCGCAGCGAGGTCCCCCTGCTGATCAGCGACGCCGCAGACGCCGTCGAGCGCCTCGTGGCGCAGGGCCTGGTCGCCGCACAGCAAGAGTGGCACTCACGCTGACCTAAACTGGTGCCCTGCCCTGTTCGGCTCTTCGCAGCGGGGCGCGTTTGTGCTGTCGACCCATAGCCAGGAGCTTTGCCCTTCATGAGCCTCACCCCTCTGCTCGATGTCCTTGTCAGCGACCCGACAGTGCGAGACATTCTCCTGTCCAGCGCGCCGGCAGCCGCGGGCACACCCGGGGTCCTGGACGTCGCCGTCTGCGCGGGCGCCCGCCCGCCGCTCATCGCCGCTCTGGCCGGTGGTCACGACCCCAGCGTCCGTCGCCCGGTTCTTGCGGTGACGGCCACCGGCCGTGAGGCCGAGGACCTGGTCGCCGCCCTGCGATGTTTCCTGCCGACAGATGCCGTGGCCGACTTTCCGAGCTGGGAGACCTTGCCGCACGAACGGCTGAGCCCGCGCAGTGACACGGTGGGCCGACGGCTGGCGGTCTTGCGCCGGCTCACCCATCCCGACCCCAGCGACACGGCCTACGGGCCGTTGGATGTTGTCGTGGCCCCGGTGCGGGCCCTGTTGCAGCCGCTGGTCAAGGGGCTGGGGGAGCTGGCGCCGGTTGCTCTCAAGGCCGGTGACCAGATGGCGCTGGAGAAGGTTGTCGACGCACTGGCTGCAGCCGCCTATGTGCGCACCGACCTGGTTGAGCGCCGAGGCGAGTTCGCGGTCCGTGGAGGCATACTCGACGTCTTCTCCCCCACCGAGGAGCACCCGCTGCGGATCGAGTTCTGGGGCGACACGGTCGAGGAGATCCGCTGGTTCAAAGTTGCCGACCAGCGCAGCCTCGAGGTCGCCGAGCACGGGTTGTGGGCCCCCCCGTGCCGCGAGATCCTGCTGACCGAGGCTGTCCGGGAGCGTGCCGCCGTGCTTGCCACCCAGCTGCCGGGGGTCGCGGACATGCTGGCCAAGGTGGCCGAGGGCATCGCGGTCGAGGGCATGGAGTCCCTCGCGCCAGCGCTGGTTGACGGCATGGAGAACCTGCTTGACGTGCTGGCGCCCGGCGCGGTGGTGGTCGTGACCGACCCCGAGCGGGTGCGCAAACGCGCCCACGACCTGGTCGCCACCAGCGCTGAGTTCCTTGATGCGAGCTGGTCCAACGCGGCATCGGGCAACGCTGTCCCCGTTGATCTGCAAGGCATCCTGGGGACGGCGTCGTACTGGTTGCTGGCAGATGTGCGTGCCCACGCCCTGGAGACCGGCCGCCCGTGGTGGTCGCTGACCAGCTTCGGCGCCGACGCCGAGCTGGCCGGTGCCGTGCCGGAACGTGTCAGCGTGGAGTCTGCAGACGTTGAGGCCTTTCACGGCGACACCGACCGCGCCGTCGCGGCCCTGCGTCAGTGGGCTGGCCAGGGATGGCACACGCTCGTGGTCACAGACGGCCGCGGCCTGGCAAGAAGGGTCAGTGAGGTCCTGTCGGACAGCGACGTCCCGAACCACCTCGAGGCGCAGGCAGGCATGCTCGAGCGCCTTCCAGCCGGCCTGGTGCAGGTGACCACCGGAGCGCTGGGACATGGGTTCATCGCCGCCGGTGCCAAGCTTGTGGTTGTCACAGAGTCCGACCTGACAGGCGGCAGCGCTGCCGGCACCTCCACCAAGGACATGCGCAGGATGCCCGTGCGGCGGCGCAACCAGGTGGATCCGCTGGAGCTGCGTCTGGGTGACCACGTCGTGCACGAGCAGCATGGCGTGGGCAAGTTCGTCGAGATGGTGCAGCGCACGGTCGGCGGGGCCACCCGCGAGTACCTGCTGCTGGAGTACGGCGCCAGCAGGAGGGGCCAACCCGCGGACCGCCTCTTTGTGCCCACCGACCAGCTCGATCAGATCACCCGTTACGTCGGCGGCGAGGCGCCCACGTTGCACAAGCTGGGCGGCGCGGACTGGGCGAAGACCAAGGGCCGGGCCAAGAAGCACGTCAAGCAGATCGCTGGTGAGCTGATTCGGCTCTACAGCGCCCGGATGGCAACCAAGGGTCATGCCTTTGGACCCGACACGCCCTGGCAGCGTGAGCTCGAGGACGCCTTCGTCTACGTGGAGACCCCCGACCAGCTGAGCAGCATCGACGAGGTCAAGATCGACATGGAGCGAGAGGTCCCGATGGACCGACTCATCTGTGGCGACGTCGGATACGGCAAGACCGAGATCGCGGTGCGCGCGGCTTTCAAGGCGATCCAGGACGGCAAGCAGGCCGCGATCCTGGTGCCGACGACGTTGCTCGTGCAGCAACACTTCCAGACGTTCTCGGAGCGCTACGCGCCCTTCCCCGTGGTGGTCAAGGCCCTGTCGCGGTTCCAGTCCGATGCCGAGGCCAAGGCGGTCGTCAACGGGTTGGCCGACGGCACCGTCGACCTCGTCATCGGCACGCATCGGCTGCTGTCCAACGAGGTTCGCTTCAAGGACCTCGGGCTGGTGGTGGTCGACGAGGAGCAGCGCTTCGGTGTCGAGCACAAAGAGCAGCTCAAACGGCTGCGCACGGCCGTGGACGTTCTTGCGCTGTCGGCGACTCCGATCCCGCGCACCCTGGAGATGGCTGTCACCGGAATCCGCGAGATGTCCACCCTTGCCACGCCGCCCGAGGAGCGCCACCCCGTTCTGACCTTCGTCGGGGCCTATGACGAGAAGCAGATCATCGCCGCCATCCGGCGCGAGCTGCTGCGCGAGGGCCAGGTGTTCCTGATCCACAACAGGGTGGCGTCCATCGAGAAGGCCGCGGCCAGGATCCGTGAGCTGGTGCCCGAGGCACGGGTTGCCACCGCCCACGGCCAGATGGCTGAGCACCGGCTCGAGCAGGTCGTCGTCGACTTCTGGGAGAAGCGCTTCGACGTTCTGGTCTGCACCACGATCATTGAGACGGGCCTGGACATCTCCAATGCCAACACCCTGATCGTGGAACGCGCTGACGTGCTCGGTCTCAGCCAGCTTCACCAGCTGCGCGGTCGCGTCGGGCGGGGACGTGAACGTGCCTACTCCTACTTCCTTTACCCCCCGGAGAAGCCGCTCACCGAGACTGCGCACGATCGTCTGGCCACGATCGCCAGCCACACCGACCTCGGCGCAGGCATGGCGGTGGCCATGAAGGACCTCGAGATCCGTGGCGCCGGCAACATGCTCGGTGGCGAGCAGTCCGGGCACATCGCCGGGGTCGGGTTCGACCTCTACATCCGCCTGGTCGGTGAAGCCGTGGCTGACTTCCGTGGCGAAGGTGGCCAGGCCCCCCCTGCCGAGATCAAGATCGAGCTGCCCGTGGATGCGCACCTGCCGCACGAGTACGTCCCGGGGGAGCGGTTGCGCCTGGAGGCCTACAAGAAGCTCGCGACGGTCCAGGATGCAGCGGGGCTGGCCGAGATCGAGGCCGAGCTGCGGGACCGCTATGGCACCCCGCCCGAGCCGGTGCGCAACCTGTTCGAGGTGGCCCGTCTGCGAACGGTGGCCCGCAAGGCGGATGTGGGCAACATCAGCGTCCAAGGCAGCTTCGTCCGGTTCGGCCCGCTCCAGCTGGCCGAAAGCAAGCAGCTACGGCTCCAGCGGCTGTACCCGGGTTCGCTGGTCAAGGACGCTGTCCATACGATCTTGGTGCCCAGACCAATGACTGCGCGGGTGGCTGGTCAGCCGATGCGGGATACGGCGGTCTTGCGCTGGGCAAGTGACCTGATCGAAGTCGTTCTTCTGGACAGCGTGGCTGACGCGGCGCGAGTCGCAGCGGGTCGGCAGCGGTGAGCCCGGCGATGGCGCGCCTGCAGTGATGCAGCGCATGTCTTGACGACCGGTCAGTATTGACCAGAAGCGCAGTGTTCACATGGACGGCGGCTCGCCAGTATCAGCTTGGCGAGACGACGCGACGAAAGGAACGGCCTTGGCGCCTTCGCAGCACATCCGGCTCACACGGGGCAGGACCCGCACCGGGGGTTCGTCCCGTTTGGCCATTTCAGCCCAGCTTCTGACTCTTCTGCTCGGCGCCACCCTGGCGTTGTCCGCCTGCGGCGCCCAGCAGGCTGGCGCCGCAGCGATCGTCAACGGGACCGCGATCAGCGACAAGGACGTCCAGACCGTCTCGCTCCAGCTCAACTCGATCGCCCAGGGTCAGCAGCCGCTGACGCCGAGCATCGTGCTGGTCAACATGATCCTTGCGCCGTACGTCCTGGCCGAGGCTGAGCGCACCGGCAAGGGCGTTCCTGACGCCCAGGCGCGCAAGGTCATCGCCAAGCTGGCGAACCCCTCGCGGCCGACGTTAGATTTCGTCCGGATGCAGCTGGCGATCCCGGCCCTCAGCCAAGCCAGCAAGACGTCCATCCTGACCAAGCTCAGCAAGGCCAAGATCACCGTCAACCCGCGCTACGGCACTTTTGATCTCACCCAGGCCGCGATCGTCCCGACCTCACCCAACTGGATCAAGGCCAGTACGTCATCGGGCGCCAAGTGACTGCCGTCGGGCAGGCGGCGGTGCGCCGGCTCACCCTGTTGCTCAGCACTCCGCGCATCGCCCCGGGCCTGTTCTCGCGCGACGCCTGGACCGCTCTGGGGAGCGCGGCCCACGTCCTGACCCGAGATGAGGACGAGACCCAGCTGAACGCCATACAGGAGTCCGGCATTGCAGCGACCCACCTTGGCCAGCAGCAGCCCGCTGACCTTGCTCGCAGCCTGGTCGACCGGACCGAGGACGGTCAGGTGGTCTGGATCGGCTCCGCGGATGGTGACCCAGGCTTGACCGATGCCCTTGCCGCGGAGGTGAGCAGTCGCCAGGATCCGCCGGAGGTGGAGATCCTCGTCGGGTCCTATGACGTGCCGGGGTCGCGGCTGCTGGACCTCGTCGCGGTGATGGACCGGCTGCGTTCACCGGGGGGCTGTCCCTGGGATGCTGAGCAGACACACGAGTCGCTGGTTGCCTACGTGATCGAAGAGACCCACGAGCTGGTCGAGGCCATCGAGTCGGGTGATCGCCCGCACATGGTGGAGGAGCTGGGTGACCTTCTGCTGCAGGTCGCCTTTCATGCCCGGATGGGCCAGGAGCACCCCGACTCGCCGTTCGGGATCGACGACGTGGCCGGCGGCATCGTCGACAAGCTCGTGCGCCGTCATCCGCACGTGTTCGCCGATGGCGATGCCCACACCCCTGCGGAGCTGGCGGTCAGCTGGGAGCAGATCAAGGCTGCCGAGAAGCCACATCGAGCTTCGCCCCTGGACGGCATACCCAAGGATCTGCCGGCCCTTGCCAGAGCCGCCAAGGCAGCCGGGCGCCTGTCGACGGCCGGGCGCTTGGACCTGGTCAAAGCTGCGGCCGCCGACGACGACCTCGGTTCGCGACTGTTCGCTCTGGTCCTGGAGGCGCGTGACAACGGCCAGGACCCGGAGGCGGCACTGCGCGCTGCGGTCCGAGCGCTGGACGGTCAGCTCTAACGTCGGTGCCGGGCCGGCGGTGACCCGGCGTGGCAGGTGCGCACAGGCTCGCCCGACCCGGTCTCGGCGACCCTGACCCGAGCTGCGGGTCGCTGACGGCTCGACCAGGAAGGACCCGTTAGGCTCAGGATGTTTCTATCCGGCAATATGCAGGAGAGTCTTGTGGCCAGTATTGAGGCAGTATTCGCGCGTGAGATCCTCGACTCGCGTGGTAACCCCACCGTTGAGGTCGAGATTGCGCTCGATGACGGCACCATCGCCCGTGCAGCGGTTCCCTCTGGCGCCTCCACCGGCGCCTTCGAGGCAGTCGAGCGCCGTGACGGTGACGCAAAGCGCTACGACGGCAAGGGCGTTGAGCACGCCGTCGATGCAGTCATGGACGAGATCGGGCCGGTGCTTCTCGGCTTCGAGGCAAGCGAGCAGCGGCTCATCGACGCCGAGATGCTGACGCTGGACGGCACGCCCAACAAGGGCTCGATGGGCGCCAACGCCATCCTGGGCGTCTCGCTGGCGGTGGCCCGTGCGGCCGCCGAGTCCGCGAACCTGCCGCTGTTCCGTTATGTCGGCGGCCCGAACGCACACGTCCTGCCCGTCCCGTTGTTCAACATCCTCAACGGCGGCTCGCACGCCGACTCGAACGTGGACATCCAGGAGTTCATGATCGCGCCGCTCGGCGCGCCGACCTTCCGCGAGGCTCTTCGCTGGGGTACCGAGGTCTATCACGCCCTGAAGTCCGTCCTGAAAGAACGTGGGCTGTCCACCGGGCTCGGGGACGAGGGCGGTTTCGCCCCCAACCTGGAGAGCAACCGCGCGGCCCTGGACCTGATCATCGTGGCGATCGAGCGGGCCGGCTACACTCCCGGAACCGACATCGGCCTCGCCCTGGACGTGGCCGCGTCCGAGTTCTGCACCGACGGCGTCTACACCTTCGAGGGCCAACAGCGCACCGCCGCCGAGATGACCGCGTACTACGCCGAGCTCGTCGCGGCCTACCCGCTGGTGTCCATCGAGGACCCCCTGGACGAGGAGGACTGGGCGGGCTGGGCCACGTTGACCGCCGAGCTTGGCTCCTTGGTCCAGATCGTCGGTGACGACCTGTTCGTCACGAACCCGCAGCGTCTGGCCCGGGGCATCCTTGCCGGCTCGGCGAACTCGATGCTGGTCAAGGTCAACCAGATCGGCTCGCTGACCGAGACCCTGGATGCGGTCGACATGGCGCACCGTGCCGGGTACACCTGCATGATGAGCCACCGCTCTGGTGAGACCGAGGACACGACCATCGCCGACCTGGCCGTGGCGACCAACTGTGGCCAGATCAAGAGCGGTGCCCCCGCTCGGTCCGAGCGGGTGGCCAAGTACAACCAGCTGCTGCGGATCGAGGAGGAGCTGGACGATGCTGCACGTTATGCCGGCCCCGGGGCCTTCCCGCGCTTCGACGTCGCGGCCTTCCTGGCTGACAAGGCCTGAGCAGGGCCGCAACGTGGCGACGACGCGACGACCAGGCGGTACGCCGAAGAATCCTCGGCGCACCGCCTCGTCGCGTGCCGGCAGCACCGCACCCGTCAGGGCTCGCGGGACACGTCCTGCCGCCGCGGCGCGTGCCCGGCGCCCCTCGCAGGAGCTGCACACCCCACGGTCCATCAAGAACCTGGTCATCCTGGCGTCGATCTTCGTGTTGCTGTCGATGGCGCTTGTTCCGGCGGTGCGTTCCACGCTCAACCAGCAAGGCCAGATCAACGCGCTGCGCGACCGCATCGCCCAGCAGCGCCAGACGGTCGCCGCCCTGCAGCAGGAACAACGCCAGTGGGCCGACCCCGCATATGTCGAGCAGCAGGCCCGCGAGCGGCTCAAGTTCGTGCGGGTCGGTGAGAAGTCGTTCACGGTGATCGACGGGAACACCGCCCCTGACCTGAGCGGCGGCGCCCAGATAGCGGCACCGGCAAGTATCTCCACTGCCAACATCCCGTGGTACGGCCAGCTGTGGGCGTCGATGGTGATCGCGGACACCCCGTCCAGTGCGCTCACCCGGCAGTCCTCCTTGACCCCTGGCGCGCCATGAGTGGTGGGGGCAATACCGGCGCCCGCGATCAGCTGGGTGGCTCCAGTCGCCTCGAGAAGGTCGACGTCGCGGATCTGAGCGCGGTGCATGAGCAGCTGGGCCGGGCTCCGCGCGGCGTCGCTGCGGTGGCCCACCGATGTCCTTGCGGGTGCCCGGACGTCTTGCGTACCGAGCCCAGGCTGCCTGACGGCACGCCGTTTCCCACCAATTACTATGTGACCTGTCCGCGTCTGAGCGGAGCCATCAGCACCCTGGAGAGCAGTGGAATGATGCGCGACATGACGCAGCGGCTGGGTCGCGACCCAGAGCTGGCCGCGGCCTACCTCGCGGCCCACCAGGACTACCTGCGCCGCCGCGGCGAGCTGGGCGAGGTCGCCGAGATCGATGGCATCTCTGCCGGGGGGATGCCTGCCCGGGTCAAGTGCCTGCATGTCTTGGTCGGACACTCTCTGGCCGTCGGGCCGGGAGTCAACCCTCTGGGCGATGAGGCGCTGGAGGCCCTAGGCCGCTGGTGGTCGGCAGGCCCGTGCGTTCCTCGAGGCGAACGATGACCCGCGTCGGTGCGATCGACTGCGGCACGAACTCGATCCGGCTGCTGATCGCCGACGTTGACCAGGACTCGGGCAGGTTGACCGATCTTGTGCGGCGGATGGAGATCGTGCGACTGGGCCATGGGGTCGACAAGACCGGGGTCATCGCTCCTGAGGCGATGAGCCGCACCGTGGCGCAGTCACGGGAGTACGCCTCTCAGTGTTCGGACCTGGGGGTCGAAAGGGTCAGGTTCGTCGCGACCTCGGCGTCGCGGGATGCCCGCAACGCGCAGGAGTTCGTCGTCGGCGTGCGTGAGGCGTTCTCCGCCTTCGGGGTCACACCCGAGGTCGTCACCGGAGGCGAGGAGGCCTCCCTGTCCTTCCAGGGCGCCACGGGCGACCTGCGGGCGAACCGCATCCCCGGTCCGTATCTCATGGTGGATCTGGGTGGCGGCTCGACGGAGTTCGTCCGGGGCACCGACCACGTGCAGCAGGCGCGGTCGGTCGACGTCGGGTGCGTTCGAATGACCGAGCGCCACCTTCGCAGCGACCCGCCGACATCGCGCCAGATCGCAGAGGCCGTGGAGGACATCGAGGCGGCCATTGACCAGGCCGCGCAGGTCGTTGGTTTCCAGGGGATCTCGACGCTGGTGGGGCTGGCCGGGTCTATCACCACCATCACCGCTCACGCGCTGGGGCTCACGAAGTACGAGCCTGACAAGATCCATCTCTGCCAGCTGCCGGCAACCCAGATCATCGGCGCCTGTAGCTCGCTGCTGTCGATGACCCGGGCGCAGCGGGCGGCGCTGCCGTTCATGCACCCCGGACGTGTTGACGTGATCGGTGCCGGTGCCCTGGTGTGGAGCACCATTGTGCAGCGCCTGCAACGTGACACCGGGATCACCACCGTGGTGACCTCCGAGCATGACATCCTGGACGGCATTGCCCTGTCCATCGTGGGATCGCGGTGAGCGCGGCCGTAAGCCTGCTGGCGCACCCGGTGACCGCAGACTTGTTCGAGTCGCCGGTGCCCGCTGGCGCGGGTTGGCCCGGAGATCCCGCAACCCCTGCGGCTGTGATCGCCCGGACGGAGCGGCAGGTGCAACGTCTGGCCGGCTTGGCCGGGTCCGTCGCGGAGCTGGATGCGGTGGTGTCCGTGTGCCGCGCCTGTCCCAGACTCGTGCAGTGGCGCGAAACCGTGGCCACCGAAGGCAAGCGGGCCTCCTTTGCCGACCAGCCGTACTGGGGTCGGCCCGGTCCCGGATTCGGTGACCCGAAGCCACAGGTACTGGTCATCGGACTGGCTCCGGCTGCCAACGGCACCAACCGCACGGGCCGGATGTTCACCGGCGACCGAAGCGGTGACTGGCTCTACGCCGCCCTGTACCGGGCGGGGTACGCGACCCTGCCCACCAGCACCCACGCAGGCGACGGGCAGTCGCTGACCGGGGTGCGCATCATCGCCGCAGTGCGCTGCGCTCCCCCCGGGAACAAGCCCGACCCCGCCGAGAGGCGTACCTGTGGGCTCTGGCTTGACCGGGAGCTCGCGCTGACCGCGCCGGGGCTGCGTTCGATGCTTGCCCTGGGCGCGATCGCCTGGGATGCCACCCTCGCGAGCGTCCGGCGGCTCGGGTGGGCGGTTCAGCGTCCCAGACCCCGATTCACCCACGGGGCCCAGACCGTGCTGGTGACAACCGCGGGGCGATCGATTCGACTGCTGGGCAGCTATCACGTGAGCCAGCAGAACACCTTCACCGGCAGACTCACCGCGGCGATGCTGGATGAGGTTATCGCGGCTCTGTGAGTCGCGATAACCTCGAGCCATGAAGGACCAGATCATCGCTGTCACCGTCTTGGGGCACGACCGGCCCGGGATCGTGGCGGACGTGACGAGGGCGCTTGCCGACCTGCACGGCAACCTGGAGGACTCGACGATGACGCTGCTGCGCGGCCATTTCGCCATGGTCCTACTGGTGCACACCGGCGCCAGTGCCGAGGCGGTCGAGCGTGCTCTGCACCCCCTGTGTGCCGATGGTTCGCTGGTCATCAGCGCCCGTGTGCTCGGAGAACCGACGCCCAGTGACGTTCACGGCCCCTCCTATGTGCTCCGGGTTCATGGTGCGGACAAGCCCGGGATTGTGGCCACGATCACCGCCGTCGTCGCCCGGCACGGTACCAACATCGTCGACCTTGGCACCCGTCTGGTCGAGGGGCTCTACGTTCTCATCGCCGAGCTGCAGCTGCCCGCAGGGGTCTCTGCGGTTGGCCTGGAGGCCGAGCTGAAGGGCGCCGCAGACGAGCTTGGCGTAGACATCCATCTCGCACCGATCGGCGACGACCTGCTGTGAGCGCGGGGACCACCCCTTGGGCAATGCCGAGGCTGGCCGCAGGCACGGTGCGCCGGGTGGTCCGTGCTCCTGATCCGGTGCTGTCCAAGCCGGGGCGGGACGTCGACCCGACAGACGCAGCCACGGTCGAGCTCGTCGCGGACCTGCTTGCCACCCAGCTGGTTTCGCCCGGTTGCGTCGGACTGGCCGCCCAACAGGTCGGTGTCGCCGCGAGGGTGTTCAGCGTCGACGTCTCTGGCCATGCACGCACCGCACGTGTCACGGGCTGTTCGTGCTGTGCAACGCCGTGGTCGTCAGTGCCACTGGCCGCAGGCGCGGCCGTGAGGGCTGCATGTCGGTCCCTGACTTTACCGGGGACGTGGCCCGGGGCCGGCGTTTGGTCCTTCGAGGCCAGCTCCCGCTGACCGGGCAGTGGGTGGTGGTCAACACCGACGGTTTCGAGGCGGTGGCGCTGCAGCACGAGATCGACCACACCAACGGTCTGCTCTTCCTGGACCGGGTCAGCGGGGCGCACGGCATACATCCCCGTCGTACTTATCTGTAATCTGGCGTTTGTCCCCGTAGCCCAACGGCAGAGGCAGGCGACTTAAAATCGCTCCAGTGCGGGTTCGAGACCCGTCGGGGACACCACGAGCGGGGGCGTTCCGGCCGCGCCGGAGCACCCGGATCAGTGACAATCGAGCAACTAAGGCGGTGGCGGGGAACTTACTGGCATCGGCAACCTATATTCTGTGTGACACAACCGTCGGTACGGCGGCCCAACGTGGTGAGGAAGACGATGGCGAGCAACCCGGTGTTCAGCCGGATCGACAAGCAGATCAGGGCGGGCGACTATGCCGGCTTTGATCGGGGGCCCGTGGCCACCGGTAGGAGCACGGGAAGCGGAGTGCAGGACAACCTCAACTCAGGCCAGCTCCAGGACCTGTACAACCAGCCGTCGGCCGGCCCGGTGCAGATGCGCCGGGTGACCCTCGACGACGTGGTCATGAAGACCCTCGGGCTCTTCGCCATCGTCCTGGTGGTCGCAGCGGCCACCTGGTTCACCGTAGCCGGCCGCACCACGCTCAGCCTGCCGCTGATGTTGGCCGGCATGTTCGGCGGCCTGGGCGTCGGCCTGCTCGTTGCCTTCAGGAAGACCATCAGCGTGCCGCTGATCGTGCTCTACGCCGCGCTGGAAGGTGTCCTCGTCGGGGCGATCAGCCAGGTTTTCGCGAGCGAGTATTCAGGGCTCGTCACGACCGCTGTGATTGCCACGGTGTGCACCTTCGCCGGCATGCTCCTGGGCTACAAGTCCGGCCTGATCAAGGTGACCGACAAGTCCCGCCGGATCTTCGCCATGGCGATCATGGGCTACCTGCTCTTCGGCCTCGTCAACGTGGTCGCCGCGTTCATGGGTGTCGGCAGCGGCTTTGGCATCGGCGGCAAAGGGCCGATGGGCATCGCCGTCTCCGTGCTGGGGGTGGGCCTGGCGTCGTACTCGCTGGCAATCGACTTCGACTCGGTCGACCGAGCGGTCAAGGCCCAGCTGCCTGAGAAGTACTCGTGGCTCCTGGCTCACGGGTTCATCGTCACCCTGGTCTGGCTGTACCTCGAGTTCCTGCGTCTGCTGGCCCGCCTGCGCTAGTGACCCTTCCCCTGCGCCGGTGACCGTTCCTCAGCCTCCGAGATCACCTGTCCCCACGGAGGTCTGGGCCGAGCTACAGCGCGTGGTCCGGCGGTGGAGTCAGCTGCCGCTGGACCAGGCGCTGCTGTGCGCCGGCCGCGTCCGCGCGCTCGTGCAGTCTCTGGCCGACGAGGTCGCGCAGGCTACCGGCACACGGCGCTGCGTTGTTCCGGACTGTGGCCCGGAGGCACTGATGGACCAGCTCACCGTCATGGTCTATGACGCAAGCGCCGCCGCAGTGACCTCGACGCGCCCGTCGACTCTCGTGCAGGACCTGGTCACAGTGCGCCACGAGCTGCGCTGAGCGGGGCGCAGCCCCTGCAGGCCAGAGGTTCGCCTCAGCTGAGTCGCTCGAAGATGACGGCCATTCCCTGGCCACCGCCGATACACATCGTCTCCAGACCGAACTGCCCGTCGCGGGCGGTCAGGCCGTTGAGCAGGGTCGTGGTGATGCGCGCGCCGGTGGCGCCGAACGGGTGGCCCAGGGCGATGGCGCCACCATGGACGTTGAGCTTGTCCGTGTCGATTCCCAGGTCGTCGACCGACGCCAGTACCTGCGCGGCGAAGGCCTCGTTCATCTCGATCAGGTCCATGTCGTCAATGGACATGCCTGCTCGAGCCAGGGCAAGGCGGGAGGACTCCACGGGACCCAAGCCCATGATCTCCGGGGACAGGGCGCTGACGGCGGTGGCCACGATGCGTGCCAGCGGAGTCAGGCCGAGGTCGCGAGCCCGGGCGTCGCTCATGATGACCAGCGCTGCCGCACCGTCGTTGAGCGGGCAGCAGTTGCCCGCGGTGACGGTCCCGGCCTCGCGGAACACCGGCTTGAGCGCCGACACGGCCTCGAGGGTGACACCGGCGCGTGGACCGTCATCTGTAGACACGACGCTGCCGTCCGGTGTGGTGATGGGGGTGATCTCGCGGGCGAAGAAACCATCGATGATGGCCTTCTCGGCGCGGTTCTGGCTGATGACGCCCCATTCGTCCTGACGTGCCCGCGAGATGCCGCGACTGGTCGCCACGTTCTCGGCGGTCTGGCCCATCGCGACGTAGATGTCGGGCAGCAGCCCCTGGTCGCGGGGGTCGGTCCAGATGGAGTTGTCGGCGGCCATCTGGGTACTGCGGGCCTGGGCTGCGGCGAACCTGGGGTTCTGGGTCTCGGCCTTGGCACCGCCGGGACCGGCGAAGTCGACATAGCGGGAGACGCACTCGACTCCGGCGCTGATGAACACCTCACCCTCGCCGGCCTTGATCGCATGGAAGGCCATCGCGGTGGTCTGCGCCGACGAGGCACAGAAACGGTTGACGGTGGCGCCGGGAAGGTGGTCGAAGCCGGCCAGCACCGCCACCACGCGGGCCAGGTTGGCGCCCTGCTCCCCCGAGGGCTCGGCGCAGCCGAGGTAGAGGTCCTGGATCAGCCGGGGATCCAGGCCGGGGACCTTGGCCAGGGCGGCGCTGAGCACGGTAACCGCCAGATCGTCGGGGCGCACGTCCTTCAGCGAGCCTTTGAACGCCCGGCCGATGGGGCTGCGGGCGGTGGAGACGATGACTGCTTCGGACATGATTCCTCTTTTTCCTTCTCGGTGATACCTCAGGGCACGTGGTGGCCGCTGCGCCCGGGGCCGACGTAGCGGTGATCTCGGCGTCGATGCTATTGCGGTGCGGCGGGTTCCGGGAGGTCCGCTTCGTCTTCTGCGGGCACGGATGTGTCGAAGGCCTCACCCAGGTCGGTCAGCTCGGAGCGGTCGGTGACTGGTCGGCGGTACCGGCGCAGGAGCATTGCCCAGCGGCCTCGGGGGCCGCGTGGCTGGCCCTCGACCGCCGTCGCGCTCACCTCGGTGCCGGCTTCGCGGACCGCCTGCCCGGCGGCAACCGCGACGGGCCCCACGCGCTCGCCGCGACGTGCGTCAGGCTGGCGGTCCATCTGGTTCGACCACAGGCCCAGGGCGTCGCAGACGCTGGGCAGCAACGCTGAGGCCACCCGCGCGTAGCCGGCCGGCGACGGGTGGAACCTGTCGTGGCTGAACATCTCGCCGGAGGACTGGGCGAACTGCGGGCCGAGCAGGTCTCCCAGGGAGACCGTGCGGCCACCCGCCTCGACCACGGCCACGGTCTGGGCCGCGGCAAGGTCTCGACTCCAGCGACGGGCCAGGAGCCGCAGAGGCTGGGCTACCGGTTCGATGGTGCCCAGATCGGGGCACGTGCCGACGATGACCTCACAGTCGGTGGCGCGAAGGGCCCGGACGGCCTGTTCGAGGTGACGGACGGCAAGGGACTTGTCGATGCGGTGCGTCACGTCGTTGGCACCGATCAGGATGAGCGCGACATCGAGGTTGTCGACCTCTTCCAGCACCTCGGCGAGCTGATTGTCCAGGCCGGAGGACTCCGCGCCGATGACCGCGACGTTGGTCAGCTGGACCGGTCGCCCGCTCAGCGCCGAGACGCCGTTGGCGATGATGGCGCCAACCGTCTGCTGGGCAGTGTCCGCGCCCATCCCCGCGGCGCTGCTGTCGCCGAGCACCACAAACTGGACCGGATAGCCCAGCCCCGAGCCATAGCGCCCATTGTCGTCGGGGGCACCCTCGAAGGAGCTGCCGACGACCCGCCTGGCCAACAGTGCCTCGGCTTTGAGCACGCCGAAACCGACCAGGGTGAGCGCGCCGACTCCAGCAGCCCCGATGCCGCCCCCATAGGCAGCCGTTGCCGCGATCTTGCGTGCACGTCGTGCCCTACCCATGCCCCTCAGCCTTCGTCGTCATCAAATCCCCGCGATGCTCCGTGTTGTCCCATCACTACGCTAACGGCAGGCGCAAGCCTTTGTGCCCGAGCCCGCCACGAGGGGGAGGGGCTGCTCCGCAGGTCCGGTCAGAGTCTGAGAGCATAACCGGGTGAAGTATGCCGAGAATATCGCCGACCTCGTCGGGAACACCCCCCTGGTCAAGCTCAACACGGTCACCGGCGGGATTGCCTGCACCGTTCTGGCCAAGGTGGAGTACGTCAACCCCGGTGGCTCGGTCAAGGACCGCATCGCCGTTCGGATGATCGATGCCGCCGAGGCCTGCGGTGAGCTCAAGCCTGGCGGCACCATCGTGGAACCCACCTCGGGCAACACCGGGGTCGGGCTGGCCCTGATCGCCCAGCGCCGCGGATACAAGTGCGTGTTCGTCTGCCCCGACAAGGTCAGCGAGGACAAGCGCAACGTCCTGAAGGCCTACGGCGCCGAGGTCGTGGTGACCCCGACATCGCTGTCGCCGGAGCACCCCGACTCGTACTACTCGGTGAGCGACCGGCTGGCCAAGGAGATCGAGGGTGGCTGGAAGCCCGACCAGTACTCCAACCCCGAGAACCCCAAGAGCCACTACCTGTCGACCGGTCCCGAGATCTGGGCTGACACCGAGGGCAAGGTCACACACTTCGTCGCGGGCATCGGCACCGGCGGCACGGTCACCGGCACTGGTCGGTACCTGCGCGAGGTCTCCGCCGATCGCGATGGTGGCCGGGTCCAGATCGTCGGGGCCGACCCCGAAGGGTCGGTGTACTCCGGTGGCACCGGGCGCCCCTACCTCGTCGAGGGCGTTGGCGAGGACATGTGGCCGCCGGCCTACGACCCGGCAGTGGTGGACCAGGTCATCGCGGTCTCGGACGCCGACTCCTTTGCGATGACCAGGCGACTGGCGCGTGAAGAGGGCCTGCTGGTGGGCGGCTCGTGCGGCATGGCGGTCGTCGCAGCCTTGCGCGCTGCCCGGGACCTGCCCTCGGGGTCGGTCGTCGTCGTGCTTCTGCCGGACAGCGGTCGCGGCTACCTGTCGAAGATCTTCGACGACGCCTGGATGTCGTCCTACGGGTTCATCCATGAGGACGGTGGGCGAACCGTTGGTGAGGTGCTCAAGCTCAAGACCGGGAACCTGCCCACCCTGGTGCACACCCACCCGACTGAGACCGTTCGCGACGCCATCGAGATCCTGCGTGAGTACGGCGTCTCACAGATGCCCGTGGTCAAGGCAGAGCCTCCGGTGGTGGTCGGCGAGGTTGTCGGCTCGGTCAGCGAGCGGGACCTGCTGGCTGCGCTCTTTGCCGGCACAGCCCACCTCGCGGACCTGGTAGGCAAGCACATGAGTGCGGCGCTGCCGCTGGTGGGCGAAGGTGAGCCGGTCTCGGCCGCTCGCCACATCCTGGAGACCGAGGACGCGATCCTGGTCATCAGCGGCGGCAAGCCGGTTGGGGTGCTGACCCGGGCGGACCTCCTGGGTTTCCTCGTCGGCTGAGGGTAGGCGCCCGGACACCAGGGCCAGCGGGCCTTAGCCTCGGGCTGACCAGCTCCGCCTGGATCGATCCTGCCCGGGCCGGGTCGACACGGTGACGGTGAACTTGGTGTTGCGCCCCACGACGCGGGTAGGGCCGAGCGCGCGGGTCAGCTGGCTGCGGTAAGGCAGATGAGAGTTGAACACGGTCCACAGCTGGCCCGTGGGCCTCAAGACCCGGCCGGCGGCCTCGAAGAGCTTGATCGACGCTCCGGGACGCACCGAGGTGCCGAGGTGGAACGGCGGGTTGCACACGATCAGGCCCACGCTGGAATCAGCCACGGTGGACATCGCGTCGTCGCGTTGGACCTGAACGCGCCCGGCCAGCCCGTTGGCTGCCACGGTGGCCAACGCCGACGACACGGCCCCTGTCGACTCGTCGGTTGCCAGCACGCTCAGCTGCGGGTAAGCCCTGGCCAGCGCAGTGGCGATGACGCCGGTGCCGCAGCCGAGGTCCACTGCGGGCCCGGCAGCCGGCTCCATCTGGTCGAGAAACTTCAGCAGGAACCGCGTGCCGATGTCGATCTTGGTCCCCGCAAACGCTGCGCCGTGCGCGCAGACCCACAGGTCCAGGTCGAGATGATGCTCGCGCAGCGGGTACGCCGTGGGGTGGGCCCCGCCCGCTGGCCGAGGCCCGCTAGCAGCCAGGACGCGGGACTTCTGGTGCGCGAGGCTGGCCCGCACGTGGGTGAAGCTGTCGCCCATCACGTCGTTCATGGCGTGGGTCATGTGTTTGACCCGGCCGCCGAGGAACACCGTGACGTCATCGGCGGCGTGCGCCGCCGCCAGCTGGGTGATCTCACGCAGCGCCTCGAGGCTCTTGGGGAGCTGACCGATGACCACGGTGGCCCCCGTGAACAGCTCTTGGGTCAGCGGCAGAGGGCGGAACCCTTGCGTCAGCCCCGCCCGGATCGCATTGTGTGCCAGGGCTTGCTCGCCGGTGAGGCTGTCCTGATGTACCCGCACGTCGCGGGCGCCATGCAGCGCCATGGCGCCGAGCGTCATCGCGCCGTACCGGTCTGCGACCACCACGACCTGCCCCGGCGCGCTGGCCGCGATGGCAGTGCCGGCCTGGGTCAGGGCCAGCCGGTCGGTGGCGTCGGCCGCCACCAGGTTGTCGGCCTCCAGGTCGGGGAAACGTCGCAGAGCCTGGAACGAGAAGGCGTCGCTCATGGAGGGCATAGGTCAGTCAGGTGGACGGACATCCGTCTGGGCGGGCACCTGATCGGCAGGCACCAGGCCAACCGGGCAGGTCATCCCGTTCGGGCCGTGGTTGCAGTAGCCGCCGGGGTTCTTGTGCAGGTACTGCTGGTGGTAGCCCTCGGCGTAGAAGAAGGGGCCAGCGTCCTGCGCGGACCGGATCTCGGTGGTGATGTCGCCAAAACCATGGTCCCGCAGGACCACCTGGAAGGCCTCTTGGGTCGCCTGCGCCGCTGCCTGCTGGTCGGGGGTCGACCAGTAGATCGCGCTGCGGTACTGGGTTCCGAGGTCGTTACCCTGGCGGAAGCCCTGAGTCGGGTCATGGTTCTCCCAGAAGGCCTTGAGTAGGAGCTCCGGGCTCGTGCGTGACCCGTCATAGACGACGAGCACCGCCTCGGCGTGCCCCGTGCGGCCGCTGCACACCTCCTCGTAGGTCGCGTTGGGGGTGTAGCCCCCCATGTACCCGGCGGCTGTGGTCACCACGCCCGGCAGCTTCCAGAAGATGCGCTCGGCACCCCAGAAGCAGCCCATCGCGACATACAGGACCGCCGTGCCGGCCGGCCAGGGACCGAGCATCGAGGTGCCGAGCACCTCGTGGCGCTCCAGGAAACCCGGCAGGGGTGTGCTCCGTCCCGGCAGGGCGTCCTCGGCGGTGGTCAGGGTGCGCTTCGTGGATCCAAACACAACACAAGTCTGACACGACTGGGCGCCGGTTGCCCGTGGCAAGGATGGTCGATCCGTTCGCCTTCTGTCACGATCGTCTTATGACGACGCCGTGACTCCAGGAGGGCGCGGAGTCAGGGAGGGCGATATGGCGCAGGCCGGTGAGCCCGCCGTGGTGACGATTCACACCGTTGCCCGCCGGGCCGGAGTCTCCACGGCGACTGTCTCGCGGGTGCTCATGGGCAGCGCTCCCGTCTCGGCGGCTACCCGCGGGAGGGTTCTTGCCGCCGCCCGTGAGCTCGGCTACTCCCCGCTGGATCGGTCTCGGGCTCCCGCCGTGGCACGCCATGATGCCCACGGCCTCGTGGTCGCGGAGCTCTCCGGTTCCTACCACTCGGAGCTCGTGATGGGCTTTGAGTCCGCGGCCGCAGAGCTGGGCCAGGGCGTCGCCCTGGTCGTGGCTCGGCGTCGACACGACGCCCTGCAGGTGCTTCGCGCCCTGGCCAAACGCGTCGACGGCTTGGCCATCGCGGCAAACACGGTGCCCGACTCGGTGGTTCACGACCTGTCGCTCAGCCTGCCGGTGGTACTGCTCGCGCGTCGCGAGGTGGCCGGCTGCGACGCGGTGCGCGCCGAGAACCTTGACAACGCTGCCCTGCTCACCTCTCATCTGCTGGAGCACGGCCGGTCGCACCTGGTGTTCATCGGCGATCCTGACAGCTCGCTGGACGTGGCCGAAAGGTACTCCGGATTCCGCACGGCTCACGTCGTCGCAGAGGTACCGATGCGCCGTCCTCCGCTGCGGGTGCCTCTGCTGGAGGGCGCCGGGATCCAGGTCGCGGACGAGATCCTCCGGCGACGTGTCAAGGTCGACGGGCTCGTCTGCGCCAGCGACGACCTTGCTCTGGCCATCATGAAACGTCTTCAGGACAACGGGGCGCGCCTGCCCGACGACCTCGCGGTCGTGGGTTGGGATGACGTCATGGCGGCCCGGTACGTCTCGCCGGCTCTGACCACGGTGCGCCAGCCGATCCGCGACCTGGGCCGGCTCGCCGTCGAGCGGCTGCAGGCCCGCATCGCGGGTCAGCCGGCCGCAAGGGCCCGGGTGCTCCCGACCCAGGTGGTCATCCGCTCCTCGTGTGGCTGCCCGACGCTGTCACCGCTCATCGACGCCTGAGCCCTTGTCGTGGCGGCTCGGCTAACCTTGGCCACATGACGGCCCCGAGCGCACACACCCCCGAGTACGACGCTGGATTCAACACCCGCGCGATCCACGCGGGGCAGGAGCCGGACCTGGCGACCGGGGCCGTGGTGCCTGCGATCTACCAGGTCTCGACCTACAAGCAGGACGGAGTCGGCGGCCTGCGGGGCGGCTACGAGTACAGCCGTTCGGCCAACCCGACCCGAGCAGCGCTGGAGGGGTGCCTGGCGGCGCTGGAAGGTGGCGGACGAGGATTCGCGTTCGCCTCTGGCCTGGCTGGGCAGGACACGGTGATCCGGGCCCTGCTGCGACCCGGTGACCATGTCGTGGTACCCGGGGATGCCTATGGCGGAACCTACCGCCTGATGAGCAAGGTTGCCCTTCCGTGGGGGGTGGAACACTCCATCGCCAGGATCTCCGACGTCCAGGCTGTGCGGGCTGCGATCCGGCCGGGTCAGACCAAGATCGTCTGGGTCGAGACGCCGACCAACCCGCTGCTGGGCATCGCCGATATTGCTGCGCTTGCAGCCGTGGCTCATCAGGGCGGTGCGATCCTGGCAGTTGACAACACCTTCGCCACGCCGTACCTCCAGCAGCCCCTGGCGCTGGGGGCTGACATCGTCATGCACTCGACCACGAAATACTGCGGTGGGCACAGTGACGTCGTCGGAGGGGCGGTCGTGACGTCCAAAGATGTTGCGGTTGCCGGGTTCGAGGACGCCGAGCAGCGCATTGCCTTCCACCAGAACTCCATGGGTGCCATTGCCGGGCCCTTTGACGCGTGGCTGGTGCTGCGCGGCCTGAAGACCCTCGGGGTGCGCATGGACCGCCACTGTGACAACGCCGAGAAGGTCGTGCAGTTCCTGCTGGCTCACAGCGCGGTCACGGCCGTCTACTATCCGGGGCTGGCCACGCACCCGGGCCACGACGTGGCGACCAGGCAGATGAAGCGCTACGGCGGCATGGTCTCTTTCCAGGTCGGGGGCGGTGAGCAGCAGGCAGTCGAGGTCTGTGGCGCGACGCAGATCTGGACCCTGGGTGAGAGCCTCGGTGGCGTCGAGTCGCTGATCGAGCACCCAGCACGGATGACGCACGCCTCGGTGCGCGGGACCGAGCTGGAGGTACCCGCTGACCTGGTGCGCCTGTCCACCGGCATCGAGGACGCCGAGGACCTGATCGACGACCTCGAGGGCGCGCTGGCCAAGAGCGCGCGCTGAGACCTCGCGGCCGCTCCCACGGGCCACGGCCATGACGCGGGTCCTGTGTGTCGACTTCGGTTCGACCTTTACCAAGGCCGTCCTGCTCGACCCAGCACACGGCAACCTGCTGGCCGAGGCGTCGGTGCCCACCACCACCAGCACCGACGTCCTGGACGGTTACCGGTCCGTCTGCGCCACCCTTGCCGCTGCCGGGTTTGCGCCGGCGGACCAGGTTCTGGCGTGCTCCAGTGCCGGCGGAGGTCTGCGGCTCGCTGTGGTGGGTTACGAGCGTTCCGTCACCGCCGAGGCGGGCCACCGGGTCGGGCTGAGCGCCGGGGCGAAGATCGTGCATGTTGCGGCGGGGCCGATGACCACCACACAGGTGGCGGCGCTGC
>Ga0208587_1000434_pt1 | contig 23188 bp, 12 predicted proteins | sample NGESurdeep092012_7_FD_184472 | JGI IMG/M metagenome (GOLD analysis project Ga0208587, IMG submission 184472) | Arctic peat soil microbial communities from Barrow, Alaska - NGEE Surface sample 210 deep-092012 (SPAdes) | ecosystem: Environmental > Terrestrial > Soil > Wetlands > Peat ...
ACGGAGGGCCGGACGTGCTGCCCGGACCCTCCGCCGGATTCGAAAATGGCGGATCAGGCCGCCTTCGTTCGCCAGCGCCTCCAGGCTTCCCACGCATTAGCCACGAGAAGTCCGGCCAGCAAGAAGTAGGCAGCCCCAACCAGCTCGAATACCGCGTAGCTCACCACCGCGGTGATCACACCGTTGACGATTTGATCGCGCTGTTTCGGCGGTGACGTCGGCGGATCGGTCACCATGAAGAACGCGAAGAACAGCGCGGCGTGAAGATCCGGTGTGCGGTAGAGCTCGGCGACCTTCGCCGGCTCGCCGACGAACGCCGTGATCGTCACCAGCAGGTAGTACGCGCCGAGGAACGACAGCACGAGCGGGATCTTGTTCACGCGGTCGGTGATGAAGATTCCCGTGGCGAACAGGAGCACCAGCGCCAGCGGCGTGATCTCGGGAAGCGCGCCCCACCAGCTCTGGCCGGTGTTGAACCAGTAGAACGTCGCCACGAGCGCGAGCGCCGCGGGGTTGAACACGTTCGCCCTGCCAACGCGGAGCAAGTACTTGCTGAGCACCGCGATCGCGCTGGTGATCGCCGCGACGTACCACGGCTCCATCGGACTCAGCACCATCGCGACGATCAGGCCCGTGAGGATCGCGCCGTCGGGAACGATCCACTCGCCCTCGCGATATCGCAGGATCGGCGCGTCGACGATCACGGCGCCGAGCACGCCGCCGAGCACGACGGGCGCGACGAGCGCGAAGCCGGAACCGAATGCGGCGGTGATCGCGAGGATCGCGAGCAGCAGGATCAGCATGCCCTTCGGTGCCCGGAAGAAACGCTTCAGGGTGACGCGTAGGGGGCGCGGCGCGGCGATCGTCGGGTGCGTCACAGCTGGCTGCCCGTCTCGAGACGTTCGAGCGAGGGCGTCACCATCAGGCCGCGCACGCCGTGGCGCTCGAGAAACCGAAGTCCGTCCACGGGTCCGAGCGCGAACGCCGCCGTCGCGAGGGCGTCGGCCACCATCGCGGACGGCGCGACGACGGTCACGCTCGCGAGCGCCGCGGCGGACTCTCCGGTGCGCGCATCCATGATGTGGTGAACACGCTCGTCGGTGGCGCTCTTCCGCTCGTAGTCGCCGGAGGTGCAGACCGCGGTGTTCGAAACGTGCAGCGTCTCGATCAATGAATTCTCGCGGGGATGGCGAATACCCACCGACCAGGGCTCTCCGTCGACGTTGTGCCCGCCGAGGTAGAGGTCGCCCCCGGCGTCCACGGCGAAGTTCTCGAAGGGCGCGAGTTCGCGCGCGGCGACGTCGACGGCGAGACCCTTCGCGACCGCGCCGAGATCGAGCACGAGCGGCTTGAGCAGCGTCACGGTCTGCGCCTCGGCGTCGAGAAGCACGTCGCGCCAGGAGACGCCGTCGAGAAAATTCGATGCAATGCCCGACGACACCACCTGGCCCGTCTGGTAGTTGCGATCGAATCCACGCGCTTCCATCCGCTGGCCGACCGTCGGATCGAACGCGCCGGCGCTCTCCTCCGCCACCGAGAGCGCGAAACGTATCGCCTCGTACAGCATGGGACTCACGAGCACCGGCGCGCCGACCCGATCGGTCAGCTGTCGCAGTTCGCTTTCGGAATCGAAGCGGCTGCAACACTTCTCGATGCTGTGAAACCAGGCCGCCGCGCGCGCGACGCATTCCGCTCGCTCCGCACGCCGGGTCTCATCCTCTCCGTGACCGACGACCTGAATCGTGACGACCGTCCCCATCGGTGCGATGGTGTGGACGTAGACGTCGCTCACTTCGCCTGTTTGAGCGCTTCCACGATCGCGTAGTAGAACGCGTTGCTGCTCTGCGTGGCGCCCGACACGTAATCGACCTCCGCGGTCTGGCGCTGGATCACTTGCGGTGGGAGCATGGAGATCCAGGAGCAGGAGTAGCGGGTGAGGCACTGCGAGATGTACGCGCCGGTGATCTTTCCGTTCTTGATTTCCACGGATGCCTGGATGTCGCCGTGGCGCGAGGTGCCCCAGCCGTAGAAGGTGCCGTCCTTGAGCTGGTTGCTCTCTTCCTTCTTTTCGGCCGCCGCAGCGGCCGAATCGACGGCCGGAGCGGCGGGGGCCGGGGCAGACGGCGGAGCGTCAACGGCGGCAGCCGGTGCCGGCGTCGTCGAGGGCGCGGCGGGTGAGTCGGGGACGGGTTTCACCGTCGCCGCAGTCTTGCTCGCGGCAGCACTGTTCGCGTGCGCTCCGGCCGCTGTGGACGATGACGGCCGCATGACAGGGAGGCTCGAGCCGGAATGTGCGGCTGCCTCGTCCCGCGCGTCGGTGATGTGCGCGTTCATCACCGGCGGCGCTGCCACGGCCGCACGCCGCTGCACCGACTCTCCGGCGAAACGATCCGCCGCCTCGCGCGTGCGGAAATAGCCCGCGGAGTAGACGGTGAATACGGCCGCCGAGCCGAGGGTCACGAGATTGTTCCGGAGCCACTGCTTCGCGGGCTTCGCGCCTAACGATGGTTCGTCCATTGCCTTAAACTACGTTCGAGTCGCCTGGATGTTGGTGTCCTTCGTATAAGGAGAGCCCTTTCGTGCGCGCATTCATTGCCCGACTTGCCATTCTTGCCGGACTGGCCGCCGTATCCGGTGCAGCGGTGACGGCCCAGTCTCCCGATCTCTTCTCCGCGATGCGTTGGCGCCAGATCGGCCCGACGCGAGCGGGCCGTGCGCGCGCGCTGGCCGGCGTGCCGAGCCAGCCGAACGTGTTCTACATCGGGTTCGACAACGGCGGCGTGTGGCGCTCGACCGACTACGGCTCGAATTGGGAGCCGCTGTTCGATCACGAGCCGACCGGCTCGATAGGTGCGATCGCGGTGGCACCGTCGAACCCGAGCATCATCTACGTCGGCACGGGCGCGGGCATCATCCGGCCCGATCTCGCGGTTGGCGACGGCGTGTACAAGTCCACGGATGGCGGCAAGAGCTGGCGGCATCTCGGACTGCGCGAGAGCCAGATGATCGCGATGATCGAGGTCGATCCGAAGGACCCGAACAGGATATTCGTCGCGGCGCTCGGTCATCCGTACGGGCCGAACGCCGAGCGTGGAATTTTCCGTTCGACCGATGGCGGTGAGACGTTCCAGAAAGTGCTGTACAAGGACGAGTACACCAGTGGCAACGACGTTCGATTGGACCCGAGCGATCCGAACACGGTTTACGCGACGCTCTGGCAGCAGCAGCAGAGCTTCCTCGAGGGGCGCGAGTTCGGCACGTCGGGCGAGACGAGCGGGATCTTCAAGTCCTCGGACGGCGGAACGACGTGGAAGAAACTGACTGACGGCCTGCCGGTGGTCTCGCAGGCCAACCTTGCCATAGCACCGAGCGACCCGAAAGTGATCTATGCGACGGTCGCCGCGGCCGCGGCGCCGGGCGGCGGGGGTGGTGGACGGGGCGGGGCGGGCGGACCCGGTGTCGGCTTCTACAAGTCGGTCGACGGCGGCGAGCACTGGCATCTCGCGACGTACGACGCGGGCGCGGCACCGAACGCGCCGGCGCGCCCGCAGGACGGCCGCCCGATGATTCGCATCGGCGGCGGTGACCTGCCGACCATCGTGGTGGATCCGAACAGCTCGAACGTCGTGTACAGCGCGTCGACCGTGTTCTGGCGTACGGAAGACGCCGGCCTCACCTGGTCGGCGGTGCGCGGCGCGCCCGGCGGTGACGACTACCAGAAGGCGTGGGTCAATCCGAACAACTCCAATATCATCCTGGTCGTCAGTGACCAGGGCGGCGTGGTATCCGCGAATCGCGGCGCGAGCTGGAGCAACTGGTACAACCAGCCGACGGCCGCGATGTACCACGTGAGCACCGACTTCTCGTTCCCGTATCGCGTCTGCAGCGGACAGCAGGACTCCGGCTCGGCGTGCGTGGACAGCCGGTCCAACGACGGTGAGATCACGTTCCATGACTGGCACCCGGTGAACATTCAGGAGTACGGCGAAGCCGCGCCCGATCCGAAGAACGCCGACCGCGTGTATGGCAGCGCGCGATCGGGCGTCTCGCTCTATGATCGCATCACGGGACAAACGACGAACGTCGGGCCGGACCTCACGGGGTTCGCGCGAAATGTCAGGACCATGCCGATCGAGTGGTCGCCGACGGATTGGAAGACGCTCTTCTACGCCAACAACGCCGTCTTCAAGACGATCGATGGCGGCAAGAACTGGACACGCATCAGCGGCGACCTCGCGCGGCAGACGTGGGACGTGCCGGCGAGCACGGGCAAGTACGCGAGCACCGTGACGCCTGCTCCGCTGGGTTCGATCACGGCGCTTTCGCCGTCGCCCCGGGACATCAAGGTGCTCTGGGCCGGCACCGACGACGGCGTGATCCAGGTGACGATGGACGGCGGCGCCAGGTGGACCAACGTCACGCCGCCGGGGACGAAGCCGTGGACCCGCATCTTCAATCTCGACGCGGGCCACTTCGATTCGCAGACCGCGTACGCCGCCGCGAACTCGCAGCGTATCGACGATCTCAGTCCGCATTTCTTCCGCACGCACGACGGCGGCAAGACGTGGACGGAGATCAACAACGGCATCACGCCCGGCGCGGCCGTCAACTCGATCCGCGAAGATCCGCGCAAGAAGGGACTGCTCTACGGCGCGAGCGACACGCAGGTGTGGGTCTCGTTCGACGACGGCGACCACTGGCAGTCGCTCCGGCTGAACATGCCGGCGATCTCGGTGCGCGACATCGCGATCAAGGACGACAGCACGTGCATGTGCGCCGATCTCATCGCGGGAACGCACGGGCGCGGGTTCTGGATTCTCGACGACGTGACGCCGCTGCGGCAGTACGCCGAGGCGAAGGCGGCGACCGCAGCCTACTTGTTCAAGCCGGAACCCGCGATCAGGGTGCGCGGGGGCACGAACGATCCCACGCCGTGGCCGCCTGAACTTCCGGCCGGAGAGAATCCGCCACTGGGCGCGATCATCGATTACTACCTCGCCGGTGATGCTTCAGGCACGGTGAAGATCGAGATCCTTGGCGCGGGTGGAAAAGTCGTTCGCACCTATTCGAGCGACGAGCCTGTTCGTAATCCCGATCCGGCGATCGATCCCGTCGCATACAACACGCTCTGCCAGAAGACGCCGAACGCACCGGATTGCGGCCTGCCGCTCTACTGGCCGGCGCCGCAGATGACGATTTCGACGCGCGCGGGGATGCACCGTGTGATGTGGGACATGCAGTACGATCCGATTGCGGAACGCGGCGGGCGCGGTGGCGGTGGCGGAGCGATGGGCGCGGTGCCGCATCGCACCTACTCCGGCGTGAACTCACCGTGGGCGGCGCCGGGCGCATACACGGTGCGGCTGACCGTCGGCGGCAAGAGCTACACGCAGCCGATCACGCTGAAGCTGGATCCGCGCATCAAGACCGCGGCGCTCGGACTCGCGCAGCTCACATCGTTGACGACCGAGATGTACGACGGCGCGAAAAACGTTCGGGCGGCATACGATCGTGCGCGTGCGCTGGTGGCCGCGCTCGACAATGCTCAGGGTGCCGATGCCGCGGCATTCAAGGCGAAGATCGAAGAGATCGCGCCGGCCGCGCCTGCGGGTGGCGGCGGACGCGGTGGACGTGGCGGCGGCGGTCGCGGCGGCGCGGCACCGGCGGCCGCGCCGACGCTCGAAAGTGCAAGCGCCGCGATGAACAGCGCGGCCATGGCGATGCAGGCGGCCGATGTGGCGCCGACGGCGAATCAGGTGGCGGCGTGCGGAAAGGCGCGGACGGCGGCGGGCGAGGTGCTCGCGAAGTGGAAGGCGCTCAGCACGACCGGGCTGGCGGCACTCAATGCGAAACTGAAGGCGAGCGGGCAGCAGGCGGTGAAATTGCCGGATGTTGGGAAGAACGAGTAATCCGTCGTTGGTCCTTGGTGCTTGGTGAACAAATTGGAGACAGGAACGAACCAACTCGCCAATGACCAATGACCAACTACCGATTACTCGCCGTTGACTTCATCTCCCTCTCCCGTCGCGCCTCGTACGCCTTGAGGTGCGCGTAGACGATTCGAAGAAGCGACGGCTCGTTCGCCGACCCCACCCGGCGGGCGAGCAAGTCGCCTACAATGTGATCCGCCTCGATCGGCGCGCCGCGCTCGATGTCCTTCATCATCGAGGCGGTGAGTGTCGAGCCGGGAGCGGTGAACAGCTTGCGGCCGCGTTCGAGCACGGTCGCCCTCGGTGCGTAACCCTGTGACGCGGCGATCGCGCTGCACTCGTCGAGCAACGCGAGGGCCAGGTCGGCCGCGCCCGCGCGCTCGATGTCGCCCACCAGTCCCCGCATGAGGCTCGTGATCCCGCCGAGCGTCGCGATGAACACCCATTTCTCCCAGAGTTCCTGCACGATCGTATTCGTTGCGCGCGCGTCGAAGTTGGCGCCGGCGAACGTCGCGGAGATCGCGTCGATGCGAGGAGACCGTGCACCGCCGATCTCGCCGTACGCAAGCACATGCGTCTCGTTGAGGTGCAGCACGATACCGTCGTCGTCGAGCGACGCGGAGATCATCGCGAGTCCGCCGAGCACATGCTGCGCACCGAACCGCTCCGAGAGCGAATCGAGGTGCTTCATGCCGTTGAGAAACGGGAGGATCGCCGTCCCGGGTCCGACGGCGCTCGCAAACGATTCCATGGTCGGCACGAGATCGTACGCCTTGCAGCCCACGAGGATGAGATCGTATTGACCAGAAATGTTCTCGGCGAGCACATGCGGCGGGGAAGGAATGTGCGCGTCGCCGAGCTTGCTCCTGACGACGAGCCCGGTCTTCGCAAGCTGGGCCGCGCGGCGCGGACGGACGAGGAACGTCACGTCGCGATCGGCTTGCAGCAGTCTCGCGCCGAAGTAGCCGCCGAGCGCGCCGGCACCAACGATCAGGATTCGCATGCCTGAAGATATCCGACTCATAGACGATGAAGAACTGCGTGGGGGCACGGGCGCGGCGGGCCAGCAGCTGGGCAACCTGGCCGTCGCGCCGTACGTTCCTGGTCGTCCGACACATCACCTGGGGAGTGATTGAATGCTGCGAGCTGCCGCGATCCTGTTCGACATGGACGGAGTGCTCGTGGATTCGAAAGCCGTCATCGAACGCGTCCTGCATCGGTGGGCGGTTCGACGCGGCCTCGACCAGGAGGCGATCCTGCACTTGCCTCACGGCCAGAAGACGCGGGATACCATCGCCGCCTTCGCTCCGCACCTGAACGTCGCGGAGGAAGTGGCGTGGCTCGATGCGGAAGAAGAGCGCGATGTCGACGGGATAACAGCATTTCCGGGTGCCGCACAGTTGCTCGGCGAGCTCGCACCGGAGGAGTGGGCGCTCGTGACATCTGCGGGCCGCGATCTCGCGCCCCTTCGTCTCGCGGCGGCGGGTCTTCCATTGCCGGGAACGATGGTCGCGGGAGAGTCCGTCACACACGGCAAGCCTTCGCCCGAGGGATACCTGCTCGGCGCGAAGTTGCTGGGCAGGCGGCCCGACGAGTGCATCGTTCTGGAGGACGCGCCCGCCGGCATCGAGGCGGGCCTCGCGGCAGGAATGCGCGTCATCGGCGTCGCGACCACGTATCCCCGTTCGCGCCTGATTGGATGCACGGCCATCGTGACCGATCTCTCCGAGATCTCCGTTCAGCGGGACGGCTCGGTCATGCCCCTCGTGTTGCACACCCGCGAATGACCAGCGAAGATTGAGGTCATGCCGACCTCAAGACGCGATTTTCTCCAGCGCTCCGCCGCCACTGCCGCCGCGCTGACACTCGGCGCGCGCGCCGCCCGCGCGATGTCGTTCAACGAGCACGGCGTGCGGGAGGATCCCGCCGTGCACGCGTTCGAGGAGAAGATGATCCAGGCACATCCGCTCGCGCTGAACCGCGTGCGGGTTATGGGCGGCCCGCTCAAGCAGGCGCAGGACGTGACAGCGAAATATCTGCTCTCGCTCGAGCCGGACCGGATGCTCGCGTACTATCGGGCGCGCGCGGGCCTGCCGGAGAAGGCGAAAGGTTACGGCGGCTGGGACGGCGGCGGCCGGAATCTCACTGGGCATATCGCCGGTCATCACCTCTCCGCCGTGAGCCTGATGTACCTCGCGACCGGAGACGAGCGCTTCAAGCAGCGTGCGGATTACATCGTCAGCGAGCTGAAGGTCGTTCAGGACAAGAACGGCGATGGATACCTCGGCGCGCTCGAGGGCGGACGCGAAGCGTTCGCCGCGGTGTCGAAGGGGGACATCCGGTCCGGCGGCTTCGACCTGAACGGCCTCTGGTCGCCGTGGTATACGCTGCACAAGACGTACGCCGGACTGCGCGACGCCTATCGTCACACAGGAAACCGCGAAGCACTTTCAATGGCCGTGAAGTACGCCACATGGGCCGAGGGAGTGCTGGCGCCGCTCACCGACGTGCAGGTGCAGAAGATGCTCGATACCGAGCACGGCGGAATGAACGAGGTGCTCGCGGACCTCTACGCCGACACGGGCGACAAGCGCTGGCTCAAGCTCTCGTACCGGTTCGAGCATCACGCGTTCACCGATCCGCTCAAGCGGCACCAGGACAACCTGTCGGGCAAGCACGGCAACTGTCAGATCCCGAAACTGATCGGATCGGCGGCGCGCTACGGGTATGTGGGTGACACGGCGGATATTCTCGCCGCGTCATTCTTCTGGGATCGCGTCGCGCAGCACCACAGCTACGCGACCGGCGGCCACGGACTCAACGAATACTTCGGCCCGCCCGATCAGCTGAGCGCGCGGGTGGACGGGCGCACGTGCGAAACGTGCAACGTCTACAACATGATCAAGCTCACGCGCCGGCTCTTCTCGCTGCGGCCGGACGCGAACTACGCGGACTTTCACGAGCGCGCGCTGTTCAATCATATCCTCGCGTCGATCGATCCCGAGAACGGCGCAACGTCGTACATGGTGCCGGTGGGACGGGGCGTGCAGCAGGAATACCAAGAAATGCTGCAGAGCTTCACGTGTTGTGTGGGCACGGGAATGGAGAGCCATGCGCTGCACGGCTACGGTGTGTACTACGAATCACCGGATACGCTCTGGGTGAACCTCTTCGTGCCGTCCACGGCGCAGTTCACGACCGCCGGCGTGAAGCTCACGATGGAAACGGGTTTCCCCGATGGCGAGAACGCGAAGATGACGCTCGCGATGCCGTCGCCGAAGGAATTCACGCTTGCGGTGCGGCGGCCGGTCTGGGCCGGGGACGCATTCGTGATCAAGGTGAACGGTGCGGCGATCGAACAGCCAGCGCTCGCGAGCCTTCGCGACCTCAATGCAGGGGGGCGCGGAGGCGCGCCCGGAATGGAGGCGACGCAGGCAAGTTCGTACGTGGAACTGAAGCGCACGTGGAAGCCGGGCGACACGATCGAACTCACGATGCCGAAGTCGCTGCGACTCGAGGCCACGCCGGACAATCGTCAGGTCGCGGCGATCATGTGGGGGCCGCTGGTGCTCGCGGGCGATCATGGGCCGCGTCATGAAGGGCGCCGCTCCGATCCCGCGGCCGCGCCGATTCCCGCGCTCGTCGCGGCAGACCGGCCGGTGAATGCGTGGGTAGTCGCCACGGGAACGCGGCAGGGAGATTTCACGGCGCAGAATGTGGCGCGCGTGTTCGGCCAGCCGGGCGCCGCCGGTGACGTTTCGCTTGCGCCGTTCTACCGCACTCAGCGGCGGACATACAGCGTGTACTTCGACGTGGTCACGCCGGCCGATTTCGATGCGCGTGGCGCGGCGTTGGCGGCGGAGCGCGATCGCGCGCACCGGCTCGAGGCGGCGGCGGTCGGATTCGTCCAACCCGGCGAGATGCAGCCGGAGCGCGATTACAACTACCGGAGCGAGCCTGCGGATCGCGCGGTGGGACGCACGAACGGGCGGGGAAGCCGGGCGGGCACGGGATGGTTCTCGTTCGACCTTCCTGTCGACGCGAGCGCGCCGATGGCGGTGATCGTCACCTACTTCAATGAATCGGGACTGCCGGCGCCGCTCGGAGACTTCGACATTCTCGTCGACGGCACGAAGGTCGGCCACTACGCCCCGAACCAGAACGTCACGGGCTTCTATCCGGCGCAGTATGCTGTGCCGGCGGATCTCGTCAGCGGCAAGAGCAAGGTGACCGTGCGCTTCCAGGCCGCTGCCGGCTCGAGGATCGTGCCGGTGTGCGGTGTCAGGATGGTGCGCGCTAACGGACTATGAGCATCCGCGCGGCAGTGATCTTGTCGTTCAGCTGGATCCGGTCGACGACGTCCATTCCCTTGGTCACGCGGCCGAGCGCCGTGAAGTCGCCTTCGTTGTGCGGCTGCACGGCGTTGGCGAGCGTGTAGCCGGGGGTTCCCGTGTCGAGGCCGCCCGTCGCCCACGCGAGATTCGCGCGGGTGAGGCCGTGGCGGCTCACTTCGTCGCGAAGACGATGGCCGCCGGGGATCGTTTCCTCCTGCGCGACGAAATCGGGGACGACGCGCGTGAACGCCGTGCCGACGATGGTGCCCGACTCCATCGTCTTCACGAAATCGTCGACGGCCAGCGGCGCATCCCCGGGATACAGCTCGATCTCGATGGAACCGCGCACGGTCTCCCAGCGCGCTGTGGGGCGGGGCGCGCCGTTGTAGTCGGGAACGACCCAGCGCTCGACTATCGCTTTGTACTCCGAGAGCGGACGCGTGACCGGCGGAGGTGGAGTGCGGCCGCGTCCGCCGCCTCCACCCTGACGGCCGCCGGCCGGTGGCGGTGGCGGCGGATTCAGGCGGGCGAGACCCTCGGCGGCGCTCACCGAAATCCAGCTGTCGGGCGAATCCTTCGCGACGTTCATCGCGGCGACGGCGGCGGAATCGGAGTAAGTGCCGAGCGCGCGGATGGCCTCGGTACGCACGCGACGATCGGAATCGCGAATCGCCGCGACGAGGATCTTCTCCGCTTCCGCGGTCTTGCCGGCGGAATCCGCCTGGACCTTCGTGAGTGCGCGTACGGCCCAGAGCCGAACGTCCGGCGAATGGTCACCGGCCGCCATTACCATGAGGACCGATACGGCGGCCGGATCGCGCGGGCGGAACAGCGCCCACGCGGCGCGCCACCGGACTTCATCGCTCTTTGCCTTGCCGAAGCGTACGATCGGATTGAGATCGCCGCGTGTGTTGCAGCGGCCGATGGAGAGCAATGCCTCGCCGATCGCCGGGTTCAAACGCGGACTTTCCGAGACGCTCAGAAGAAAGCGGGCGAGCGCATCGCGGGCGCGGGCGGTCTTGATCTTGCCGAGTGCGGTGGCGGCTTCCGAGAGAACCGTTGGTGCGAGCTTCGTGTTTGCGAGCAGGGAGTCGAACCACGCGACGGTCGTCGAATCTTTTAGCTGTCCGGCGGCGAAGACTTCAGTGGCGGCAACGGCGGTGTCGGCGTCGAGCGGTTTGGCACGCAGGAGCGCGTAGCCGCGTTTGTCGGCGATACGGCCGATGGCGAGGGCGGCGCGGCGGCGGACCTCGGGATGCGCTGAGCTCAGAAGACGCGAGAGATCCGTGGTGTCGAACTCGCGGTGGTCTTCGAGCATCACGAGGCGGGCGATGTCGTCGATGTCCGCTGCCGACAGCGGACGGCGAGGCTGTTGCGCGCTCGTAGAGGTCGTTGCGACGACTGCGAACGCTGCCGCGAAGAAGAACCTGTGTGAACTCATAGAAGTCCTGCGCGCTACCGGTGGTGGGTTTTCAAATAGGGACGAGCGACGCGTGAGGGGCGATCTGGCGAAGAGTGAGGAGCACGTCTCCTCGCTTCTCACACGTCGCTCTTCGCCAGATCGCCCCTCACCCGTCGCTCGTAGCTCTTCGCCAAGTCGCCCCTCACCCGTCGCTCATCGCCGAGATGTTCAGGGCGCGCCGCGCCCGCCTCGTCCACCTGCACCTACGGGGGCGGTGAGCGGCGGCGCCGGCGGTACATAACTCCAGTTCAGGATGGAGTTGAATACCATGTTGAACTCGCCATGATTCTGCCAGCGATAGATCGGGTTGTTGGCGAACATGATCACGCGGCCGTTGCCATTGTGCGCGTTCGGCACGTCCATCGCGAACGCGCGACCCTTGATGTTGTCGGCGCCCACCATCAATCCGCTCAGCACCGAGGCTTCGCCGCCGACGTACTGCGCGAGGACGTTCGCCTGGTCGGCTATTCCAACCTTGAACAGCTGCGATCCCTGGCCGAACTTGATCGGGAAGATCTTGCTGCCATAGCCGTAGAATACCGGGTGCTCGGGGCGCATGATCTCCGCGGTGATCAGCGGCTTCTGCGCGTTCACGCCCACCGGGTTCTCCGTGTCGATCGACTTGGCGAGCCCGAATTCTATTGGGTAGCGTACGGCTTGAAGCGTGGTAATGAGCGTGCCGCCGCCATCGAGGAACTTGTTGATCGCATCGACACCAGCCGCTCCGAATCCACCCGTGATGTCCGGCGAGTCGCCGTACACGCCGAGTGACTTGTACTTGTCGCTCTTCGTGTATGGCACGGCTTTCGCCGCTGCCGGTGCGAGAACGGCGGCGCGATTGATGTTCTGCGTGGCCATCAAGATCACGTCGTAGTCGGCCTTCAGGTTGCCCTTCGCGACGCGCTCCTTGAAGATCAGGTCGAACGGAATTCCGAACTGGTCGAACGCGTGACGGTACCAGCCGAGTTCCTGCGTGCCACTCCACTGCGAATAGATCGCCACGCGCGGCACGATGGCATCGTGCGCGGCAACCGCCGGCACCGACGAAAGCGCCGCGGCGGTGAGGCCGAGCGTTTCGACCTGGGCGCGCGTGGCCTGCAGCTCCGCCGGCGTGCCGGTGACGATGAACGAGCCGGCGGGGAACGTGACGCCCTCGGCCGTGAACGACGCTTCCGCAATCTTCATCTTCACCGCCTTCAAGCGGTAGCGGAACGTGATCATGTTGTTCGATCCGAGATGCGCGACGGCGAGCCCTGCCGTTCCGCTTCCCGCGATCGTGCCCTTCACTTCGGCGGTCTTGATCAGCGGAGCATTCGCCGCGAGGATCGTGCTGTCCTTGACCTCTCGCACGTCCACGTTGAACGCGAAGCCCATCGACCAGCCGCTGTCGTCGTACGTCGTGAGCGCCGGATCGGGATAGTCCTGTTTCTCGAGGAGATTCTTCGCGAGTCGGCCGTACGGCTGGTTGAGCTTCACCAGGTACGAGCCGGCGGGGAATGTCTCCGTTCCGCTCTTGACCGGCGCGCTGAGCTGGCCGACCTCGATTCCCTGAGCGCGCAGGATATTGATCAGCGTCGCGACCTTCGTCATGTCGCGCTGAACGGGGAACACGTATCCGTACGGAGCGTTCGCCGCGCCCGCTTCGAGCGAGTGTCGCGTCTTGATGTAGAAGTTCTCGAGGACGAGCTGCGGGAACATCGAGGTGAGCTGCAATCCCGACAGCACGCCGGTCTCCATGAAGTTCGTGTTGTCGCGGCGCGTGAAGAGCTGGACCGCGTTCGGCGGGAGCGGAATGCCGCGATACCACTCGCGTGGCTGTCCGCCTCCGCGGCCGGTGGGGATCGGCGGTGCACCGCCTCGCCCGCCGGCAGGTGCTGCACCAACGGCAGCGCCGGGTGCGGCGGCCACAGTGGCCGCGCCGCCGCCCGATCCACCTCGTCCGCCACGCCCGCCACGCCCGCCACCGCCCCGTCCACCACGCCCGGCCGCGCTATCAGCGACCACGACCGCCGGCGTGCCCACGCCGCCTTCGCGCCCGGACTGCGTCTCGTACATCCGCATCATGCCGTTGTGGTTGTAAGCGACGGAGCCCAGATAGCCCGGCGACCAGCCGTCCATGAACGCGAACGTGTATACGCCCGGCATTCCCCACTTCGTCATCTGCGACAGTTCCCAGTTCGCGAAGAACGGCAGCTCGGTGAAGAGGATCGGATCGAGGTTCGGGTTCTGCGGGGGGCCGCCGCTGTAGATGTACATCAGCGGCAAGGCCTCATGCAGGTCGTGCATGATCGGCGGATGCGCCGTGTAGTACCAATCCGTGATGGCGCGCATCGAAACCTGCGAAAGGTTGATGTCGCGGTTGTTGTCGTGGAAGACGTACTTGCCCCAGTACGGCAGGCCCGCGCCGCCGCGGCCGCCCGCGCCGGCCCCGCCCGCCGCGGAGTCGACCGGTGCAGGCTTCCCGCCACGCGCGATGCTGTCCGCCGCGGCCGTCTCGAGCCCGCGATAGAACCAGTCGACGTTGCGATCGCGTCCGTCCGGTTCGGCCGCGGGCGTGATCGAGACGTACACGTTGTTGCGGATCTGGGTGATCATCGGCGACGTCTCCGTCACCAGGCGATACGCGAGTTCCATCAGCATCTCGGACGGGCCCGTTTCACCGCTGTGCAGGCCGCCCATGAAATGATAGTGCGGCTTGGTCTGCGCCATGATCGCGCGCACCTGCGCTTCGCTCATCCCGCGCGGATCGGCGATCTTCGCGAGGTTCGCGCGATTCTGCGCGACGTTGCGAATGTTCTCGTCGGACGAGATCCAGACGACCACGAGCTCGCGCCCTTCGTCGGATTTTCCGATGGTCTCGACCTTCACGCGCGGCGACGCCTTCGCGAGCGCGCGATAGTATTTCAGGATATCCGCGTAGTAGGTGAGTTTCGCCGGCGCGCCGATGTAATAGCCGAGGACGTCCTTCGGCGTCGGGATTCCTGCGACGCGCGGGAGGTGGTCGACGAGCGGGCTGCCGTACTTCGCCTCGCCCGTCCAGGTCGCGTAGAGTTTCGCGAACTCTTCGTCCTGTTTCTGGTTCGGGTCGCGGGTCTCGTTGACCATCGCCTGGGAGAGCGCCGAGGAGACGGCGAGCGTCGACAACGCGACAACTGCGAAAGCGCTACGAATGGCACGAATCATTTTTTGCTCTGGGCGGGGGAAGGGCGTAAACGGTCGTTGGTCATTGGTCGTTGGTACTTGGTCAACGACAGACGGGATACGATGGATCGGCACCGGAAATCGCGGGGCGATCCTTTCTCATGGCGATCGCCCACGCGATGTCGTGCACGAACCGTCCGAGCCTCGCGGCGTGTTCGTACTCGATGTACTGCGGCTCATCCGTCGGCTGGTGATAATCCTCGGCATACCCGAGCGAGAAGTACGTCACGGGCACGTCGTGCTTGACGTAGTTCACCTGGTCGCTGCGGCAGAATCGGTTCATCGGGTTGGCGCTGGCGTCCCACGTACGGTCGATAGCCATCGTCTCGCTGCGCGTCGCGTTCACCGAATCGATGATGTCGCCGAACTGACGCGAGAGCCGTCGCGCACCCAGCGTCTGGATCGAGGTCGGGCCGCCGAACTTCACCTGGTCCACGCGGCCCTTGCCGACCATGTCCATGTTGAGCGCAGCCGCGATCGAGGTGAGCGGAATGGTCGGATGATCGGTGAACCAGCGCGAGCCGAGCAGCCCGCCCTCCTCACCGGTGTGCGAGACGAAGATGATCGAACGCGCGGGCTTTTCGGTCACGAACCTCTCGGCGATCTCCAGCAGCACGGCGGTGCCGGAGCCGTCGTCGTCGGCGCCGTTCATGATGGAGTCGCGCCGCGGCGGGCGAATGCTGCGGGCCCGCGCGATCAGCGAGTCGATCGCGTGCTGCTGCGCATCCGTCGGCCGGCAGACGGGATCGTTGGTCCCCTGCGGCCGCGTCACGATGTTGATCGCGCGCAGCGAATCGTGATCCACCGCGACGGCGTTGATGCCATTGTGATCGTTGTGCGCGCTGACGAGGACGTACTCCGCGGCGCGCGCCGGATCGGATCCCGGCCTGATCGCGATGACGTTGCGCGCGGGGGTCTTCGACATGTGCCAGTCGTAGCTCCACGCCGCGGACACCGTCTGTCCGGCCGCGCCGACCGCGAGCTGACCGACCGGCTTGCCGAAGAGCCGTTCGGCGGCCGACGGCGTGATCGCGCCGGCGCTCAGTGAGCCGGGCGCCGGAATTGCCTGCATCGACATGCGCGCGTTGAACGCGCCGTTCAGCGCGGCTTGCGGCATGGAATCCGTCGCGACGATCAGGATCGCGACCGCGCCCGCCGCCTGCGCCCGCGCATCGCGCGCGGCTCCTCCGCCGGCGCCACCGCCGCCGCCGCCGCGCCCTCCGCGTCCGGCGATGCTGTCGGCGCGTGCGGCTGCCTCGACTTTCGCAGCCGCATCCGCGCCGAACTTGTCCGGCACGGAATCGCAGCGGAGAACCCGTGCGGCGCCGCGACCGCCGGCGAGGAGGCCCGCGCCGGCGGCGTTCGATGTGAACACCGCGATCTTTCCACTGAACAACGCCGGGTCGAGCACGACGCTCGAATCACGCCAGCGACCGGCGAACACCGCCGGAACGTTGCTCAGGCCGACCTTCGCACCGATGCCGTTCGTCGCGGTCGGCGCGATGGGGATCCAGTCGCGTTTCGCGGCGAGCGCCGAGCCGCCGGCGATCAGTCTCGATGACGTGCTGTCGAATCCCGCCGGCCCGAACGCGAGCTCCTGAAAGAACGTGCCGTTGTCGCCCGCCGGCTTCAGACCGAGCCGCTTGAACTCGGCGGCGATGTATGCGGTCACCTTGTAGTTGCCGAGCTCGCCGACGCGACGTCCGAGCATGGAATCGTCGGCGATCTGATACAGCCTGGTTCGCAAGTCGTTCGCCGTGATCGCGGGGACCGTCGGGCGGGGAGCCCAGGTGCGGGGGCCTTCATCCGGCCAGACCGTCCTGGTCGTCACCGGCCTTTGCGCGGGCTTGTGCGACGCCGAGTCCTTCTGGGCCGAAGCGGATCCGGCCACGCAGAGTGCGAGAGTCAGCGCGAGCGAAATGCGGGACAAGTTCGTAATCCTTGTGGAGTGGCTGAGTCGATCGAAGGAAGCTACTGTATTTCCGAGCCTCTACCAAAGGAAAACGATGCGCCGCCTGTTTTCGTTGTTCGCAATCGTCGCCGTATCATCGTCCGCGTTTTCGGCGGGGGCACAGCAGCCCGCCGCGACGCCGGTCTCGAACCCCAACGCCAACCTGCCGTTCGGCGCCACGAGCAGCACGCCCGTCTCCAAATGGACGCCGCCGGCGTCCGCGGGCCGGCAGCTCACGCTGAACGATCTGCTCACCTGGAAGGGGATTCGCTCGCCCGCGCTCTCGAATGACGGCAGGTGGTTCGCCTACATCCTCGCGCCGAATGAAGGCGACGCCGAAGTCGTGGTGCGCGCTACGGCGGCCGGAGCGAAGGAACTGCGCTTTCCGATCGGGGATGCCACGGCCGGTGGTGCCGCGGCCGGCGCCGCGGGCGGACGCGGTGGCGCGGCTGGTGCCGCGAACCCGTCCATCTCCGGAAACAACAAGTGGGTGGCGTTTCTCGAGTACGCGAGCGCGAGCACCAGCGGGCGCGGCGGGCGCGGCGGGCGTGGTGGCGGCGGTGGTGCGACCGCGGCAGCCGGCGCTCCCGCCGCTGCCAGTCCGAAACTGGCCGTCGTCGAGTTGGCGACGGGAACGAAGCGCGAGTTCGAGAGCGTGCGCAGCTTCCGTTTCGCAGGTGACAAGTCCGATTGGCTCGCCGTGTTGCACAGCGCGCCGGCGGGCGCAGGCGCGGGTGCAGGCGGCGGCGCGGGTGCAGGTGCGGGAGCGGCTGCGGCGGGCGCCGGCGCGCGCGCGACCGGAACGATGCTGGAACTGGTGAATCTCGCTGGAGGCACAACCGTTCCGGTCGGCGACGTATCGGAGTTCGCGTTCGACGACTCCGGCGATTGGGTCGCCTACGCGGTGAGCGCGGCGGGTGACTTCGGCAACAGCGTGCAGGTCAGGCAGCTGTCGACGAGCATCTCGCGTCCACTCGACGTTGGGAAGTGGCAGTACCGCCGCCTCGTCTGGAGCGACTCGACGGACGCGCTCGCCGCGCTCCGCGTAGTCAGCGACACCAGCGGTGCGGACGAGGACGCGGCCGTCGTCGCATGGACGCACGCGTCGCGCTCGGGTGAGAAGACCATGGAAATCACCGCGAAGTCGTCCGGAGTGACGGGCGGGCTGGTGGTGAGCAGCGACCGCGCTCCCGAGTGGAGCGATCACGAAACGGTCATCTATTTCGGGCTTCGCGAGCCGCGTCCGCCGCATCCGCGCCCCACCGGCGCGCCGTTTACGCCGCCGAATCCTGGCGGTGTCGCTCCCGGAGCCGGCGCGAGCGGCCAGGTGGCGGCGGCTCCGCAAACGGACGCGGAGGTGCCCTCACTCATTCTCTGGCATTGGAAGGACCCGCGGCCCCAGGCGCAGCAGCAGGTGCAGGAACCGCAGGACCGCGCGTTCAACTACCTCGCCGCGTTCCACGTCGCGACCGGCAAGGTGACGCGTCTCGCCGACGAGTCGATGCGCAACGTGGCGGTCGGAACGAAGGACACGTGGGCCGTCGGCACGGACATTGCGCCCTACGAGCGCGAGCAGGGCATCCGCGGCTTCGCCTTCCGCGACATCTATGCGGTGAACGTGAACACCGGCGAGCGCAAGCTGATACAGAAGAAGGTTCCGGGTGGTGGCGGTGGCGGCGGGCGTGGCGGTGGCGGCGCGGCGTCGAACTTTTCGCCGGACGGCGGCCGCTATCTCTACTACGATACGGGCGACTACAAGGTCTACGATTTCGCGAGCGGCGCCACGAAGACGATCACCACCGGTGTGCCGGCGAAGTTCTGGAATACCGAGGACGACCACAACGAGGTGAAGCCGCAGATCGGCGGCGCACTGATCGGCTGGGCGAAGGATGGCTCAGCCGTGTACGTGCGCGACAACTGGGACGTGTGGCGCCTCCCGACGAATGGCACGGGCGCGGTGAACATCACGGGCAACGGCCTGAAGGATCAGATCAAGTATGAGGCGCGGTCGATCGCCGATCCCAAAGATCGCGGCATCATAGATCCCGCGAAGCCGCTGTACTTCGAAACCTACGGCGAGTGGACCAAGAAGGAAGGGCTGGTGCAGGTTGACCCGCTGAAGGGTGGAGCGAAAACGCTCTCGTGGGAGAACGACAAGGTCGACTATCGTCACGCGCGCGACGCCGATGTCTGGCTCTACTCGCGCCAGACGGTGGTGAAGTTCCCGGACTGGTACGCGACCGACGGCGACCTTTCGCACGAGCGGCAGCTGACGGAGGCGAATCCGCAGCAGAAGGACGTCGCGTGGACTCCGAGCGCCCGTCTCATCGACTACACGTGCGAGAATGGCGGCGGACATCATCAGGCCGTACTCTACCTGCCGGCGGGATACGAGCAGGGGAAGAAGTATCCCATGCTCACGTACATTTACGAGAAGCTCTCGCAGGAGTTCAACGTCTACACCGTGCCGAACGCGACACGGTACTCGAATCCCAGCGTCTACACGAATCGCGGCTACGCATTCCTGAAGCCGGATATCGTCTACCATGTCAACGATCCGGGCCGTTCGGCGGTGTGGTGCATCGTGCCCGCGGTGAAAGCGGCGATTGCGACGGGAATGATCGATGCCGATCGCGTCGGCCTGCAGGGACACAGCTGGGGCGGCTATCAGACCACGTTCGTCACCACGCAAACGAAGATTTTCAAGACGGCTGTTGCCGGCGCGCCACTCACCGACATGGTTTCGATGTTCGGCTCCATCTATTGGAATAGTGGAAGTACGGACGCTTCAATTTTCATCGCGAGCCAGGGACGCTTTACCGGCGGCCCGAACGACGTGCCCGAGGCCTACACGCGCAACTCACCGCAGAACTTCGCGCAGAACCTCTCGATTCCGTTCATGCTGCTGAGCAACGACCGCGACGGCGCGGTGGACTTCAATCAGGGCGTCACCTACTACAATCACCTGCGCGACCTGGGCAAGGACGTCATCCTGCTCGAATACGCAGGCGAGAATCACGGGCTGGCGCGTCCCGCAAACCAGAAGGACTACAATCTTCGCATGACGGAGTGGTTCGACACGTTCCTGCGAGACCAGCCGGCGCCCGATTGGCTCAAGGACGGCGTCCCACGGCTCAAGATGGAGGAGCACCTGAAGGAGCGGCGCACGCTGGTGGATCCGAAGGCGACACCCGTCGTGCCGCCGAAGATCGTGCCGTAGGTCGAAAACGATGTAAGATGGAAGATGGAAGATCGAAAAACGGGGCGTGCACCAGATCTGGTGCGCGCCCCGTTCAGTTATCGTCAAGCCTCCATCTTCCATCTTACATCTTCCATCGCCGTTTCTACTGCTGACACGCCCCCTTCGGATCGGGCTTCGGCTTGTCCACCACGATGCGGTGGTCGGGGTTGGCGACCGTCACCGCCAGGTCGTGTGAAGTCGAGTGGGCCTCGCATCCTTGCGGTGTGAGGTTCGGCGGCAAACGTTACTACCATGAAAACAATACCGTATCGCCTTGCCGCTCTGCCACTGTTCCTTCTCGCCCTGCCGCTCGGAGCGCAGGCGGCCAAGAGTGCGCAGAAGAACGCCACGGTTCCCGCCGCGATCTCGGCCATCAGGGAATCCGACCTCAAGCGCGACCTCTACGCGATGGCGGGCGACGCGATGCGCGGCCGCGAGGCGGGAACGATCGACGAGATGCGCGCCTCGATGTGGGTCGCCGACCAGTTTCGTGCGATCGGCGTGGCGCCGAAGGGCGGGGACGGGACGTACTTCCAGTGGTGGAATATGCGCCGCACGCGCATCTCGACCATCTCGAGCTCGGTGACGCTCGACGGCAAGGTGCTGGCGCTCTGGACCGAGATCACGCCGACGTCGAACCTCGGCGGCGACGTGTCCGCGCAGACCGTCTTCGTCGGCGACGGTCGCGACACGACTGTGGACGTGAAGGGGAAGATTGCGGTAGTCATCATGCCGCCGCCGACGGCCGCCTTGCGCACGACGACCAACACGTACGAGTACCGATACGCGCGCGCCGGCATCGCCGCGACAGGAGCTGCATTGACTCGTCGCGGCGCGGCAGGTGTGATCATCGTGGCGGATTCCGTCGCCGACATCGCATACGACGGCGTGTGGAAGATTCAGGAGCGCGGCGCGTACGATGTGGTGGGTGGCGCGCCGAGGAATGCCGCGACCGCGACGCCGACGCCGACGCCGCGGCTCGCCGGACCGCCGGTCCTCCTCGTCCACCGTTCGGCGCTCGGCGCATACCGCGAGAACGGACACACCGTCGAGATCCATCTGCGTGTCGAGAGCTTCGAGTCGCCGTCGGTGAACGTCATCGGGGTGGTGCGCGGATCCGATCCCAAGCTTCGCGATGAGTACGTGCTGTTCAGCTCGCACCAGGATCACGACGGTGTGCGCTTCGCGGTGAACGGCGACTCCATCTGGAGCGGCGCGGACGACAACGCGAGTACGAGCGTCGCCTTGCTGGCGATCGCGCGCGCATTCGTGAAGCAGCCGGCCAGGCGCTCCGCGCTGTTCGTGTTTCATGGCGCGGAAGAACGTGGACTGCTCGGCTCGCGCTATCATGCGGCGCATCCGGTGGTGCCGCTGGCCAGCATCGTCGCCGTGCTCAACGGCGACATGATCGGACGCAACAATCCGGACTCGGCCGCGCTTCTCGGCTCGCAACCGCCGCACCGAAACTCCAGCGAGCTGGTGCAGATGGCCATCGATGCGAACGCCGCAACCGGGAAGTTCATCATCGACTCGCTGTGGGACAGGCCGACACATCCGGAAGGCTGGTATTTCCGCAGCGACCACGTCCCGTACGCGCGACTCAACGTGCCGGCACTCATGTTCTCGACGAACCTCCATCCCGACTACCACACGCCGCGCGACAAGCCGCAGAACATCAACTATCCCAAGCTCACGCACATGACGAAATGGATGTACCTCACGGGGTGGATCGCGGCCAACGCGGCAAAGCGGCCGGCGATCGATCCCGGCTTCAAGCTGGAGCGCTGACGATGCGGCGCACGCTCGGCAAAGGGATCTGCGTTGCCGCGCTCGTGGCGGCGGCATCGCCGTTCGTCGCAGGAGCACAGTCGGTGACGCCGGCGGTCCGCGCATGGCGCCAGCAGCATGAAGCCGAGATCGTGCGTGAACTCGCAGACCTCGTCGCCATTCCGGACGTCGCGCGCGACCACGCGAACATCCTGAAGAACGCCGCGATGATCCGCACGATGCTGGAGCGGCGCGGGATCGCGGCGCGCATTCTCGACAACGGCGATGCACCGCCGGCGGTGTTCGGCGAACTGCGGGCTCCCGGTGCGAGCCGCACCATTGGACTCTACGCGCACTACGACGGCCAGCAGGTGAACCCTCCCGACTGGGCCACGCCGCCGTTTCAGCCGACGCTGCGCGCGCGTCCCGGCGACGACGGCTCGCTCGGCGCCGTGCAGCCGATTCCCGCCACCGGACGCGTGGATCCCGAGTTCCGGCTCTACGGCCGGGGCACCGCGGACGACAAGGGACCGCTCGTGGCGATGCTCGTGGCCGTGGATGCACTCCGCGCGACCGGCAACAAGCCGACCGTCAACCTGAAGTTCTTCTTCGACGGCGAAGAGGAAGCGGGCTCGGCGCACGTGCGCACCATCCTCGAACGAGAGAAGGAGCTGCTGCGTGCGGACGTCTGGCTCTTCGCCGACTCCCCCGTGCACCAGAGCCGGCGCATGCAGGTGGTGTTCGGTGCGCGCGGCGACATGGGAGTCGAGATGACCGTGTACGGCCCGGCGCACGCGCTGCACAGCGGGCACTACGGCAACTGGGCGCCGAATCCGGGCGTGCTCCTGACCGACGCCATCGCGTCGATACGCGCCGGCGACGGACGCATCCTCATCGATCACTTTCTCGACGACGTGCCGCCGATCACGGCGACCGACCGCGCCGCGATCCTCGCGCTGCCGGTGATCGACACCGACTTGAGGCGCGAACTCCTGCTCGGCGGCAGCGAGGCGAACAACGCGCTGCTCGCCGAGCGCATCCTGCTGCCGGCGGTGAACCTGCGCGGTATCCGCTCGGGACAGGTCGGTCCCTTCGCGACGAATTCGATCCCGACCGACGCGACGGCGTCGATCGATTTCCGGCTCGTCCCGAACCAGACGCCGGCGCACGTGCGTGAGCTGGTGGAGGCGCACCTGCGCGCTCGCGGCTGGTTCATCGTGCACGAGATGCCGGATGATTCCGTTCGATTGAGCCACGGGAAAGTGATTCGGCTCGAATGGGGCGGTGGCGGCGCGCCGGCCG
>Ga0208587_1000437_pt1 | contig 23134 bp, 23 predicted proteins | sample NGESurdeep092012_7_FD_184472 | JGI IMG/M metagenome (GOLD analysis project Ga0208587, IMG submission 184472) | Arctic peat soil microbial communities from Barrow, Alaska - NGEE Surface sample 210 deep-092012 (SPAdes) | ecosystem: Environmental > Terrestrial > Soil > Wetlands > Peat ...
TCGGAAGGAGCGCAGGAGAGGGTCCTTTCCGTTGATGAATTCCTTTCCGAGTGGGACTGCGGCGTCAGGTAGGGGGTACGGTCAAAATCCTCGTCCGAACCGCCAGGCCACTTTCCGATAAGCCGGTTTCACGGCCACGATCTCGTTGGCTGCCCATTGTAGCCAGCGTTGGTAAGCGCTTGGTGAACAGGTGGGACGGTGGACCTCTCCCAGCTGCCAGCACCGACTGGCTCGGGATTTAGTCGGGACCGAGCTTGTCGCCTGTGGAAACCCCGCGGCGCCCTCGCCATGATTCCGGTCGGGCCTGGGGTCTGATCGTCGGCTGTTTTCTTCAATTTCACCTCTGCGATTTCAGATCTGAAACAACTCAATCACACGACGAAAGGCCGCAGCGCCCCAAGTGGGAGCGGCGTGCGAAGCGTGAGCGTGGAGGCCTAGAGCCGGAGGGGCGTGTTGATATCGTGCGGCGCCTGCGACAGGGCCGGCGTGAGGGGAGGTTCGCGTGCCATAATCCGGTTATGTTGCTCTGTCGATCAGTCGCCTTAGGGGCTGGATTGCTCCTCCTCGCTGCGCGCATGCCCGCCGCCGATACACGGATGCCCACCGCGAAGGGCTTGGTCTACGGCGAAGCGGACGGTGAGAAACTCACGATGGACTACTACGCCCCCAAGGGTCCCGGGACTCATCCGATTGCCATCATCGTGCACGGGGGCGGCTATCAGCGTGGCGACAGCACGAGCGGCAGCGAAGCTTACTGCGCAGACTTCCTTGCCCCGGCCGGATACGCGGTATTCTCCATCAATTACCGTCTTGCCCCCAAATACCCATACCCTTACATGGTGTACGACGTGGAGCGGTCGGTCCGCTACCTCCGTCACAACGCGAAGAACTGGGATGCGGACGGAGAACGAATCGCGCTGATTGGCGGGTCCGCTGGGGGCTTTCTCAGCAACATGGTGGGCCTATTGAATGCGGCAGGAACTCCGGCTGCAAAGGATCCGGTGGACCGCGAAAGCGCCAGGCCGCGGGCGGTGGTCACTCTCTTTGCGCAAAGCAGTTTCGCCACGGTTCCCTTGAATCGGGACGTGCACGCCCTACTGGATCCATTGATCCAGCAGAAGGGAGAGCCGGAAGCGCTGCGGGAAGCGTCCCCGATCACTTACGTCAGCAAGAGTGCGCCGCCCTTTCTACAGATTCTAGGCGATCGGGACGAGTACATTCCCTTCACCGAAGCCACCAATCTTCAGAGCGCGCTCCAGAAGGTGGGCGTGCGGTGCGACATTATTCGCATTCCCAACGGTCCGCACGGAACGGGCAGTTGGCACACGCTCGCCGGCGTGCCCGACTGGGAGCGCCAAATGGTGGAATGGCTCAACACGATCCTCCACCACGAAGGCCCAATTGGCGAAGGCATCCGTAAGCGGACGGGGCAGTAAGCACCCGAAGCATGGTGCCTGCCGCCGCCGCGCGACTATCGGCTGGCGAAACCGATTGCCTGGCGTTTCGCTCTCCGAGGACCGTGTGGAGTGCGGCGCCGATTGCGATAATACCATCGGGGCTCGCGGTTACAGACCTAAGGATCGAGCACCTTGAGAGAAGGAGTTGCAGAGAATGTCATCCAGACGAGTTTTCGCGACTTTCGCAGTCATGACGCTCGCGGTGTTGCCCGCGCTCGCCAAACCGAATTTCAGCGGCGACTGGAAGCTCAACGTTTCCAAGAGTAGCTTCGGCGAGATGCCTGCGCCGACTTCCATGACACTGAAGGTCACTCATGAGGAACCCAAGCTCACCACCGCCACCAAGCAGTCGAGCGAGATGGGCGACTTCGAAATGCAGGCCACCTATACGACCGACGGCAAGGAGTGCACCAATCAGGGCTTCGGCGGCAACCCGACCAAGAGCGTCCTGAATTGGGATGGCGACACCCTGCGGATCGAGACCAAGGGACGGTTCGGCGACAACGAATTCACTATGTCCGAGAAATGGGCCCTTTCCGCGGACGGCAAAATGCTGACACTCACACGCTTATTCAAGAGCGCGATGGGCGAGGGCGAACAAAAGCTGGTTCTCGACAAGCCGTAGTCCGCGCCGATCATTGTGCGCGCAGATCCTCGTGCGCGTGCCTGGCTTGCGGCATCGTTGGGCGGGCACGCCGGAGCGAAATCCGCTCCGGCGCGTTATCGTCCAGGATCCCGCCTGACGGTCTCGACCCGCTATTGTTTCTTGCCGGCCGGCGGCGCCAGTTGTTCCACCGACACATCGGAAAACACCACCGTCAGCGATGCGTCCGCTTGATGCGCGCAGACGGCGAGCCCGACCAGGATCGGGTTTCGCAGCGTCACCTCGGTGCGCGCGACATCCTTGAGCGGCGCGCCGTCCTTGGCGATCGATACGCTCAGCCCGACACCGTTGCGAACCAGTTTGAGCGTGAACTTCCCCGGACCATCGAACGGGAGATCGAACGCGCTGGTGTTTTCGCCCTTGTTGCTCCGCCACTGAATCCCGGGCATCCCGTTGCCGTGGATCACAATGTCGCCGTATGCCGAATCGGCGTCCAGGGACTGGCGGAGCATGATCCCCGCCTTGCGGTGGTCCGCTCCCTGGCCGAGAAACTGCATTGTCGCCGTGACCGCGAAGTTGCCAGAAATCTCTTTCCAGACGTACTGGAACTGGTCTTCCTTGGCCCAGATGTTGGCGCCGGAACCGGTGATCCGAAACTGTCCGGCTAAGGCGTCAAACACCGTGGACCCTTTCTTCGCAGGGTTGCCGACGTCGCCGGAATTGGTGAATGGCCCCAGGTTTTCGCCTTGCGCGAAGGCCGAAGCTGCCAGCAGGCAAGTGAGCAGGAGTGGACGCATGGTTATTGTTTCCTCTCGGCCGGCGGCGCCAGTTGTTCTACCGAGACATCCGAGAACACCACTGTATTCGAGGCTGCCTGCGTATGCGAGCTGACGGCGAGTCCGACCAATACCGGGCTTCCCAGTTGACTGCTGGTATGCCCCAGTTCCCGCAATGGCGAGCCCTTCCTGGCAGCGGACACGGTGATCGTGGCGCCCTGCCGCACCAACTTGAGCTTGAACGTTCCGGGACCTTCGATCGGAAAATCGACCGTGTTGGTATTGTCGCCCTTGGCATTGCGGAACTGAACCCCCGGCATCCCGTTGCCGTGGATCACCAGATCGCAGTACGGGGAATCGGTGTCCGTGGACTGGCGGAGCATGATGCCGGCCTTGCGGTGATCGTTTCCTTCCGTCAGGAATTCGGCCGTAGCCGTGACCGAAAAATTGCCCGACATCTCTCGCCATAAATAGCGGAATTGGTCCGCCTTGCCCCAGATGTCGGTGCCGGAGCCGGTGATCTTGTAGTACCCGGTGGCCGCGTCAAACTCCGCGGAACCTTTCATCGGCGGTGCACCGATGTCGTCGGAACTGGTGAAGGCGCCCAGTTTGCCGGCCTGAGCGAATGCCGAACCGGCCAGCAGGCAAATCAGCAGGAGTTGTCGCATTAGCGCACCTTTCCCGCGGAGTTCTCGAGAAGGACATTAGAAAGCACGGCGCTATCGGACTTGTCCGGCAAGTGCGAGCAGAAGCCGATCCCCACATAGAAAGGTGCGTCGAAGTGCAGGGTAATCGGCGGTCCGAGCTGCTGCATAGGTTCGCCCTCCAGGCTGACAAAGATGGCGATGGAATCGCCGCGCTTTTCGATTCCGACGCGCTTGGCGCGGACATTGGCGAGCATGCCCCCGAAACGGTACTGCATATCCTTAAGGTTCGCACCTCTTTCCGGACGCTGTGCGAGGTGGATCATCCCGACACCGTGCTCGCCGAGCATGGCTTCCTTGGAATCGTCATCCAGGTTCTGGCGAATCACCAGGACCGCCTTGCGGTCGCCATAGCCCTTGGGATCCGGGAACGCCACGTCGGCAGCCAGCGAAACGTCGCCGGAGATCTTCTTCCAGAGATAGCGGAACTCATCGCGCTGGTACCAGATGTTGTATCCGGCGGAGTTGATGGTGTACTGTTTCGTGCCGGCGTCGTAGCTGGCGCTGCCGGGAACAAGCGCGGCGCCGATATCGGATTGGCCCTCAAACACGCCGATCGGCGTATCGAAATTCCGGCTCGGCCGGTGGAAATCCGCCGGCGGCGGTACCTGTTTGTGCGTGGCGGAACCCGGCAGCGCCCAATCCGGCACGACGGGCGCTGGATCGGGCGGCGCGCCGGCCGCTTGTGCGCGCAGATGCGGCGCGGCGCAAATCGTCAGCAAGAGCAGCGAGGCTCGAAAGGAACGGGGAATCGAACCGCGAATCGTGTGGTATTCCAGGGCCGACAGCCCAAAAAGCGCCGAGTGAAAACGAGATAGCGTCATCGTGCACCTTCCATTCCTGTACTAAGAATTGCAGACGTGGACAAGTCTTGGCAATGGTTATCTTGATTCCGCCGCCCCCCGGTTGCAGGTGTTGCAGGGCGCCAGGACGCGTCCACTGAAATGAGTCCTCGTTTCCGAACTCCAGGAAACCGAAAAACCGGAATTGCCCCACCGCGAAATTGAACGCGCCGTGGGACCGGCTCCTCACTGCGCCCCGGGACTTAAAACGTCAGCTTGCGCAAATAATCGTAACTCTGGCGAAGGCTGTCGACGGGATTGCCCGGGGTCTGGTCCTGTTCCACAAAGAAGTGTTTCACGCCGTTGTCCGTGGCGGCGCCAAGAATCCCGGCGATGTTCAATACCCCGTTGCCGACTTCGCGGAAAGCGCCGGCCGGCACCGTTTCGTTGAACTGGACCGGAATGCCGTCGGGCTTGTTCTTGACGTGCAACAACGGCACTCGGCCGGAGTAGCGCTTTAGCATGTCAACCGGATCGTGCCCCGCAACACTGAGCCAGAAGATGTCCAACTCGAACCCGACCAGGCCCTTGTCGGTCTGCCCCGTAATCAGTTCCCAGGGTGTCGATGAGCCGATCGCCCTGAACTCGAAAGCGTGGTTGTGGTAGCAGAGCTTGAGGCCGCTCTTGTGGCACAGCGCGCCCACCTCATTCAGCGTGTCGGCGAGCGCCTTGAAGCGATCCATGCCGGCCGTCCGCTCGGGACGGGGGACGGCTGGGTATACCAGGTACTCGAAGCCGTGCTGTTTGACGGTGCCGATGGCAGCGGTGAGCTTCGCGCGGTTTTCGGCCGTGAAAAGCTCGGAGTCCATATGTATGCTCACCGGCCGCATCTTCGTCTGCCGGAGGCCGGGCCAGACTCGATCCAGGCTCGCCCAGATGACCTCGGCTTCGCGAAAGCCGATCGCATCCAGCGTCTTCAGCACTTCGGCCGGGTTGCCATTCGCGATCACGTCGCGGACCGTGTAGAGCTGTACGCCGATGGCTTTCAGGCTGCGTGGGCTGGATGGAGAAGCCAAGGCGCCGCTGCTGGCGAGCACTCCCGCGGTTCTCAAGAGGGTACGTCGAGAGATGTCTTTCATGAGTTTCCTGGCCCTCGCGGCGGATGATCCTGCCGCTTGGCGCCAACCTGCGTGGATTGTAGCACCCCGCTTCGAGTGCCATTCCGCGCGCCAGGAGTTATCCTCTGAGAGATCGAACTGTGGCCGGCGGCGGACACCCACCGGGCCCAACGCGCTGGCGCCGCCCATACCGACAAGAGTGACAATCGAGGACCCATTTATGACCCGTGCTCCCGGAATTCTGCTTCGCCCGATTGGTTTCGCGCTGTTCACGCTTTCCACCGCCCTGGCGGGCGGAAACAACTACCAGAATTTCGACGTTGCCCTCTACAGCCGGGTCTATGAAACGCGGCAGATGAACGACCCCGCGTGGCTCGAAAACCACTGGCAAGCCGTGTCGAAACACATGAAAGTGGACAAGATCTACCTGGAGACGTCGCGCGATATGGTGGTGGTGGATCAGGCGACGCTGGACCTGGCCAAGAAGTTCTTCCTGAGCAAAGGCGTCAAGGTTTCCGGCGGCATCACGGTTACGGTGAGCGAGATGAACCAGTTCGAAACGTACTGTTATTCGAACCCTGAGCACCGGCAGAAGCTCAAGAGCATTGTCGAGTTCACCGCCAGGAACTTTGACGAGTTCATTCTCGATGACTTCTTCTTCACGGACTGCAAGGCCGATAGCGATATCCAAGCCAAGGGCGATCGCACCTGGACGCAGTTCCGGCTGGCGCAGATGGACGAGGCCGGACGGAACCTGGTTGTGGCGCCGGCGCGGGCCGTCAACCCGAAGGTCAAGGTCATCATCAAGTATCCGAACTGGTACGACCATTTCCAGTTCCTGGGATTCAACCTGGAGACCGAGCCCAAGTTCTTCGACAAGATCTATACCGGCACGGAAACCCGCGATCCCAGCGGCAACCAGCACCTGCAGCAATACCACGGGTATTCAATCGTGCGCTACTTCGAGAACCTCAAGCCTGGTGGCAACGGCGGCGGCTGGGTGGACCAGGGCGGCAGCAATATCCCGGGCCGTTTGGATGAGCAACTCTGGCTGACCCTGTTCGCCAAGGCGCCGGAGATCACGATCTTCAACATCGGCGCCATTTACCGCCCCACACGCAAGGACGATGGCACCATGGTTCCGGATTCGCCGACGGCGCAGGCCGCGGGCAAGGTCTTCGCTCAGGTGGATAGCTTCATCGGCAAACTCGGCAAGCCCATCGGCGTGAAGACCTACAAACCTTTTCACTCGTCGGGCGAAGACCATCTGCCCAGCTACCTGGGGATGATCGGGATTCCCATGGACATCGTTCCGGAGTTCCCCACGGACGCGAAGACCGTGTTGCTGACGGAGCAGGCCAGGTTCGATCCGGCCATTGTGAGCAAGATCAAAAAGCAACTCGTGGCAGGCAACACTGTGGTGATCACGTCGGGTCTGCTGAAGGCGCTGCAGGGGAAAGGCATTGAGGACATCGTCGAGCTGGAATACACCGGACAGACAGTGGCCACGCGCGAGTTCGCCGGGCGCGGCGGACGGGGAGCCAGGCTGGACGAAGCGATTCTCCTTCCCAAAATCCGGTACGCCACCAATGACTCATGGGAGGTGGTGAGCGCTTTTACCTCGGCGAACCGCACCTCGGGCACGCCGGTTCTGCTCTCTACCAAGTACTCCAAAGGCTTGCTCTACGTCCTGACCATTCCCCAGGATGAAGGCGACCTGTATCAGTATCCGCAGAACGTGTTGGCCTCCATCCGCAATGTGATTGCGAAGGATATGTACGTACGCCTGGACGCGCCGAGTATGGTGAGCCTGTTCGTTTACGATAACGACAGGTTCATCGTCGAGTCCTTCCAGGACAATCCGGTGACCGCGCGCGTTGTAACCGACGGTCGCATCACCAGGCTTCACGATCTTGTGACCGGTGAGGAACTGACCGGCCGGCCGCAGACCGTCATGGGCGGGCGGGGAGGAGTGGGCGCTCCCGCGGCCACCGTGTTCGAAGTTCCGTTGACGCGCGCTTCCTATCGTGTCCTCTCGGCGAATTGAGGCTCAGGGATCGGCGGCTCGGCACGACCAGGCTATTTCCACACGCCGCCGATCTTCCAATACTCCAGTTCAGGGCCATGCAGGCCGCCGGGCCCGGCCGTGACCGCGCGATTGCGCACCTCTTCCATCTGATCCGCGGTGTACGGCTTGAAGTTCTGAGCGAAGCGCACGTCGTCGTCCAATTGGCCGATGGTGCTGCAGCCGACGGCGGCGCAATGGATGGGCAGGCTCAACGCATACTTCAGGCACTCTTCGGCATTCAGGACCCGAAGCAGGAATGCGTTGCCGAAGACTTTCATGGCCTGCACTCCAATGCCTCGCTCCCGGGCCACGGGTAGGGTGATTTTCTCGAAGCTCAAATAGGCCGGGTCGGCGGCGTGGAGCGGCATGAGGATCGAATCCCACTTGTCGTAAGCCTTCAGCATGGACACGTGCGCGTTCGGATCATGGTGGCCGGTGAAGCCGAAGAAACGGCACTTGCCCGCCTTTTTCGCGCCTTCGAACGCCTCGATGGCTCCGCCTGGAGCGAATATCTGATCCACGTCCTTCTGGTCCTGGATTCCGTGCATCTGCCAGAGGTCCACGTAGTCGCTCTTCAGGCTTTTCAGCGAGGCGTGTAGGTCCAGCTCGGCCTCGACGCGTGTCCGTTTGGTGGACTTGGTCGTGATGAAGACCTGTTTGCGGACGTCCGACAAAACGTCGCCGTAGACTTCTTCGGAATGGCCATCCCAGTAGGCATGCGCGCAGTCAAAGTAATTCAGGCCTAGGTCGTAGGCGTGCCGCACCTGAGGGCGTGCGGCCTCCTTGTTGCGGAGCAGGGCCAGGCGCGCGCCGCCTTGTCCGACCACGGTCAGCTTCACACCCGTCTTGCCGAACTCACGCATCGGCGTGGCGCCCACCTGGGGCTTTTGTGGACGGGCGTTCAAGCCTGTGATCCCCAGTCCGGCGAAAGCCGCACCGATGAAGGTCCTGCGTCCTGTCGATCCCATGGCTCTGTGATTCATCTGCAGCCGCGCTCCTGTTCGCACTGAACCCAAACATTACCACAGGAGCGGAACCTCCGGCGACGGTGCCGGAGGTGAGAATGACGCGGCAAAGTGATAATGTCCCCTTTGAGCAAAGTAGAAATGTCCTCTTGACAGCCCCAAGCTTTGGGGATGCAAGAAGGACAGCTACTGATGACGCAAGCCGATAGGGACCGCTTGGTGACATTGAAGAAAGCCAAGAAGAAGCTGATTACGCAGCGCGAGGCTGCCGAGGAACTGGGGTTAAGCACTCGGCAGGTGAAGCGGCTGCTTTACGCATTGAAGAAACGGGGCGACAAAGCCGTGATCCACGGGCTGTGCGGAAAGCCATCGAACCGGCGGATCGAAGAAGCCATCGAGCGCGAGGCCGTGAAGATTCTCTCGGCGGAGGTGTACCGGGGGTTCGGGCCCACGCTGGCGGCGGAATATTTGCGGAAGAAACACGGGATCGAGGCGAGCAAAGAGACGGTGCGGCAATGGATGATCCAGGGGAAGTTGTGGCGGGCCAAGGCAGAGAAGCTGGAGCAGGTGCACGTTTGGCGGCCGCGGCGGAGCCGCTATGGAGAGCTGGTGCAGTGGGACACCAGCGAGCACGACTGGCTGGAAGGGCGGGGAGAGAAGCTGTACCTGATCGCCATGATCGACGACGCGACGAGCCGGCTATTTGCGCGGTTCGTGCGCCACGACACGAGCGAAGAGAACATGAAGCTGCTGTGGAGCTACCTGGAGAAGTTCGGTCGGCCGGTAGCGTTTTATATGGACAAGGCGAGTATATTTCAGACGGCGGAGAAGCGTAAAAAGGATGAGCCTGGGGTGGATAAAGACCCTGTGGAGATGCCGCCGACACAGATTGGGCGCGGGCTACGGGAACTGGGGATCGCCTGGATTACCGCCCATTCTCCCCAGGCGAAGGGACGAGTGGAGAGGAATTTCCAAACGGCCCAAGATCGCCTGGTGAAAGGGATGCGGGTAGCGGGCGTGAAGACCCTCGAAGAGGCGAACCAATACCTCGAGCAGGACTATATGGTGTGGTGGGAGCGGGAGTTGACGGTGGAACCGTCCAACCCCGACAATGCGCATCGTCCGCTGGACAAGAGCCACAATCTGGCGGCCTCTTTGAGCCATGTGGAAACGCGGCAGGTGGGGAACAATTACACCATCCGCTTCGATGCCGAGCTGTATCAGATCGACCGGGCGGCGATCGTCAGTGGGTTGCGTCGGGCCAACGTGCGGGTAGAAAAACGGCTGGATGGATCGCTGGCGGTGCGGTATGGCGAACGGTACTTGCCGGTGACCGTGTGCGACGTGGCGGGTCGGCCCAAAGCCGCGCCGCCGGTGAAGGCGGCAAAGCCGCGCCGTACCGGCCAGCGGGGTAGCGACTGGGGAAAGAATTTCGATCTGAAGAAGGGACCGAAGGTGTGGCAAGTCGCAGCGGAGTCCGGGCACCGGAAAGGTACCACGGAATGATACGGAATGCTCAGTCCGGGCTGCGGAGGTGGCGCGAAGTCAAAAGGCGCCCTGTACAGGGAAACTCTCCAAACGACCGGATTCTACGTGGGCCGGATTGTCATCGTCACAAGAGAGTTTACGCCGATTCCTTCCCCGCCACTCCGCTGCCTCAGGTTCCGGGAATCCAGGAGGCTTCCCGGAATGCGTTTAGAGAGGCATGCGGAATCTATCGGTCCGATGGGATCAAACTATTCCCAAACAGGTCCGCCGTACCGCCTCCCGTTGGTCGGCCCCGAGGTTGGGGTGGGCCGTACCGAGAAATCACTATGAGGTTCTGTCGCCGACTCCTTTCATTTGCCGAGCGGTTCAAAAATGCGAGGGCCCTCGTAATGCGTTTTTTCAGGCATGGCGGAATCTATCGGTCCGATGTGTCATCACATCTGATAAACCTGATGCCGGGGTCCCGCTTCACGGTCGGGTCCGGGCCAGGCTATAGGACGCGCCGGAAGAACACGCCCTGCCCATCGTCCGCGATGAGTTCCGGCCGGCTATTCCTTGATCGGGTTGCTCGCCAGCATTGCCCGTCTCCGCTTCACCGGCACACGCAGATTAACATGCACTCCGCCGAGGCCCAGGGAAAAGGGGACATTTCTATTTTGCCGGGAAGGGGACATTTCTACTTTGCCTTGACAGCGTACTGTTGCGCACTTGCGGATGAGGCCGAAGGGCCATAGACTGCTTGTATCACCCGGCAGGTTGTCAGGCGTGAGAAGCGCGACCGCGGGTCGCGCGCGGACGGACCCAGAGGGTACCCCGTCCGCCCCACCCAGGAAGGAACGGTTTTCCGATATGTCACAGCAGGGATTCTCAAGACGGTATTTCTTTTACGGCTCGCTGTTGGCGGGGGCTATCCCGCGCGGCGGATTCGGTAGTACCCCGTCGCTCAAGGCGTTGGGCTACAAGTCGCCCAACGAAAAGCTGAACCTGGCTGCGATCGGCGCCGGCGGACAGCCCGCCGCGGATTTGATGCAGGCGCAGGCCGGGGTGGAGAACGTGGTGGCGCTGGCGGACGTCGATTGGGCGCGCGGCCGGGAGTCGTTCGAGCGCTTCCCCAAGGCCGTCAAGTTTAAGGATTTCCGGCAGATGCTCGAAAAGCAGGGCAAGGAAATCGACGCCGTGGTGGTGGGACCGCCCGACCACATGCACACCATCTGCGCCATGGCGTGCATGCAACATGGGAAGCATGTGTACGTGGAGAAGCCGCTGACCCGCCTCTCGGGCGAGGCCCGCCTGCTGGCGCAGGCCGCGGAAAAGTACAAAGTCGCCACCCAGATGGGCAACCAGGGCTACTCGCACGATGCCACCCGCGTGGCGTGCGAGATCTTCTGGTCGGGCGAGATCGGCGAAGTCAAAGAGGTCCACGCCTGGACTGGCCGGCCGAGTTGGCCGCAAGAGATGGTGACGATCCCGCCGCCGACACCGGTTCCCGAGACACTCGATTGGGATCTTTGGCTGGGCGGCTCCGCGGCCCGGCCGTTTACGGCGGGCGATGAGGCCTACAAGACGTTTGTTCAGGAGCGGAATGCGCGCGGCGGCCGCGGCGGCCGCGGCGGACCGGCGCCAGGCGCTCCCGCAACTCCCGGCGGGATCGACGCAAGTGGGATCTTCGATCCGGCTCGCAGGCCCGGCGCTCCCGGCGGGCGCGGCGGCGGTGGCGGCCAGCAGAACTTCGGCTTCTACCTGCCCTTCAATTGGCGTGGCTTTTACGATTTCGGCAGCAGCCTGATCGGCGATTGGGGCGTGCATATCCTCGGCCCTGCCAACTGGGCGCTGCAGTTGGATCCGAAGTACCTGCTCAGCGTCGAGTGCATTAAGAAGAATTCGCTGCCGGCGTTTACGTTCCCCGATGAGCTGGCGCTCAAGTACGACTTCGCCGAGCGTCCGGGCATGCCTCCCGTGTCGATCTACTGGTATCACCACGCGGGCGGCGACGCTTACACCCCTCCTGGCATGACGGCCGAAGAAGCGCGCAAGATCCCGGGCAAGGGCCCGCAGGTGGGCCCGGGGGCTGGGCAGGGTGGGTTTTTCGCGGGGTCCGGCGGTGGCGCGCAAGCTGCCGGCCGCGGTCCCGGTGGCGCCGGTGCTCCCGGCGGCGCTGGCGGCGCTGGCGCAGCCGGTCCTGGTGGCGGCGGCGGACGTGGACCCGGCGGTGGGCAGGGCAGCGGTTACAATAGCATTTTCGTGGGCTCGAAGGGCTACCTGGGCACGAGCGGACGCGGGGAAGGCGTCGGCCTGCTGCCGGGATCCCGTTGGGCGGAATATAAGCTGCCCAACGCCTACCTGCAACGTTCGCCCGGCGCGAGCACCGGCTCGAACCACGCGGCGCATGCGCGCGACTGGGTCCGTGCGTGCAAGGGCGGAGCGCCGGCCTGCTCCAATTTCAGCATCGCCGGACCATACACCGAGTGGCTGGTGCTCGGCTCCGCCGCCATACACTACGAAGGCAAGCTGATGTGGGACAACGCGAAGGGGGAGTTCAGCAACAACAAGGACGCCACCAGGTGGATCAAGCCTGCCTATCGCAAGGGTTGGGAAGTGAAGCTCTAGAGGAGATCAAATGACTTTCACGCGACGAGATTTCGGAAAACTGGCCGCGGTGGCGCTGCCCGCGGCCAGCCTGCTGGCCAAGCCGAACTCCAACTTCAACGGAGTCCAGATCGGCGCCATCACTTACAGCTTTCGCGCGCTGCCGTCAAGCGCCGAGGAAGTTCTCAAGTATTGTGTCGACTGCGGAATCAGTGGGATCGAACTGATGAGCAACGTGGCAGAGAGCTACGCCGGCTCGCCGGCGCCGGCGGGGCGCGGGCCGGGCGGAGGTCCGGGTCGCGGACCTGATGGCCCGGGCGGCGCACCTGTCGCCGGGGGCCGGGGCCGGGGGCCGGACGGGGGCCGGGCGCCGATGACTCCCGAACAGCAGGAAGCCAGACGCAAGGCGGCCGAGGAAATGCTCAAGTGGCGGACCTCCGTCTCCATGGACAAGTACAAAGCCTTCCGCAAGATGTATGAAGACGCGGGGGTGAAGATCTACGCCTTTAAACTGCCGCCAACCTTGGAGATGCCGGACGCCGAGTATGAATACATCTGGAACGTGGGGCAGACGTTGGGCGCCAACCACATCACCATGGAGCTGCCCACCGATGACAAGCTGCTCCAGCGGGTGGCCGATTACGCCGCCAAGCGCAAATTGAAGATCGCTTTCCACACCCACGGCCAAGGCGGCGCATCCGGTTTTGACAAAGTGCTGTCGGCGTCCAAATTCACCGCGCTGAACTTCGATGTGGGGCACTACTACGGCGTCAACGGCCAGTCTCCGGCGCCATTGGTGGAGAAGTACCACGACCGGATCGCGAGTTTGCACCTGAAGGACCGCAAGGGCCCGGGCAGCGCGGCCGAGGACAGCGGACAGCGCCCCGGAGGCCCCAACATGCCATGGGGACAGGGTGAGACGCCCCTGAAAGAGATCTTGCAGCTCATGAAGAAGCAGAAGTACAAGTTCCCCGGCAGCATCGAGTACGAGTACGATACGCCGGAAGGGTCCGACGTGGTGACCGAGGTCAAGAAGTGCGTGGAGTACTGCAAGAAGGCGCTGGCGTAATTGGGCACTGGCCCCGGATTCCATGGGGCCACACCGCCACGTTAGAATGTAGTCATGCCGTTGTCGGAACGCATCGTCGTGGATCCTCAGCTCCTGGACGGTAAACCGGTGATCCGAGGTACGCGTCTGGCCGTCGAGTTCATTCTCGAACTCCTCGCTGCCGGCCAGTCCGAGAACGAACTCATGAGAAACTATCCCGGTTTGGCGCGGGAGGATATCCTCGCCTGCTTATCGTACGCCAGCTACCTGGCCCACGAATACAAGGCCTTTCCGATTCCCGCGTAGATGCGTCTCCTGGCCGACGAGAACTTTCCGAAGCCGATTGTCGATGCGCTTCGCGCCGACAGCAGCGATGTACTTTGGGCTCGGGCCGATTGCCGCGGATGGAAGGGTCCTGTCCTCTTGGACTTCGCCGAATCCGAAGCGCGCATCATGCTGACGCTGGATAAGGACTTCTGGCAGATTGCTGTACAACGCCGAGTTTCTCTCAAACGATCCGGCGTCGTCTTGTTTCGGGTCCATCCTGCGACTCCCGAGAATCTCAGACCGCTAGTTCGTATTTTTGTCGCGGCGGACAGAACATGGGCCGGACACATCAGCATCGTGACCGCCGACGGGATTCAGATGCTGGCTGCTCGAAGGAGTTGAGGGCGCTCGCCGCGCTACCTCACCCTTGGGACCTTCACCGGTGCGTCTGGGGCTGGCCGAACTCCGCCTCGAAGGCCGCCACTTTGGCCAGCCGGCGGCGATGGCGCTCCGCCGCGGAGAAGCGCGCCCCCACATAGTCCCGCACCACGTCTACCGCCAGTTCCGGGCCGATCACCCGCGCCCCCAGACACAGCACATTCACGTCGTCGTCTTCCACGCACTGCCGCGCCGAGAAGCTGTCGTGGCAGGTGGCCGCGCGAATCCCCTTGATCTTGTTCGCCGCCACGCACGCGCCCGCGCCGCTGCCGCAGATCAGCACGGCGCGCTCCGCCTGCCCGCCGAGCACCGCCAGCGCCACCTTCTTGGCGTAGTCCGGATAGTCCACCGGATCCGTGGTGTAGGTTCCCAGGTCGGCGGCCTCGTGCCCTTCCTTGCGCAACTGCTCCATCACGCGCGCCTTTAGCGCCACGCCCGCATGGTCTGAAGCCACGGCCAGTTTCATAGCCCCAGGATACCGCCGTTGCAGGTTCGCTCCGTAAATGGTACGTACTCAAGTGTGCGCTTTCTTCTGATCCTGATTGCCGCGACCGCGGCGGCTCAACCCGCGGCCCTCATCGAGGAGCAGACCCATCGCAGCCTGGTCATGGCCGGCGCGCGCGCCTACCGCGTCTACCTGCCGCCCGCCTACCGCACGTCGCGCACTACCCGCTACCCCGTGATCTACTGGTTCCACGGCTACGAAGCGGAGAACGAAGCGCGCGATGCCGCGCTCGCCGCCTACGCCGCCGCCCACCCCGTCATCCTGGTCGATTCCGGCCCCGCCGACACCACCGGCCAATTCCCGCTCTACTTCCCGGAACTCATCGAGCAGATCGACAAGACGCTGCGCACCATCGCCGACCGCGACCACCGCGCCGTGACGGGGTCCGCCGCGGGCGGGTTCCTCGCCATCTGGCAAGCTGCCAAGTGCCCCGACCTGGTGTCCAGCGCTTCCAGCTTCGGCGCACCCCCCGAAGCCCCCGCCGGACCCCAGGGCTTCGACGTCGATACCTCTCTCGCCGATCTTTACCCCACGCTGGACCCGGTGCGCATCCGCCAGGTGGCCGCCGCCTCCTCCCTCGCCGAGACGCTCGATTTCCACCTCGACGCCTTCGCCCATCCGCTCCCCAAGCCCGCCGCCTTCAACCACGCCGACCCCTACCCCAACTTCGGCATCTGGGACTGGGAAGTGGTTTCCGACCGCCGCCGCCCCGCCTTCACCGTGCTGGAAAACGTCTCCCGCGCCGGCTTCCGCTCCACCGTGCGCGAGTGGATTCCCGCCGGCGCCGCCCTCTCCGAGGTCAAGCTCTCCATCACGTCGCCGCGCCTCTACACGCCGGCCGCCGTCTACCCCGTGACATCCATCCGGCTGCGCGACGGCCAGGTCCGCCGCGCCACCCAGAAGGCCGACGCGCGCGGCCGGCTGAGCTTCGATATCGATGGCGACGCCTACGAAATCGGCATCGGCGCGGCCCCCGGGGGAGCCCCCGGAGTAGCCAATGGTATCGCGCTTTCGGGCTTCGAGATTGTTGGCGCGGCGTGGGCGTCCGCCGGCCAACCCGTCCAGGTGCGCCTCAAGTTCTGGAACAAAGGCGCGGCCCGCTCCGCCACCACGCTGCTGCAATTGGAGAGCCCCACTTCCGGCGTCAAGTTCAAGACCCCCTCCGCCCGGCTGAGCAGCCTCGCGCCCGGCGAATCCGTGACGCTCCCCGTGACCTTCACCATCGACCGCCCCGCCATTTCCGGCGCCCGCATCGTGGCCGTCGATGGCGAGATCCGCCTCTCCATCGACGTCCCCGTCTACCCCGCCGCCCCCGCGTTGGCCGATTACCGGATCGCCGACGGGCTCACCGTGGCGCCCTACACGCACCCGCTGGGCGAAGGCAATCGCGACGGCCACGCCGCCCCCGGGGAGAGCTTCGCCGTCCTGCTGCCCGATGCCGGCGCCCGGCGCGCCGCCGAACTGTTCACCAACGACGCGTGCGTGGACAACACGGTGCGCATCAGCGAAGGCGGCACGCGCATTTCTCTGCCGGCCATCCGCCCTACCTGCGAACCCGGCCACCGGATCCAGTTGCTGGCCCGCATCGGCCTCAACTATTTCGCCCTGGAAATCCCCGTCTGGTACCGCAATCCGTAGCCGGCGGCGCTGGCTGCAACGCGCGCTCCGTGCCCCCTCGAGCCTGCCCCGAAAAGATTCCGTGCCGCGTGAGCCGTTTCGACTGCGCCAACCGTTGGCACGAGTGAAGTCGCGAAAGCTGGCGTCGCGGTCGTGAATTCCGGAGGAAACCATGACCCTATTGAACTGGACATGATCCTGGATGGTACATCAGCCGCACCCCGTTCCTCCAAGGTAGGCCGCGTTGGTACTTCGGAGCGTTGTGTTGGCCTGGGCCTGTCGGCCATGCCGGACCTCTCGAATCCTACGGGGGCAACCTCTACCTCATGCGCGAGATAGAGAATAATCCCAAGCGCAGACCCGCACAGGAAGCGCGTCAGCGGCTGCGAAGACTCCGCTCAGGCCGGAAATCTTCCCTGTAGAAGTTTTCACGTGTTTTACTGGGGAAGGTGGTTTCCGAACCGACCCATTGGACCGCCAGCCTACCCTGCCGTGGCGTGCGCAGATTTTCTCCCTAGCGCCGTTGAAACCGGCCCATGCACTGCGTTTCCGCCAGGATGTGCCCGTTCATGGCCCGTAACAATTCCCCGCGGTCCGCTCCCGGGCGCACACCGAGAGTGTTGACGTCGAGCGCATACAGCCGGAAATAGTACCGGTGCGCCGATCCCTTGGGCGGACACGGGCCGCCATAACCCGGCCGGCCGAAATCGTTGGCGCCGCTCACTCCCGCCGAGCCAGGTTTGAGGCCCTGCGCCAAATTGTGCGCGTCCGGAGGGATATCATATAAGAGCCAGTGACAGAACGTGCCGGAGGGTGCGTCCGGATCTTCGACGACGAGCGCGAAACTGCGCACGTCCCCTGGTTCACCGCTCCATTCCAGCGACGGTGAGAGGTCGGCACCTTTGCACGCGTGCAATTCCGGAATCCATCCGGCTTCCGCAAATGAATTGGACAAAAGCTGAAAAGACATAACAGGAGCCCTATGCCCGATTATCGCGCTGTCAGACCTTCCGCGGCCGGGCGCGGCGGGTGTACACTCGGTGCTGGCCGGTATGCCCAATAGAGCCTTGGCCAACGTCATGCCTGTTGCGCACTTCCGCTTCTACGCGGAACTCAACGACTTTCTGCCGCCGGAGCGCCGTTTCACGGAGTTCGCGTATGGTTTCCTGGATGTCGCTCCCGTCAAGGACCGCATCGAGTCATTCGGCGTGCCCCACACGGAGGTCGATCTTATCCTGGTCAACGGACAATCGGTGGATTTCGCCTACCGGGTTCAGGACGGCGACCGGATCAGTGTTTACCCGGTCTTCGAGGCGTTCGACATCGCCGGGCTGACGCGAGTGCGGCCGGAACCACTGCGTGATCCACGGTTCGTACTTGATGTGCACCTCGGCCGCCTGGCCGGATACCTTCGCATGCTGGGATTTGACACTCTGTATCGGAACCGTTGCACCGACGAGCGACTGGCAGAGGTCTCGCGCCACGAACACCGGATTCTGTTGACCCGCGATGTGGGTCTCCTCAAACGCGGCTCCGTGACGCACGGATATTACCTCCGGGCAACCCAACCGCGGGAGCAACTCGCGGAAGTGGTCGGGCGTTTTGATTTGGGGCGTTTGGCAAAACCCTTCTCGCGGTGTCTGCGATGCAACACGCTGCTGGCGCAGGCAGGTAAAGACCAGGTGCGCCATCAACTTCCTGTCCAGGTTGCCCTACTGCACGACGAGTTCCTGCGCTGCCCGGATTGCGGCCGCGCTTACTGGAAGGGCGGACACTTCCGCCGCATGCGGCAATTGATCGATGCCAGCATGCAGGCTCGAGAATAGCGGGATCGGCTTCTTGGCGGGTCGACAGGCGCACAACAGAAGACATCGGCATCCGAATCTGCTATAGGTGGAATCGGCTGCCAAGGAGAAGCCAAGCTGTGAGCGATCGAGCTTCCGTTCTTCGTGCCGCATTGCAACGCAGAAAGGCACTGGTGGTGCCGGGGTGCCACGATGCCCTGAGCGCCAAAATCATCGAACGCGCCGGGTTCGAAGCCGTCCAGGTCAGCGGCTTCGGTCTTGCCGGGAGCCTGCTCGGCAAGCCGGATGTCGGTCTGGTCGATATGCAAGACATCCTCGACTTCACCGGGTACATCACGCGGGCAGTGTCGATACCCGTGATGGCCGACATCGATACGGGCGGCGGCAACGCGCTGAACGCCGCCTCCATCACAGAGCGCCTGATCGAGATGGGCGTGGGAGGAGTCAACATCGAAGATCAGATGTTCCCGAAGCGCTGCGGCCACATGGAAGGCAAGCAGGTGATCCCCGCCGAGGAGATGGCGGGCAAGGTCAGGGCCATGGTCGAGGTGCGCCGGCGCCTTGGGAAGGACATCGTGATCAATGCCCGCACCGATTCCTACGCCGTACACGGACTTCGCGAAGCCATCTTCCGCGCCAACTTTTACCTGGATTCGGGCGCCGACCTGGTGTTCATCGACGGCATCGGCACGCGTTCCGATATCGAGAGCGCCGTGCGCGAGATCCATGGTCTGCTCTCGGTGAACCTCATGGATGGCGTTACCGGGGTCAAAACCGAGCTCGTCTCCATCCCGGAACTGGCTGCCTTGGGTGTCGCCCGGGTAAGCATCCCGGTCGCGTCCATTCTGGTGATGCACAAAGCCTTGACGGACTTCTTCACGGCGTTGCACGGTTCGCACACCGGCATCCTGGCCGGTGAAACGCACTGGCTCACCGGCTTCAAGGACTACACGGCTTTCGTGGGGCTGCCGGAATACCGGGCCATGGAGCACGAGTACCTGCCGTCGCTGGTTGCAGCCGGCCGGTGATTGGGGAGGAACTGCCGTGGGTATGACATTGGCCGAAAAGATTCTCGCCCGCGCTTCCGGGTATGATCGCGTGTCTCCGGAGCAGATCGTGATCGCGCGTGTGGACCTCGCCATGAGCCACGAAAATGCCGATCTGGTCCGCAAGAGCTTTCTCGAAATCGGCGTGGGCCGCGTGTGGGACCCGTCGAAGATCGTCATCATATTCGACCATCGCGTGCCGGCCGAATCCGAAAAGACCGCCACCACGCATCAGGCAATCCGTGAATTTGTCGCCGCTCAGGGCATCGAGCACTTCTATGATGTCGGACGCGGCGGCATCTGTCATCAGGTACTGCCGGAAAACGGTCATGTCCGGCCAGGGATGCTGATCGTTGGCACCGACTCTCATACCACCACGCATGGGGCGTTTGGCGCCTTCGCCACCGGCATCGGCGCCACCGAAATGGCCGGCGTCTGGACGGAAGGCACGCTGTGGTTTAAGGTTCCCTCCACGCTGCGGATCGAAGTGGAGGGCGAGTTGCGGCCCTGGATTTCCGCCAAGGACCTGATACTGCATCTCATCGGCAGGCTTGGCGCGGCGGGTGCGGACTATCGCGCCGTGGAGTTCGATGGCCCGGCCATCCGGCGCATGAGCGTGGCTTCCCGCATGGTGCTCACCAACCTCGCCATGGAAATGGGCGCCAAGGTCGCATTTACGCCCGTGGATGAAATTCTGTTGGACTATCTGCGCCCACGGGTTCCGGAAAAACTGGCGACGATCGCGCCCGATGCGGATGCCTGTTACGAGCGGGTCATTCGCCTGGATGCCGGCGAAGACCTGGCGGAGCCGGTGATCGCCTGCCCGCATTCGGTGGATCGCGTCAAGCCGCTTTCGGCCGTTGGGGAAGTGCCGGTGCACCAGGCGGTCCTCGGCTCCTGCACCAACGGCCGCCTGGAGGATCTGGAGGTGGCGGCGCGCGTGGTGGCTGGGCGCAGTATCCACCCGCGAACGCGGCTGATCGTCATCCCCGCCTCGCAGCAGGTCTATCGCGAGGCCATGCGGCTCGGCTACCTGGAGACGCTGGTGGCGGCCGGAGCCATCATCAACCCACCCGGCTGCGGCCCATGCGTCGGCGTGCATCAGGGCATTCTGGCAGCCGGTGAAACGTGCGTTTCTTCCACCAACCGCAATTTCGTCGGCCGGATGGGCAGCAAGGACTCGTTCGTCTATCTGGCCAGTCCGGCAGTCGTCGCCGCTTCGGCCATTGCGGGAAAGCTGGCGCATCCCGAGGCCATCGTGAAGGAGGCGGAACCATGCCTGACGGAAGTTTGAAGCTCCGTGGCCGCGTCCGGGCCGTTCTGGGAGACAACATCGATACCGACATCATCTATCCGGGCCGGTACCTGAACATCACGGACCGCGAAAAAACCGCCGAGCATCTGTTTGAGCTGGTTTACCCGGAGATTCGGGCCGGGCTCCAGCCAGGCAGCTTTATCGTGGCGGGCAGGAACTTCGGCTGCGGTTCCAGCCGCGAACAGGCCGCTGCCGCCCTCAAGTTCGCCGGCGCCGGCGCCGTGATTGCCGCGTCCTTCGCGCGCATCTTCTTCCGGAACGCCATTAACCTGGGGTTGGCCGCCGTTGTGTCGCCGGAGGCGGCCGTTGTGGGGCATGCTTCAGCTTGCCAGCCGGCCGCAAGGCCGGCCATGCTTGCCGCCGGCGACGAGCTCGAAATCGATCTGGTTGCGGGCGAGATTCACGACCTGACGCAGGACCGCATCTTCCCGTCCGCCCCGCTGGACCCGCGCGCGGCCGAGTTGCTGGCTGCCGGCGGGCTCATCCCCTATCTGAAACGCAAATACATAGACCAAAGGAGGAACCCGTGTCTCGATACCGTGTAGCCTGGTTGCCGGGCGATGGCATCGGCCCGGAGGTCTGCGATGCCGCCCGTTTGGTCCTCGACGCCGCGGGCTTCGAGGCCGACTACCTCCACGGCGATATCGGTTGGGAGTTCTGGCGCGCGGAGGGCGATGCGCTGCCGCCGCGCACCCTTGACCTGCCGCGGCACACGGATTGCGCTTTCTTCGGAGCGATTACTTCGAAGCCGGCGGCGGAGGCCGTCCGGGAACTCGCGCCGGAGCTTCAGACGCGAGGTTTCGCCTACCGCAGCCCCATTGTCCGCATGCGGCAATTGCTCGACCTCTACATCTGTCTCCGCCCTTGCCGGACGTTCCGTGGAAATCCGCTGAACTACCGCGAGAATATCGACCTGGTCATCTTCCGGGAAAACACCGAAGGCATGTACATCGGCGTGGAGTTTCCTACAATCCCGGAACCGCTGCTGGCGATCCCGGCGATGAAGCCGATACCGCCGGATGCCGCCATTTCCATCCGCAGCATTACGCGTCGGGCATCGCGCCGCATCGTCGAAGCAGCGTTCCAGTACGCCGTGAAAAACGGACGGCGCAAAGTGACCGCGGTCCACAAGGCGAACGTCCTTCGCGCCACCTGCGGCGTGTTTCTGGAAGTGGCACGAGACGTCGCGGCGAACTACCCGCAAGTCGAGTTCGACACCGCCAACGTCGATGCCATGTGCATGTGGCTGCTGAAAAACCCTTTGAACTACGACGTGATCGTCACCACCAACCTGTTCGGCGATATTTTGTCGGACCTCTGCTCCCAACTGGCCGGCGGCATGGGGTTCGGCTACAGCGGCAATATCGGCGAGCAATACGCGGTCTTCGAACCCACGCACGGCTCGGCGCCCAAATACGCCGGGCAGAATAAGGTCAACCCGCTGGCAGCCATTCTCGCTTCCAAGATGATGGTGGAGTGGCTGGGCGAGCGGGAGATCGCACGCAATATCGAGAGGGCCGTGGCCGATGTGGTGGAACGGGGCGCGGTCCGAACCTATGATCTGGGCGGCAGCGCCTCCACTATGGACGTTGCCCAAAGTGTCGCCGAATCCCTGCGGTTCGCGCACGCAATGAGGTGAGCCAAATGCTACAGATTCACACTACGCAAGGACTGGATCAAATCGAAGTTAGGTTGCGCCTGGCTGCCGAACGGCACGGCGGCACGGTTTTGGCCGTCAGTCATATCGGCCAGTTGCTGCCAGCGGAGCTGCGCCTGAAGGGAGCGGACGCGATCGTCTTCACGCTGTGCTTCCCCAGCCTGTATGCACCGCTGCTGCGCGCGGACATCCGGTTTGCGGCGTTTCTGCCCAGCCGGATCGCGGCCTGCGCGGTAGGAAACGGCATCTTTCTCGAAACCATTTCTCCCCGAGAGTACTGCCGCCTGCTCCACCGGCCGGAAGTCGAGCCGTTGGCGGCATCGCTGGAAGATACTCTACGCCTCGCGATGGAGGAAGTCGCGCACGGGCTGCCCCGCGAAGCGCGGGCGGGCGGTGGGCTGGGCGATCGCCCTGCGACCGAGGACCAGGTCAATATGCGGGCCACCCTCCCGCAGCGGATCGACTGCCACGGCACGAAAGTGGAAGAGTTGGCGGGGACCGGCGTGCTTGACTCGCCGGGAGGGTAGACGCCGATCCGGCCGATCCGGCCTGTCCGGCGGAGGTGCGCGACCTGGAAGGGACGCGGGGCAGCAGTGCTCTACCATCCGCGTCGGGGAATCACGGCTTACCGGGAGTGATCTCCCAGAAGGCCGTTTGGGACCAGTTTCCGAGTCGACGATGCGCCCGAAACCTTGTCCAACACGTTCCGAGCACCTTCCAAGAGCCACAAGACTGGATTGCTGATTGCCGGCTGGAAGCTACCGCCAGGAATCGATGCCAGATTCAGACGTTGTCATTGGCCCCGCTCGTTCGTCTGCATTTCGCGTCGCAGGACCTCGTTCATATACGTCTGGTACTTCTTGCCTCGCCCTCGAAACCAGTGCAGGA
>Ga0208587_1000439_pt1 | contig 23021 bp, 22 predicted proteins | sample NGESurdeep092012_7_FD_184472 | JGI IMG/M metagenome (GOLD analysis project Ga0208587, IMG submission 184472) | Arctic peat soil microbial communities from Barrow, Alaska - NGEE Surface sample 210 deep-092012 (SPAdes) | ecosystem: Environmental > Terrestrial > Soil > Wetlands > Peat ...
ACGGGGCTTCGAACCGCGCACGCACAAGACTGGCACGACGCGAAGAACTCGGCATCAAGGCGCAGACGCGGGTTGAAAATGTAGAAACTCCAGATCCGAGCGAAGCTCGGATGTCTTCCTTGCCGCCCCCTGACTTGCCCCCGGATTGCCCAACGCTGTAGTCTTAACCTATGCTTCGGCAATTCCTTTGGCTCGGACTCCTTTCGACTACACCCATGCGTTCCCAAACTCCAGCACCACCCACCGCAACCCGCATCGAACACCGCGAAACGCGTCATGGGGCTACCGTCATCGATCCCTACTTCTGGTTGCGCGAGAAGGCGAATCCCCAGGTCGCGCAGTACCTGGAGGCGGAAAACGCCTACACCGAGGCCATGACCGGCAATTTGAAGCCCTTCAGCGACGCCATCTATCGGGAGATGCTGGGGCATATCAAGCAGACCGATCTCTCCGTCCCCACCCGCCGCGGCGAGTACTTCTACTACTCGCGGACCGAAGAAGGCAAGCAATACCCCATACAATGCCGCCGCAAGGGCAGTATGGAAGCCCCCGAAGAAGTTCTGCTCGACCTCAACGCCCTCGGCAAGGACCGGAAATTCGTCGGCCTCGGCGGCTTCGTGGTCTCTGACGACGACAATCTGCTGGCCTACACCATCGATTACACCGGCTTCCGCCAGTACGCCTTGCAGGTGAAGGATCTGCGCAACGGGCAGACCCTCGCCGACACCACCGCCCGCGTCACTTCCATGGCCTGGGCCGCCGACAACAAAACGCTTTTCCTGACCACCGAGGACGACGTCACCAAACGCAGCGACAAACTGTTCCGCCACGTCCTCGGCTCGTCCAAATTCGATCCGCTCTACGACGAGAAGGATGAACTTTACGAGATCGGCATCGGCAAGACGCGCGACCGCCAGTACATCGTTCTCGAAATTGAAGCCAAGGACACCAGCGAAGCCCGCTACCTGTCCGCCGCCCGCCCGCAGGATGATTTCGCGGTCTTCCTGCCGCGCCAGAAGAAGCACCGTTATTACCTCGACCACCGCGAAGGCGCGTTCTATATCCGCACCAACCAGGACGGCATCAATTTCGCCATCATGACCGCGCCGGAGACCGATCCGGCACGCAAGAACTGGAAGGTCTTCCTCGCCCACCGCGACGATGTCCGCATCGACGCTATCGATCTGTTCAAGGATTTCGCGGTCTCCGTCGAAAAATCGCAGGCCCTCGCCCACCTGCGCGTCCACAACTTCAAGACCGGAACCTGGACCGCCATCGCCTTCCCCGAGCCCGTCTACTCCGTCTTTCCCGGCGGCACGCCCGAGTACGAATCCACCACCTACCGCTACAACTACCAGAGCCTGATCACGCCCTCCAGCATCTTCGATTACGATACCCGCGGCGGAAAATCCACGCTCCTGAAACAGCAGGAAGTGCCCGGCGGGTACGACCCCAAGCAATACGCCAGCGAGCGTCTCTGGGCGACCGCGCGCGATGGCGTCAAGGTGCCCATCTCCATCGTCTACAAGAAGGGCACGGTGCGCGACGGCAAGGCGCCGCTCTTCCTCTACGGCTACGGCTCCTATGGATTCGGCACGCCGCCAGCGTTTTCCAGCCAGCATCTGAGCCTGCTCGACCGCGGCATGTCCTACGCCATCGCCCACATTCGCGGCGGCGACGAAATGGGCGAAAAGTGGCGCGAAGACGGCATGCTCATGAAGAAGAAGAACACCTTCTTCGACTTCATCGACTGCGCCGAATTCCTGATCGAGGACAAGTGGACCTCCGCCGACCGCCTGGTGATCGAAGGCGGCAGCGCGGGCGGCCTCCTGATGGGCGCGGTGGTCAACCTGCGCCCCGATCTCTTTCGCGCCGTGCACAGCGCTGTGCCGTTCGTTGACGTGATGAACACCATGCTGGACGCCACGCTCCCGCTGACCGTGGGCGAATATCTGGAGTGGGGCAACCCCAACGAGAAGGCGGCCTACGACTACATGAAGACCTACAGCCCCTACGACAATCTGGAGAAGCGGGCCTATCCGGCGATGCTCGTCACCACCAGTTTCAACGACAGCCAGGTGATGTACTGGGAGCCCGCCAAATATATCGCCCGCCTGCGCACCGTGAAGACGGACAGCAACCCGCTGCTCTTGAAAATCAAGATGGACCCGGCAGGCCACGGCGGCGCCTCGGGCCGCTACGACCGCCTGAAAGACCAGGCCTTCGAATACGCCTGGATGTTGACGCAGGCCGGCATTTCTAAATGAAGTGGCACAAGGCCCGGCCTTGTGCATCTGGGCGCAGCTCGGACCTTGAGTTTCTACATTCCGTCAACTCATAAGTGGGACGGACGATCGCCTTTCGCCGCCTGCGCCTTGAAATCCGCCAGCACCGATTTTTCCATGGCCCGTGCGGCGCGCAGGAGCCAGTTGCGCGGGCGCTTCTTGAGATCGGCCGCCAGCGCGCGCGCTGCGATACTGCCGAGGTGGACGTTCGCCGTTTCCCATCCCATGGCATACAGGAGCCGTATCTCGTCGCGCTCCTTGGGCATGGCGGAAAGCTCGATGCGCGAGCAATCGGGAGCCAGGCGGCGCACAATCCAGCGCTTCTGAAAATGTACGAAAGGGTCGCGGCAGCGAATCGCGGTGTCCAGAATCTTCTGGTACAGGATCGGCGCCGTGCCTTTTCCCTCCGCCGCCCAAAAACAGGCCGACGGGGCGAGCGCTTTGGCTTCGCGCGCGATGCTGCCGCCGCGCCAATCGGCGATGGCGACATACCGTTCGCGGCCCAGGCTGCCGAGTCCGGCCACGCGATGCACGATGTGCCAGTCCAAGCCCCTTTCGGGCATCATGCTTTCGATGGCCTTCCGCGCCCCGGCGGGCGGTTCTTTTGTCTCTTCCGGGAGCGCGTGCAACTTCTCCCAGAACTGCTCGGGCGCGTGCAAGCGCGCGGTGGCCATGGTGCGGAGGGCGACGTGGTGCTCGGCCAGCGCGAAGGGTTTGCCGCCGGCTGCGAGAGACTCGACGTATCCCTTCAGCAGCGCATCGACGGCGGGTTTGGCGCCGCAGGCCGCGGGCGCCAGCAGCGCGCTAGTAGCCAGGCGAATCAGATCGTTGGTGTAAGGCAGGCGCCAGGCTTCGTCGAAATCGTTGATGCCCCAGATGAGCCGGCCCTCGATATCGCGCCAGGTTCCGAAGTTCTCAACGTGCAGATCGCCCACCCCCAGGACGCGTGGCGCCTTGACCTCCTCCGGACAGATTCCCCCCCAAACCTGCGCCCAGCGGTAGAACGTGGCGCGCAGGAAAGGGAACGGGGCGGAGCGCATCTGCGCGTGCTTGAAGGTGAGGTCGGGACCCAGCAGACTGAGATGGTGCGAGAGCCACTCCTCGTATTTTGCGGTAGCTTTGACGATGTTCATTCCAGGCACACTCCGGGCGTCAGCATCCACTTCAGCACACCTGCAGCCTTGGGTCCGAAGCGGTCGCAATCGATGCGCACGAGGGCGGCCTTTTTCATATCCACGTGCAGGGCGGGGCTGTCGAGGAGGAAGGCCACCAGGGAACTCATGAGGGGCTCGTGGCTGGCGAGCAGGATGGCGCGCTCATCCTTGCGGTTGCGGATTTCTTCCCACGCGTCGAAAGGGGAGGACTCGGGCACGAGCGCGCTCGTGCGCACGATTTGGCCTTTATAGGCGAGAACCTCGGCGGCGACGGCGGCGGTTTCGATGGCGCGGCGGTAGGGGCTGGAGAGGATCAGGCTGGGATCGAGGTCGGCAACGCGCGCGCGCTTCAGGACGCGGCGCAGTTTGTCGCGGCCTTCGCCGGTGAGCGGGCGCTCGGCATCCGGGTGTCCGGGTTTGGCATCCTCGGCGATGCCGTGGCGGAGCAGGTAGATCTGCATGGGTCTCTCTCATTGTAATGAGAGATTGCAGGGAGCGCGTGGCGGGCGTTCCGCGGGGAGGGCGGCGGGAAGCAAGCCGGGCGCGAGGGGAAGACCGCTCTTAGTGGGAAAAGCGCCGAAGCCCGGATTTCGCGAGTGCTTTCCTTGATCTCGGGCATGGGGCCGCTGCTGCGTTCATATCAACACTGATATATGCTGGAATAGATGGAACGAAAGGCGGTCAGATTCGCAGGCGGCTCGCCGAAGCCGAATTGCATTTCAGAGCCATGATCGGGAGAGAGGAGTAAACGAATATGCCCCGAAGGATACAGGTTGAGGAGGGAAGCGGCAACGTGTTCGCCGATATCGGCCTGCCAAATCCGGAGGAGGCGTTAGCAAAGGCGGAGATCGCCCGCCAGGTGAACCGAATTCTTACGGAGCGCGGACTGAACCAGGTGCAAGCGGGGGCGCTTCTGAGAATCGCGCAACCGCGCGTGTCCGATCTGGCCCGCGGCCGGCTGGGAAAGTTCTCGCTGGAAAAGCTGCTGCAGTTTGCCCGGCTAACGGGAATCGATGTCGAGATCCGAATGAAACCATCGAGCAAGCCCGGCCTGACGGTCAAGACCAAGGCGGCTTAAAGAAGTGGGCGTGGCTCGCGCCGCCCGTCCCGAAAAGGGTCCTTTGCGGAACGCGATAAACCGGACTCTCAGCCCTCGCTAACCGGGATTATCGAAGCCCAGGGAGGACCCAGCTCGTCCGGAGCCAAATAGAGGGATTGTTCCTCAAGCGCCGTAATAAAGCAAAAATACCGCAGCGCTCTGGCCAGACGGTGGGTCGTCGAGTGTGCGAACACAAACCCGAACTTTTCCACTTCTGACTTTGACTATGAGCGCCGGCGCGAGAACCCCCATCGCCTGAAGCGCCGACTCTGGTATCTTTCCTGTTTGGTTAATCTCAGCTTCAACCGTAGAATTTGATATCAGATCGGTCCCACCAGCCTGTTTGATGATTTCCTCTAGGGTGTTCTCCGCAGCATCTTGTAGATAGCCAGCGAGTACCGACGCGCTCAACTGGCTCGCATCGCCGCTTGCAAAAACAAAGACGCGTTGCAACAGGTGAAACGGCCTCTTGCTACCCCTACCCTACTCCGGCCAGCGGCGGCGGTCAATCAGACCGCCCAGACGAGAAGGGTGATGTTAGCCTGTTGGAATGAAGATCACCGTCGAGTTGCCCGGCGCTTTGCTGCGTAGCGTCAAGAAGTATACGGCGGCGCATGGGATGACGACGCGGGAAGTGATCGAAACGGGATTGAGGCACGTGCTGGCCTCGGGGCACGCCCCATGCCGGTTTTCCCCGCACCCCCCAGCCCCGGTCCCAACCGGCCAGTACCTGTAGTTACGAGCTACCCTCAGATTCGTTAGGCTGGCGAGCACTTCGACAGTTCCCATACTGCCATGTCGCGCAGCCTTCGGGCGGGTGCGAGGCGCTCTGTCCCGCCGCCGCATGATATGCTGAAGCCGGATGTTTGGACGACATCGTAAAGCCCGTGTTTTGTTTGGACTATCCGACGTCCTTGTAGCTGCACTGGCGTTTGAGGCGGCTTACCAGACGCGCGTGGTGCTGCATCTGGAGCACGCGTTCTATCTGACGGTGGAACGCAAGGCGCTGGTACTCGCCTTTGCGCTGGCAGCGTGGGTCGCCATCGGTCTCTGGCTGGAAGTCTACGAAAAACTGGACATCGGAAATCCGCGGGTGATTCTGCGCGATGCGGCGCGGCAGTGCGGGTATGGCGCGCTGTGCCTGATCGTCTTCGAATATGTCTTCCGGTTGGATCTGAGCCGCTTCTTTCTGGTTCTCTTTTCGGCCTATGCGTGGGTGCTTCTGCTCTTGTTCCGGCTGACGGCGGGACGGGTGGTGGGAGTGATCCGGCGCGAGTTTGCGGCGCCGCACTATGTGATGGTGGTTGGCACTGGCGTTCGCGCGGTGCGTATGGCGCGGGGACTGGAGCAGTCGGGCGAGTACGGAATCCGGCTGCGCGGGTTCTTGAGCGAGACCGCCGATGCTCCGGCGCAGATCCAGTTGCGCGCATCCTACAAGGTACTGCCGATCGGCGATCTGCCCTCGATATTACGGCAGCACGTAGTGGACGAAGTGATCTTCGCGGTGGGTAGCGAGAGCCTGGCGGAACTCGAAGAAGTGTTCCTGATGTGCGACGAAGAGGGCGTGCGCACGCGCGTGGCGGTGGACTTTTTCCCGCACGTCAACAGCACGGTATCGCTGGACCGCTTCGGAGAGACGCCGCTATTGACGTTTTCGGCGGCGCCCTACGATGAAATCAGACTGCTGTTGAAGCGCGTAACGGATATCGCGATCGCGGCGGCTGGTTTGGTGGTGCTGGCGCCGTTGATGACGGCGATTGTGATTCTGATCCGGCTGACATCTCCGGGACCGGCGATCTTCCGGCAGGTGCGCTGCGGGTTGAACGGGCGGCTGTTCCTGTTCTACAAATTCCGCTCGATGGTGGAAAACGCCGAGGAACTGAGGAAGGACCTGGAACATCTGAATGTGCGGGAGACCGCGTTCAAGATTCCCGATGATCCGCGATTGACCGGGATCGGGCGCTACTTGCGGAAGTTTTCGGTCGACGAGTGGCCGCAGTTGTGGAACGTGCTGCGCGGCGATATGTCGCTGGTGGGACCGCGTCCGGCGGTGCCGAGCGAGGTGGAGCAGTATAAGCGGTGGCAGCGGCGGCGGCTGCGGATGCGTCCGGGGCTGACGTGTTTGTGGGCCATCTCGGGGCGGGACAACGTGGACTTCGACACCTGGATGAAGATGGACATGCAGTACATCGACAACTGGTCGCTGGCGCTAGACTGGAAGATTCTGTTACGGACCATCCCCCGCGTGCTGACCGGCCGCGGGGCGAATTGAGGCCCTTAGCAGGGCGGCGACCCAGAGGGTACCCCCTCCGGCGCCGAGGCCCTGCTCGATTGTACGGGGCGACCCGGTCAAGCTGGGTTGCCGGAGAGAGACGATGCACATCATTCCGACGCAAGAAGAAGTGGTCGCGGTGCTGCGGGAGACCGGCGCGCTGCGCGACGGCCACTTCGAGTATCCGAGCGGGCTGCACTCCAACGAGTACCTGCAGGTGCCGCTGGCCATGCGCTACTACCAGTATCAGCGCATGCTGAGTGTCGGGTTGAGCCGCCTGCTGCGGGCCAACCCGGAAATCCGCGCGATTGTGCCGGAGCTTTCGATTGTGGTCCCGATGACGGGTGGGCTGCCGGTGGCGTACGGCGTGACGGAAGCCCTGCGCGCCAAGCAGGTGTACTGGGCGGAGCGGGAGCACGACAAGGAAGCGCTGCACTTCCGGCAGTACCTGGAGCAGCATCCGGGCGAGCAGGTGGTGATTGTGGACGACATCCTGCGGACGGGAAAGAAGCTGGATGAGTTGAAGCGGCTGCTGGAATCGCGCGGGGCGACGGTAGTCGGGCTGGCGGTGATTATTTATCAGCCGACGCCGGACACGCACGATTTCGGCAATCTGCCTTTGTACTATCTGGCGAAGCTGGACGCGAGATATTACGCGGACGCGGCGCACTGCGAAATGTGCAAGCGGGACGTGCCGCTGGAGAAGGTCTGGATTTAGGGGCGCCAAACGTACGGCGCGGCCGCCCGAATGTTCCAAAATGGAACAAAGTCGGCTGGCAAACACGTCGTGGCAGTCCTGTAAGTGACTGCGTTAAATAGGCTTACCTCGGAAATGGCGGATCTTGCTGAATCCATGGGCAGAATGATACGGAACGCCTAGTATTTGAGAGCTTCCGGGGTGTATTGCAGGCGGATTTCCACAGGCTTTTCCAGCGAACAGTGGAAAAGTCGGAATTCCGCCGCTGCCAACGGAGTTTAGGGTAGGATTGAGGGGACATGCGGAGAGCCTGTTGGTGGCTAGCGATCGGTTGTGCCGCCCTGAGCGCACAGACCGGGGATGCGGAAAAGCTTGCGCCGTACTACCCCACCCCGGAAACCATCGTCGACAAGATGCTGCGGCTCGGCGGGCTGAAGGCCGGGGAGAAGATGTACGACCTGGGGAGCGGCGATGGGCGGATCGTCATCGTGGCCGCCCAGAAGTTCCATGCCGAAGCGGTAGGCGTGGAGTTGGACAAGGACCTCTGCAAGCAGAGTGCGGCGAAGATCCTCAAACTGGGCTTGGACAAGAACGCCCATATCGTCAACGGCGATCTTCTGAAACAGAATTACAGTTCCGCCGACCTGGTGACCGTGTACCTGTTACCGGATGCGGTGAACAACAAGGTTCAGCCGCTTTTGGACAAGCAGTTGAAGAAGGGCGCACGCATCGTGGCCAAGGACTTCGATTTCCGAAACTGGACGCCGGAAAAGGTGGAGAACATCGCCGATGACGGTGAAGGCCGGAGTCACACTCTGTATCTGTACCGGAAGTAAACCGTGTTATTTTCGCCACAAACGGCGTGGCCCCGCTATGTTGCGTGGCTCCGGGTCCTGCTAGCGACCGTTGCCCCAGCGGCCACCTATATTTTCCTGCCGAGCGGAGTCGCGCCCATGTTCTACGGCGTGATGGCGCTTTACCTGGTGTACGCGGTGGTGGTGGCGCTGCGCGGCAGGAGTCACACCGGCATGGTGGGGTTGCTGGCGCTGTTCGGCGACACGGTCTTCTTCCTGATCATGGGCAGTTACGGCGCCGACGGGATGTTGTGGCTGGCCAGCGCATTCTACTTGTTCCTGCTGGGGGAAGCCCTGGCTTTTTACAGCACGGTGGAAGTGGTGGTGGTTGTGGCGGTGTGCGCGGTGTTTTGCGCGGCGTTGCCGCACGGCGCGCTGGTGCTGGAGCGGACGGTGGTCGTGGCGGGCGTTTTGGCCTGTGCGTTCGCCATGAATAAGCGCCGGCAGGGACTGGAAATCGAGCGGCTGCGCGAGAGGTTGCTGGAGGCGGAGAAGGCGGCGGAGAAGGCGCGCGAACTGGAGCGCGTGCGGATCGCCAGCGATTTCCACGATGGGCCCTTGCAGAGCTTCATCAGCTTGCAGATGCGCCTAGAGATCTTGCGGAAGGTGATGGATCGGGACCTGAACGCGGGGATGACCGACTTGCAGCAATTGCAGGCGCTGGCGCAAACCCAGGTGCGGGACCTGCGCACGTTCCTGCACAGCATGCGGCCGGTGGACGTGGACGGGGCCAACCTGGTGGCCACGGCGCGGCGCGCGGCGGAGAGCTTCCAGAAAGAGAGCGGGATTCCGGTGACGTTCCTGGGGACCAACTCGCCGGTGGGTCTGCCGGCGGAGATGACGCTGGAAGTGCTGCAAATGGTGCGCGAGGCGCTGCACAACGTGCAGAAGCACGCGGGGGCGACGCGGGTGGCGGTGGCCATGGAGAAGACGGATCGGGGCCTGGAGATTTCGGTGGATGATAACGGCCACGGGTTCGGATTCGCCGGGTCGTACTCGCTGGAGGAGTTGGAACTGCTGCGCCTGGGTCCGGCGAGCTTGAAACGGCGGGCGCGGTCGTTGAATGCGGATCTGGTGTTGGAATCGCGGCCGGGGCGCGGGTCGGGAATCAAATTCAGGATCCCGCTGTCGTGACAAACAAAATAGCCGCCGATGAACACAGATGAACACGGATAAAACAAAACTGCTAATCTGCGTTTATCTGTGTTTATCTGTGGCCATTCTTTCTTTTGCCGCGGGCTGCGGCAGGTATGCGAACTTCACGCTGCCCGAGGTGCGTGGGGGGGATGCGTCATTGGTGTTCCGGTTTGTGGCGGAGCCGGATCCGGTGATCACCCGCGACCAGTTCCACGACGCGCTGAACCCTTCGGTAGTGGGGCGGGTGAATCTCTATTCGGTGTACGACGGCCAGTGGCATACGGCGCTGGCGATCCGCGAAGACGGCGTGCACTGGCGGAAGCAGGGGATTGTGCTGCGCGCGGCGGCGGGCAGCTACATCGCGGCTAACGGCAGCGCGCTGTCTTACGGGGGGCAGGTCTGGTATTGGTACGAGACGGGGACGAAGCACCGGCTGCGGATATCGCTCGCGCGGTCGGCGGATGCGCGCACGTGGCGGGCGGAACCCGCTCCCGTCCTCGACGTGAGCCCGGTCGGGTCGTGGGACGAGCGCGCGGTGGCCGACCCTTACGTGATCCGCATCGAGCCCTACTTCTACCTGTACTACCTGGGGCAGGATCGGGCAGTGCGGCAGCGCATCGGCGTGGCGCGGAGTGGCGACGGCGTTCACTGGGAGAAGCTGCGGGCGAATCCGGTGGTGGAGATGGATGAGGAAGAGGCGGGGATCGGCGAGCCCGCGGTGTGGCAGTCGGACGGCTTCTACTGGATGCTGTACACGGTCCGCGATTTCGCCGAGAACCGGTATCTGCGGCTGGCGCGTTCCACGGATGGGGTGCGCTGGACGAAGCTCGCAGTGCGGTACAAGGGGACGCAAGCGTGGAACTCCAAGGCGATCTGCGACCCTACCGTGGTGGTGGATGGCGAGCGGATTCTGGTGTGGTTCGGCGGCGGGGACGTGGCATCGCCGGATGAGAATCTGCACGGCCAGATCGGCTTTGCTACGCTGGCCAAGTGAACGTCGGCATCACTTGTTATCCAACCTACGGCGGCAGCGGGATTGTCGCCACCGAATTGGGAATGGAACTGGCCGCGCGCGGGCACGAGGTCCATTTCATTACCTATGCGAATCCGATCCGCCTGGATCCGGATACGCCGCGCATCCACTATCACGAAGTGGAGGTCTCTAACTACCCCCTGTTTCAATACCCGCCGTACTGCCTGGCGTTGGCCGGGCGGATGGCGGAAGTGGCGGAGAGCTACAACCTGGACGTGCTGCACGTGCACTACGCGATTCCGCATTCGATTGCGGCGATGTTGGCGCAGCAGATGGTGGCCAGCGTGCGGCGGCTGCCGTACATCACGACGCTGCACGGCACCGATATCACGCTGGTGGGGGCGGACCCTTCGTATTTCGGGATCACCAAGTTCTCCATCGAGAAATCGGACGGGATCACGGCGGTCAGCGACACTTTGCGCGAGCAGACGGTGGAGATCTTCGGGGTGCCGAACGAGATCCGGGTGATCAAGAACTTCGTGAATTGCGACCTCTACCATCCGGACAACGAGAAGAAGGGCGCGGCGGCGTACGCGCCGGGCGGCGAGAAGCTGCTGATTCACCTGTCGAATTTCCGTCCGGTGAAGCGCGTGCTGGATTGCATCCGCATTCTGGCGGAGGTGCGCAAGAGCGTGCCGGCGCGGTTGCTGATGGCGGGCGACGGTCCCGACCGCGGCCCGGCGGAGCACCTGGCGCGCAGCCTGAAGGTGGACCGGCACGTGATGTTTCTGGGCAAGCAGAATCACGTGGAGCGGCTGATTCCGCTGGCGCATGTGCTGCTGATGCCGAGCGAGATGGAATCGTTCGGATTGGCGGCGCTAGAGGCGATGGCGTGCGGCGTGGTGCCGGTGGCGACGCGCGTGGGCGGGGTTCCGGAACTGATTACCGACGGCGAGGACGGGTATCTGGAGGCCGTCGGCGATATCGCGGCGCAGGCGGCGCGGGTGGTGGCGCTGCTCTCCGACGATGCGCTGCACTGGCGCCTGGCGAAGGCGGGACGCTGGAATGCGGGCGAGCGATTCTGCACGGACCGCATCATTCCGCTGTACGAGCGGTATTACTCGGACGTGGTGAATCGCGGCAAGTGAGGCATGGGCACCGGCTTAGGTGGGGCATGCTTTAGCTTGCCAGCCGGCCGGAAGGCCGGCCATGCATCCATGCCGGTGCTTTTTAGCGGTTGGCAAACTTCCAGGCGTGGGCGACGATGGTGCGCAGACCGGCGTATTGCGGGGACCAGCCCAGGCGGTCGCGGAGTTTTTGACTGCTGGCGACCAGGCTGGGGGGATCGCCTTCGCGGCGCGGGCCAACCACATAGGGAACCTTTTTGCCGGTGACTTCCTCCACCGTGCGGATCATCTCCAGCACGCTGCTGCCGGCGCCGGTGCCGACGTTGAACTGGTCGCTCGCGCCGCCGTTCAGCAGGTACTCGACGGCCAGGATGTGCGCCTGCGCCAGATCGTTGACGTGGATGTAATCGCGGATGCAGGTGCCGTCCGGGGTGGCGTAGTCGTCACCGAAGACGGTGATGGGCTTGCCTGTCTGCACGGCGCGGAGGACGAGGGGGATCAGGTGCGTCTCGGGTTCATGCTCTTCGCCGAGCGCGGCCTCGGGATCGGCGCCAGAGGCGTTGAAGTAGCGCAGGCACACGCTGGTGAGCCGATGGATCTGGTCGAACCAGCGGAGCAGGGTTTCCACCATCACCTTGGATTCGCCATAAGGGTTGAACGCCTGGATGGGGAAGGTCTCCAGGATGGGCGAGGTGTGCGGATTGCCGTAGACGGCCGCGGTGGAAGAGAAAACCATGTGCTTCACGCCGGCCTGCACCATGGCGTCGAGCAGGGAGAGCGACCCGGCGACGTTGTTGGTGAAATAGCGGGCGGGCTCGCGCATGGATTCGCCGACGGCGATGAAGGCGGCGAAGTGGATGACGGCATCGCACTGCTTGACCTTCATGAGGCCGGTGAGCGCGGCGGTGTCGGAGAGAGAGAGCTCATGCAGCCGGCCGGCGGGCACGTTGTGGCGATAGCCTTTGGAGAGGTTGTCGACAACGGTGACGTCGTGGCCCTGCTGGAGCAGGAGGCGGACGGTGTGGGAGCCAATGTAGCCGGCGCCGCCGGTAACGAGAATTTTTCTTGCAGTCACGGGGTCTGAACTCGATTGTAGTAGCATGACGGTGCGATGCCAAATGGAGCTGAGCTGTTTGTGCAGGTTGCCGCCCGATTGGGGCTGGACCCGATCTTCACGCTGGTGGGGGATCACCTCAACGAAGTGCTGGCCGCGGCGGCGCGCGCGGGAATGCGCGTGGTGGATATGCGGCACGAATCGGGCGTGACCCACGCCGCCGACGCGTGGGCGCGGATTCACCGGCGGCCGGCGCTTTCGCTGGTGACGGGCGGTCCGGGGCACACCAATTCGCTGACCGGGATCGCGACCGCCAATCTGGCGGGGAGTCCGCTGATCGCGGTGAGCGGCAGCCGGGCGCGCGGTCTGGCGGACCGGCAGGCGTTCCAGGATATCGATCAGGTGGCCATGACGCGTCCGGTGGTCAAGTGGGCGGCGGAAGTGCCGTCGGCTGGGGAGATTCCGTTCTATTTGCGCCGGGCGTACACGGAGGCGAATTCGGCAAGGCGCGGGGCGGTACATCTGACAATCCCGGTGGATGCGTTTACGGGAAATGGGGCGGATACTGCCGTTCGGACCGGCGGGCCGGGCACGGCCCTACCCTGTCCGGACCTCAAACCGGCGACGGAGTTGCTGCGTGCGGCGAAGCGGCCGGTGGTGATTGCGGGGAGCGGGGTGTGGTGGAGCGGGGCGGAGCAAGCGCTCCGCGAGTTTATCGAGCGCACGCAGATTCCGCTGTACACCATCACGATGGCGCGCGGCACGGTGCCGGACGATCATCCGCTCTCCATGGGGTACGCGGATCCGGCGCTGAACTACGCGGTGCATACGGTTTTTCGCGAGGCGGACCTGTTTCTGGTGGTCGGCAAGCGGATCGACTACCGGCTGGCGCTGGGCGGCGCGCGGCTGTTCCCGGCGGAGGCGAAGTTCATTCAGATCGACATACACCCGCAGGAACTGGGGATGAATCGCGCGCTCGACGCGGCCGTGTGCGGGGACGCGCGGGCGGCGCTGGATGGGATTCCGGACGCCGGGCCGCCGCGGACGGAGTGGCTCCAACGGGTGCGCGAGTTGCGCGCGGCATGGACGGCACGTCTGGAAGCGGCGCAGGCGGATGCGGCGGTGTTCTTCCGGGCACTGCGCGAGGCGCTGCCCCAGGACGTGCTTTTCTCATGGGACGGCGGGGATTTCGCGCACTGGGGGCGGGCGCTTCTGCCGGCGCTGCACGCGGGCGGATGGCTGCGGCTGGGTCCGTTGGGAACCATCGGGTCGTCGCTGCCCAACGCGATCGCGCTCCAACTGGCGCACCCCGCGCGCAGGGTGGTGGCCATCACGGGCGATGGCGCGCTGGGGTTCTACCTGGCGGAGATGGACACGGCGGCGCGATTCAAGCTGCCGATCGTGCTGATCGTGGGGAATGATGCAGGCTGGGGGCTGGAGCGGGAGCTGCAATCGTGGGGGACGGGCGGCGCGCCGACGGTAGCGTGCGAGTTGCAGGCGGCGCGCTACGACCTGGTGATGAAGGCGTTCGGCGGCGACGGGGAGACTATCGAGCGTCCGGAAGAAGTCAGGCCGGCGCTGCAGCGGGCGCTCGGGTCGCGCGTGCCATACTGTTTGAACGTAAGGATTCGGGGGGCGCGCTCGCCGTTCACGGAGTGGCAGATCGCGGGGAAGAAGCGCTAGGGGAGCGTTCGCAAATCTTGCGCCCTGCCTACTCCCGACCGGTCATCAAGCTGCGCCCGTAGCGTAGCCTTTTAGGCTGCCACGTCGGCGTCCTTGCCGACGATCTTCGAAGGATCCCGGTACGAATACCGGCATGGCAGGCGAAACGCCCGCTCTACGGGGCTCAGCACAGCTCCCGGCGCCAGGCGCTTTCCGCTAGAATTAGGAGACCGTTATTCCAGGATGAATCGTTTGTCGCGAAAGCCGCCGCACGTCATTGCTATCTACCCGGGATCGTTCGACCCGATTACCAACGGCCATCTCGACCTGATCGAGCGGGGCTCGCGAATGTTTGACCGGCTGATCGTTTCGATACTGCGGAACGACGCCAAGGAGCCGCTCTTCAGCGTCGAAGAGCGAACCGATATGCTCTGCGAGGTGCTACACGTTTACCCCAACGTGGAGGTCGATTCGTTCGACGGGCTTCTCGTGGATCACGCGGCCGCGCACTCGGCTACCGTCCTGTTGCGCGGAATTCGCGCGATTTCGGATTACGAATACGAATTGCAGATGGCGCTCATGAACCGGCGGTTGAGCCCGCGGATCGAAACCGTGTTTATGATGGCCCACGAGGCGTATTCTTTCATCAGCTCCCGGATGGTGAAAGAGGTCTTTGGCCTGGGCGGGAATATTACCGGGCTGGTGCCGCCGTCGGTGGAAAGCCGGCTGCACGCCCGATTATCCAAATCCAAAATCAAGGGGGCATAATAACATGCAAGCAGCGATCAACCCGATCGCGGAACGAATCTCCTCCATCAGTGTGTCGTCCACGATGAAGGTATCGGCCGAAGCGGATCGGCTTCGCGGCGAGGGTGTGGACGTAGTCGATTTCGGGGCCGGCGAGCCGGATTTCCCCACTCCCGATAACATCAAGCAGGCGGCCGTGCGCGCGCTGGAACAGAATTTCACCAAGTACACGGCGGCGGGCGGCACCCTCGAATTGAAGAAGGCCGTTTGCGAACAGCACGCGCAGGATTTCGGCACGGCTTACAAGCCCAACGAGTGCATGATCACGGTGGGCGGCAAACACGTGATCTTCAACCTGATGCAGGCGTTGGTGAATCCAGGGGACGAAGTGGTGATCCCGGTGCCGTATTGGGTGACCTACCAGGACGTGGTCAACTACGCGGGCGGCAAGTGCGTGTTCGTGAACACGGACGAAACGCAAGGGTTCACGTTGACCGCGGCCATGCTGGAACCGCATCTGACGGCGCGCACCAGGATGGTGATCGTCAATTCGCCCTCCAACCCCAGCGGGGCGGTGGTGGAGCGCGAAGAGTTCGAAAAGATCTACCGGCTGACCTCGGCGCGCGGCATCTACCTGATGACCGACGAGTGCTACTGCAAGTTCCTGTATGACAGCGAGCCGTTTTCCATCGCGTCGCTCGCGGGCGCGAAGGAGACGGTGCTGGTGGCCGGCTCGCTCTCCAAGACGTACGCGATGACCGGATGGCGCATCGGGTTTGGCCTGGTGCCGCCCCCCATCGTGCAGGCGATGACGAAGTTGCAGAGCCATTCGACGTCGAACCCGTGTTCCATCTCGCAGAAGGCGGCGGTGGAAGCCTTGCGCGGCCCGCAGGAATCGGTGGGCATCATGCTGGCGGAGTATCGCAAGCGGCGCGATTTCGTGGTGGCGCGGCTGCGCGCCATTCCGGGGGTCCAATGTAACCAGCCGCGGGGCGCGTTTTACGTGTACCCCAACGTGAGCGTGGCCCTCGGCAAGAACGGCATCGCCAACACGCTGCAATTCTCCGAGCGCCTGCTGGCGGAGGCCCACGTGGCAGTGGTGCCCGGCGAAGCGTTCGGTACCGGCCAGCACATCCGCATCTCCTACGCGACGTCGATCAAGGAATTGGAGCGCGGCGTGGAACGCATCCACCAGTTCATTGTGAAGAACTCGTAGGCATGGAACAGCCGATCCGCCTCACACCCTCCCTGCGCGAGCGGGTGTGGGGCAGGACCCGCCTGGCGCCGTGGTATCCGGATTCGGCGACGCCCATCGGCGAGGCGTGGTTTTTGAGCCGGCGCGAATTGCCGCTGCTGGTGAAGCTGATTTTCACCAGCCAGCGGCTTTCGGTGCAGGTACATCCCGATGACGGCGAGAGTGGGCCGCGCGGCAAGACCGAGATGTGGCACATCCTGGAGGCGGCGCCGGGCGCGACTATCGCCATGGGGTTCCGCGAGCGGCTCACGCGCCAACGCTTGTGGCAGGCCACGCGCACGGGCGAGGTGGAGCGTCTGCTGCACTGGGCGCCGGTGGCGGGCGGGACGTATCTCATTCCGGCGCACACGGTACATGCCATCGGCGCGGGGATCGTGCTCTGCGAGATCCAACAGAAGTCGGACGTCACCTACCGGCTGTGGGATTACGGGCGGCCGCGCGAGATCCACGTGGAGAAGGCGGTGCCGATCTGCGATCTTGGCGTGCATCCCGGGGCGTCGCGCGCCGTACCGGTGGGCGAAGGGCGCGAGGAATTGGTGCGCTCCAAGCACTTCGTGACGGAGTTGGTGCGCCTGAAGGCGGGCGAGCGGTTCGTGCCGGCGCCGGAGAAATGCCAGCTTTGGATCTGCCTGGAGGGGCGCGGGGCGATCGGCGCACAAGCGTTTCAGGCGGGCGAGGTGTGGCTGCTGCCGGAAGCGGGCGAACAGGCGGCGACGGTGGCGGATGGGGCGTCGCGGTTCTTGCGGACGTGGGCGCCGGGGTAGCTAAATCGCCAGCCGCGCGCCGGTCAGCCCCAAGTGGCGATCAGTGGACCAACAACTGGAGGTGTGCCGTTCCCGCATGACCGCCAGACCGTGGGCGTCCGCCAGAGTGAGCTTCTGGTCCGCGAACTTCTTGACCAGTTGCGACGCCTTGACGAGTTCATCGGAATCGAAGGCTCGGATCGTGAGGCCGGGCAGCGCATCGAGGAAGACCAAAAACTGAACCGCGCGGTGCTGGTCGTAGCGGCGCAGAAACCACCCATGCCCTTCGGCGACTACCAAGGCCGAAGTCACCAGGGGAGGCGGGTCCGAGAACAGCTTCCGGAACAGGCCGTGATAGCTATCGGAGCCATCCAGGAATGCAATCCAGGCGGACGTGTCGACGTAGCACTCAGTCTTTCGAGCCATAAACGATTTCGTCGATGGACTGGCTGGAATTCGGGTCGCCGGACGCCACAAAGCCCGCATAGCGCATCCAGGGCGCCTGGCCGTCTACCGGCAGGGCCTGTCGCAGCGCACGGCGCACGACTTCGGCAATGGGGATACCGAGCGCCGCGGCCTCCTTCTTGACTAAAGCGTACTCCTGTTCATCCAGGCTGATTTGTGTGCGAATCATGTTATCGCCAGACGCTCAGATGATAACATCTCTGCTTCAGGCGACAACGAAGTCGGCGCGATCGCGCTTCAGGTTGCGCTTGTGTTGCGGCTGCGCGCCGGGATATCATGTTCCCGGCGGAGTGACGTGAAACCGGCGAAATTACCCTATACCGAAAAGCAGGGACAGTACCTCACTTTCATTCACAGGTACATCAAGACCCGCGGATATTCGCCCGCCGAGTCGGATATCCAGATGCACTTTGGCGTCTCCGGGCCCACCATCCACCAGATGATTGTGAGGCTCGAAAACATGGGCCTCATCGAGAAAATTCCCTACACGGCGCGCTCCATTCGTCTCCTGCTTCCGGAGGATCAACTGCCTGTCGCCGTGGCTGCGCGAGCCGGCTCCGCTCCACGCTCCAAGGCCAGGAAAACCACACCTTATACCTCGACACAGGGGCAATACCTGGCATTCATTCACCACTACGCGAAGGTCCATGGGTATCCGCCGGCCGAGTCGGATATCCAGAGCTATTTCGGCGTCTCCGCGCCCGCGGTCCATTTGATGATTGTGACTCTCACCAAGCGCGGCCTCGTGGACCGGATTCCGCACACCCCACGTTCGATTCACGTGCTTCTGCCGTTGGATCGACTCCCGCTGCTGGAGTAGCTTCAGCCGATGCCGAGATCGTCGATGCGCTCCAGCGGCGTGCCGCAGGTCCGGCAGATGACGGCGTGGCAATCGCCGCGCGCGATGGGGTCGGGGACCGGCTTGGCGCAGGTGGGACAGTAGAATTCGGGTGTTTCCATGGCGTAGGGATGGGCGGGGCCAGGCCCCGCCCGGCTGGCTACTTCGCGGCGGCGATGGTATCGACCTTCAGGTTTTTGCCGGCATCGTCGAGCGTGCCCACCACGGTCACTTTCCTGGCGGCGAATTGTTCCGGCGTCTTCTGGTCGCTGAGCACGTACGACTTCTTGGCTTTGGCGTCGTACAGCACGTACTTGCCGTTCATGCCTTTGACGCAGTCCAAGACGCACTTGGCGTCGGAGGCCGCCTTCATGTCTTTGTGGTCGCCGGTGGCGCACATATTGTCCGTGATGATGCCGGCGAAGGTCTGCGGCCCGGCGGCGAAGGCCATGGCGGCCGCGGCGAAGACAACTGCAATCTGCTTTTTCATTGGATTTTCCCGTTCTTTTTTTTTCGATTTCCAGCCTGTAAGCGTGTGGCCCAGTCGGTGGCACAATCGCCGGCCATTTTCGCTATTGTACCGCGTCCCGCCTTTCTCCCCCCCGGCTGCTAAACTGGATTTCTGGTGGGACCATTTTATAGCCGCGCGGAATTAGTCGAACAACGTGCCCTCTGGAAACGCCAGGGCAAGACTGTGGTCTTCACCAACGGCTGCTATGACCTGCTCCATCCCGGCCACGTTCGTCTCCTCGAACAGGCGCGCAGCCTCGGCGACATCCTGATCCTGGCGCTGAATTCGGACGCCAGCGTGCGCCGCATGAAAGGTCCGTCGCGCCCCATGATCTCTGAAAGCGAGCGCGCCGCCATGGCTCTGGCCCTCGCCGCCGTGGACGCCGTCACCCTCTTTGACGAAGATACGCCGCGCGAACTCATCGCCGAGGTCCTCCCCGACGTCCTCGTCAAAGGCGCCGATTGGTCGCACTTCATTGCCGGCCGCGGGGAAGTGGAGGCGGCTGGCGGGCGCGTGCTGACCGTCTCCCTGGAACCCGGCTATTCTACTACTAATATTGTCGAAAGATTGATCAACCAGCCTTGATTCATCCTGTCGTTCGAGACCTGTTCGTCGACCTGGCACGCCATCCAGGATTCCAGGAGGTGCTGCATTGCGTCAGCACCGGCGGCAACGCATCCCTGTCCGGGCTGACGACCACCGCGAAGGCGGTCTACGCCGTACTCTTATGGCAGTCCGCCGGACGTCCCCTGGTCATTGTAGTAGATGGCAATAAGCAGGCCGAGGACCTTTTCGAAGCCGTCAACAGCTTTTTCAACCTGCTCGTGGCCGATGACCGCCATGGCCCGCAACTCCTTCCCGCTCTTGATGTTCTGCCTATGCAGAACCTCTCGCCCCACGCCGAAATCTGCGAGCAGCGCGCTATCGGCCTGTGGAGTTTGGCCACCCAGCGGACGCCCATCACCATCTTGCCCGTGGCATCCGCCCTGCTCCGCATCGAGCCCGCCGACTACTACCGCCAGCTCACCCTCCGCATCCGTGCCGGAGAGGAGTTGCCGCTCGAGGAAGTGGTCTCCCACCTGGAGAGCATCGGGTACCAACGGCGCGAGCCCGTCGAGATGGTCGGCGAGTACTCCGTGCGTGGCGGAATTCTCGACGTGTTTTCCCCCGAATCGCAGAAGCCCGTGCGCATCGATCTCTTTGGCGATCAGGTGGAGTCCATCCGGCGCTTCGACGTGGAATCGCAACGCTCCGTCCTGAACGTGGAAGACTGCGTGCTACTACCATTGACGGAGTATCAGAAGTCACGCCCCTTCCTGAGCCAATTGCAGGACCTCATGCGCCATGCCGGCATCCCCGGCCGCGACCTGCCACCTCCCGGCGAGGCGTTCCCCGGCTGGGAACTGGTCGCCCCCATGCTCCGGCCCCGCCACGCGTCCGTCTTCTCCCTGATGGACCGCCCGGTCGTGATCTGGGACGAGCCGGATCAGGTGCAGTCGGCGGTCAAGCGGCTGTGGACCCGATTGGAACAGATCGAGCGCTCCCCGGCCTACGATCCGGATCGCGTCTTCTTCCGCTGGGAGGAACTCGCGCGCCTGGCGCTCGGTGGACCGCAAGTCGTTTTCCAGCAATTGGATATCGGATGGTCGCCCTCCGGCCGCGAAACCAGCACCCACATCGCAACCCGCCCCGCCATGAGCTTCCACGGGAACGTCCAGGTGGCGGTCGCCGAAGCCCGGACGTTGCTGGAAGCCGGCAATAAGGTGGCCTTCTTCGCCTCTGCTACAGGTGAAGTAGAACGCTTGGCCGACATCTTTAACGAGTACGCGATTCCCTACCAGCTCGGCCTGGAACAGTTCGAATCCACACCAGCGTATCTGGCGCAGCGCGCCTACATGTCCGGCACGTCGGCCCACATCTACCTGGTCAAAGGCGTCGTCCGCCACGGCACCGCGTTTCACGATTCCAAACTCGTACTATTCGGGTCGGAGGACCTTTTCGAGACCTCCGAACTGATCTCCCGCGGCCCATCGTCCAAAACCGCGCGTGAGACCTTTTCCGCCGACATCATCGACCTCAAGCCCGGCGACTACGTGGTCCACTCGGAACACGGCGTCGCCCTGTACCTCGGTCTGCGCGAGATCTCCGGCGGTGAGAACAAGGGCGATTACATGGTCCTGGAGTACACCGGGGGAGCCAAGCTCTACCTTCCGCTCACCCGCATGGACCTGGTGCAGCGCTTCCGCGGCGCGGGCGAGTCCAAACCCGCGCTCGACCGCATGGGCGGCGCCACCTGGACCCGTACCAAGTCGCGCATCAAAGCCAAAATGCGCGACATGGCCGACGAACTACTCAAGCTCTATGCCTCCCGCAAGATGACCGAAGGCTTCATCTACTCTCCGGATAGTAATTGGCAGCGCGAGTTTGAGGACGCCTTCGAATTCACCCCCACCCGCGACCAGATTACCGCCATTTCCGAGATCAAGCGGGATATGGAGAGTCCTCAGCCCATGGACCGCCTGCTCTGTGGCGACGTCGGGTTCGGCAAGACCGAAGTCGTCATGCGCGCCACCTTTAAAGCCCTCGGGGATGGCAAGCAGGTCGTTATCCTAGCACCTACCACAGTATTAGTATTTCAACATTTCGAAACCTTCAAACGCCGCTTCCAGCCCTTCCCGGTGCGCGTGGAGATGTTCAGCCGGTTTCGCACTCCCAAGGAGTTGAAGGCTGCGGTAGTGGATCTGGCCGAGGGCAGAATCGACGTCGCCATCGGTACCCACCGCCTGTTTTCCGAAGACGTCCAGTTCAAAGATCTGGGCCTCGTAATCGTCGACGAGGAGCAGCGCTTTGGGGTCAAGCACAAGGAGCGTCTCAAACACCTCAAGAAAGACGTGGACGTGATCAGCATGAGCGCCACGCCCATCCCTCGCACACTACATATGTCGTTGCTTGGCCTGCGCGACATGTCGGTGATCGAGACGCCCCCAAAGGATCGCCTCGCCATCCACACCGTGGTGGCGCCGTTCCAACCCGAACTCATCCGCCAGGCGCTGGAACTGGAGTTGGCACGCGGCGGGCAGGTCTACTTCCTGCACAATCGCGTGGACTCCATCTGGACGCGCGCCCACTCCATACAGGAAATGGTGCCCGGGGCGCGCATCGGCGTCGGACACGGCCAGATGGGCGAGGCCGAATTGGAGAAGACCATGCTGGGGTTCATGCGCCACGAGTTCGACATCCTGGTCTGTACGACAATCATCGAAAATGGTCTGGACATTCCCCTCGCCAACACCATGATCATCGAGAATGCCGAGCGCTACGGCCTCTCCGAACTCTATCAGTTGCGCGGGCGCGTAGGCCGGTCGAACCGGCGCGCCTATGCCTACCTGCTGGTCCAGCCCGATACCGAGCTCACCGAAATCGCTCGCAAGCGTCTCGCCGCCCTCAAGGAATTCAGCGACTTGGGCGCCGGCTTCAAGATCGCCGCCCTGGACCTGGAGCTGCGCGGCGCGGGCAACCTCCTCGGCGGAGAGCAGCACGGCCAGATCAACTCCGTCGGCTTCGACACCTACGTGCGCCTGCTCGATGAGACCGTCCGCGAACTCAAGGGCGAGGAAGTCGTGCCGGAGATCCGTTCGGCCCTCAACTTGAGCCTGGATATCCGCATTCCCCCCGAGTACATCGCCGACGAAAACCAGCGCCTCCGCGCCTACCGGCAAATCGCCAACGCCACCGACGACACGGCCCGCGACCGTGCCGAAAAGGAACTGGAGGATCGATATGGCCCAGTGCCGGAGCCGGTGCACAACCTGGTGGTCTACTCGGCGCTCAAGACACTGGCCGAGCAGATCGGCATTGAGGCCGTGGACCGCCGCCATAACCTGTTGAATATAAAGTTCCACGCGGAAACTCGCGTCGATCCGGCGCGCCTCATGAATATCGTCGGTAAAACCCGCGGCGCGCAGTTCACTCCGGCAGGCGTATTGCTATTGCCTTTGGATGGTCAAACCGCGGCCGGCGACATCCTCCGCTTCCTCACGGAGAAACTCTCCCAACTACGCTAGGGGACAGACCAGACTCTGGGGACAGACCTGCCTGTCCCAAGGCGCGCTGTTTGCGCCGCGTGGTGGGTGCCCTCTGGGCACGGG
>Ga0208587_1000440_pt1 | contig 22998 bp, 20 predicted proteins | sample NGESurdeep092012_7_FD_184472 | JGI IMG/M metagenome (GOLD analysis project Ga0208587, IMG submission 184472) | Arctic peat soil microbial communities from Barrow, Alaska - NGEE Surface sample 210 deep-092012 (SPAdes) | ecosystem: Environmental > Terrestrial > Soil > Wetlands > Peat ...
CGGACCGAAGGATCCGTTGCCGTTCTGGGTGGTGATGGCCTGCCAGACGGCGATGGGGCTGGGCACGATGTTCGGCGGCTGGCGCATCGTCAAGACCATGGGCCAGAAGATCACCAAACTCAAACCCGTGGGCGGCTTCTGCGCCGAAACCGGCGGGGCCATCACCTTGTTTCTCGCTACCTGGCTGGGCGTGCCGGTCTCGACCACCCATACCATTACCGGCGCCATCGTCGGCGTGGGCTCGGTGAACAAGCTCTCCGCGGTGCGCTGGGGTGTGGCCGGCACCATCGTCTGGGCCTGGGTCCTGACCATTCCCTGCTCGGCTTTCATCGCTGCGGTTGCCTGGTTCCTGGGCCAGCAATATCTTTAGCACGAGCCGCACCGGTCAGCGATTTCTGCGCTTTGCATCCAGAGCAAGTTTGATATAAAGCAACAGGCGTAACATCGCGTGAGGGCATCATTGCCGGCGGCGGCACGTCCGAGCGGCACGCACATTCAAGGAGAATCCAGATGAGCAGAGAAGTCGTGGTGGTGAGCGGTGTGCGCACCGCAATCGGTGATTACGGCGGCGCGCTGAAAGACATCGCACCGACCGAACTCGCGGCCAAGGTCGCGCGCGAAGCGGTGGCGCGCGCCAAGGTCGATCCGAACGAAGTCGGTCACGTGGTGTTCGGCCACGTGATTCATACCGAGCCCAAGGACATGTACCTGTCGCGCGTGGCGATGATCAACGCGGGCCTGCCGCACCGCACGCCGGCGATGACCCTGAACCGCCTGTGCGGCAGCGGCATGCAGGCGATCATCAGCGCGGCGCAAGCCATCCTGCTCGGCGACGCCGACATCGCGCTTGCCGGCGGCGCGGAATCGATGAGCCGCGGCGGCTACCTGATGCCGACCTTGCGCTGGGGCCAGCGCATGGGGGACGGCGGCGCGGTCGACATGATGGTGGGCGCGCTCACCGACCCTTTCGATACGGTGCACATGGGCATCACCGCCGAGAACGTCGCCGCGAAATGGAATATTTCGCGCGCGCAGCAGGACGAATTTGCGGTGGAGAGCCACCGCCGCGCCATCAATGCCATCCAGAAAGGCTACTTCAAGGAGCAGATCCTGCCGATCGAACTGAAGACGCGCAAGGGCGTGGCGATGTTCGACACCGACGAGCATCCGCGCGCCGACGCGAGCATCGACGGCATGGCGAAGCTGAGAACCGCATTCAAGAAGGACGGCACGGTCACCGCCGGCAACGCCTCGGGCATCAACGACGGCGCGGCGGCGGTGGTGTTGATGGAAGCCGGGGCCGCAGCGAAGAAAGGCCTGAAGCCGATGGCCCGGCTGCTCGCCTACGGGCATGCCGGCGTCGACCCCAAGTACATGGGCATCGGTCCCGTGCTCGCGGTACAAACGGCGCTCGCGCGCGCCGGCCTCAAGGTGAGCGACATGGACGTGGTCGAATCGAACGAGGCGTTCGCCGCGCAGGCCTGCGCCGTGGCGAAGGACCTCAATTTCGACCCGGCAAAAACCAACCCCAACGGCGGAGCCATCGCGTTTGGCCACCCCATCGGCGCCACAGGCTGCCTGCTCACGGTCAAGGCGATGTATGAGCTGCAGCGCAGCGGCGGCCGCTACGCCCTGGTGACCATGTGTATCGGGGGCGGACAGGGAATCGCCGCGGTGTTCGAGCGTATGTAACGGTGACACGCGAGCCAGCAGTTCGGTCCGCCCGGGCCTTGGCAGCACGTAAAGACGGCACGCCCATGTCCCTCGACTGCCTCGCGTGCGGTGCATGCTGCGCCTATTCGGAATCCTGGCCGGCGTTCCTCGGATCTCGCGACGGCGAAGGCATTCCGGACGAACTGATCGATTTCGACCACGGGCGCATGCTGTGCCACGGGAATCGCTGTTCGGCGCTGGTGGGCGAACTTGGAAGCCGGGCGCAATGCAGCGTCTACGACAACCGGCCTCTGGTTTGCCGCGAGTTTCAGCCGGGGTCGGAAGACTGCATCATGGTTAGGCGCCAGTTCAAGCTCGATCCTGGCTTCGGCGGCAACGCTGCCGCAGTTTGAAACGACTCCGCCTTCGGGTCGCGCCCGAGCGCCTGCAGGTCGACGGCACGCTGGGCTCGCCTCGCAAGCGCAGCGGCCCGCCCGCAACTGGATGTCGGTGGGACTCAGGCTCCTGTTCTGAACCGGCGCGCTCGCTGCCGGGGGCTATAAATTCCGCTCCATCCGCTCGACGATGGTTTTGAGAATTTTGACGCGCACGAAATACTTGTCCTCGGCCTCGACCACCGTCCAGGGCGCGATATCGGTGCTGGTGCGGTCTATCATGTCGCACACCGCCTGCTCGTATTCGTTCCATTTCTTGCGGTTGCGCCAGTCCTCCTCGGTGATCTTGAAGCGCTTGAAGCTGGTCTTCTGGCGCAAAGTGAAACGCTTGAGCTGCTCTTCCGCGCTGATCTGCAACCAGAACTTGCACACGATCGCGCCGCCGCGCGCCATTTGCTCCTCGAAATCGTTGATCTCGCTGTAGGCGCGCATCCAGTCGGCGACGCCGCAAAAGCCCTCCACGCGCTCCACCAGCACGCGCCCATACCAGGAGCGGTCGAAAATGGTGATGCGTCCGCGCCGCGGGACCTGCCGCCAGAAGCGCCACAGATAGGGTTGCGCGCGCTCCTCTTCGGTCGGCGCCGCCACCGGCACGACCTGGTAGTGACGCGCGTCGATGGCGGCGGTGATGCGCCGGATCGCGCCGCCCTTGCCCGCCGCGTCCGAGCCCTCGAACAGCAGGATCAGCGAGTGCTTCTTGAAATACTTTTTCTCGCGCGACAGCAGATTCAGCCGGCCCTGCCATTTCTCCAACTGCGTTTCGTATTTTTCCTTGGTAACCTTCTGCGTCATGTCGAGCTCGCGCAAAAGCCCGAGATTGTCCGACGACAGCGGCGGCGCCTGCACCCGGCGTTCCTTGTAGTTCGTTTTCTCCAGCCGCTTTTTCATCGCCTCGAGCAGCAGCTTGCCGACGGTGAGGCTGCGATAGCGCGCATCCGCGCCCTCGACCACCGTCCAGGTCGCATTGGCGCTGCTGGTTTCGCGCAGAGCGCGCTCGGAGACCTGGCGGAATGCGTCATACATCTTGAACCGGTCCCAGTCGAGCTTGGTCACACGCCAACGGGTGAGCGGATCCTTCTCCAGCTCCTGCATGCGCGTTTTCTGTTGTTTCTTGCTGAGGTGGAACCAGAACTTCAGCAACAGCACGCCCTCGTCGCAGAGCATTTTCTCGAAACGCACGATCTCCTCGAGGCTGCCCTTCAGAGCGGCGTCGTCCGACTGCCCCAGCACCCGGCTCACGATCGGGGCGGTGTACCAGGAACCGAACATGATGCCGATCTTGCCCTTGGGCGGCAGTTCGCGCCAGAAGCGCCACATCCGCGGCCGCTCCGCTTCCTCCTCCGAGGGGTCGCCGAAGGCGCGCGTCTGGATGTGGCGCGGGTCCATCCATTCGTTGAGCAGGTTGACGGTTTCGCCCTTGCCCGCCCCGTCCACCCCGCCGATCAGGATCAGCACCGGAAATTTGCGCGCCTGCGCCAGGTCGAATTGCGCATTCAGCAGCGCCTCGCGCAGCTTGGGCTCCTGCCTGGCATAGGTCTGCTTCGTGATCTTGTGGCCAAGCTCTGCGGATTCAAACATGACTACCCCCCTTCGGAAATTGCACGTGGTGACTTCCAGAATGGCTTCTGCCGCCGCCAATGATCCCATGTCCGTCCGAGCGCGTCGAGTTGCAGGTGCGTGCTGGCTGCGCTCCAGCCCTGAATCATGCCGGCGACGCGCGGATCGGGCGTGCGCGCGCCCGCGGACGCTTCAGGCAGCAAGCGCAGCAAGGTCGCCGCATCGTTCAGGCCGCCGAGCACCTCCTGCACGCCGGCAAGCGACTGGATGTATGGCCGCACGCGTCTTTTCGGGAACAGCGCGGCGAAAAATTCCGCCGCATAGCGCAGCTTCTTGGCGGCGATGCGCAGGCGGTGGCGCCCGGCCGCATCGAGTTCCTGCAGGCGTTTGCCGCGCTTTTTCATAGTGGCCGCGCGCTGCTGCAGCACGCTCGCGGCGAAGCCGTCCACCGGCAGGGCAAGCGTCGCATGCTCTTGTATCCATGCGCCCTCGGCCAGCAGTCGTCCGAGCTCGAGCCACAGGCGCTGCCAGGCGGCGGAGGCGACGGCGCCCTGCGCGGCGCGCAGGTGCGCGCGCCCCAACCTGACGCAGCGCCGTTCGAACGCCGCCACCGCGGCTTCGTCGGGACGCTGTGCCCGCAGCGCGGGCAGCATTTCGTGCACGAACACATCCCAGTCGCGTGCCGCCCCCAGTGCCGCGTTCTGCTGGCGCAACTGCTCCATGACCGGGGCGAACGTGGGCTGCGGGATCACGGTTTTGAACAGGCTGAAGCAGGCACGCAAGCGTCGCAACGCGACACGCACCTGATGCAGATACTCCGGATCCTTGCCTGCCAGAAAACCGGCCTCGTTCGTCTGCAGATGCGCCATGCAGTTGCGCACGACGGCGGCGAAAGCCGCCGCCACGCTGCCCCGCTCGTCCAGTTCGAGTCGCGCCGCCTTGACCGGGCGCGCCGACACCTTGCGCGCGAGCGCATAGCCGCGCTCGGCCTTGCTCGCCTGGCCGAGGCGCAGCGGCACGCGCTCGACCAATTCCAGCGCGAGCTCGTACAGGCGCACGGGACTGCCGGCGAGCAGCTCTATTTCCGCTTCGCTGATCGCACTCGCGCGCCGGCCGCTGCGAATCTCCCCGCTGTCCAGACAGAGCTCGGCCAGACTGCCGTCGGCGAAGCCAAGGCGCAGGCTGGTACGCTCGAACTCGGTCCTGAAAACCGGCCCCAACGCCGCGCGCAGGCTAGGGGCGCGAAACAGCTTGGCCTCCGGCGTCGTCGCGAGCAGGCCGAAGTCGAGCGCCTCGCCCGGCAGCGGCCATTCCCATTCCTCGCGCAGGTGCAGCCCCGCCGCGGCCTGACCTTCGGTCTTCAGGGTCTGCAGCCAGCGTGTGCCGTCCGAGCGCAGGCGCAGCGCCAGCCCGGCGCGCAACAAGGCCCGCTCGGGCGTGTCGTAATAGACGCTGTGGACGCGGCGCGTCGACGCGCGCCCCTGCTGCAGCGCCTTGATCCGGGGATCGCGGCGCAGCCGGCGCAGGTCCTGCGGCGCAAGCAACAGCTTGAGCTCGGTTTCCATCTAGCGCCTGCTCGCCGAGAGCACGCCCTGGACATCCCCGATCAGCGCCAGGGTTCGGTGCAACTGCTCCAGATCGGAGATTTCGACGGTGAAGGACATGTAGGCCATATGCTGCTTCGATTGCGTGTTGACCCCGGTGACGTTGATTTTCTCGCGCGAGAGCACCTCCGATATATCGCGCAGCAGCCCCTGGCGGTCCTGCGCCTGCACCACAATGTCGACCGAAAACACGCCGTCCTTCTGCTGACCCCAGCCGGCTTCGATCATGCGTTCCGGGTGCAGCTCAGCCAGGCGTTGCAGGTCGCGGCAGCTGCGGCGGTGAATCGACACCCCGCGACCGCGGGTGACGAAACCGGCGATGGCGTCAGGCGGTGCGGGTCTGCAGCACTTAGCCAATTGCGTGAGCAGCTTGTCCATGCCGCCGATGAGAATGCCGCTGCCCTTGGCATCCGCCCTGCTCTTGCCCGGCAGCAAGGATTCCGGCGCCGGCCCGGCCGGCGGTGCGCCGCGAAGCGCAGTCTGCAGCTGCTTCGCCCCGAGTTCCTCGCGCCCGGCGGCGGCGAACATGTCCTCGCTCCTGGCGTAGCCGATCTGTTGCGCCAAGTGGTCCAGATTGGCGCCGGTCATGCCTTCGCGCTGCAGTTCGCGCTCGACCATGGCCCGTCCCTGGGCCACGGTCTCGGCCAGCGCCTGCGCGTTGAACCACTGCCTCACCTTGTTGCGCGCGCGCGAACTCTGGAGGTAACCCAGCGCCGGGTTCATCCAGTCGCGGCTCGGCCCGCCGGTTTTGGCGGCGATAATCTCCACGCGCTGGCCGTTGGCGAGCTTGTAGTTGAGCGGCACCATCACGCCGTCGACCTTGGCGCCGCGGCAGTGATGGCCGAGATCCGAATGCAGGTGATAGGCGAAATCCACCGGCGTCGACCCCTGCGGCAGATCCAGCACGCGGCCCTGCGGCGTGAGCACGTAGACCGTGTCATCCAGCGCCGTGCGCTTGAACTGGTCGACCCAATTGACGGATTCGGCCACGTCGTCGCGCCAGGCGAGCACCTGCCGCAACCAGGCGATTTTCTCGTCGAAGGGGTCCGGCCTAGAAACGGAGGCCGCTCGCCCCGGACCTGCCTCCTTGTAGCGCCAGTGGGCGGCCACGCCCAGCTCGGCGTGGCGATGCATGTCGTGGGTGCGGATCTGCACCTCCAGCGCGCGTCCGTCGGAGCCAATCACCGCGGTATGCAGCGAACGGTAGTCGTTGCTTTTCGGGCGCGAGATGTAATCGTCGAACTCTTTCGGAATCGGCGTCCACAGATTGTGCACGATGCCGAGCGCGGTGTAGCAGTCCTTCACCGAGTCCACCAGCACGCGCAGGGCGCGCACATCGTAGAGCTCGGAGAAGTCCAGCGACTTGCCGCGCATCTTGTTGTAGATGCTGTAGATGTGTTTGGGCCGGCCCTGCACCTCGGCGTTGATGCCCGCCGAGCGCAATTCCGCCTCCAGTGCCGCCACCGCATCGGCAATGAAGCTCTCGCGCTCGTCGCGTTTCTCGTCCAGCATGGACGCGATTTTCCGGTACAGCTCGGGCTCGAGGTAACGGAAAGCGTAGTCTTCCAGCTCCCACTTGAGTTGCCAGATGCCGAGGCGGTTGGCGAGCGGCGCAAAAATGTCGAGCGTCTCCTGCGCATAGGGCCGGCGCAGGGCGTCGGGCGCGCGCGCGAGGAAACGCAGCGTCTGGGTGCGGCTCGCCAGCCGCACCAGCACCACGCGGATGTCTTCGACCATGGCGAGGAGCATTTTGCGCAGCACCTCGGCCTGCGAGTTGCGCGCAGCGCCGGTTTCCTGTCCCGCCAGTGCGCGGGTGACCATGCGCAGCTGATTGAGCTTGGCGATGCCCGCCACCAGTGCCGCGACGGTCGGACCGAAGGCGGCGGCGAGCTGGTCCTGGCTGTCGGCCAGATACTGGGGCACCGCGAACAGGATGCCGGCGATGCGTGTCTCGGCGTCCAGCCGCAGCGCGGCGAGGGAGGAGGCTACGCCCAGCGCGTGTTCCAGCACCGGCTCGCCGGTGCCCAGCAGCTTGCCCGCGTACACGGGAACGGCGAATTCGTAGGCGCGACGCAGCCGCACGGCGTCGGCTTCGGGCAAGCCCGTGGCGTTCGGAGCTAGCGCCGGCTCGGCCAAATCGACGTGTGCAGCCTGCACGACGGTACCCATGGCTGAATTATACTCGCCACGGTAGGGCGGTCCGCCGTGACCAAACGCAAATCGGCGATAATCTCCTCATGTTCGAATTCTTCAGAACCTGGCGCAGAAAACGCGCACTGCGCCGCTTTGTGCTGGATGAGGCGCTGTGGCAGCACGTGACCCGCAGCCTGCCCTTCCTGCACGGGCTGACGGATGCGGACAGGCAGCATTTGAAGGAGTACGCGGTGCTGTTCCTGGACGAAAAGCAAATGCACGGCGCACGCGGCTTCGTCCTGACCGATGCGGTGCGTCTTTCGATCGCAGTGCAGGCCTGCCTGCCCATCCTCAATCTCGGCCTGGACGCCTACCAGGGCTGGGTAGGGATCGTGATCTACCCGGGCGAATTCAAGGTCCGGCGCGAGGAAATGGACGCGAGCGGCGTGGTGCACGAATACGACGATGCGCTCTCGGGCGAAGCCTGGCCTGGCGGACCGGTGATCCTTTCCTGGCAGGACGTGGCGCTGGGCGCGGCCGGCTACAACGTGGTAATCCACGAATTCGCGCACAAGCTGCATATGGACCGCGGCGACATGGACGATTTTCCGCTGCCGCACGCGGATATGGAACGCGAGCAGTGGCTGGCGGCCTGGGATACGGCGTACGACGAATTCTGCGCCCAGGTCGATCGCGGCATGGACACCGTGATCGACCCCTACGCGAGCGAGCAGCCGGCGGAGTTCTTCGCCGTCCTCTCCGAAGCCTTCTTCACCCTGCCGCAGGCAGTGCGTTCGATCTACCCGGAGCTATATGGTCAATTGGCGTTGTTCTACAAGCAGGATCCGGCGGCGCGAGTTCAAGCGTAGTCACGAACAGGCGAGTGCTGAATCAGTTGCCGAGCAGAAAATCGCGCACGATCGCGATCTGGTCCGCGTGCATCAGCGTCGGCGCATGGCCGACCTCGGGAATCTCCACCGTTTTTGCGCGCGGGCCGCGGCCGGCCATTTCCCGCACGGTCTCGCGCTTGAGCAGGTCGGACAAGGCGCCGCGGATCACCAGCGTCGGACAACGGATGGCGTCGTAATAGGACCAAAGCTCGATGTCCTTGTCGGGCGCCGCGGCGTTGAAGGGCACGGCGATGGCCGGGTCATAGTGCATGCGGTAACTGCCGTCCGGCTGCCTGCGCGTGACATGCTCGGTGAGGACGGACCATTCCGCATCGCTGTGAGCGCCGAAAGGCGCGCTTACCGCGCGTATGTACTGGATCGCCGCGGCGAAATCGGGGAAGGTCGGCGCCTTGCCCACATATTCGCCGATGCGCGCAAGCGAAACGGCGGTAATGATCGGTCCGACGTCGTTCAGCACCAGTTTCTGCAGCGGCGTCTCGGCCAGGCTCGCGAGGGCCATGCCTATCATCCCGCCCATCGACGTGCCGACCCAATGCACGCAATCGGCGTCCAGGCGCGCCAGCAGCGTCACCATGTCGGCGACATAGGTCTGCACCTGGTATTCCATCGGATTCTTCAGCCAGCCGCTCAGTCCGCGGCCGGGCACGTCGGGACAGACCACGCGGTAATCGCCGGCCATGGCCCGCGCCAGCGAGTCGAAATCGCGCCCGCAGCGCGTCAGGCCGTGCACGCACACCAGCACCTTGCGGTTGCCGGGATCGCCCCACTCGGTGTAAGCCAGTTGGTGCAGGCCGCTCGGAGTGATGCACTGCACCTGGCGCTGCCTGAATTCCCCGCTCATTCATCGCTCCCTGGATCACTCGCGCTGCCGTCCCGAGGCGGGTCGGGAGCTCGCTTGCGCCGAGAGTATATCAGTCCGAACACGCGCCGATCGCTGGGACGATTGCGCCACCTTAGCCCCGGGAAAGACGGATGCGCCGCACGGACCAAGCGTTTCATTCCGCATACCAGTACCGCTTTCTGAGTTCGCGGTAAGGCTGCACGCCGACTCCTTCGCCGTCGAGCCGGACCAGCACCGCGCCGGCGCTGTCGGTGCGCAGCATTTGCGCGCCGATCAAACGATAGCGTTCCACCACTTCCTCCTTCGGATGGCCGAGGCGGTTGCGGTAGCCGACCGGGAAAACGACCCAGCGCGGCTGCACCGCGGCGATGAATTCATCCGTGGAGGAAGTGCGGCTGCTATGGTGCGGCACCACCAGCACGTCCGCGCGTAGCTCGCCCGGCACGCGCTCGAGCAACTCCTGTTCCGAGCGCGCCTCGATGTCGCCGGTGAGGAGCACCGTACCGCGTGCGGCGGAGATTTTCAGCACGCAACTGCGGTCGTTGGATTTGAGCCCGTCGACGGCATAGCTGCCGGCGGTCGGGTGCAGCAGCTCGAAACGCACGCCGTCCCAATTCCAGCCCTGCCCTGCCGCGCACGGCAGCCTGTATGCCGGCGCGACGAGCAGAGCCGGATGGCTTGCGGACAGCGAGGAGTAAAGGACCCCGACCGGCAAGCCCGACAGCACGGACACGGCGCCGCCCGCATGGTCGTTGTCCTCATGGGTGACGATCATCGCGTCCAGGCTTGCGATACCTGAGGCGCGCAGGAACGGCAGGATGACGCGGGTGCCGCTATCGGCCTCTGGGCTGTACGCGGGGCCGGTATCGTAGAGCAGGGCATGCCGCTTGGTCTGCACAAATACCGCCAGCCCTTGGCCCACATCCAGCACCGTGATCCACGCGGCGCCGGGCGCGGGCGCAGGCGGGGTCACGGCATACATCGGCAACAGCAGGGCCAGGCCCAGCCAGCGCGCCGGAACGCCCCGCGGCAACAGCAGCCACGCGGTCCCGGCAAGGGCCAGCGCCACGGTCCAGGCTGCGGGCGCGTGCTGCTGCCACACCGCCAGCGGCAGTCCGGCACACCATTCGAGCAGCCACATTTGCCCCGCCATCACCGCATGTGCGAGTTTCAGGATGAAATCCAAAGGCAGCACGCTTCCGGCCAAAGCAAGCGGCGTCACCACCATGCTCACCAGCGGAATCGCAATGGCATTGGCAAGCGGCGATACCAGCGACATCTGCTGGAACCAGACGAGAAGCAGCGGCGCCAAGGCCAGCGTGATTGCCCACTGGACGCGTCCCCATTGAACGAGGCTTTGGCCCGGCGCGAGCCCGTGCCGCTCCCGCAGCCGGCCCGTCACCACATACAGGATGACCGCGACGGCGCCGAAAGAAAGCCAGAAACCCGGCGCGAGCACCGCCCAGGGATCGAGCAGCAGCACTACCAGCAAAGCGAAGCACAACACGCGCGAGACCGAACCGATGCGGTTCGCCCACAGCGCCAGGGCCACCACGCCGACCATATACACCGTGCGCTGCGCGGGCACCGCGAAACCGGCGATCAGGCAGTAGGCGAACGCGGCGAGGAACATGGCCAGTGCCGAAGCCTTGCGCGCCGGCAGCGCCAACATCAGAGCCGATGAGCGCCGCCACAGCCAGTGGATGAGCGCCGCGAACAGGCTCGCCACCATGGTCACATGCAGGCCGGAGATCGACATCAGATGCGACACGCCGGTGCGCGCGAACAACTGCCATTGGCGCGCGTCGATGGCGTTCTGGTCGCCGATTGCCAGCGCAATCAGGATACCGGCGTAGGGATAGCCGGGCAGCGAGTCCCAGTAACGTTCGCGCAGGATTTCGCGCATGCGCTCGATGAAATAAGCCGGTCGCAGCGCCAGATCGTCCAGGCGCGCAGTGCCGCCGGGGCGCACGTAGCCGGTCGCGCCGATGGCGCGCTGCAGCAGCCAGGACTCGTAATCGAAGCCGTGCGGATTGGCGCTGCCGTGCGGGCGCCGCAGGCGCACGCTGAAACGCCAGCGCTCGCCGGCGCGGATGGGCGCGATGTCCTGAAACTCTTCAGGGCTGGTGCCGTTGTACCAGGAGAGCGCGACGCGCCGCGGCAGGCGCGCTGTCGCCGGCTCGACCTGTTCGACGTCGAAATCGAAGCGCACGCCGCCCTCGAACGGCTGCGGCAGACCGGCCACCACGCCGATAACCGCGAGGTCCACGCCCTCCCACTGCGGCGGCAGGCGATCGGCCAGGCGCCATTGCGCCCAGGCCGCGGCGTAAAAGAAGCCGGCCGCGGCAAACATGGCGTTCGCCAGCAACATGGCGGCGAGCCCGGCGGCATGAGCAGGGAGCAGGGGCCCCGCTGTGCGGGGATGCGACCGGCCGCGATTGCCGCCAGACGCCGACAGCGACGACTCCTTAACCAAAACAAAAGATCGGAGGCGGCCGCTACGGCCATCCGCTACGCGCAGACTCAAGCGCCACCATAAAACCAAGACCGGCAGCAGCAGCAAAGCCCACGCAAGCGGCGGCAGTTGCGGCTGTTGCTGCAACAGGCATACGCCCAGGGCAAAACTGATGATATTGAATCTCATCGAAGCTTAACGAACGAGCATGGCTGCGGTTGAATTGCCTTACAATCGAGCCATGGAGAGGGCGATTTCGACTGCAGATCCGATGCCACGCAAGATTTTCAAGAAATACCTGCCCAGCCACGAAAGGGTGCGCAATAACCGGCATATCGCAAGGTTCGGCGGTTTTCTGCAGCATCCCAACCTGTGGCATCTGAACCGCCACTCGGTGGCGGGCGGCGTCGCAGTGGGCATGTTCTCGGGCCTGGTTCCTGGCCCGTTCCAGATGCTGACCGCGGCGCTGCTCGCCGTGCCGCTGCGGGTCAACCTGCCGGTGGCGCTCGCCACTACGTTTTACACCAATCCTTTCACCATCGGCCCGCTGTACGTGCTCGCCTACCTGATCGGCCGGCTGATCATGGGCGGTGGAGGCGCGGCGCTCAGCCCGCCGCCCGACTTGCAGTGGTCGCAGTTGGGCGCCTCGCTCGAGGCTTTCCTGCGCTGGGCCATGTCGATGGGCACGCCGCTCGCCATTGGCCTGGTGGCCCTGGCGCTGGGCCTGGCCGCCCTCGGTTACGCGTGCGTGCAGATCGGCTGGCGCGCCTATGTGATCCGCGCCTGGCGCAAACGCCGGCAGTTACGAAGCCAACATGCCGGCTGAGAAATTCGCGCACCGCGTCTCCAACATGCCCGCTGATACCCTCGCGCAGCGGGTCTACCAGCGTTTTGCCACCCCGGCGCTGGCCCTGGTCTGCGTCAACCTCATCGGCATGGCCGGCTACAAGATCATCGGCGGAGACAACGTGTCGTGGCTGGACTCGCTGTACATGACCTTCATCACCGTCGCCACCATCGGCTATGGGGAAATCATCGATCTCAGCCATTCCCCGGGCGGGCGCGTATTCACCATCTGCATCGCGCTGATCGGCATCGGCGTGACCACTTACATGATTTCCACGCTCACCGCCTTCATCCTCGAAGGCGACATGAACGAGGCACTACGGAGGCGAAGAATGCGAAACAGCATCGCGGCACTGCGGCGGCATTACATCATCTGCGGCATCGGCCGCGTCGGCACCAACGTCGCGCACGAGCTCGAGGTCACCGGACGCTCCTACGTCGTCATCGAGAGCGGCAAGGAGGCGATCGAGCGCTATCTGGAGAGCTATCCCAATGCCCTGTGCATCCACGCCGACAGCAGCGAGGACAGCGCGCTGGTCGAGGCCGGCATCGAGCACGCCGCGGGGGTGTTCGCGGTTACCGGGGACGACAGCAAGAACCTGGTGGTCTCGCTGTCGGCGAAGCTGCTCAACCCGCAGGCGCGCGTGGTGGCGCGCTGCCACGAGATCAACTACATCGACAAGATGCGCAAGGTCGGCGCCGACGCGATCGTGTCTCCCGATTTCACCGGCGGCATGCGCATCGTCTCGTCGATGATCCGGCCGGTGGTGGTGAGCTTTCTCGACGAGATGCTGCGCGCGGACAAAGCGCTGCGGGTGGAGGAAGTGCAGATCCCCGAGGGCTTTGACACCGGCACGATAGGGGGGCTTAAGTTGAACCGGCGCGACTTCGTTCTGCTGGCGGTACGCGCGCAGGACGCGTGGGAGTTCAACCCGGCCGAGGACTTCGGCATTCATCCCGGCAACACCCTGGTGGTGATGACAACACCCGCAGGGCGCAAATCGCTGGAGCGAACTCTGGGGGTAGCGGCATGAGCAGGGAGCAGGGAGCGGCATGAGCCTGCAGGTCTGGCTGGCGGGCGGCTTCCTCACCCTATTCAGGCGCGCCTGACGACCATACACCGGCTCAGTCCGGATTCAGCACCCCGTCCTGCAGCCGCAATACGCGCTGGGTGCGAGCGGCGATGCCCGGGTCGTGGGTGACGATGATGAAGCTGGTACCGCGGCTTCGATTCAGTTCCAGCATCATCTCGAACACCTGGGCCGCGGTATGGCGATCGAGGTTGCCGGTAGGCTCGTCGGCGAGCACGCACGCAGGCTGGGTCACCAGCGCCCGCGCCAGCGCCGCGCGCTGGCGCTCGCCGCCGGAGAGCTCGGCCGGAGTGTGTTCCAGGCGGCTGCCGAGCCCCACTTCCTCGAGGATGGCCGCAGCGCGGCTGCGCGCCCCTGCTGCCGGCATGCGCCGTATCAGGAGCGGCATGGCCACGTTCTCCAGGGCGGTGAATTCCATCAGCAAGTGATGAAACTGGTAGACGAAACCGAGCGATTCGTTGCGCAGCCGGCCGCGCGCCGCCTCGGTCAGGCTTTGCATCGGCCGGCCGAGGATCGTCACCTCACCCGAAGTCGCGCTGTCCAGGCCGCCCAGCAGGTGGAGCAAGGTGCTCTTGCCCGAGCCCGAAGCGCCGACGATGGCCACCAGTTCTCCGGCGCGCACTTGCAGGTCCACGCCGAGCAAAACCGGCACCTCGACTGCGCCCTGATGGTAGATCTTGGCGAGCCTGGCGCAGCCGAGAACGATGTCACTCATAGCGCAAGGCCTCGGCGGGATTCACCCGCGATGCGCGCCAACTCGGATAAAGCGTGGCGAGCAGGCTCAGCACGAACGACACCGCGGCGATCGCGGCGACGTCGCCGCCTTGCAGGTCGGAAGGCAGCTCGCTGATGTAATACACATCCTTCGCCAGAAAGTGAACGTTGAACAGGCTTTCTATGAAGGGCACCACCACGTCGATATTGAGCGCGAGCAGCACCCCGCCGACGACGCCGATCAGCGTGCCGATGACACCGATCAGCGCGCCCTGCACGATGAACACGGCCATGATGCCCGAGGGCGCAGCGCCCAGAGTGCGCAGGATGGCGATATCGGGCTGCTTGTCGGTAACCGCCATGACCAGGGTGGAAACGATGTTGAACGCGGCCACCGCGACGATCAGCAGCAGGATGATGAACATCACGTTCTTCTCCATTTGCACCGCGCGGAAAAAATTGGCGTGGCTGCGCGTCCAGTCGCTGATGTACACATCGGCGCCCAGCCTGGGCAGCAGCTCCAACGCCACCTGGCGCGACTGGAACAGGTCGTGCAGCTTCAAGCGCACGCCCGAAACCTTGTCCTCCATGCGGTACAGCTTCTGCGCATCCTCGAGATGGATCAGCGCGAGGCCGGAATCGTATTCGAACATGCCGATCTCGAAAATTCCGACCACGCGGAATTGCTTCAGGCGCGGCACGATGCCGGCCGGCGTTACCTGCCCCTGCGGCGCGATCAGCGTCAGCTTGTCGCCGACGATCACGGCCAGCGCGCGCGCGAGCTCGCTGCCGAGCACGATGCCGAACTCGCCGGGCCGGAGCGCGGCCAGCGTGCCGGCCTTCATGTGGCTGCCGATCTCCGCCACCTGTTCCTCGCGCTCGGGCAGAATGCCGCGGATGACCGAGCCGCGCACTGCGCCATCGAAAGTGAGCATGCCCTGCACGTTGACGAAGGGCGCGACGGCAACCACGCGCGGATCGGAGGCGGCAAGTTCGGCCACCGCCTGCCAGTCGGCAAGCACATCGCCCGGCCCGCTGATCTGCACATGCGAAGCCACTCCCAGGATGCGCGTGCGCAGTTCGTTCTGGAAGCCGTTCATCACCGACAGCACCGTGATCAGCGCCGCCACCCCGAGCGCAATGCCCAGCATCGAGGTGAGCGAGATAAAGGAGATGAAATGGTTGCGGCGCTTGGCGCGGGTGTAGCGCAGGCCGATAAACAATTCGTAGGGGAGTTGGGTCATTGTCGTTATTGCGCGACCTGTCGTTATTGTGCGCCCGGTCGTTATCGTGGACGGTGTATTTTGACATACTCTCGCCCGGCTTATCCGTGTGCGGGGGTGATAAACTTTGGCATGCATTGCCATCTGCTGGTTTCCGACCTGTTCTGGCCCGACCGGGATTTCCGCGACATCTATCGCGAACTCGACACGCCGGCGCTGGAGCAACTCCTTGGCAAAGGGCGGCGGCGGCACGCCGAAGCAGGGTCGGTCGAAGCCTGGCTGTGCGCGCAGTTCAACCTGGACAAGCAAGGGGACTGGCCGGTCGCGCCCTATAGCCTGCTCGCCGACGGCGGCGAACCGGGCGCTCACCATTGGCTGCGCGCCGACCCGGTGCACCTCAAGCTCGACGGCAACCGGCTGGTGCTCGCCGACAGCGGCATTTTTCCCGTATCGCAGCAGGAAGCCGAGAGCCTCACCGACAGCCTCAATGCGCATTTTTCGGGAGATGGCCTGAGTTTTTATCCGCTGCGGCCGGACCGCTGGTATCTGCGCGCCGAGGCCGCGCCGGCACTGGAAACGACGGCGCTGCCCGAAGCCGCGGGCAGGAGCATCGATGCCTTGCTGCCGCGCGGAGCCGACGCCGCGTCCTGGCGCACGCGCCTGAACGACATCCAGATGCTGCTGCACGGCCACGCGGTCAACGAAGAGCGCGAGAGCGCAGGCAAACTGCCCATTAACAGCATCTGGCCCTGGGGCGGCGGCAGGCTGCAGGACCCCGTGTCCGCGCCGTGCGACGCGGTCTGGTCCAGGGACCCGTTCGCGGCGGGACTGGCGCAGGCGGCGCACATCGCGGCGCGCAATCTGCCCGATGGCGCCGCCGACTTGCTGCGCGCAAGCGCAAGCGAAGGCGTAAACCTGATCCTGCTGGACCGGCTGCGCGGCGCGGCGCAGTATGGCGATGCCCATGGTTGGCGCGAAGGCCTGCAGCAACTCGAGCACGACTGGTTTGCACCCCTGCTGCAAGCGCTCAGGCAGGAGCGCGTCGGCATGATTAGCCTGCATGCGCTCGGGCCCGCGGGCGTGCTTTCGGCCGAGACCACCCGCGGCGACCTGCGCCGCTTCTGGCGGCGGGTCAAGCCGCTGCCGGATTTCGCATAACCATGACAACCATCATCACCCGTCCGATCCCCGCGCGCAGCCGCGACATGCTGGTGCAGCAGGGCCTGCATCCGGTGCTGGCGCAGCTGTATGCCGCGCGCGGCGTGCTGGACAAAAGCGAGGTGGGGAGCGAATTCTCGGGGTTGATTTCGCCGGAGCGGCTGCTGCATGCCGGCCGCGCTGCGACGCTGCTCGCCGATGCCATCGAAATGAAGCAGCGCCTGCTGATCGTCGCCGACTACGACTGCGATGGCGCCACGGCCTGCGCCGTCGGGGTACGCGCGCTGCGCGCATTCGGTGCCGACGCGGCTTACCTCGTGCCCAACCGCTTCGAATATGGCTATGGACTCACGCCGGAAATCGTCGAGCTCGCCGCGCGCCAGGCGCGGCGCCCCGACCTCCTGATCACCGTGGACAACGGCATCGCCAGCAACGAGGGCGTGGCGCGGGCGAACGCGCTTGGCATCGCCACGCTGATCACCGACCACCATCTGCCCGGTGACACCCTGCCGCAGGCGAATTGCATCGTCAATCCCAATCAGCCCGGCTGCGATTTCCCGAGCAAGGCCATCGCCGGCGTCGGCGTGATGTTCTACGTCATGCTGGCGCTCAGGGCCGAGCTGCGCCGGCGCGGCCACTTCAGGGACCGCCCTGAGTTCAATCTGGCAACGCTGCTCGATCTGGTGGCCCTGGGCACGGTCGCCGACGTGGTGCGGCTGGACCGCAACAACCGCATCCTGGTGGCGCAGGGGCTGAAGCGCATACGCGAAGGCAAGATGCAGGCCGGCATCGCCGCGCTGCTGCGCGTTGCCGGGCGCGAGGCGCGCCGCGCGTCCTGCTTCGACCTCGGCTTCGCCGCCGGGCCTCGGCTCAATGCCGCCGGGCGCCTGGCCGACATGGCGCTGGGAATCGAGTGCCTGATCACCGACGATGCGGCGCGCGCACTCAACATCGCGCAGGAGCTCGACCGGCTGAACCGCGAGCGGCGCGAAATAGAAGGCACCATGCAGGATCAGGCGCTGGCGATGCTGGAGGGCCTGGGCCCGGGTTTGGGTACGGACGCGGTTCCAGACGCAGAAGCGGCCTATACCCTGGCACTGTTCGATCCGTCCTGGCACCAGGGCGTGGTGGGCATACTCGCGGCGCGCATCAAGGACCGGCTGCACCGGCCGGTGATCGCCTTCGCCGCGGGCAACGCGGGCGAACTGAAAGGATCCGGGCGATCGATCCCGGGCCTGCATTTGCGCGACGCGCTCGATCTCGTCGCCAAGCGCGCGCCCGGCCTGATTCTGCGCTTCGGCGGTCATGCCGCCGCCGCGGGCCTCACCATACGCAGCGAAGGCCTGGCGCAGTTTGGCGAACTGTTCGAGAGCACGGTGCGCGGGCTGCTCGCCGCGTCCGATCTCGCGCGCAGCATCCAGACCGACGGCCCGCTGGAATCGGCCTACATGAACCTGGACACGATACGCATGCTGGAGCGCGAGGTCTGGGGCCAGGGTTTCCCGCAGCCCTTGTTCTGCGACCGCTTCGCTGTCGCCAGCCAGCGCGTGGTCGCCGACAAGCATCTGAAACTGCGCCTGCAGAAGGACGGCAAGTCGTACGAGGCAATACGCTTCAATTCGCTGGCTCCGGCAGGCGCGGCCATTCGCGCCGCCTACCGGCTGGCGGTGAATGAGTACAATGGCGTGCAGAGCGTGCAGCTCATCGTCGAGGAGTGGGAAAACGCCGCATGAACATGGGCTTTCTCGAAGCCACGGGCCTGGCGCCGCTGCCGGCCTTCCTCACCAGCCTGGCTCTGGGGCTGCTGATAGGACTGGAGCGCGAACGCAATCCCGCCAGCAAGGCCGGCCTGCGCACCTTCGCCCTGGTCGCGCTCCTGGGCACGCTTGCCAGCCTGGTAGCCGAGAAGACCGGCTCGCCCTGGATCCTTGCGGCAGGACTTGCCCTGGTCGGCCTGATGATGATCGCCGCCTACGCGCGCGACAGCGACGAGGCCGCCGCCCCCGGGACCACTTCGGTGGCTGCGGTGTGCGTCTGCTATGGTCTGGGTGCGCTGATTTGGCTGGGCTATCCCACGCTGGCGGTGATGCTCGGCGTGATCACCACCATGCTGCTCTATCTCAAGCCGGAACTGCGCGGCCTGTCGCAGAGCCTGACGCGCCAGGACCTGTTCTCGATCCTGCAGTTGGCCGCGCTGAGCTTCGTCATCCTGCCGGTGTTGCCCGACCAGGACTTTGGGCCCTACAACGCGCTCAACCCCCACCAGATCTGGCTCATGGTGGTGCTGATCTCCGGCATCAGTCTCGCCGGCTACATCGCGCTGCGGATTACCGGCGGACATCATGGCGTGCTGCTGCTCGGCCTGTTCGGCGGGCTGGTGTCGAGCACCGCCACCAGCATGGTCTACGCGCGCCACGCGCGCGACCCAGGAATGCTGCAACTCGCGGCGGTGGTAATCCTCGCCGCCAATCTGGTGGTGCCGGTGCGCCTGGCGGTGCTGGGCGGCGTGGTCTCGCCCGGCATCCTGCCGCAGCTCTTGCCGGCGCTCGGATGCGCGCTCGCCTGCAGCGCCGCCGGCGCCCTCTACTGGTGGCGCAAGCTGCGCGAGCAGCCCGAGCTGGTAGTGCCTGAAATTCGCAATCCGACCGAGATCCGCACTGCACTGGGATTCGGGTTGCTGTTCGGCATCGTGCTGTTCTTTTCCGCATGGTTGTCGGACGTTGCCGGCAGCCGCGGCCTGTACGCGGTGGCGCTGGTGTCCGGCCTCACCGATGTGGACGCGATCACGCTTTCCACCCTGCGCCTGTACGATCTGGGCAAGCTGCAGCCCCTGCAGGCGGTGAGCGCCATCGTGCTGGCGCTGATTTCGAACATCGCGTTCAAGCTCGGGCTGGTGTTCGCGGTCGGCGGCGCCGCGCTCGCCCGCCGCTGCGCGCCACCGATGCTCGCGGCCGCCGCCACTGCCGGCCTGGCCCTCGCTTTTCTTCCCGCCTAAAGTGCGCCCATGACCGAGACCATACGCATAACTTGGCCGGGCGGCTTCGTTTCCGCCGCGCTCCGGAATACGCCGACCGCGGCAAAGCTGCTCGCGGCCCTGCCCTGCACGGCGCACGCTCAGACCTGGGGCGAGGAAGTCTATTTCACCTTGCCGGTCGAGGCGGCCTTGGAACAGGACGCGCGGCAGGTAGTCGAACCCGGCACGGTCTGCTTCTGGGTCGAGGGCGCGTCGTTGGCGCTGCCCTACGGTGCGACGCCGATCGCGCAGAAAGGCGAGTCGCGTCTCGTGACCAAATGCAACGTGCTCGGCAAGATCGACGGCGACCCCAAGGCACTGGCGGGAATACGCGACGGCGATGCGATCAAAGTGTCGCGGGAGTGAGACATGGAGCGCAAGCGCGTCAATTCCAGCAAGATTCGCGCGGTCGCCTACGATTCGAAGTCGCGCGTGCTGGAAGTCGAATTGCGGGATGGCGCCGTAATCGCCTATAGCGGCGTGTCGCAGGAAGTGCATCGCCAGTTCATGAACGCACCTTCGCCGACCAGCTACTACGAGGACAAGATCGCCGACGAATTTTCAGCCCGGCGGCTATAAGGCCCGATCTGCCATTTAGCCAGGCTCTAGAGGCTTCGCATGTATTGCACCATGCGCCGGCGCATGGCCGCATCGGGCAGGCGCCCCAAAGCCGCGCCCATGTTGTCCACCAGGTAATCGGGGTTGCGCGTGGCGGGAATGGCGCAGGTCACCGCCGGGTGAGCAAGGATGAACTTGAGGAAAAACTGCGCCCAGCTGTTGCAGTCGAATTCCTGCGCCCACTTGGGCAACTCCCTGCCCTTCACCCGGCGAAACAGTTCGCCCTCCTCGAACGGGCGGTTGACGATCACCGCCGTCCGGTATTCCGCGCAAACCGGCAGCAGGCGCTCCTCGGCTGCCGTGGTCACCACGTTGTAGTTGAACTGCGCGAAGTCGAGCTGCTCCGACTTGATCAAGCGCTCAAGTTCGGAGTAAGCGCCCTCGTGGTAGTGGGTGATGCCGAGATAGCGGATCCTGCCCTGCGCCTTCCACTCGCGCAGGGTCTTGAGCTGGGTCTTCACGTCCGTGAGGTTGTGCACTTGCATCAGGTCCATGGCCCGCGGGTTGAGCGTCAGGGTGCGCATGCGGCGCATGGATTCCTCCATCTGGCGGATGCCGGCCTCGCGCCCGCTGCTCCAGACTTTGGTGGCGAGAAACAGTGATTTCTCCACCCCGAGATCGGCGACGAGGTCGCCGACCACCGACTCCGAACTCCCGTACATGGGCGAGCTGTCTACCATCTGCCCGCCCGCTTTGACGAAGCGCCCGAGCACTTCGCGCGCGGCAGCGCGTCCGCCTGCGTCGCCGCCGACGTCGAAGGTCTGCCAGGTGCCGAGCCCGACCGCGTGCAGCAATTCGCCCGTTTTCGGAATGGGACGCTTGAGCGGCGCCGCGGTCGCGCGCGCAGGTGGAATCAAAGCCATGGCAGGTACTCCGGCAAGCAGTTTCAGAATCTTGCGGCGCGAGGACATAAGGGCATCTCTAATAATGCAGATTTTGTCATGACAATTCTCAGAATGACAATTCAGGGTCCCCATAAGTCTATTCCACTTGTGCATGCGCGGGAGATCCCTGGCGGAACATCAGGGGAAGCACGCATGCCCCCGGCGGAACCCAGGGGGAACCACGTAGGCGAGAGTATAATTGCGCAATTCTGACAAAAAAGCCAATCATGGAAGCCGAAAAAATCAATGCCCTCGCCAACAGCCTCGCCGACCTCGGCGCCCGCGCCAAGGAAATGCGGAGGTACCTTTGACTTCGAGACCAAGCAGGAACGCCTGATCGAAGTCGGGAGGCAGCTCGAACAGCCGAACGTCTGGAACGACGCCAAGCGCGCCCAGGAACTCGGTCGCGAAAAGAAAACCCTGGAGGGCATCGTCGGAGGTCTCGTGACGCTGGACAGCCAACTGCGCGACGCAAGCGAGCTGTTCGAGATGGCGCGCGCCGAAGCCGACGATGCCACGCTCATGAGCCTGGCCGGGGACATCGCTGCGGCGGAAAAGCGGGTGGCGGGCATGGAGTTTCGCCGCATGTTCTCCAATGCGCTCGATCCGAACAACTGCTTCCTCGACATTCAGTCCGGTTCGGGCGGCACCGAAGCGCAGGACTGGGCGGCGATGCTGGAGCGCATGTACCTGAAATACTGCGAGCGCAGCGGCTTCAATGTCGAAGTGCTGGAAGAATCCGAAGGCGAGGTGGCGGGGATCAAGAGCGCGACCATCAAGGTTTCGGGCGAGTATGCCTACGGCCGGCTGCGCACCGAAACCGGCATTCACCGCCTGGTGCGCAAATCGCCCTTCGATTCCGGCAACCGGCGCCATACCTCGTTCGCCAGCGTATTCGCCTACCCCGAGGTGGACGACACCATCGAGGTCGAAATCAACCCCGCGGACCTGCGCATCGACACCTACCGCGCCTCGGGCGCCGGCGGCCAGCATATCAACAAGACCGACTCCGCGGTGCGCATCACCCACCTGCCCACCAATATCGTGGTGCAGTGCCAGAACGACCGCTCGCAGCACCGCAACCGCGCCGAAGCCATGGCCATGCTGAAATCGCGCCTGTACGAACGGGAGATCCGCAAACGACAGGACGAGCAGCAGAAGCTCGAGGACTCGAAGACCGACATCGGCTGGGGTCACCAGATCCGCTCCTACGTGCTCGATCAGTCGCGCATCAAGGACTTGCGCACCGGCGTCGAGATCGGCAACACCCAGGCGGTCATGGACGGCGACCTGGATGTGTTCATCGAAGCAAGTTTGAAGCAGGGTGTGTAACCAGGCAATGCACGAAAGCGATGTCCACGAAAGCAATGTCATTTCGAGTCCCCCTCCGGGGATAAACTTCGCGAGAAATCTGCTTGTTGGCCCATGAATGAAAAAACCTTTTACGTATACCTGTTGGCTAGTAAATCCAGGCGTCTTTACGTCGGCGTGACGAATAATTTGGAGCGCCGCTTGTTTGAGCACAAATCCAAACTGGTAGACGGGTTCACAAAGCAGTACAACATTGACCGCCTGGTTTATTTTGAACAGACAACGGATGTTCTGAGCGCTATCACCAGGGAAAAACAAATCAAGGGTTGGAATCGAAGCAAGAAAATTTGTTTGGTCGAGATCAGCAATCCCACCTGGGAGGATTTGAGTGCTGAATGGTATAAAGAGCATCTCGAGTAATCCCAATTTCGTCATTCCGAGCGGAGCGAGGAATCTGCTGTTACGGCCTGTAGAAAAGCAGATTCTTCGGCCTACGGCCTCAGAATGACAATTTTTTGGAGATCCCTTAAG
>Ga0208587_1000441_pt1 | contig 22983 bp, 12 predicted proteins | sample NGESurdeep092012_7_FD_184472 | JGI IMG/M metagenome (GOLD analysis project Ga0208587, IMG submission 184472) | Arctic peat soil microbial communities from Barrow, Alaska - NGEE Surface sample 210 deep-092012 (SPAdes) | ecosystem: Environmental > Terrestrial > Soil > Wetlands > Peat ...
CGCGGGCTCTCGCCGTAGGCCAGCGCCGAGTACGCCCGCGGCCTGTCGCCGAACTCCACGGCGAGGATCCAGCCGTCGCCGCCGTTCGCCGACATCTTGCCGTCGGGATCGCGCGCGAAGTTGAGCACGCGGAAGCAGCCGAGCGCCCCGCCGCAGCCGCCGATGGGCACGTCCACGGTGCCGCGGCGCAGGCGGTGCACCACGCCCCACTCCACGTCGTACGCGCCGTACCGGCGCGCGGTCTCGCCAACGGCCCACACAAAGGCCTCGGCCGCCTTGGCCGGCTGTGACAACCCGTACGGAGTGTTCGTCGGGTCGGCCGACGTCCACGTCTTGGTGTAGCGCAGTGAGTCGGGGAGTCCCACGCCGTAGCGCTGCCACCAGGTCTCAAAGAGCATCGCGCCCTTGCTGTCGGCGGCGGCGGTGTTGTCCCACTTCGCCATCATCGCGGCCGCGGCTGCCACGTCGCCGGTGGGGTTCGTGGCCTTCACGGCGGCCAGCAGGTCGGGCTTCACGCGGTCAGCCAGCAGCATGCGGTAGCTGTGCTTCAGCTTCACCACGTCCTCGAGCGTCACCTTGTTGGTGCCGCCCACGAGCTGCAGCGCCAGTTGGCTGCGCAGCGAGAGCGACGGCTTCTCGAGGTTCGGGTACTTGTTCGTGGTGTCGATCTTCTCGCGTATGTTGGTGAAGTGTGGCGAGCTGTTCTCGTTGTGCACGTACCCGCCCTTCGGGTTCAGGAACTGCGGCAGCGAGTCCCACGGCACGTACTGCGTCCACATGTCGCTCGTGAACTTCACCGGGATGGCCACCGAGTCGCCGCCCGTGACGTGCGGCAGCAGCGGGAGCGCCGCATTCCAGGCCATCAGGATGTTCCCGGCCTTGTCGGCGTACGTGAAGTTCGACGTTGCTCGCCCGTGCAACCGCATGGCCGACTTCCACTCGGCGAGCGAGGTCGCGTGCATCATGCGCAGGAACTGCTCGCCGCCACGGTACTCGCCGTCGTTGGCGGTCTTGATGATGTAGATCTTCCCGCCTGCACGGTGAATGACCGGGCCGGCAGCCGTGGACCAGAACTCGCGCGTCTCGGACGACACGCCCGCGCCGTTCCGGAACTCCACCGTCACCAGATCGCGGATGAGTGGGAGTGAGGTGCCGTCGATCAGGTAGTAGTCCGCTTTCGCGGGGTCGACGTCGAACGCGTAGAACTCCTCCAGCCGCTGCGCGTTGTTCGTGGTGGACCAGCCGAGGTTACGGTTGAAGCCGCCGACGACCGCGAAGGGGCCGCCGATGCGGAAATCGCCGTAGAAGTCGAAGTGTCCCGGCACGGTCATCTGCGCTTCGTAGTAGCCGGAGTTCCATGCGAGGTGCGGATTGCGCAACAGGATTGCCTTGCCGGACTTCGTGCGGCTCGGGGCGAAGGCCCATGCGTTGGAGCCGACGTTGTCGCGCGTTAGCTCCTCGTCGCCCTCGCCCGGCGCTCCGCGACGGCTCGGCTCAGGCGGGAACTGCTTCGGGTCGAGTTTCGACAGGAAGCGCCGCACCATCGCGTACGTCGGCTTGCCCATGTCGCCCGCGAGCACGTCGTAGCCCGTGAAGTCGGTGGGCATCGTCGCGGGGTATTCGCCCGGATGCAGGGCGATGTAGCGGTCAAGCCCGAGGGCAAAACCGTCGTAAATGTCCCGCGTGTTCGGCTCGAGCCGCGGATAGCTCTCGATCGCCCGCGTCCGCGCACGCTGTGCCGTGAAGTCCTGCTCCATGCTGTCGCGCCCGAAGACGAGCCCCATGCGCCCCGCTTCCCGCAGGATCTGCATCGCGGTGCGCGGTCCGTAGTCCTCGAGTTGCAGCCATGCGAGCGCGTAGCCCGCAGCGCGGAGGTTCTCGGCGCGGATGTGCGGCACACCGTGCGCGGTGCGCACGATCTCGACCTGGCGCCAGAGCTCGGGAGTGGTCGACTGGGCGGCGCCGGACGCGGACAGCACAGCGAGGGCGAGGACGGGAGCGAAGAAACAAAGGCGCATGCGAAACCTCGGACGTTGGATACGCGCAGGGTGCAAGAATGGCGGTAAGGTCGCCGAACCATCGATGCAGCTACGTCTGTCCTACGCACTCCCCGCGTTGCCTGCTGAGGCTACTGAGACTACCGAGGCTGCCGGGTCGAATCTCCGATCATTCAGGAGAAGTCTATATAAATAAATATTTATATAAATCGCCTCCCCTGCCTTCTACACGCCGGCGAAATACCGCAACCCTGCCCCCATCCCGCGGAACCCCGCCTCCCGGAAGGCCGCCTCCCAACGTGACCCCGCCGCCCTCTCGCTATCGATCGTCTCGACGATCACATCCCGCCGCCGAGCCGTACCAGCTCGCCGAACCAGCCGCTCACCGAGCGCTCGCGCTGCCTCCCGCACGTCGTCCAAGCTCGCCCCCTCCCGCACACGGAGCCGGCCTCCTCGGCCCTCGGCAGCAATGATGATCCGCCCGCCGAGTGTCACCAGCATCGCTCCCGCACCGCGCGGCCGCGCGAGCGCATCGGACTCAACGCCCGGCGCCAGCGGCAGCGCGTACACATTCGCCGGGTCCGATGTCGTCAGCGCGACGATCACGTCCTCACCGTCCAGACCGGCTGCACGCAGCATCTCCACCGCCTCCGGCAGCGCGAACTGAGCGCCAGCGAGGCCAGCGACGAAGTAACCCCGCTGCACCTCGCCGCGGAACTCGAGCCGTTTCAACTCATGGTAGATCTCTTTCCACCCTACCGCTGGCCGTTCTCTCTTCCACCAGTCTCGTGACACAATACCGTATCTATCGAGCCACCTGCGGGCGATTTGCTCGGCAAGTTCCTGTTCATCACACTCCGCACCCAGCGTCCCAGCGGTGTGAACGAGCGACCAGCGTCCACCCCACAGCCCAGGCGCACCTTCCTCACGCTCGGGGCGCCTCCACTTCGGCAGACGACGCAGGTTCAGTCGGCGCTGAACGAACGGCCGATTCTCGGACGGCTTGAAGTCCGCCGGCAGCCAGCGCGCCGGATCGGGCTCGTCGCCACGCTTCACCGGCAACACCGGCTTCCATCGCAGCACGTCGCGGAGCGCGTCGATGGTGTCGTTCGTGACGAGCCCTGCCGCGACCAGCTCGCGCAGCGCCTCGCGCGTAGTTTGAGATCCCAGCCCGGTAGCAGATGAAATGTCCGCGGTGAACGACGCTCCCTGCGCCCGGAGCGCGTCATGCGCTCGACGCGCATTCTCGCTGAGCGTACTCGCGTCCACAGGCGCACCGAGCCAGAGCCGGCCGGATCCGCGCTCGAAGAATCGAATGCGAGCAACCTGCGCGACGCTAGGTCCGGATGCATCCGGCCGGGGCTCCGCCGCCCAGACCAGCGTCCCCGCCGCGGCAAGCCTGCCAAGCGACCCCGCGTCGTATTGCTCTACCCGCGACGGGAGATAGTCCCACTCCCACCCTTCGGCGGGTCGCGCGAGTCCGTACAACTGCGCCAGCGCCAGCGCCGTAGCGTCGTTGCCGGTGAGCCGAGTGCCCGGCGTAAGATGCTGCCAACGCTGGAGATAGCGCTCGAAGCGGTCGAGCGAGACCGCCTCGATCTGCTTGCGCACCTGCGCCAGCTCGCGTCGCCGTGCCTGCTCGAGGAGTCGGCGTGACGTCCAGCGCGTGACGCTCCGGTCACCACCAAAGACACCCCGCACGAGCACGCTCTTCTGCTCCCACTCCTCCAGCCGGCGCACCACCCACCGCGCGTCGAAGTCGTAGCGGGCGCGGACGTCCTCCACAGAGACGGGGCCCGCGAGCGAGATCCAGTGGGCAAGGATCTCACGCCGCGCAGCGCGCTCGGTGAGTGCGGCTTCACGGAGTACAGCTGGGATGACGTCCGCAGCGGCGCGCAGTGCGAGCTCGGTTCCGGCGCGCACGGTGGCCAGTGCCTCCGCACCAAACGCGGCGACGTAGCGCGCGTACGAATCGACGAGAATGAAGCGAGGCTCTACTCCGTTTGCGCACGGGAGTCCTACTTCGAGGAGCCTGCCACTCGCCAGAAGCGTCGAGAGCGGATCGCCGCGACGCCACTCCGCCACCGGTGCGACGCGTGCCTCGAGCTCGACGCGTGTCACGTCACCGGCGCGATCCACGAGGAGCGCCAGCTCGTCGGCATCGCGCGCCTGACGGTTCGGCGCCGTACCCCTGCGACGCGCGAGCAGCTCGTCGAGCACGGCGAGCGTCGTGTCGTCCGCACCCTCGCCGCCCATCAACTCGTCGAGCAGCACACGATCCAGCGACAGCAGGGTAGCGCGCTGCTCGGCCCTCGGCGTATCGTCGCCGTACATGTGGTCCATCACGAAGCCAAACTGCAGCGACGCGGCGAAGGGCGATGGTTTCTGCGTCTCCACGGTTCGGATCGTGATCGCGCCCGATGCAATGCGCGAGAGCACGTCGCGCAGCCCGGCCATGTCGAACGCATCCTGCAGCACGTCACGATAGGTCTCGACGACGATCGGAAACGACGGATACTCCGACACGGCCTGAAGAAGATCTCCCGCCTTGAGCCGCTGCAGCCAGAGTGGCATTCTCCGACGCGGATTGCCCCGCGGCAGCAGCAGCGCGCGCGCCGCGTTCATGCGGAAGCGCGCGCCGAACAGCGACGACGCGCCGACTTCCTCGAGCACGAGCCGCTCGGCCTCTTCTACCGACAGAGCGCGTATCGCATCAAACGGTAGGGATGCGCCAAGACCTGCACTGGGCGAAGCAAACGTTCCGGGAAGCCGAAGCATCAGGGCGTCGTCCGTCGTCTGCACCTGCACTTCCACGCCGAGTCGCTCGCGAAGGCGCCGGCCGAGCGCCATGCCCCATGGCGCGTTCACGCGTCCGCCGAATGGCGCATGCAGCACCATGCGCACCGAGCCCACCTCATCGCGGAAATGCTCGAGCACCAGCTGCGTGTCGTCGGGGACGATGCCCGTGACCTCCCGCTGCGCCTGCACGTACTCCACGAGCGACCGCGTCGTCGGCTCGTCGGCGCTGTAGTGACGTTGAATCTCCTGAATATCTTCGAGCGTGCGCGCGCCATCGAGCGTGCGTCGCAGTGCGCCGATGCGCGCCGTGAGGTGATTCGACCGCGCCATGAACTCGCCATGCCAGAAGGGCATTCGCGCCGGCGCACCCGGCGCGGGAACCACGATCACGCGATCGTGCTCGATGCTGCGAATGCGCCAGGTGGAGCTGCCAAGCTGAAATGCATCGCCGACGCGCGATTCGTGCACGAACTCTTCGTCAAGCTCGCCGAGCCGAGTCTTGTCGGCGAGGTTCACCGTATAGAGCCCGCGATCGGGAATAGTGCCGCCGGAGATCGTCGCCACCATCCGCGCCGACCTCGCTGGCGTGAGCAGGTCGGTGATGCGATCCCACGAAATGCGCGCATCGAGCTCGGCGGCGACGTCGCTCGGATACTTGCCGGCCAGCATCGCGAGCGTCTCGTCGAACGCCGCACGAGTGAGGGCGTGGTAGGGATAGGCCCTGCGCACGAAGTCATACAACGCCGTGCTGGTCCACTCTGGCAGTTCCGAGGCAACGATCGCGACGATGAGCTGGGCGAGCACGTCGAGCGCGTTCTGCACGACACGCGTGGGCTCCACGTCGCCCGATCGCATGGCGTCGAGAATCGCGAGCTGCTCGAGTGCGTCGTCGCGAAATGTCGGAATGAAGACGCCTCGGCTCGTGGCATCGAGCGAGTGGCCGGCGCGGCCGACACGTTGGAGCGCAGCCGCAACACGTTTGGGACTCTGGATGAGAAGAACGAGGTCGACCGACCCGACGTCGATCCCGAGTTCGAGCGAGCTCGTGGTGACGAGTGCGCGCAGCTCGCCGGCTTTGAGGCGTTCCTCCAACAGAAAGCGCCGCTCACGCGACAGCGAGCCGTGATACGGTAGCGCGATCTCCTCCTCAGCCAGCGCGTTCACGCGCGCCGCGATCTTCTCCGACTGCGCGCGGTTGTTGACGAACACGAGCGTCGTACGCGCGCTGCGAATCTGATCGAGCACCAGCGGCGCAACCGACGTCCAGATCGTTCCGTCAACGTGGCCGAGGTCTTCCACTGGCGAGATCACCCGCGTCTCCATGCGCTTGACGAGCCCGCAATCGACTATCTGAACCGGCCGAAAGTCTTGTCGTCCTGAGCGTAGCGAAGGACCTGCACCTTGTCGTCCTGAGCGTAGCGAAGGACCTGCACTTTCGCATCCGCCAAGAAACTTCGCGACTTCGTCGAGCGGGGTTTGCGTCGCTGAGAGCCCGATGCGCTGCGGTGCGTCAGGTGCCACGCGAGACAAGCGCTCGAGCGTGAGGGCGAGATGCGCGCCGCGCTTGCTGCCGGCCACGGCGTGGATCTCGTCGACGATCACCGCACGCAACGAGCTGAAGATCGTCCGTCCGCGCACGCTCGTCAGCAGGATGTGCAGCGATTCCGGCGTCGTGATCAGAATGTGCGGCGTCTTGCGCAGCATGCGTGCGCGCGCCGAGGCCGGCGTGTCGCCCGTGCGCACGGCGACGCGGATTTCCGGGAAGGTTACGCCCGTCTTTTCAAATCGCGCTTTCAGTTGTGCGAGCGGCGCTTCGAGATTGCGCTGCACATCGTTATTGAGCGCCTTGAGCGGCGACACATAGAGCAGGTGCACCGCATTCGCGAGCGGCGACTCCAGCCCTTCCGTGATGAGGTCATTGAGTTCCCACAGGAAGGCGGCGAGCGTCTTTCCGGTGCCGGTCGGAGCCAGAATGAGCGTGTCCGAGCCGCTCGCGATCGCCGGCCACCCCGCACGCTGCGGCGCGGAGGGCTCTCCGAGGGTCTCGGTGAACCACTGGCGAACGATCGGATGGAATGAAGCGAGCGGATCGGATGGCATCTCATGCCAAGACTCGCGAAAAGCGTGCGCAAATGCCATCTCGTAGCATTCGGCTAGACAATATTCATCCCTCGTTCACAATTCTCGAAATACCACAGCCGCCCATGTCCGACCTTCTCCGCGACGCAGCCAATCGCTCCATCAGCTATCTGGAAAGCCTCAGCGAGCGGCGTGTGTCGCCAAGCCCTGAGGCCATCGCTCGACTCTCGGCGCTGAACATCGATCTTCCACAGAAGCCCACCGATCCACGCGTCGTCCTGCAACAGCTCGATGACATCGGCTCCCCAGCGACGATGGCCATGGCAGGCCCGCGTTTCTTTGGATTCGTCATCGGTGGCGCGCTTCCGGCCACCGTCGCCGCGAGCTGGCTCGCCACCGCGTGGGATCAGAATGCGGGACTCTACAATTCGACGCCCGGCGCCGCGACGATCGAGCAGGTAGCATTGCGATGGCTGGTGGACATCCTCGGGCTGCCGCAGGGCATAGCTGGCAGCTTCGTCACCGGAACGACCGTCGCACACATCACCGCGCTCGCCGCCGCACGTCACGCCGTGCTCGCGAAGGTGGGTTGGAACGTCGAAGCGGATGGGCTCTTCGGCGCGCCGCCAATCATCGTGATCACCGGCGCCGAGGCGCATCCAACGCTGTACAAGGCACTCGGCGTCGTTGGGCTCGGACGGAAGCGTGTGGTGAAGGTGCCCGTCGATTCGCAGGGACGCATGCGCGCCGAGGCGATGCCGCGCATCGAAGGTCCGACCATCGTGTGCGTGCAGGCGGGCAATGTGAACACCGGCTCGTTCGATCCCATTGGCGACATCTGCGACCGCGCGCACGAGTCGGGCGCGTTCGTTCACGTCGACGGCGCGTTCGGCCTGTGGGCGCGCGCGTCGGCGGAACAGGCGCACCTCGCCGCCGGCATCGAGCGCGCTGACTCGTGGGCGACCGATGCGCACAAGTGGCTCAACGTTCCGTACGACAGCGGCGTCGCCTTTGTGCGCGACAGCGATGCCTTGCGTGCGGCGATGGCCGTGACCGCGGAATATCTCCCCACCGACTCGGTGCAGCGAAATCCCTCCGATTACACACCGGAGCTCTCGCGTCGCGCGCGTGGCGTGGAAGTGTGGGCTGCGCTGCTCGCACTCGGCCGCGATGGCGTTGACGAAATGGTCGCGCGCCACTGCCGTCAGGCGCGCCGATTCGCCCAGCGTCTTTCGGCGGCCGGATTCGAAATCCTGAACGACGTGGTACTCAACCAGGTGCTCGTCTCGTTCGGCGACGCAGAGCGCACGACGCGCGTGATCGCCGCGATTCAGGCGGAGGGGACCTGCTGGGCCGGCATCACGGTGTGGCAGGGTCGTACGGCCATGCGCATTTCCGTCATCTCATGGGCGACTACCGACGCTGATGTGGAACGCAGCGCGGACGCGATGATACGAATAGGGCAGTCTGACAGTCTGACAGTCTGACTGCTTCTAAGATGTTGTCTCGCAGTGAGTTGACCTTCTGGTGACCACTCGCTGACTGCTCGATCGCAGATTCGCCGTGTTCTGCCCGGCCTTCGATCAATCGGGCGCCCAGTTCGGGCGTGATCCAATTCCGAAGGATTTTCCGCGTTAGGTCACGTACTCCCTTCTCCTCTCAGCTCCCCACGCACATGCATCTTTCCCTTATCAGAACTCTCCGCGCGACTGTTCCGCGCATCTCGTTCGCCGCGCTCGTCGTCGCGCTGCTGCTTCCGGGCGGGCGCGCCGATGCGCAAGCGCGCGAGCGACCGGTTGCGTTCGACAGCGCGGGCCGAGTGACCGTGATTACTCCGCCGCTGGCGGCTCGATTGGGGCTGTCGGCGCCAGTGTGGCCCGTGACCGGCGACTATCTCGACGCGCGGCTGTACGCGATCGATGATGCGAGCAGCGCATTCGTACTCGTGGTTCGGCGTCAGCGTGAGGTGCTCGAGCGCTATCCCATGGATGCCGGCCGGCGGCTGGAGCTGGCGACGGCGATCGACCGTGGCAACTCGCTCGTGAGTGCGCGAGGTGGCCCGGATGTTGTGCCCACCTTCATCTCCGAGCCGGTGCGCGGGACCTTTGTGGTGAATCAGACGCTCCTCGGCGGGATTCTGTTCGGGCCCGCCGCCGCCACGCTGATCGACGACCCGGCGGGATCTACCGCCGCCTATCTGGCAGTCACCGGCAGCGCGTTCTTCCTCGCCGCGAACATGACGAAGACCACCTCGGTGTCACGGGCGCAGAACCACCTCTCCTGGCACAGCGCGCGGCGTGGTGCGATAGCGGCGGACCTCGCCCTGTACGCACTGACCGGTGACAACGGAGGGGATAAGGGATACGCCGCGGCGACGCTCGCCGGTGGCATTGCGGGCGATGTGCTTGGTTTCGTGCTCGGCGAGCCGATGACGGATGCAGAAGCGCATGGGACTTCACACGGGTCAACGGTCACGGCGGCGCTCACCGCAGGCCTGCTGGGGACGGCCGGTGTCTATGACAACAACTCCGGCAGCCGTCTCGCGTCCGCGATGATCGTTGGCGCTGGTGCCGTTGGGTACCCGCTCGGTCTCAACTACGTGCGCAACGCCCCCTATCGCGTCACCGCTGGAGACGTCGGCACACTCGTCACCACCGAGTTTCTCGGGCTTTCGGCCGCTGCCACCCTGGTGCCAGACGGTAGCCCATCTCCGGGGGTCGTGTACGGATTGCTCACCGCCGGATTCGCGCTTGGCGCGGTTGCCGGCGATCAGCTTCTGGTGCGCCCATTTGATCACACGGAGTCTGAAGCGCGGATGCTACAGTACGGTTCCGTGGCAGGTGCGCTGGTCGCGCTGGCGGTGCCGGTGCTCGCTCGGAGTGGAAATTCTCATGTCTTGTTCGGAGCAGCAACCATTGGCGGTGTACTCGGTGCGGTGCTCACCGAACAGCTCATCGAGCCACAGCGCGCGAACTCCGGACTGGGATCAGCCGCGCCGAGAGACAGTGGCCCGGTTGGTCGAAGCTCCGGCGTGGATTTTCGCTTCGCGCCGGAGTCGCTGGTGCTCGCGGGCATGGGACTGAAGGGCAATCACTCGATCCTTTCTCTCACCTTCTGAAGGCGTTCAGGAGCTGCGACAACGAAACGAAGAGGGAACACGGATCAGTCGGATCTGAATGGATTTTGACGGATTTGCCTCGAGCATTGGTCGGACGCAGCGCGCCACCACCCCCCCGTCGACATCAAAGACAAATTTTGATGTCGATCACACAACGCACGTCTACGATCACGGAGAGTTCCCACACATGGAACAATCCGTGTAATCCGTCAAGATCCGCTTGATCCGCGTTCCCGCTTTTCTTGTTGTTCACAGGAAGCGTGTCTACATCCCCGCTTTTTTGTTCGTTTATCAGCCCCGTATCAAGGAATCGCCCCGCACCCCGCAACCTTCTCACACTGCGGATCGAGCTGCGCGAGCTTCAGCCGCCCAAGCTCCTTGTTCACCGCAACGAGATCAGTCTTGTAGACCTTCGCGAGTTGATCCGAATAGCCTTTCAACTCAGAACTGAGAACTCCAAAGATCTCCGGCATGCTGTTGATCGGCGCACCATCCCCCCGCTCGGCCATCGACATCAGATTCGCGAGACGGTTGTTGACCTTGATCGGGAAGTTGAGCGGATCCTGGCCGCTCTGGTTTCGCACCTGATAGATGTTCTCCTCCACAGCCGACACATTCGTGGTCAGCGTCGCGCCAGTGGACTTGAGCGTTGCGTCCTCGGATTTCTTGAGACGATCCGTGAGCTGCGCCTTCACTCGGCGGATGCCGATCACCGACTCGTTCGCTTCGTTCGCCTTGTCGCGCACGCGCTTGGAGAATGCATACTGCGCCCGCATGTCCGCGTCGGTCACGTCCGTGATGCGTGGATTGCGCGCGACGATCGCCGGCGCGGTCATCGCCTTCCCATCCGCAGTGAGACGCACCGTGTAGCGACCCGGCGGAACGACTGGACCATTGGTGCCCGCGCCCCAGAAGATCATTCCAGGGAAAGTGGCGATCCCCTTCGTGCGAAGATCCCAGTTCAGGCGATTCAGTCCCGCCGTCTTCGGTAGATACGGACCTGCACCACCGCGACGTCCACCACCAGCGGGTGCTGCGGCGCGTGTCGAGTCCGGACGCGTGGTGTCGGGCTCGAAGGTGCGGAGCACCACACCGGTGGAATCGAGAATCTCGAGCTTCGCCGTCGTCGGAGCTTTCTTGAGCGACCATGCGATCGTGACTCCCGACCCTGAGCGCACGCCGACGGGCGGCCTGTAGAGGTGTGCGTCCTCCGCGAGAATTTCGGGAGTCGCCTGGCGCAGCGGCGCGATGTTGTCGAGCACCCAGAAACCGCGGCCGTGCGTCGAGATCACCAACTCGTTGCCTTCCACGACGAGATCGGAGACCGGGACGTCCGGCATGTTGAGCATGAGCGGAGACCACGATGTGCCGTCGTCCTGCGACAGGTAGACACCGTGCTGCGTGGCGGCGTAAAGCTGTCCTTTCCGTGTGGGATCCTCGCGCACCGCATGGACGTATGCGTCGGCGCGGATGCCAGAGACGATCTTCGTCCAGGTGCGGCCGTAGTCCGTCGTCTTGAAGATGTACGGCGCGAAGTCGTTGAGCAGCGGCTTGCGCACCGAGACGTACGCCGCGCCGTCGTTGAACGCCGACGCGTCGATCTGGGTCACGCGGCCGAAGTCGGGCATCTCCTTTGGCGTCACGTTCGTCCAGCTCTTTCCGCCATCGCGCGTCACGTGCACGAGCCCATCGTCCGAGCCCGTCCAGATGGTATTCACCGTCTTCTTGCTCGGCCCAATGGAGAAGATCACGCCATACACCTCCGGCCCGTTCATGTCGCCCGTGATCGGGCCGCCCGACTTCCCCTGCGTCTTCGGATCGTGGCGAGTGAGATCACCGCTCAGCGCCGTCCACGAGCGTCCGCCGTTCGTCGTGCGCCAGAGGCGCTGCGACGAGACGTAGAGCGTCTTGGGATCCACCTGTGAGAAGATGATCGGGTACGTCCACTGCCAGCGTTCCTTGATGTCCTTGGATGGTTCGCCCGAGTAGAACCAGGGATACGGATTCACCTCGCGGTGGATCTCCGTGCGACGGTTGAACTTGTCGAGATAGCCGCCGTTGTTCGTGCCCGCGTAGAACTGGTCGGGCTCGAGCGGGTCCGGGGCGATGTAGCCAGGCTCGCCGCCGCCCACTTGGTACGACTCCGCCATGCCGCCCAGGGTGATGTCGTTAGCGCCGAGTGCTGGTGGTGCGCCACCGGCACCGGCGCCGGCACCACGTCCGCCGCGTCCTCCACGACCGCCGCCGCCCTGACCGGGTGCGAATGCGGCGAGGTTCCAGTTGAATGGCGTGCAGAGCGTGGAGTTGTCCTGCTGCGATCCGCACACGTGATACGGAATGTGCTTCGTGGTCGCGATGTGATAGAACTGTTCGGTGGGGTAGTCCTCCGCCGTCCACTTGCCGCCCGTGTTCGTCGAAACCGCGCCACCGCCATCGTTGCCGACCACGAGATGCGCGACGTCGTCCGGATCGATCCACAGGTCGTGCATGTCGCCATGCGTGCCGTTGCCGATGTTGGCGGTCGTCTTCCCGCCATCCTTCGAGCGAAACATCGACGTGTTCTGCATGTAGACCACGTCCTGGTCCTTCGGGTCTGCGAACACGTGCGTGTAGTAGAAGGCACGCTGGCGGATGTCGCGACTCTCGTTCGCGAGCGCCCATGTGGCTCCGGCGTCGTCGCTCTTGAAGAGACCGCCCTTGTCGTTCTCGATCAATGCGTAGACGCGATTGGAGTTCGCGCCCGACACCGCGACACCGATGCGGCCAATGAGACCACTTGGCATGCCCGTGTTGCGCGTGATCTCCTTCCACGTCTCGCCGCCGTCGGTACTCTTGAACAAGCCACTGCCAGGACCGCCGCTCGACATCGTGTATTCGTTGCGGAAGGCTTCCCACATCGCCGCGTACATCACATTCGGATTCGTGCGATCGATGCTGATGTCGATGGCGGCCGTCTTGTCGTCGCGATAGAGCACCTTGCGCCAGCTTTTCCCGCCGTCGGTGCTCTTGAAAACGCCGCGCTCCGCATTGGGCACGGAGTATTTGCCGAAGGCGGCGACGAAGATGATGTCGGGATTCGTCGGATGGATGCGGATCTTGGAGATGCCGTCTGACTGGTCGAAGCCGATGTGCGCCCAGGTCTTTCCCGCGTCGGTGGATTTGTAGACGCCGTCGCCGGGCATGATGTTGCCGCGGATGCAGGTCTCGCCCATGCCGATGACGACAATGTCCGGATTGCTCTCGCTCACGGCAACGGCACCGACGCTGGCGCTCTTGACCTGGCCGTCAGTGACCGGTGCCCAGTTTTCGCCGGCGTCGGTGGTTTTCCAGAGGCCGCCGCCGACGGCGCCGAAGTAGGCCTCCTTGGGGCGGCCCTTTACGCCCGAAACGGCGATGGAGCGGCCGCCGCGGTCGGGGCCGATGTTGCGCCACTTATAGGAAGCGAGCAGGGCGGAGTCGAGCGTCGCTGTGGTGACGCGTGTCGTGATGGTCGCTGTCGAGCGTTGCCAGTGCGTTGCCAGCGGGGCACCGGCGACGATCGTCATGAGGGGAAAACCGACAACGAGAAATGCGTTCCGTGAGTGCATGCGGAATCAATCCGAATTGAGGAAGGTGGCTGGTGTGAAAACCATGGCGCGCCGACAGCGCGGGGGGAAGGGTCGACGCCAACTTTCAACCGTCGGGGCGTGAGTGGAGCGCGGACCGGGCGGGTGATTTCAAAGGCAAGTAGATTCCTAACACATGACGGGTGAGAGCAGAACGCGGACCCAACCGTCCGGCAAGCGTACCGTGAGTTCGAATCTCACCCGATCCGTCAAACGCAGAACGCCCCGTGCGAGGACTCTCGCACGGGGCGTTCTGGCTGTAACCGATCGGCCGCGAACTCGCTTACGGCTTGCTCGGATCGCACGCCGCCCGCGTGAAGTTCGGGTTGTTCTCTTCCGTCTGCGGCACCGGGAACGCGACCTGGTCGCCGTAGGTCGTCCCCTTGGCGTAGCGTCCGGACGGATACACGTCCGTCACGGCACGGCCGTACTGCGGCGAGACGAGCCGCCGCAGGTCGCCCATCCGGTGCGCCGTCCCGAAGAGCCAGAAGGCGCGCTCCGAGAACAGTTGGTCCACCTGCTTGCTCGCCGTGGCGGCCGGCGTCAATGCGGACATACCTTTCGCCGCGCGCAGCGCGTCGAGAATGCCGAGTGCGGCGCCGTAGTCGGCGTTCTTGAGCGAAGCCTCGGCCTCGATCAACCGGGCCTCCGTACCCGTGGCGATCGCGACCGGGGCCGTGTAGCTGCCGTACTTGGTCGTGGCAAAGAGATGCGTCTGCCCATCGAACGATGACGTGCCCAGACTCTCGAATGGCAGACGAGGATCGTCTGCCGCAACGAAGGCCAGACCATTGACGCCCTCGTTGTTCGTCGTCGTGTAGCGCGGGTTGACCCAGGTCAGCGAGTACACGCCGTTCTCCGTGCGCGGGTCGATCACTCCGTGCTCGGTAGAGAAGTTGAAGTCATCCGGCACGTCGGTCACCGCGGCGGCGGCGGCGCTGAACTGACCGGCGTCGAGGAGCACCCGGCCTTTGCCGACCTCGGCGAGATAGAGCTGCTGATCGTCCTTCGCCGCGGTAGCAACCGCAATCGCGGAGTCGAACTTCGCGAGCGCGGCGGTGCGCATCTGCTGGGCGGTCAGCGGACTGCCGTAGTTGAAGGAACCGTCGTCGTTGATCGTGCTGAACGGCACGCCCGAGCAGTAGTCCTCGGAGATGATGGTATACACGTAGGCCCCGAGACTGAGCACCCGCGCGTGACCAGGATCGTTCGGCGCGCCAGCGTCGATGTAGCGCTGGCCAGTGCTGTTCGCGCTCGTCAGGGCGCGAAACAGACTGCGCATCACACCGTTGTTCGAGCTGTTCGGCGGCTGCACCCGACGGCCATCCACCTCGATGTGCGTCGAGAAGTAGTCGGCTGAGGTGAACTCGTCGGTGAAAAGGCCGCTGTTGAGGACAATCCCTTCGCCGGTATTGCCGTTGTTTATGCCCGCGTACGCGACGGCAAAGTCGCCGACCGCGCCGGCGAGGAGAGTCGGGAGCGCGCTCGCGCCGGCCGTCGCACTCGGCGGCACGACGTCCGGCGTCACGACGTCGAGGTTGCATGCCGTGAACGCCAGCAGTCCCGCCGCGGCGAGGACGGCGCGAGGGGCGCCGCGGCGCCCTTCAACGCGATGCTTCGAATGAGTATCAGTCATGGATCGGTATCGTCCGCTCAGAACGTGAGATTGAGACGCGCCGTGTAGTACCGAACCTGCGGCTGCGTGAGGAAGTCATTTGTCGTGAAGTTTGACTGTCCCGTGCCGTTCACTTCGGGATCGAGTCCCTTGTACTTCGTCCAGGTGTGTAGATTCCGCGCGCCGAAGGTGAGCGTCGCGTTGGTCGCGCGGAGTGAGCCGAGATAGCGCTGCGGCAGTGACACGGCGACGCTCAGCTCGCGCCACTTCACGAAGCTGGCGTCCTCCATGTAGCCGCCGATGAAGCTGCCGTTGGAGAAGGCCGCCTCGGCGTTGGCCTGCTCTTCGACCGACGCGGTCTTGTCGTTGATCCCGCGGCACAGGGAGAACGCGCAGCGGAACTGCTCGGTGTCGTTCTCCAGCTTGTTGCCGCCGCGGTACTCGAACATGTTGTTGATGCGGAAGATGCGGAAGATCGTGAGATCCCCCGAGAGCGATCCCTGCTTGGTCGGCAAGGCGTTGCCGAGATAGCGCACCTTCGATGCACTCGTGGTGAAGAACACGGAGTCCGGGCTCACGGTGCCATCCGAGCTCACGTGCACGCTGTCGACCGTCGTTCCCCAGTATCCGCCGAGTGGATAACCTGGCACGTGGCGCTGATTGCCGAAGATGATCGGCGGCAGGTCGCCGAGCGACACGAGGTTGTTCTTGTTGTTCGACGCGGTCAGCGTCAATCCAAGCTGCACCCGGTCCATCTGGATGGGCGTGGCATTGAGAGTCACCTCGTAGCCGCGGTTGGTCACCGCGCCGAGGTTGACGAACTGGCTCGTCGGTCCGCCCAGCGAGATGGGCAGTGGGCGAAGCACGAGTGCGTCGCGCGACCGCTTGTCGTAGTAGGTGAATTCCACCGAGGCACGATCGCGCAGGAACCCGACGTCGAAACCGAGCTCGAACTCGCGGGTCTTCTCCGCCTTGAGCTTCGGATTGGCGAAGTTGCCAACAGTGATGCCGGCCACGTCGGCCGAATTCAGGCGTACCGATACCGGGTTGCTGTACGCGATGGCGTCCAGCACGCCTGGTCGCAGCCCCGACTCGCCATAGGCGGACCGTAGGCGAAGCTGCGACACCCGGTCGCCTCCCTCGGTGACGACGTATGACACGCTGGCTGCCGGATAGGTGGCGGTGCCGAAACTCTTGCCGAAGGCGCTGTTCTTGTCGGCGCGCACCGTGCCCGTCACGAACAGCTTGTCATCGTAGGAAAGCTGCTCGGAGACGAACCCGCCTGCCGTCTTGTTGTCCGTGTAGGTCTCGTTCACTGCCTTGTCGCTGTTCACCCCGCCCAGCGAGCTGGTTCCGGCGGTCAGCGTCTGCCCGTAGGCGAACGTGCCCTGATTCCGCGTGCGTTGGAACTGGTAGCCGATCTGGCCGACCGAGTTGATGCGCGCCGTGATCGGGTTGCGCGCCGTCAATGCATAATTCGTCGTGACGTTGCTGGTCTCGATCCGGTTCGACGTGCGGTTCCCGAGCGCCGCGTCGGAGAAGAACACCACGTTCGGTTGCAGGGTCTCGGAGTCGAAGCGGTTCACCACGTCGAGGCCCATCGTGGCGTTCGCTGCGAGCCAGGGCAGGATGCGCCAGGTGCCGTTGGCACCGCCGGTGAAGCGGCCAATGTCCTGTCGGGTGTCGATGTTCTCGAACTGATCGGGGCCGATCGGGTTGTAGCCCTGGGTCGGCCCATTGCCGGGGAAGCCGGCGAGACCATCCGAGATCACGCCGAAGTAGTTATTGTCGTTCTGCGGGAGCTGCAGGTTGCTCTGCACGTACCCGATCGAGATCTGCAGGTCCACATCCTTCGTCGGATGGGTGTTGAGGTTCCCGCGCAGGCTGAGCCGGTCCAGATTGCTGGTCTTGTAGACACCGCCTTCCTTCTCCACGTCGCTGCTGAGGAAGTAGGTGATGGCCTGGGTGCCACCGCCCACATTCGCGCCGACCTTCTGGCGCCGACCGGTGCGGAAGGGGTGGCTTTCCAGAATGGTGTTGTAGGCCTGGAGCGAGTCGACCGTGCAGTAGCCGAAGTACTGGTAATACAGATTGCACGACGGGTTCGGCGCGCCGCTCTCGAAGCCAGGAATGTCGTACAGCGGCGCGTTCGTCCACCCGCCGTAGTTCGGCGGATATGGATTGTTCTCGACGACCGATCCGACTTCCCCGAAGGTATTCCAGGTCGTGCGGCCCGCCGCGCCGCGCTTCGTCGTGATCTGGATGACGCCATTCGCCGCCGCCGTGCCGTACAGTGCCGATGCCGCCGGTCCCTTGATGATGTCGAACGACTCGATGTCCTCGGGGTTGATATCGTTCAACCGCGACGGGCTCTGGCCGCCGACGCCGATCGAGCTGGCGTTCGGATTGTTGTCGATCCGGACGCCGTCGATGATGAGCAGCGGCTCATTCGACAGCGAGACCGAGTTCGAGCCGCGAATGCGGATGCGCGCGCCGCCGCCGGTCGTGCCGGAGCTCTGAGTGACCGTGACGCCTGCCGTGCGGCCGGAGAGCACTTCGGAGAAATTCTGGATCGCCGCCTTGGGCAGCGTGTCAGTGTTCACGGTGGCCACCGAGGCCCCGTTCTCGCGACGGCGCTGCTCGACGCCCGATGCGGTGGTGGTCACCACGCTCAGGATCGTCGGCGCCGAGGTCAGCGCGACGTCGAGCGTGGTGGTCGCGCCGGCGGTGATGCTCACGGTGCGGCTCGCCGATTGAAAGCCGAGCAACGAGATGCGAAAGGTGGCGCTGCCGGCCGGAATGCCACCGAGCCGGTACGCGCCGGTGGCGTCGGTACGGGTGCCGATCGTGGTGCCGACGAGCACCACCTGCACGTTGGCGATCGGACGCTGCAGCTCCGAGTAGGTGACGCGACCGGCGATCGAACCGGTCGCCGTCTGCGCGGCGGCCAGCGGCGCCGCGCCAAACAGCAAGATGAGCACTGATGAGACGAGCCGGGTGAGACGAGTCATTGCATACGCTCCTTGGCGCTGCTGGTTCAGGGACGGCGCGGAGCTGACCGGCCGCTGAGGTTGGCGGAGTACGGACGCGTCGGCGCGCCTGTTGTTCCGCCGGCTAACGTACGACGCGGTTTCGGTGATGGCCATCCCCCGTACCGTCCGTCAGGTGGTGAGACATCACGCAGTCCGCGGTGATCGACCACACTGCGCATTGGCGCTGATGGCGTCGTCCAGCGGGTTGCTCAGCCCGGTCTGGAAGTGCGCTGCCGAAGTTCTCAATGGCATTCAACCGGCGCACGATCACGCCGCGCTTGGCCATCCGGCACGCTGATGATTGCGGGCAGCAGTTCGGGCGTCAGGCGCGGACTGCCGAGTCCGTGCGGACACTTCTCCATCAACTCGTGGACTCGGCGATCCGCGCTCTCGCGTTTGTGCAGATCCAGGCCTATGATCTCCATGACGGCTGGCCTCCCGGTATGCGCCCCGTCGGCCGACGGTGAGCGCGTGGATGGTGGTCGAGCAACGTGCACCACCACATTACCGTGGAGGCCACGCCGTCGCTTCATACCAACTATCGCGCGACAGCGGACGGATATGCCTCGCGGTGGAAATCGTTCGCCGGAAGAGCTTTGCGGCGATCGTTCCTTCTCGTCAGGGAGCGGTACTCATGATTCTCCGGATCGCGTTACTGGTCGCCACTGTTCTCGTCGCCTTGACAGCGGCAAATGCCCTGCGGCACGTGATCGGGTGGCCGACTCGGCGGGATGTGTCGGCCGTGCCGATCGATCGTATGCACGGGACGATGCGACGCTACAGTCTGCTGCTCGGCACCATCGAAGCCGGCGCACTCGTGGCGCTGTTGATCGCGCTGTTCAGGATCCCGCCCGGATCGACGGAGATGTGGCTGGTCGGACTGGCGGCGCTCTGTGTTGCCGGCATGATGGGCGTGTGGGCCGCATGGCTCCGCCCGCTCAACGTCACGATCGCGAAATGGCTGCCCGAGGCGTTGCCACCCGATTGGTCCGTTCATCATGCGCGGCGGTTGACCCTTCACCGCATTCGCGTGATCCTCGCGATCATTGCCCTCGCCCTGTTGATCATGGGAGTGTTCGCGCGGCCTGCCGGCTGACATTGCCTCGCCGCAAATGCCGGGCACACCGTATGCACCGTGCCAGCCGGGCTCCGCCCCGTTGATCGGCATCGGTTCGGTCCCGGCTTTCGTCCTGCATCGAGGTTATCGCCATGAGACATGCTCACGGGCTGGCTTCCGTCATCGCCCTTAGTGCGCTTTGCGGAGTGACTGCCTGCAAGAAGGAACAGGGCAAGGCAACCGATACGGCCGCGCGACTTGGGCTCGCCGTGATCGACGTGGACATGGGGCGCCACTTCGACGATGACAAGAAGATCAGCGACAAGACCGATGCGTTTGCGCCCACCGACACCATCTATGCCTCGGTACACACGTCGGGTGTCGTGACCAATGCTCCCCTCGTTGGCCGGTGGACCTTCGAGGATGGAACGATCCTCGACGAGAAGACGGACAGCATCACGACCACGGGTGATGCGCGCACGATCTTCTTCATCGTGAAGCCTTCGGGGTTCGGGACGGGAAAGTATTCGCTGCACGTGCTCATCGATGGCAAAGAGGTGAGCACGAGGGATGCCGCGGTGAAGTGACCGTCCCGCCGGGCACCGACCACGGATACCGGGAGGCTATCTGTGGGCCGCCACTCTTTGCTCGCAGGCGTCGGCACACCGCCGGCAGCTTTCGGCGCAGGCGTGCATCACGTCGTCATCGAGGAACTGATCGAAGTCTTCCGCGCAGCGCTGGCAGAGTGCGGCGCACGCCGCGCAAATCCGGCCATGCTCATCCGAGCCGCGCAGCATGAAGTCGGCGCTCGTCTGGCAGATGTCCGCGCAGTCGAGCAGTAGCGTAAAGCGCGCTTCCTCGGTGTGGCGACCACCCTGCTCGAGGCAGTACGGAATCGCCGAAAGGCAGATTTCGTGGCAGCGTATGCATTCATCGATGCAACGCCGCACGGCGGGGTCGATCAAGTTCATTGCTGTTCTTGGCATGCGATCCTCCTCACCTGGTAGTCGTCGATTGATTGGCGCACGATTCACGCCGCATCAAACCAGGTGAGGGGGCATGGATGATGCGGCGCTGCGACGCCGGAAGTCGTGGCATAGTCGTCGGCGCCACGAGTGGGGAGACGACGAAGTTGACCGTCGTCACTGCGTGGGCGACCGCAAACCAAAACCGCTGGAGACCACACTACGATGCTGGCCGAGCTGAACGTCATCCCGCTGGGCACGGGCACGAGCCTGAGCGAAGAACTTGCCGAAGTGCTCAAGATCATCGACACGTCCGGCCTCTCTTACCAACTCACGCCGAGCGGTACCTGCATGGAGGGCGAGTGGGACGACATCATGCGCGTCGCTCGGCAGTGCCATGAGCATGCGCGCGGCGTATCCCCACACGTCCAAACGACGATCACGATCGAGGACGAACAGGGCGCTCATGACAAGCTCACGTCCAACGTCGCGTCGGTGGAAAAGAAGCTCGGGCGGAAGTTGAAGCGCGTCGGAGCGACCGCAACGTCTGGGCGCGCCTGAGCGTTGGTGGGCCACCAGGCCGCTTGCACCGCCATCGTGTCATCGACGGCGTGACCGCTGTTCCCAACCGTCGTATGAGCGGGTGCTACATCCCGCTCGGATACGTTTCTGGGACCTCGCCCTCGATGGTCACCGGCATGTGGAGCGCATCGACGCCACGCGTCTCGTTGATGAAGAGAAAGGCGTCGTACCGTCGCGGCATGATCGTCGGCACGTAGTTGCCCCATCGCTCTGCGCCCGGGTTGTACACGACGCCGATTGCGCGGTGGTCGGTGGGCGCGTCGAGTCCCGCAATGCCGCCGTCATTCGTGCCGTCGAAGACGAACAGTGAATCTCTGCCCACGGCGTGGTGCAACAGGTCTTCCCAGCTGCCGGCGCGGGCAAGGGGCATGCGCATGCGTTGCATGGGCGCGCCCCACTCTGAGCCGGCGATAACCGTCCCATGATGGGTGCCGAACCCGACGAGCATGACGCCTTCCCGCTCCGTCGGTCGTTCACCGTGCGCCTCGCGCACGAGCTGTCCGACGTTGACCATGCCATGGCGCGTCATGTCGGTGAAGCGCGCGTCTCCAACGTGCGTGTTGTGTTCCCAGACGATCGCTTTCGCCAACGGGCCGTGATGCGCCATCAGCCGGTCGAGCGTCTCGACCATGTGCGTGTCGCGCACGTTCCACGAGGTCGGTCCGCCGCGGGTCATGGTCCGATAGTACCGCTCCGCATTCTGAGCGATGAGCGCGTTCTGCTCGGCGTCGAAGTACGCATCGCGTCCGTCGCCGGGATACTCGGGGGCTCTGGCTCGCAATGCGCGCAGCATCGCGACCGCTTCGTCCTCGCAGGACGTCGGCACGAGCGCCGTCGCGCGCGCGTATGCCTGCGCGTCCTCGTAATAGGGATCGAAGCACGAATAGGCGCGGCGCGCGATGGGAACCGCCTCCGGATCCACCCGCTCGAGATACTCGATGACAGCCGTCATCGACTCCCAGAGCGAGTAGACGTCGAGTCCGTAGAAGCCGACCTGCTGGCTCTCCGCGAGCCGGTGATTGTGGTTGCGGAGCCACGCGACGAAGTCCACCACCTCGCGGTTGGCCCACATCCAGGTGGGCCAACGCTCGAACGCGTGCAGGACCTCCTCGGCGCTCGTGCCGGCGCCGCTCAGCCACTTGGCGTAGCGATTGACGCGATAGCAGTCGGGCCAGTCGCCTTCGACGGCGATGAACGAGAAGTTCTTCTCGCGCACGAGGCGCTTCGAGATTGCCGCGCGCCACGTGTAGAACTCGGAGGTGCCGTGGGTGGCCTCGCCCAGGAGCACGAAGCGCGCATCGCCGATCGCGTCGATCAGTGGATCGAGATCGTCAGGTGATGCGAGCGGGAGCGCGGCGCGCCGGAGCTGCGCATCGAGCGGTGCGATGCCCGCCGCCGGCCGGCGTCCACGCTGTGCACGAGGATCCTGAATCATTTGGGTGCTCCACTGAATCTGGCCGAATGCGAGTGCGTCGCAATCCGCGCGCCAATTGGCGGGAATCGGCCCCGTCAGCGCGGCGCCGACTGGCAGCGCGCTCCAGCTCGTTGTACCGTACACGGTGGCCACAGAGGCGCAGGGATACGCTTTTCTCCGGCGCGACACTGCAGCGGGCGGTCGTCGCAGCTGCGTCGCATCGACCGCTGAGCGGCCCGAAGGAGCGGCATGGTGGACGAGAGTCTGCTGCGGGAGCCAGCCGATCGTTGCGTGCGCCTGGTGGCGCTGTCGCTGCTCGCTGACGCGCAGAAGGCGGGCGACAGGCTGACGAGCGTGGCGCGGGAGCTTCGCGACGGCAACGCCGAGAGCGACGACGCGCTGCACGATTTCCGCGTTGTCGTCCGTCGGTTGCGGAGTTGGATCCGCGCGTTCGAGCCCTGGCTCCGCGACGCCGTGTCGCGCAAGCAGCGGCGACGTCTCTCCCGCATCGCCGATGCAACGGCTGCGACCCGCGACGCGACCGTGCACCTCGAGTGGCTGCGCGAGGAACGACCGGCGCTGAGCGCGCGGCAGCGTGTGGGGCACGCCTGGCTGCGCGAGCGGCTGGAGACTCAACGGAACGACGGTGCCGATCGTGGCCGCCGCCGAGGAAGCGGCCGCCTCACAGGCGAGACGTGTCTCGGAGGTCGTGCTCGGCGA
>Ga0208587_1000448_pt1 | contig 22711 bp, 17 predicted proteins | sample NGESurdeep092012_7_FD_184472 | JGI IMG/M metagenome (GOLD analysis project Ga0208587, IMG submission 184472) | Arctic peat soil microbial communities from Barrow, Alaska - NGEE Surface sample 210 deep-092012 (SPAdes) | ecosystem: Environmental > Terrestrial > Soil > Wetlands > Peat ...
AGCAGGCCGCCCTGCACTTCGCGCAGGCTCAGGTTCATTTTGCCCCCGGCGTCGGCAAACACCCGGTAGCCTAGTACGCGCTCGAGCAGCCGATCGGCTTCGGCCTCGCTATCGCCGCGCTCGGCGCAGACGAGCACCATCAGGCCGGGGCCGATTGCGCCGACGCTTGCCCCATCGACCTTGACTCTTGCCTCAGCAACGCGCTGCAGCAGCCCAATCATCGGATCATCAGCCGGTAAAAGAAATGGTCAGATTCTGCAGCGGCAGGCCGGTGATCTCGGTCGACCAGGTTTCGCCCGGTTTGACCGGCAGCGCGTCGGTGATGGTGCCGGTGCTGATCACCTCGCCCGCGGCAAGCGGCTGCATGAACGGCTGTTTGGCGAGCAGATCGGCGAGGAAACCCAGCGCGTAGGCCGGGCTGCCGAGCACATTGGCGCCGACGCCTTCGATTTGCCTGACCCCGCCTTTGAGCAGCGCCGCCCTGATCCCGGGCAGCGCCCGCGCCAATGCCGGAACGTCCTCGTCGCGAATCGCCTGCGGCTCGCCGATGACCAGGCGCGCATGGCAGGCCCAGTCGGCGGTGGCGTCGGCGAGCTTGAATTTCCAGTCGAAATGGCTGTGCACGATTTCGACGCTGTGTGCGTACCATTCGGTCGAGCGCAGGAGTTGCTCCGCGTCATTGCAGCCCACGGGAATCGGAGCGCGCAGCTTGAACGCAATCTCCGGTTCCATGCGCGGCGACACCGTCCCGGCGAGAGAAACCTGCGCCCTGCCACCCTGGGCGTAGCTCACCGTGTCGTCATAGACGTGAGCCCACATGGGCGCATCGACACCGTACAGCGCCCAGATGCTGCGGTTGGTGAATCCGATCTTGCGTCCGACCGGGCGGCTGCCGCGGCTGCGGCGCACTCGCATCAGTTCCGCCGCGACCTGATAAGCGGCATCCAGATCGAAGCCTGCCTCGCGGGCGGCGAAAGACGCAATCAGCCTGGCGTGGTCGTGCGCGTCCAGTAATTCACGCGCGATGGTTTGTATCTGCTGCGGTGACAATGCGTGCTCCCTGCCGCCGCTATGCGGCCAAGATATTCGCGTCCTACCGATGCTACGAAGCGAGCGCGCGCGCCCGGCCAACTTTACGAAGCGAGCGCGTTCGCGCCCGACCGATTCTACGAAGCGAGCGCGTTCGCGCCCGCTTGGGCAACCTGCTCGTCCTCGTGCGACTGCACGCCGGAAACGCCGATGCCGCCGACGCATTCACCCTGGTACATGACCGGGATTCCGCCCTGTACCGGCAACACGGGCATTTTCAGCACCGACAAACGTCCATCCTTGATCCGATCTTCCCACATTTTGGTCGAACGGCGCGAGATCGCGGCAGTGTGTCCTTTCTGCGTGGCAATCTCGGCATTCGCCGGGCTGGCGCCGTCCATGCGCTGAAGCGTCAGCAGGTGGCCGCCGTCATCGAGGATGGCGATGGCGACGTTCCAGTTGTTCTTGCGCGCCTCGGCCTCGCAGGCCGCTATCATTTTCTTGCAATCGTCCAGGGTAAGGCAGGGTTTGGTTTTCATCGGATCCCAAGTAAGTTCGTGCTCAAGTTTTTGATAATGTGAGGCGGAATTTTAGTCCGAAACGACACCGGCCTGCTCCTCACGCTTTTCCCGCTACTGCATCGCGCACCTGCTGCAGCGCGCCCGGGTCCTCGATCGTGGTGAGGTCGCCCGGATCGCGCCCGTCGCAGATCGCCTGAATCGAGCGGCGCAGCACCTTGCCCGAGCGCGTCTTGGGCAGCAAAGTCACGAAATGCACCCGCGCCGGCCGTCCGATCGCGCCGAGCTGCTGGTCCACCGTCTTCATGATGTCGCCTTCGAGTTTCATGCGCCCTTCGCTGGTCGCAATCTGGCTCGGGTCCTTGAGCACGGCAAACGCGACCGGCACCTGCCCCTTCAACTGGTCCGCGGCGCCGATCACCGCGACTTCGGCGATGGCAGGGTGCGAACTGATCGCTTCCTCGATCTCGCGCGTGCCCAGGCGGTGCCCGGCGACATTGATCACGTCGTCGGTGCGGCCGAGGATGAAGTAATAGCCGTCCTTGTCGCGTATGCCCCAGTCGAAGGTCGAATACACCAGCTTGCCGGGAATGGTTTCGAAATAGGTCTTGACGAAGCGCTCGTCGTCGCCCCACACCGTGCTCATGCAGCCCGGCGGCAGCGGCGGCACGATCACCACTACCCCTTTCTCGCCGGTACCTAATTCCTCAGACGTGGTTTCGTGCAATAGCTTCACGTTGTAGCCATAGGCGGGGAAGGAAGGGCTGCCGAACTTGATCGGCGTTTGCTCCACGCCCGGCACCGAGGTCAGCAGTGGCCACCCGGTTTCGGTCTGCCAGTAATGGTCGATCACCGGTCGGCCCAAGCCCTCGGTGATCCAGCGGTGAGTCGGCTCGTCCAGCGGCTCGCCTGCAAGGAACAAGTACCGCAGCGAAGACAGGTCGTATTTTTTCAGGTAGGCCTGATCCTGTTTTTTCAGCACGCGGATGGCGGTCGGCGCGCTGAACATGACCGTGACCTTGTACTTTTCCACGATTTTCCACAGGATGCCGGCATCGGGACGGACCGGCGTGCCCTCGTACATGATAGTGGCCATGCCGGCGATCAGCGGCCCGTAGATGATGTAGGAATGCCCCACCACCCAGCCGATGTCCGAGGTGCAGAAATAGGTCTCGCCGGCGTTGCCGCAATAGATGTGTTTCATCGATGCGGCAAGCGCGACCGCATGCCCGCCGACGTCGCGCTGCACCCCCTTCGGATGGCCGGTAGTGCCTGAAGTGTAAAGAATGTAAGAGGGCTCGTTCGACTCCAGCCAGACGCAAGGCACTTGCGCGTTCATGTATTGCGCGCGCAGTTCGGCCCAGTCGAGGTCGCGCCCGGCAACGCGCGCCATATCCGGATCGAGACCCCGGTTGACCAGAATCACCTTCTGCGGCGGGAACTTCGCCAGGCGGATCGCCTCGTCCAGCAGCGGCTTGTATGCCACGACTTTTCCCGCGCGTGAGCCTGCGTCGGCACTGATGACGAGCTTTGGACTGGCGTCGTCGATGCGGCTTGCCAGGCTGTGCGAAGCAAAACCGCCGAACACCACCGAATGGATGGCGCCGATGCGCGCGCAGGCGAGGATCGCAAAACAGGCCTCGGGGATCATCGGCATGTAGATCAGCACGCGATCGCCCTTGCCCACGCCCAAGCCTTGCATCATCGCCGCGCACCGATTGACCTCGGCATGCAGTTCTCTGAAGCTGTAGGCCTTCTCGGTATCGGTTTCGGTGGAAATGAAAATCAGCGCATTCTGGTCCGGCCGGTCCTTGAGGTGGCGGTCGACCGCGTTATAGCAAAGATTGGTCTCGCCGCCGATGAACCACTTGGCAAACGGCGGCCGGCTGTAATCCAGCACCTTGCCAAAGGGCTTCTGCCAGTGGATCAGCCTGGCCTGTTCGCCCCAGAATCCTTCCGGATCGCTGATCGAGCGCTGGTGGAATTCCTTGTAAGTGGTCATCGTTTCCTCCTCCTTGCTCTTACCCCCCCCGAGGGAGAGGAATGGTTAGGCCGCCAGGTCCACCACGATGCGCCCCTTGGCCTTGCCTTTGATGAAGTCGTCGAACACCCCGGGCAAGTGCTCGAAGGCGATGGTGCGGGTCATGCCGGCGAGGTGCCTGGGCTTCATGTCGGTGGCGAGGTGCTGCCATACCTGCTGCCGCAATGGCATGGGCGTGGAGCCGGAATCGATGCCGAGCAGGCAGGCCCCGCGCAGGATGAAAGGCAGCACAGTGGTGTTGAGCGTGGGGCTCGCTGCGAGGCCGATGCTGGCGATGGTGCCGCCCTGCAGCATGGTGCTCGCGATCCAGGCAAGGACTTCGCCCCCGAGGCTATCCACCGCGCCCGCCCACAGCGCCTTGTCCAGCGGCCGGATTTTAGCCAGATCCAGGCTTTGACGCAACTTCACTTCCTTCGCGCCCAGGCCCTTGAGGTAATCGGTTTCGCCCTCCTTGCCGGTCAGCGCGACCACGTGATAACCCAGGCCGGCGAGGATATCCACCGCGATCGAGCCGACCCCGCCGCTGGCGCCGGAGACGATCACCGGCCCGTTGGCCGGCGCGAGGCCGTTTGCCTGCATGCGCACCACGCCCAGCGCGGCGGTATAGCCCGCCGTACCCAGCGCCATGGCCTCGAACAGGTTCAGGCCGCGGGGCATCGGCACCACCCAGTCGGCCGGCACGCGCGCATATTCCGCGTAACCGCCGTGGTGCGCCACGCCGATGTCGTAGCTGGTTGCGATCACGGCATCGCCTTTCTTGAACCGCGCGTCGCCCGATTCGACCACGGTACCCGACAGGTCGATACCGCCGACGCAGGGGAAGCGGCGGATGATCTTGCCCGCGCCGGTGGCGGCGAGCGCGTCCTTGTAATTGACGCCCGAATAGGCGACCCGTATCACTACCTCGCCAGGGTCGAGCTCATCGAGTGTCATGTCGACAAATGCGGCGACGGTCTTCTTGTCCACCTCGTTGATGCGGAATGCCTTGAACTTGTCCATGCTGGAACGCCTTTCTGTTTGAATGCGAAGACTGAAAGCCCGAGACCGGAGAAATACCGGCCCTAAGCGCCGCTACATATGCAATGCACGTTTATCCACGGCGAGCGCCGCCTCGTGCATCACCTCGGACAACGAGGGATGCGCGTGGCAGATGCGCGCGATGTCCTCCGCGCTGGCGCCGAATTCCATTGCCATCACCGCCTCGGCGATCATCTCCGAGGCGTGGGATCCGATGATGTGAACGCCCAGGACGCGATCGGTCTTGGCGTCGGCAAGGATTTTCACGAACCCGGCGGTCTCGTCCTGGCCCAAGGCGCGGCCGTTGTGCGAGAACGGCACTTGGCCGACGCGATAGGCCACGCCCTCGGCCTTCAACTGCTGCTCGGCCCTGCCCACCCAGGCGATTTCCGGCGCCGTATAAATGACCCAGGGGATAGTGTCGAGATTGACGTAACCTGCCTGGCCGGCGATGCGTTCCGCCACCATCACACCCTCGTCCATGCCCTTGTGCGCGAGCATCGGGCCGCGCACCACGTCGCCGACCGCGTACACGTTGGGCAGACTGGTGCGGCAATGTTCATCCACCTCGATCAAGCCGCGCTCGTCGATCTTCAGCCCGACCGTCTCCGCCCCAAGGTTGCGGGTATTGGGCACGCGCCCGACCGACACCACCAGCTTGCTGCAGTCCAACGCCTGCTTGCCTTCGCTGGTTTCATACTCGACCGTGACTCCGCGCTTGCCGCGGCTGACGTTGCCGATTTTCACGCCGAGCTTGATCTCCAGCCCCTGCTCCTTGACGAACACCTTCCACGCTTCCTTCGCCACCGCATCGTCGGCGGCGGCAAGAAAATTGGGCAAGGCCTCGAGAACGGTGACTTTCGCCCCCAGTCGCCGCCACACGCTTCCGAGTTCCAGCCCGATCACGCCTGCGCCGATGACGCCGAGCTTTTCCGGCACTGCGTTGAAAGCAAGTGCGCCGATGTTGTCGCATAGGGTCTCGTTGTCCACCTCCAACCCCGGCAAATGGCGCGCGGTGGAGCCGGTAGCGAGGATGACGTGGTTCGCCTCGACGATCTCGGAGGACCCGCCATCGGCGACTTCGACCATGTGTTTCTCGCCGCTGCCCGCGAACTTGCCATGGCCCTTGAGCCAGGTGATCTTGTTCTTCCTGAACAGCATCTCGATGCCGCCGGTGAGCTGGGACACGATCCTGTCCTTGCGCGCCTGCATTTTGGCGACATCTATTTTCGCTCCGGTGACGGAAATACCGTGATTGCCAAATTTATAGGCCACGCGCTCGTAGTTTTCCGATGATTCCAGCAGCGCTTTGGAGGGAATGCAGCCGACATTGAGGCAGGTGCCGCCGAGTTTGGCTTCGCCCTTGTCGTTTTTCCACTCGTCGATGACGGCGGTGGAAAAACCGAGTTGGGCGCAGCGTATCGCGGCGATGTAGCCGGCCGGGCCGGCGCCGATGACGACTACTTCGAATGACTTGAGCATGGTTGAGGCTTCCGGTTAGCCGCAGTAAAAACGCGCAGAGGGCACGCAGGGGAATGGGGTTGCTTTTCCTCTGCGCCCTGTGCGTCCTCCGCGGTAAAAATCAAAGCTCCAGCAGGAGGCGCATCGGGTCTTCCAGCGCGTCCTTCATCGCCACCAGCGACAGCACCGCCTCGCGGCCGTCGATGATGCGGTGGTCGTAGGACAGGGCGAAATAGTTCATCGGCCGGATCACAATCTGTCCGCCCTCCACCACCGCCCGCTCCTTGGTGGCGTGGATGCCGAGGATGGCCGATTGTGGCGGGTTGATGATGGGCGTCGACAGCATCGAGCCGAACACGCCACCGTTCGAAATGGAGAAAGTGCCGCCGGTGAGCTCTTCCATGGAGAGCTTGCCCTCTGCGGCGCGTTTGCCCAGATCGGCAATGGCCTTCTCGATCTGGGCGAAACTCATCTGGTCGGCGTCGCGCAGCACCGGCACCACCAGCCCGCGCGGGCTACCCACCGCGACGCCGATATCGAAATAGCCGTGATAGACGATTTCGTTGCCGTCCACCGAGGCGTTCACTATCGGGTATTTCTTCAGCGCGTACACTGCGGCCTTGACGAAAAAGGACATGAAACCGAGCTTCACGCCATGTTCTTTCTCGAACTTGTCTTTGTGCTTCGCGCGCAGGTCCATCACCGGCTGCATGTTGATTTCGTTGAAGGTGGTGAGGATCGCGGCGGTGGCCTGGGACTGCAGCAGGCGCTCGGCCACGCGTGCGCGCAAGCGCGACATCGGCACGCGCTGCTCGGGCCGGCCGGCGAGCAGCTGGTCGACATTGATCGGCGCCGGCACTCCGGGCAGCGCGGGTCTGGCGGCCGCAGGCGCTGCCGCCGGCACTGCCGCGGCGGGCCGAGCCGCGGCGCCGCCCTCCATGTGGGCGATGACATCGGCCTTGGTAACGCGGCCGTCGCGGCCGCTGCCGGCGATCGACTTGGGGTCGAGCTTGTGGTCCTCGACCATCTTGCGTGCCGCCGGCATCAGGTTGCTCTGGTCCGAGACCTGTTTTGCCGCTTGCGCCACCGGCGCCGCGGGCCGCTCGGCCGCCTTGGCCACAGCCGCGGCCGAGTGCGCCGCGGTATCGATCATGGCGATGACCTCGCCCGAGACGACGGTGCCGCCGTCCGCTTTGACGATCTGGGTGATGACGCCGCCCGCGGGGGCCGGAAGCTCCAGCACCACCTTGTCGGTCTCGATATCGATGAGGTTTTCGTCGCGGGCGACGGCGTCGCCCACTTTCTTGTGCCAGCTGAGCAGCGTTGCCTCGGCCACCGATTCGGACAGCTGCGGTACTTTCACTTCGACCAACATGACGGCTCCGTTCAGTTTTTTCGCTGCCGTCGGGTATCCCTTCGGCGGCGTACCGCAAAAACAAGTGCGCGCTTCGCGCCCGGTTATTGCCCTTTTCGCCTGACGCTTGCGTCTGCGCCGAGGATCAAGATACTACAGAAAACTGGTTACCGCAGAGGTCGCAGAGGACGCGGAGGACAACAAAGAGCCATTTTTTTCTTCCTCTGCGTACTCTGCGTCGTCTGCGGTCGAACTTGCTACTTCGATGGCGCCGACGCCTTGAACTTGCCCAACGCCGCCGCGACCAGCGCCTTCTGCTGTTCCTGGTGCTTGGCGTAATATCCGACCGCGGGAGAGGCCGAAGACGGCCGCCCGGCGTACAGCAGCTTCTGCTCCTCGCGCATGTTCTCGCCGAAATAGTGCCGCGTCTGGTACCAAGCGCCCTGGTTCTGCGGCTCTTCCTGGCACCAGACCACATGGGTCGCGTTCGGGTAGCGCTTCATCTCCGCGACGAATGCCTTGTGCGGGAAGGGATAGAGTTGCTCGATGCGGATGATGGCCGCGCCCTTGATATCGCGCTCGCGGCGCTCCGCCACCAGATCGTAGTAGACCTTGCCGCTGCAGCAGATGACGCGTTTCACCGAATCCGGGTCGACGTGCTCGACCTCGCCAATGACGGTGTGAAACTGGCCCTTGACGAACTCCGACAGCGGCGACATCGCTTCCTTGTTGCGCAGCAGCGATTTGGGAGTCATGATGATAAGCGGCTTGCGGAACAGCCGTATCATCTGCCGCCGCAGCAGGTGGAATATTTGCGCGGCGTTCGAAGGCACCACCACTTGCATGTTGTGCTCGGCGCAAAGCTGCAGATAGCGCTCCAGACGCGCCGAGGAGTGCTCCGGTCCCTGCCCCTCGAAACCGTGCGGCAGCATCATCACCAGGCCGCAGACCCGGCTCCATTTGGTTTCACCGGATGAAATAAACTGGTCGATCACCACCTGAGCGCCGTTGGCGAAGTCGCCGAACTGCGCTTCCCAGATAACCAGTTCGTTGGGCTCGGCCGTGGAATAGCCATACTCGAAACCCAGCACCGCCTCCTCGGACAGGACCGAATCGATCACGGTGAACGGCGCCTGCTTATCGGTGACGTGCTGCAGCGGGATGAACGTGCCCGAATCCCACTTTTCGCGGTTCTGGTCATGAAGCACGGCGTGGCGGTGGCCGAAGGTGCCGCGGCCGGAGTCCTGGCCGGAGAGGCGCACCGCATAGCCGCTCGCCACCAGCGTGGCGTAGGCGAAGTGCTCGGCCATGCCCCAATCGACCGGCAGCCGGCCCTCGCCCATCGCATTGCGATCGGCAATGACCTTCCCCACCAGCGGATGCAACTTGAAGTCGGCCGGAACGTAGGTGATGCGCTGCGCCATGCGCTGCAGTTCGGCCAGCGGCACCGCGGTATCGGCGGCATCGGTCCACTTGCGGTCGAGAAAGGGTACCCAGTCGACAGCATACTGGCTCTTGAAATTGGAGATCACCGGGTCGGCGCTATGCTGTCCGGCATCGAGCGCGGTGCGCATGCTCTTGATCAACTCCTCGGCGTCCTGGTCCGCGATCACGCCCTGCGCTGCCAGCTTGTCGGCGTAGAGCTTGCGCGTGCCGGGGTGCGCGGCGATCCTCTTGTACATCAGCGGCTGAGTCACCGAAGGCGTATCCTGTTCGTTGTGGCCCAGTTTGCGGAAGCAGACGATGTCCACCACGACGTCGCGGTGGAACTCCATGCGGTAATCGAGCGCGAGCTGGGTCACCAGCACCACCGCCTCGGGATCGTCGCCGTTGACATGGAAAATCGGCGCCTCCACCATCTTGGCCACGTCGGTGCAATACAGCGTCGAGCGCGAATCGCGCGGGTCGGAGGTGGTAAAGCCGATCTGGTTGTTGACCACCACGTGCACCGTGCCTCCGGTGCCGTAGCCGCGGGTGTTCGACAGATTCAGGGTTTCCATCACCACGCCCTGGCCGGCGAACGCGGCATCGCCGTGCAGCAGGATCGACATGACCTGGGTTCCGTCCTTGTCGCCGCGGCGGCGCTGACGCGCACGCACCGAGCCTTCCACCACCGGATTGACGATTTCCAGGTGCGAGGGATTGAAAGCGAGCGACAGGTGCACCGGGCCGCCCGGCGTGGACACATCGGAAGAAAAGCCCTTGTGGTATTTGACGTCGCCCGAATGCAGATCGTCGCCGTGTATGCCTTCGAACTCGGCAAACAGGTCCTTGGGCATCTTGCCCAGCACGTTGACGAGAAGATTGAGCCGGCCGCGGTGCGCCATGCCGACGACTATCTCCTGCACGCCCTGGCTACCGCAGCGCTGGATCAACTCGTCCACGCAGGGAATGACGCTCTCCCCGCCCTCGAGCGAGAACCGCTTCTGTCCGACGTACCGGGTATGCAGGTACTTTTCCAGGGTCTCGGCGGCGGTAAGCCGGTCCAGAATGTGTTTCTTGGTCTCGGCCGAGAACGTGGGCACGGAGCGAATCGACTCGAAGCGCTGCTGCAACCAGCGCTTTTGCGCCGGGTCGCTGATGTACATGTATTCGATCCCGACCGAGCCGCAGTAGGTCTCGCGCAGGCCCTTGATGATCGCGCGCAGGGTCATGCGCTCCTGGCCGAAGTACAGGCTGGCGGCGTCGAACTGCGTATCCATGTCGGTTTCGGTCAGATCGTAGAACGCCGGCTCCAGTTCGGGAATCTGCGGACGCTCCTGGCGCTTGAGCGGGTCGAGCTGGGCCCAGCGCGAACCGAGCACGCGATAAGCGGCGATCAACTGCTGCACATAGACTTGCTTTCGTGCAACGGTCAGGTCGGTCTGGGTAGCCGCCGGACGCAGCGTGCCTTGCTTGGCGCGCATGGCAAAGGATTCGATGATGGGCGCATGCGCCACGTCGCGGTCCTCGGCGCCCTTGCCTGGGCCGGGCACAAGCTGCATCTGATCGAAATACTCACGCCACTGGCCCGGCACCGAGCCCGGATTGTCGAGGTAGGACTCATACAGGTCCTCGATGTACGGGGCGTTGCCGCCGAACAGGTAGGAGTTGCTCTGGAATTGTTTCAGCATACGGGCCGCTCGCTCGCAAATAGCCAGAATCCGGAACCACAAAAGACGCGAAGGTCACGAAGGAGAGCCGGCTTACCCGGCCCTCCCCCGTGCCCTTCGCGGCGGGGATCTATCTTCTCAGTCTTCTCAGCGTTTGTCGATAGGCTTGACGTCGCGCTTGGTGGGGCCGTTGTAGAGCTGGCGCGGGCGCCCGATCTTGTACTCCGGATCGGTGATCATTTCCTGCCACTGCGCGATCCATCCCACCATCCGCGCAAGCGAGAAGATGCCGGTGAACCACCGGGACGCCGAGCGCCTTCTGCACGATGCCCGAATGGTAGTCGATGGTTTGACGCCGCTACCTTTCTTCCGCGGACAGCAGCTGGCGCGCCAGCAGCTCGAGCGGAAACGGCTCGGTCCCATGGAACTGCGGGGAAGCGGCGAAGAACTGTTGCGCGCTCGCCAGGTGGACCTGGATCTGCGGGTCGAGTCCCGTCGCGATGAGCTTGCGCGCGATTCGAATACCCTCGTCTCGGACCATGCGCGTGAATCGCTCGGGGTCACGGTCGGCCTCGACCAGCTCCTTGAAGTCAAAGTACTCTCCGGCGCTCTGGGGCGGCTTGAGTATCACAATGGGGCGTTTTAATTCATCCTCCTCGATGCGTCCACGATAGGTCGCCTGGTAGTACATGGGCGAAAGATCCTCGTGCGAGATGTTCCATTCGCGCTCGTAGGGCTTGTGCGTGAACATCTCGACCCGATCGTTCTCGGTGACGGCCATGGCGAAAATGCACCCGGGGAACTGGGCCCTGGACTTCTGGTAGGCTTCAAAGAGGAGTCTGCCGCAGGCGCGCTCCTCATCGTCGCCCCCGCTGGCCGGCGCCTCCTGCGGCGGGGTTGGCGCCGCTGTGGCTGCACTTGCCGTCGTCGCATTCACTGGTAAAGCTCGCTCTGTGTCGGGCTCCATCGGGAAGGACCGGTATTTCTCCGGCAGGCGATACTTGCTCCGGTATGACGGATCCGGCTGCAAAATCTTGTCCTTCAGGTAAGGCAGGCGCAGCGTCATGGTCGTGCCCTTGCCTATCGTGCTATCTATCGCCAGTTCGCCGCCGAACTCGGCGACCGTCTGGCGCACAAACACGAAACCGAGCGAGTGGACCTCGCCATCCAGCGTCTGGCGGTCAGAGAGTAGCTGCCCGATCTTCTCCGGGGGCATGCCCACGCCGTCGTCGCGCACGCGCAGCGCCACGCGGTCGCCTTCGATGACGGTACTCACGTGGACCGCACCCGCCTTGCGCCCGCTCATGGCGTCGACTGCATTCATCACCAGGTTGAAGTACATGCGGCGGAAACGCTGGCGTCTGCCGACAATGACCGCCAGATCCATCCGTTCGAGCTGCAGCTCCACACGGGCCTCGGACTTCTCGACTACATACCCACGGACGACATCCTGCGTGAAATCGCGGATGTCCTCGGCGATGTCGAACTCCACCTGGACGCTCGCGTCATTCGACTCCTCGCGAAAGGCCGCAATGCGCAGGTGCACGCCGTAAAGCCAGCTGATGCAGTTGCGGTAGTGGCGCCGCGAGCGTACCGAGCGCGCCTCTTTAGGCAAGAAGGAAAGCACCTGATCCGACCGCCCCCACAGCGGGCTGAGAATGAGATGGCAGGTCTCGTGGATGGCGTCCACATAGCGGCGGCCAAGGAGCAAGACCGTTCGGTCCGGCGAGAAGCTCTTCACCGCGTTCGAATAGTCCTGGAACGCTCTACGCGCAGCGCCGAGCTTGGACTTCAGCTCCTGAACATCCGCCGCGTGCAGAACCTGCGCCTGCTCGATGTTGTAGATCTCGAGGTCAGTGTTCAGGGTGACGTGGTAATGAAGGATCTCGTTGAAAAAGCCCTCGACACGAAGGTCGTGAATGAGGAACTTGATCTCGGCAACATCCTTCTTGATCCCTTCCCTGTAGTCGGGCATCGCCTGGGAGGAATCATCTGTTCGACCCGTCGTCACCGTTCAGCCCCTATCACCTACATCAAAGAACCAACCGATTATACAGGCTACAGGCAGGGTGATCCGGGTCTGCGTATTCACCGCGCAGCTCGCCTTCCACCCTGGAGGCTGCTCGCGGTGGCGTAAATATCCTCAACCGGAGGGGGCTCTACTCAACGAGAAACCCCCAACCCTGCCCTAACAAACTGAGCCGCAGCTACTTCCTACCGCCTTCGGCAGCCCACTTCTCGAGCATGTCGGTGGTGACGGACTTGGGACGCTCGAGGGCATAGCCCAAAGCGCGGTCCCAGGTGATATTGGCCATGCAGCCTAGGGCGCGACCCACACCGAAAAGGACGGTATAGAACTCCCAGTTCTTGAGGCCGTAGTACCACTGGATGACACCAGATTGCGCATCGACGTTAGGCCAGGGGTTCTTGGTGTGGCCGTGCTCGCTAAGCACGCCGGGTGCAACTTCGAAAATCATGGAGACCAGTTTGAACAGCGGATCGTCCTTGAGACCGGGAGTCCTGAGGCAGAATTCACGCTGCGACATATAGCGCGGATCGGTCTTCCGGAGTACGGCATGGCCGTAGCCCGGAATGACCTGGCCGGAATTGAGGGTATCCCAGAGGGCTTTGGTGATCAGTTCCTTAGTGGGCTCAACGCCTTTGCAGTACTTTTCCTGGAACTTCATGGTCCAGCCGAGCACTTCCTGGTTGGCAAGGCCGTGGAGCGGGCCTGCCAGGCCATTCAGGCCGGCAGAGTACGCATAGTAGGGGTCGGACAATGCCGAGTGCACAAGGTGGGTGGTGTGGGCTGAAACGTTGCCGGATTCGTGGTCGGAGTGGAGGATGAAGTACATGCGGGCCACGTCTTTATACTGCTCGCTCTGGCCGATCATATGGGCGAAATTGGCGCCCATGTCCAGCTTGGGATCGATGGCGGTCTGCTTGTCGCCCTTGTACTTCAGGTTGTAGATGAAGGCGGCGATGACGGGGATGCGCGCCACGAGGTCGCTGGCGTCCTCGTACAGCGATTCCCAGGCGTTCATCTTGTTGAACTTGCCCGAGTTGTAGTGAGCGGCAAACTTGGAATCCTTCTGCAAAGCCAGGATAGCGGTGGAGAGCATTACCATCGGATGACTGTCCCGCGGCAGGGCGCGGATCACGTCAAACGCGTACTTTGGAACTTCCTGGCGCGTTTTCCACTGGGCAACGACTTCGTCCACCTGGGTCTGGGTGGGAACGTCGCCGGTCAGGAGAAAGTACCAGAAGGACTCGACGGTGGGATAGACAGAGCCGGCAGCCTTGGGCAGGGCTGCAAACGTTTCCGGGATGGTCTTGCCCCTGAAGCGAATCCCTTCCTGCGGATCGAGGTAGGAGATATCGGTGACTAGACACCTGATGTCACGTGCTCCACCGAGACACTGTCCGATATCGACTTTGTCGATGACAACGTCTGCATATTCTTTGGCGAGTTTGGCGGTGCGTGGACGCTGAGCCTGAATCTTTTCCGACAACTTGTCTTTTAACTGTGTCATGTGCCTCATCTCCTATTACGTACGTGCTGCGGTTATTCCAGAAAGCGTTCCAGCACCAAGTCCAGTTCAAGCAGCCCGCGGCGGCATTGCCAGCGCAGGCGGTTCAGTTCCTCCGCGCCCATTTGCGTAGCCCGCTCCCCCTCAGCCATTGCCGATTCTCGCCGAAGGTAGGACAGCAATATTGATTTGAATCAATGTCGGCGGTGATTGTGCGGTCATGCTGGCATCTGCGGTGCGTATTGTGTGTCATAGCGATTGACACCCGTAGCCGTTGAAACTAGAATTTCTGTCGCCAAGCAGGGGAACCCGGCATCGTTTGTGCAGCGCATTCTGAGCGTAACGTCCGAGCCAACCCGCCTCCACGCCACCCATTTTCCGCCTGCCTCGACCACTTTCCCCCCACCCCTTTCGTCCGCCACTTTCGCCAACTATTCTTTCGGGAGTTATCACATGTCCAAATCACCCGTACGCGTCGCAGTCACCGGTGCCGCCGGCCAGATCGGTTACAGCATTCTGTTTCGCATTGCCGCTGGCGAAATGCTGGGCAAGGACCAGCCGGTCATTCTGCAGATGCTGGAAATTCCAGACGAAAAAGCGCAAAAAGCCCTCGCCGGCGTGATGATGGAACTCAACGACTGCGCCTTTCCCCTGCTCGCCGGCATGACCGCCGCATCCGATCCGATGGCGGCGTTCAAGGATACGGATTACGCTATCCTGGTCGGCGCCCGCCCGCGCACGGCCGGAATGGAGCGCAAAGACCTGCTCGAAGCCAACGGCGCGATCTTCGTGCCGCAGGGCAAGGCGCTCAACGCAGTTGCCAGCCGCAAGGTGAAAGTGCTGGTCGTCGGCAATCCGGCCAACACCAACGCACTGATCACGATGAAAAATGCGCCCAGTCTTGCACCGACGCAATTTACCGCCATGATGCGCCTCGACCACAACCGCTCGCTGTCGCAGATCAGCGCCAAAATCGCCAGACCGGTAACCAGCCTGAGAAAGATGACGGTTTGGGGCAATCATTCCGCCACCCAGTATCCGGACCTGTTCCAGGCCGAGGCCGACGGCAAGAAGGTCTGGCCGCTGATCAACGACCAGGCCTGGCTGGAAACCAATTTCATCCCGACCGTGCAAAAGCGCGGAGCCGCCATCATCGCGGCGCGCGGGCTGTCCTCGGCGGCGAGCGCGGCAAGTGCGGCAATCGATCATATGCGCGACTGGACCATGGGAACGCCTGCAGGCGACTGGATCTCCATGGGCATCCCCTCCGACGGCAGCTACGGCATTGCCGAAGGCGTGATCTACGGTCACCCTGTGACCTGCAAGAACGGCGATATCCAGATCGTCAAGGGCATCGAAATCAGCGATTTCGCCCGCACCCGCATGAACGCCACGCTCAAGGAATTGCATGAAGAGCGCGACGGCGTGAAGCACCTGCTGGGCTAAGACCGCTGCTATATCAAGACCCTGATCCGGAAATTGCATGGCTTGTTTCCGGATCAGCCTGCTGCGTTTTCGGGCGCAGCCTGGCGGATGCCGCGCATGAACACGCCGGTACATCCGGGCGCAGCCCTGTTCAAGGTCGAAAAACCCTTCCCCGCCATCCTGCTTGCCGCGCAACAAGCCGGCTGGGGCCCGATACAGTATGCTGGCGAATCGCACGATCGCGCCACCTACCGCTATTACTGGAACGTGCTGCAGAAAGCCAGGACCACCGGCGTGCCGGTTCCGGCCGACGCGGACAGGGCGTTTTTCGGCTAGCCCCGGTCGTGGCACTCTGTCACCGCGGCGACAATGACCATGCCGGATAAGGCGCTAGCATTTGACCTGCGTTAAAGTGTGCGGCAGGCGATGGCCGTAAGCTTTTGCGCTTAAGTCACTTCTGGAAGCACTGATTGGGTCCATGACCCAATCAGTGCTTCCTCTGACTTGGGGGATTTGCGCACCGAAGGTCTCGATCCCCCTTGAGGGGAAAGTCCCCTCGGGGGATATCCCCTTATTTCGACGCAGCTTCTTTGAAAGGCAGATATGGCAGAGCAGATGTCGGCAGGCGCGAAGTTTCGCGCCGCAATGAAACAAGAACAACCGCTGCAGGTGATCGGCGCCATCAATGCCTATCACGCGCGCATGGCCGAGCGCAGCGGCTTCAAGGCGATTTACCTCTCCGGCGGCGGCGTGGCGGCGGGTTCGCTCGGCCTGCCGGACCTCGGCATCAGCAATCTGGACGACGTGCTCACCGACGTGCGCCGCATCACCGACGTCTGCTCGCTGCCGCTCCTGGTCGATGTCGATACCGGTTTCGGCGCCAGCGCCTTCAACGTGGCGCGCACGGTCAGGTCGCTGATCAAGTTCGGCGCCGGCGCGATGCACATCGAAGACCAGGTCGGCGCCAAGCGCTGCGGTCACCGTCCCGGCAAGGAACTGGTATCCAAACAGGAAATGGCCGACCGCATCAAGGCCGCGGTAGACGCCAGAACCGATGCGGATTTTTTCATCATGGCACGCACCGACGCCCTTGCCGTCGAGGGCCTGGACCGCGCCATCGAGCGCGCCGTGGCCTGCGTCGAGGCCGGTGCCGACGCGATCTTCCCCGAAGCCATGACTGAACTTTCGATGTACCGCAAAATTGCCGCCGCGGTGAAGGTGCCGATCCTCGCCAATATCACGGAGTTCGGCGCCACGCCCTATTTCACCGTCGACGAACTGCGCTCGGCCGGTGTCGCGATCGTGCTCTATCCGCTGTCGGCCTTCCGCGCGATGAACCAGGCGGCGCTCAAGGTCTACCAGGCGGTACGCCGCGACGGCACGCAGAAAAACGTGGTCGACTCGATGCAGACGCGCAACGAACTCTACGATTATCTCGACTATCACTCGTACGAAACCAAGCTAGACAAACTGTTCGCAAAGGAGAAACCATGAACGAGCCCCAAACCCCGGTCCCGCCCAAAGCCAAAAAGTCGGTCGCGCTCTCGGGCGTGACCGCCGGCAACACCGCGCTGTGCACGGTCGGGCGCTCCGGCAACGACCTGCACTATCGCGGCTACGACATCCTCGACGTCGCCGATGCGTGCGAATTCGAGGAAATCGCCCACCTGCTAGTGCACGGCAAACTGCCTAACCGCGCCGAACTGGACGGCTACAAGTTCAAACTCAAGGCCCTGCGCGGCCTGCCGGCCAACGTCAAGGCGGCGCTCGAATGGGTGCCGGCCTCGGCCCATCCGATGGACGCGTTGCGCACCGGCGTGTCGGTGCTGGGCGCGGTGCTGCCGGAAAAAGACGACCATAACCATCCCGGCGCGCGCGACATCGCCGACCAGCTGATGGCCTCGCTCGGCTCGATGCTGCTCTACTGGTACCACTACAGCCGCAACGGCCGGCGCATCGAAGTCGAAACCGACGACGACTCGATCGGCGGGCATTTACTGCACCTGCTGCACGGCAAAGAACCCAACGACCTGTGGGTCAGGTCGATGCATACGTCGCTGATCCTCTACGCCGAGCACGAGTTCAACGCCTCCACCTTCGCTGCCCGAGTGGTCGCCGGCACCGGCTCGGACATGTATAGCGCCATCTGCGGCGGCATCGGCGCGCTGCGCGGGCCCAAGCACGGCGGCGCCAACGAAGTCTCATTCGAAGTGCAGAAGCGCTACGAGAACGCGGACGCGGCCGAAAAAGACATCGTCCAGCGCGTGGCCAACAAGGAAGTGGTGATCGGCTTCGGCCATCCGGTCTACACCATCGGCGATCCGCGCAACCAGGTGATCAAGGAAGTCGCAAGGACGCTGTCCAAAGCGCGCAACGACATGAAAATGTTCGACATCGCCGAGCGGCTGGAGAGCGTGATGTGGCGCGAGAAGAAAATGTTCCCCAACCTCGACTGGTTCTCCGCCGTGAGCTACCACATGATGGGTGTGCCCACCGCCATGTTCACCCCCCTCTTCGTGATTTCGCGCACCAGCGGCTGGGCGGCGCACATCATCGAGCAGCGCATCGACGGCAAGATCATCCGTCCGACCGCAAACTACACCGGGCCGGAGGACCTGAAATTCGTGCCTATCGAGAAACGCAAGTAACATCAATCGGCCGCGGAGGCGCACGGACCACGTTCGGTTTTTCTCCGCGGCAAAACAGACTTTCAGACCTAAAGGAACAGCATGTCGTCTCACATCTCCAACGTGCGCCCGAAACCGGACCAGGTCCTGGTGGACATCGCCGATTACGCCTCCAAGTTCAAGATCAAGAGCGCCGAAGCCTACGACACCGCGCGGCTATGCCTGATGGACACGCTCGGCTGCGGCCTGGAGGCGCTGGAATACCCGGCCTGCACCAAGCTCATGGGCCCCATCGTTCCCGGCACCGTCGTGCCCAACGGCGCCAAGGTGCCCGGCACGCAGTACCAGCTCGACCCGGTGCAGGCTGCGTTCAACATCGGCGCCATGATCCGCTGGCTCGACTTCAACGACACCTGGCTTGCGGCAGAGTGGGGCCATCCCTCGGATAACCTGGGCGGTATCCTCGCCAGCGCCGACTGGCTGTCGCGCAACGCCGTCGCCGCCGGGAAACCGCCGCTCGCGATGCGCGACGTGCTCACCGGCATGATCAAGGCGCACGAAATCCAGGGCGTGATCGCGTTGGAGAACAGTTTCAACCGCGTCGGCCTGGATCACGTGGTGCTGGTCAAGGTGGCCACGACTGCGGTAGTGGCGAATATGCTTGGCCTCGCGCGCGAGGAAATCATCAACGCGCTGTCGCTCGCCTGGGTCGACGGCCAGTCGCTGCGCACCTACCGTCATTCCCCCAATACCGGCTCGCGCAAGTCCTGGGCGGCGGGCGATGCCACCAGCCGCGGGGTTCGCCTCGCGCTGATGGCGGCCAAAGGCGAGATGGGCTACCCCTCGGTGCTCTCCGCGCCGACCTGGGGTTTCTACGACGTTCTGTTTGGCGGCAAGGAATTTAAATTCCAGCGCCCCTACGGCTCCTACGTGATGGAGCACGTGTTGTTCAAGATCGCCTTCCCGGCCGAGTTCCATGCGCAGACGGCGGCCGAGTGCGCCATGACGCTCCACCGCCAAGTCAGGGACCGCCTGGGCGAGATCAGGAAAATCACCATCCGCACCCATCAATCGGCGATCCGCATCATCGACAAGAAGGGGCCGCTCAGCAATCCCGCCGACCGCGACCACTGCATCCAGTACATGGTTGCGGTGCCGCTCATTCACGGCAGGCTGACCGCGGGCGACTACGAAGACGCGGTTGCCGCCGATCCGCGCATCGACGCCCTGCGCGAGAAAATGGTGTGCGTCGAGGACAAGGGTTTCAGTCGCGATTACCACGATCCCGACAAGCGCTCGATCGCCAATGCGATCACGGTCGAGTTCAAGAACGGCAAAAAAACCGGGGAAGTCGTCGTAGAATATCCCATTGGGCACCGCCGCCGGCGCGAGGAAGGCATCCCGCTGCTGGTGGAGAAATTCAAGACCAACCTGGCGCGCCGCTTTCCGGAAAAGCAACGCAACGCGATCCTGGCGCTGTGCCAGGATCCAAAGCGGCTGGAAGCGACGCCGGTCAACGAGTTCGTCGATATGTTCGTAATCTGATATTCACCGCGGAGGACGCGGAGGAGTAGCGAAGAACCTCTGCGCCCGTCCTCCGCGGTTAAATGGTTTTTTGGAGAAAGCAATGCCATACAATCTGCATAACACGCTGCAACAATTCAAGCTGGCCTCGGGCAAGACCGGCAAGTTCTATTCCCTGCCCGCCCTGGAACAGGCCGGCATCGGCAAGATCTCGCGCCTGCCGGTATCGATCCGCATCGTGCTCGAATCGGTGCTGCGCAATTGCGACGGCAAGAAAGTCACCCAGGAACACGTCAGGCAGCTTGCCGGCTGGAAACCCAACGCCGCGCGCACCAACGAGATCCCGTTTGTGCTGGCGCGCATCGTGCTGCAGGATTTCACCGGCGTGCCCCTGCTTGCCGACCTTGCGGCCATGCGCGGCGTCGCGCACAAGATGGGCAAGAACCCGAAGGTGATCGAGCCGCTGGTGCCGGTGGACCTGGTGGTAGACCACTCCATCCAGATCGACCACTACGGCAGCAAGAATGCGCTCGACCTGAACATGAAGCTGGAATTCCAGCGCAACCAGGAGCGCTACCAGTTCATGAAATGGGGCATGCAGGCGTTCGACACGTTCAAGGTCGTGCCCCCCGGCGTGGGCATCGTGCACCAGGTCAACCTCGAGTACCTGGCGCGCGGCGTGCACAAGAAGGACGGCGTGTATTATCCCGACACCCTGGTCGGCACCGACAGCCACACCACCATGATCAACGGCATCGGCGTGGTCGGATGGGGCGTCGGCGGCATCGAGGCCGAAGCCGGCATGCTCGGCCAGCCGGTGTACTTCCTCACGCCGGACGTGGTCGGCGTGCAGCTGAAGGGAAAACTGCGCGGCGGCGTCACCGCCACCGACCTGGTGCTCACCGTCACCGAAATGCTCAGGCAAGCCAAGGTCGTGGGCAAGTTCGTCGAGTTCTTCGGCGAGGGCGCCGCGAGTCTCGCGGTGCCCGACCGTGCGACCATCGCCAACATGGCGCCCGAGTACGGCGCCACCATGGGCTTTTTCCCGGTCGATGACGCGACCATCGCTTATTTCGAGGGCAGCGGCCGCAGCGCAGAGGAAATCGACGCGTTCAAGTCCTACTTCAAGGCGCAGGGCCTGTACGGCATCCCGAAAAAAGGCGCTATCGACTACAGCCAGGAGCTGCAACTCGACCTCGCCAGCGTGACGCCCTCGCTCGCCGGCCCCAAGCGCCCGCAGGATCGCATCGAAATCGGCAAGGTGAAATCCAAATTCGCCGAACTCTACGCCCAGCCCGTGGCCGACAACGGTTTCGCCAAGAAGCCGGAAGACCTCCCCAAACGCTTCAAGGCACGCAGCGGCGTGGAGGTCGGCTCGGGCGACGTGCTCATCGCCGCCATCACCTCCTGCACCAACACCTCCAACCCGAGCGTGCTGCTCGCCGCCGGCCTGCTGGCGAAAAAGGCGGTCGAGCGCGGCCTCACGGTCAAGCCGCACATCAAGACCTCGCTCGCGCCCGGATCGCGCGTGGTGACCGAATATCTCACCAACGCCGGCCTGCTGCCCTATCTGGAGCAGCTCGGTTTCTTCCTCGCCGGCTATGGCTGCACCACCTGCATCGGCAACGCCGGGCCCTTGGCCGAACCGATCGAGGAGGCCATCGTCCAGAACGACCTGGTGTGCGCGGCGGTGCTGTCGGGCAACCGCAACTTCGAGGCCCGCATCCATCCCAATCTGCGCGCCAACTTCCTCGCCTCGCCGCCGCTGGTCGTGGCTTACGCCATCACCGGCACCATGCTGCGCGACCTGATGACCGAGCCGCTGGGCAAGGGCAAAGACGGCAAGGACGTGTGGATCGGCGATGTCTGGCCGACGAGCGACGAGGTCAACGCGTGCATGAAATACGCGATGAATCCCAAGACCTTCCAGCGTCTGTATTCCAATCCGGGCAAGGACAACCCGCTGTGGCAGGGCATTACCTCGCCCGCGGGCCAGGTGTACAACTGGCCCAAGTCCAGTTATATCGCCGAGCCGCCATTCTTCGAGGGTTTCGGCATGCAGCCGGGCAAGATCGGCAACATCACCGGCGCCCGCGCCCTGGGCATATTCGGCGACTCGGTCACCACCGACCACATCAGCCCGGCCGGCTCGATCAAGCCGACCTCGCCCGCGGGCGTGTACCTGCTCGAGCATGACGTGCCGGTGGTGGATTTCAACAGCTACGGCGCGCGGCGCGGCAACCACGAAGTGATGATGCGCGGCACGTTCGCCAACGTGCGCATCAAGAACCTGATGCTGCCGCTCAAAGCCGACGGCGCGCGCGTCGAAGGCGGAGTCACGGTGATGCAGCCCTCGGGCGAGGCGCTGCCGATCTACGATGCGGCGATGAAATACATCGCGCAGGGCACGCCCACGGTGGTGTTCGGCGGCGAGGAATACGGCACCGGATCAAGCCGCGACTGGGCGGCCAAGGGCACGCAGCTCCTGGGCGTGAAGGCCGTGATCGCCAAAAGCTTCGAGCGCATCCACCGCTCCAACCTGGTCGGCATGGGCGTGCTGCCCTGCCAGTTCAAGGGCGCGGACAGCGTCGCCACGCTCGGCATCAAGGGCGACGAGGAATTCGACATCCTCGGCATCGACGGCGCGATCAAGCCGCAACAGGACGTGACCCTGGTGATCAAGAGGAAAGACGGCAGCCGCCGGGAAGTGAAAGTGCTGCTCCGGATCGACACCAGCATCGAGGTCGACTACTACCGCCACGGCGGCATCATGCCCTACGTGCTGCGCGAACTGCTTGCTGCTGCGTAACGCGTAGTGATGTCCACGTGCGCCAAGGCGCGCGTGCGGCCCAGATCCTGGATTGCGTCGACGACCATGTCGGTGCCGATCGCAAGCATCAGAATGTCGCTCGCCACGCGCGCGTAGCGATAGCCGGACGGCGGCGGGCCGATCTGCACCACGAGCGGCTGCGGCACTTCGTAATAGACCACGTCGCGCGGCAACGGCCGCCCGAGCTCCCATTTCTTCGCTTGGCCCGGGGGCATGCAGCCGTTGTTCTTTTTCGCCAATCCCGGCGGGCAGCGGCCGCCGCG